>WNFA01000879.1_pt1 | contig 24284 bp, 23 predicted proteins | sample 5400481 | NCBI WGS metagenome assembly WNFA01 (sample SAMN13153340, study PRJNA577476) | soil metagenome | isolation source: 120 cm saprolite under Douglas fir tree site 2 hole 1 replicate 2 | place: USA:California | collected 2015-04-18 | reverse complement strand
CCGCGAGCCTGATCGCCATGGCGCTCATCTCCCAGGCGATCGATCGTGACGATGGCTTTGGCAGCGCACTCGAGCGGGTCCCGTCGAGCATGGCCGGCGCATTAAAAGCGGAAGCGGCCGTCGACGAGCTCGTGCCCGAATTTGTCGGCCCGCGTGCGATCGTGCTCGGACGGGGCTTCAACTTCTCGACCGCCGAGGAGATCGCACTGAAGCTGACGGAGACGAGCTATGTATTGGCCCGCGCGTGGTCGGTCGCCGACTTCGAGCATGGGCCGATCGCGGTGGTCGAGCCCGGCTTTCCAGTGCTGCTGGTCGGCGGCGGTGGGTCCGTTGAGGCCGACCTGCAGTCGATCGGCGCGCGCCTGGTGGATTACGGTTGCCGCGTGATCGGGCTCTTCGATGGGGCGAACCCGCTACCCGGCGGCGATGCCGCAGTCACGCACGATTCGAAATTGCCGGAGGAGCTGACACCGTTGACGCTGACCGTCCTCGGCCAGCTGCTCGCCTTTCATGTCGCGCTCGCTCGCGGTGTCGACCCTGACCAGCCTCGCGCGCTTCACAAGATCACGCGGACCTGGTGAAAAGTCCGACGGAATCCGCGATTTCGCGGACCGTGCTGGGCATCGACATCGGAGGTTCGTCGAGCCGCGCCCGGTTGGTCGAATACGGCCGCATAGTCGCCGAGGCGGAGGGTCCCGGAGCGAACGTCGCCGTGCTGCGGCCGCGCATGGTGGAGAGTCGCCTTGGGTCGCTCCTTGCGGGCATGGGCGCAATCAGTCCGGACGCGTGCTGCGCGGGCTCGGCGGGAGCGGAGGTGCCATCGGGTCGGGCGCGACTCGAGCGCCTCCTGGCCACCCTGCTTCCCGGCTGCAGAATCGTGGTCGTCCACGACGCGCGGCTGGTTCTCGCCGCGGCAGGATTCGACTCTGGCATCGCGCTGATCAGCGGCACGGGCTCGGTGGCGTACGGCCGCGATCACACTGGGCGCGAGGCGCGGGCCGGCGGCTGGGGCTGGCTCGTCGGGGACGATGGGAGCGGAGCGTGGCTGGCGCGCGAGGCTTCGCGAGAGGTGATGCGCCGCTCTGACGCCGGCGAGCCATTGGGCAAGCTCGGCGACGCGATGCTCGCCCTCACACATGCGCGCAATACGACAGGCCTCGTCGGAAGGCTGCATCGCTTGAACGAGCCTCGCGAGTGGGCTGCGTTGGCCTCTGTGGTGTTCGATGCGGCCGGCGAAGACGCAGGCGCCGCATCTCTGGTCGAGCGCACCGCATCCGCGCTGGGCGACCTGGTTGAGCTCGTGCGCGCAAGGCTCGCGCTCGACGGTCCGCTCGTGCTCGCGGGCGGGCTGCTCTTGAATCAGCCTCTGCTGGAGTCGGCGGTGCGCCGGCGAGTCGGCGCCGCGACGCGCCTCGAGGAGCCGCCGATCGCGGGCGCGGTCAGGCTGGCAGAGGAAAGCCTCCCGGCATAGAGGAAACCGAGACGGTTTCCTCTTATACGAATAGTGGTTCGGTTTGGGAGCGCTCCAGCATCGCGTTCATATCGGCGTCGGTTGGGCGCTTTTCGAAACGCTCCGCCGCGTCGAGCACCCGAGGCAGCAAGTCGACGTCACCGACGGTGTTGAGGAACACGCCGGGCCGGCCGAGCACCCACCACACGGCGAGGTCGATGTCGGCCTGAGACTCGAGTGGTTGATACCAAACCGTCCGGGTGCGTTCGTGCCCCATCCAGGGCTTGGCGGCAATCGACTTGATCGTCTGCACAGCGACGTTGCGCTCCGCGCAGGTGCGCGCAAGCGCCTCGAAGTTTTCCTCGTAATAGGGCAGGCGCATGGTGACGAAGTTGTACGGGAGCAGGACCGAGTCGAAGTCGAAACGATCCAGGGAGCGGCGGTGGGTGGCCGCGATCTGCGAGCCATGGCCGGTGACGCCGATCCACTTGACCAGGCCCTGGTCGCGCGCTTCCACGGCGGCTTCGATAGCCCCGCCAGGGCTGAGCGCCGTATCCCAATCGCCTGGATCGGCGAGGTTGTGCAGCTGCCAGAGGTCGACGTGGTCGACGCCAAGCCGGTCAAGGGATCGATGCAGCTCCTCGCGCGCACCATTTGCGCTGCGCGTGCCTGTCTTGGTGGCGAGGAAGAACCGTCCCGGTTCGCGTTTCAGCCAGGGCGCGATCCGCAGCTCGGCGTCGCCGTAGCTGGCGGCGGCGTCGATGTGGTTGATGCCGTGGCGCATGAGGACCTCGAGGGTCCGGTCTGCGGCCCCCTGTGTCACCTGCGACAGGGACGCCGCGCCAAAGATCATCCGGCTGCTCTTGTGGCCCGTGCGCCCGAATTCTTCGAGCGGGATAGGCACCGGCGTTACTGGATCGCCTTGCCGGTCGGTCCGTCGAACAGGTGCAGGCGCCTCATGTCCACGCCCAGACGCACGCGGTCACCTGGGCTCACCTTGAGGTTGGGATCGACGCGTGCTGTGATCGCATCGCCGCCCACGACGCCGTAGATGAATTGGTCGGCGCCGAGCACCTCGGCGACCTCGACCTTCAAGTCCAGGCCGGAATGGCCGTCGCGTGGATGCTCGGTCAGAGCTTCGGGCCGGATGCCAAGCACTCCCTTCTCCACACCCGGCGCGCGCGGCAGCTCGAGGTTGAAGCCTGACGCTTTCGCAGTCATGCCTTCCACGGTGACCGGGATGAAATTCATGGTCGGGCTGCCGATGAAGCCGGCCACATACATGTTGGTCGGGTTGTCGTAGATCTGACGCGGTGGCGCCACCTGCTGCAGCACGCCGTCCTTCATGACAGCGATCCGATCGCCCATCGTCATCGCCTCGACCTGGTCGTGGGTCACATAGATGAAGGTCGCGTGCAGTGCGCGGTGCTGCTTCTGGAGCTCGATGCGCGTCTGGACGCGCAGCTTGGCGTCGAGGTTGGACAGCGGCTCATCGAGTAGGAAGGCTTGCGGCTCGCGCACGATTGCGCGCCCGAGCGCGACGCGCTGCCTCTGGCCGCCGGAGAGCTGGCGTGGCTTGCGCTTCAGCAGCGGGCCGAGCTCGAGGATGCCGGCGGCGCTGTTCACTCGGCGCTGGATGTCTTCCTTATTCGTGCCTCGCATGCGCAGCCCGAACGCGAGGTTGTCGAACACACTCATGTGTGGATAGAGGGCGTACGACTGGAACACCATGGCGATGTCTCGGTCACGCGGCGGCATGTCGTTGACGAGCTTGTCCCCGATCTTGATCTCGCCCTCGGTCACCTCTTCGAGGCCGGCGAGCATGCGCAGGGCGGTCGACTTGCCACAGCCCGAAGGGCCGACCAGGACCATGAACTCGGTGTCCTTGACCTCCAGGTTGAAATCGTTGACAGCCAGCGTCCCGCCGGGAAAGCGCTTGGTCACGTGCTCGTAGGTGACTGATGCCATGTCTCTTACATCCTAATGGAAGACTTTCGGGATGCCGGAACCACTTTTCGCGCCGCCCGGCGCAGCTGGGCCGCCGTATCCTCCGGCATCGTGTCGTTCACGAACGTGCCGGCGCCGAGCTCGACCCCGGCCAGGTACTTGAGTCGGTCGCCGCGGCGGTGCGGCGGGTAGAACTCGAAGTGGAGGTGGGCCTGCGGCCATTCCCGGCCGTCGGTCGGGGCCTGGTGGATGGCCATCACGTAGGGCGTCGAGAACCCGAAGTGGCGGTCATATGCCCCGGTCACGCGCAGCAGAGCCTTCGCCAGGTCCGACCGTTCCGCATCGTCGAGGCCGGCGATCGATACGACGTGACGTCGCGGGTAAACGTGCACCTCGTAGGGCCAGCGTGCCGCCCTCGGCACGTAGGCGACCATCGAGCCCTCGTCGAGGACGCGGCGGGGTCCTGAGGCCTCGAGCGCGAGCTCGCTGCAGTGGAGGCACCGGCCGCGCGCGGCCACGTGCTCGCGCGAGGCGTCGAGCTCGGCCTGGGCGAACGGTGGCACGAACGGCAGGGCATAGATCTGGCCGTGGGGATGGTGGAGCGTGACCCCGACCTCTTCGCCTTTGTTTTCGAAGATGTAGACGTATTTGACCTCGGCCCGTGAGCCTAGCTCGCGATAGCGGTCGGCCCAGACGTCGACCAGAAGCCGCACGCGCGAGAGAGGGAGCTGGGCGAGCGTGAGCTCGTGCTCGGGCGTGTAGACGACAACCTCGCAGCCGGTCGTCGCGGGCCGGACGGGCCGGCCGGCGCGCCGGTCGGGCCCGAACGCCGGAAAGCGGTTCTCGAACACGACCACCTCGAACGTGTCCAGTGGCACCTCCGAGGCTCCGCCAAACCCAGTCGGGCACAAGGGGCAGAACTCGGTGGGGAGGAAGGTGCGGTCGTTGCGCTCGGTGGCGTAGGCGACCCACTACATCCGCAGGGCGTCGAAGCGTAGCTCAGGCATCGACAAAGACTGGATAGGCGTGACCGTAAGCGAGCAGGTACCTCCCGTCCGGGAGCTCGAGGTCTTCTCGAGTCAGCGAACGCGGCTGATCCGCGGGCTTGGCGGCGCGGCTCGGAAGAGCCGGCAGGCGCTCACCGTCACGCAGTCGCGCGCTTGATCTCGCCATGCCCCCCAACCTCTGCGACTTGCACTTCGACCCCCACGCCGCGGATCGCTTCGAGCTCCTCGGGCCTCGCCCTCGAGTCTGTGATCAGCGTGTGAACCCTGGCAGCCGGGACCGTCTGGCACATGGTCTCCTGTCCGATCTTGGTGTGGTCGGCGAGCACGACCACGTGCTGGGCTGCGCCCGCGAGGGCCCGGTCGGTCGCGGCCACCAGCGGGCTGGGCGTGCTCAGCCCGCGATCGGCGGTGAATCCGTTTCCAGAGATGAAGGCCTGCGATGCGCGAAGCGCGCGGACGGACTCTTCGGTGGCCGGTCCAACCAGCGCGTGGATGGATCGCCGCAACGTGCCACCGGTCAGGATGACCTCAACCCTCGGCGCGTCCATCAGGGCTTGCGCGACCAGCAGGGAATTGGTGACGACCGTCAGCTCGGGGCAGTGCGCCAGCAGTCGTGCGAGGGCGAGCGTCGTCGTGCCCGGGCCAAGAACGATGGAGTCGCCGGGACGCACCATCTCCAGCGCCAACCGCGCGATGGCGGCCTTTTCGCCGGCCGCCTGCTGCGCCTTTTCGGAGTAGCTCGGCTCGTGGCCGAGGCCTGCGGGGCGGATCGCGCCACCATGCGTCCTCACCACCAATCCGTCCTTGGCCATCGCGCTCAGGTCGCGACGCAGCGTGATCTCGGTCGTACCCAGCGCCTCGGCCATCTCGGCCACAGAGACCACGCCTCGGGAGCGGATGCTCTCCGCGATCAGGCGCCTCCGCTCGACCGCAAGCATTCGCCCGATGGTACGTCATCGATCACGTTTGAGCAATAGTGAGCACAAACGGAACTCGCGGGTTGACAAAATTGACCGAATCTGTATGGTTCCCCTATACCCACGCCAAAGTTGTTTATCTGTCAAGAACGGACGATGCCGGTCTCAGAGGAGGAGTTCTATGGGTGATTCACGGGAAGCCAAGAGGGTCCGGAACCGGCTGCTTTCGCTTCCGTTGACGGAACGCGACGTGCCGCTGGACCTCGACATATCAAGACGCGACATCCTGAAGATCGCCGGCTACGGCAGCCTGGCCGCCTTCATCGCCGCCTGTGGCGGCACCACCACCACCCCGACTACCGGAATCACGGCCAAGGGCGGCACGATGTCCCTGGGCAGCTACAACACCGACCCCAACTCGAAGAAGGGCACCCAGGCCATCGTCGATGCATTCACCGCCGCCAACGGCGGCACAAAGGTGAAATTGAACGTCGTCGATCACGGAACCTTCCAGAACACGATCAGCTCCTATCTGCAGGGCGTGCCTGAGGATGTCTTCACCTGGTTCTCCGGTCACCGCATGCGGTTCTTCGCAGACAAGGGCCTGGCGACCCCGATCGACGACGTGTGGAATGCCGTCAAGTCGAACTACACGGCAGGGTTCGAGGCCTCGATCAAGGGTAACGACGGTCATGCATACGCCATCCCGACCGACTACTACCCGTGGGCGGTGTTCTACCGAAAGGACGTCTGGGCGGCGAAGGGCTATAGCGTCCCGACCAACTGGGATGACTTCAAGGCCCTGTGCGCGAAAATGAAAAATGACGGGCTGATCCCCATCGCGTTCGCGGACAAGGACGGGTGGCCGGCCCAGGGCACGTTCGACATCCTCAACCTCCGGCTCAACGGCTACGACTTCCACGTGAATCTGCTCACCGGGGCGAACGGCCAGAAGTGGACCGACCCCAAAGTCGCCGGAGTCTTCAAGAAGTGGAGCGAGATCACGAAGTACTACTCGCCTGCATTCGCCGGTCTCACCTGGGAACAGGGTGCCGACCAGCTGCTTCGCAAACAGGCCGGCATGTACCTGCTCGGTCTGTTCGTGTCCGACGAGTTCAAGGCGAGCGGCAGCCAGGCCGACCTCGACCAGCTCGACTTCTTTCCGTTCCCGGACATGGGCACGCAGTACGACGCAGAAAAGGCGCTCGACGCGCCGATCGACGTCTTCATGCTCACAAAGAAGTCCCCGACCCTGGCCGCCAACCGCGGCCAGGCAAATGCGTTCCTGGAGTTCATGGCCAAAGGCTCGACGCAGGTGCTGTACTGGCAGAACGCGCCCGGCTCTATCCCGACCGCCAACGACGCGGACACCAGCCAATATCCGGCGCTGACCAAGAAAGCCGTGCAGATAGTGAGCGCGGCGAAGAAGATCACGCAGTACTTCGACCGCGACTCGCGGCCTGACTACTCAGGCCCGAACGGCATGCAGGGCTTCCTGTTGAAGTTCCTCGCGAATCCAAGCCAGGACACAACCAGCCTCCAGGGCCAGATGCAATCGTTCTGGGACTCGCTGCCCGCAGAGTAAAAGCGGACATATGATCTGAGACGTGGCCAACACCACGACGGGCGTAGCCCCCGCTCGAGCGCAAGAGGCGCCCGAAGCGGGGGCACTCGTCGCTACGCGTCGCAGGCGCCGATACACACTCCTGACCCGCCGCGACAAAATCCTGATCGCCTTGATGGTTGGGGTGCCGCTCACCCTCGACCTGCTGTTGATCTGGGGACCGACCGTCGCTTCGGTGGTACTTTCCTTCACGAACTGGGACGGCATCGGTTCTGTCACCCGCGAGAATTTCATCGGCTTCAAGAACTACCAGTTCATGTTCACGGGATACACCCTGTTCTGGCCTGCGTTCACGCACAACCTGATCTGGCTGGCGTGGCTCACACTAATCGCCACGCCTCTGGGCATGTTGTTTGCCGTGCTGCTCGATCGCGACATGCGCGGCACCCGCATCTACCAGAGCGTGTTCTTTCTTCCAGTGGTGCTCTCGCTCGTTGTCGTCGGGTTTATCTGGGAGCTTCAGTACGCGCCGACCGAAGGCTTCATCAACAACGCGTTCGGCCTGGTGAAGTCTGGTCACCTCATCGACTGGCTCGGTAACCCGCGAATCAATCTGTTCTCGATCCTGGTTGCCGCCAGCTGGAATCACATCGGCTACGTCATGGTTCTCTACCTGGCCGGCCTGAAGAGCGTCGATCCTTCGCTTCGCGAGGCGGCCAGGGTGGACGGCGCCACCGAGGTGCAGACGTTCTTCCGCGTGGTCCTACCCGTGATGGCACCGATCAACGTCATCATCGTCGTCGTCACCGCAATCCAGGCTCTCCGCGCCTTCGACATCGCATTCATCGTCAACCAGGGCAAGAACGGCCTCGAGCTGCTGTCGATCCTGATCACCAACAACAGCGTTAGCGAGGCCAGCCTGGTCGGATTCGGCTCCGCCATCGCCGTGATCCTCCTACTGATCTCGTTGGTGCCGATCATCTTGTTCCTCTCACGCACGATGAGGACGACCTCATGAGCACGCTTACTGCGACAGCTCCTCGCGCGGTCGTTCGTCGAGTCCCTCCGCGCATCCGGCCCGCCAGGACGATCCTTCATGCGTTCCTGATCGCCATGGTCGCGCTATGGCTGTTTCCGCTGTTCTGGGCCGTCTACTCCTCGCTGCGTCCGATCAGCGACACGATCCAGCATGGCTATGTCTCGTGGCCCAGCAGCCTCAGCCTCGTCAACTACCAGACCGCCTGGACCCAAGCCGAGATTCCCTACTACTACCTCAACACCCTGGTCATCGTGATCCCAGGCGTCATCTTCACGTTGCTGCTGGCGTCGATGGTTGCCTTCTGCTGCACCCAGTTCAGCTGGAAGTTCAACTTCATCGTCCTGATGCTTTTTACCGCGGGCAACCTATTGCCGCAGCAGGTGATCATCGTGCCTCTGTACTGGATCTATCTACACACTCCGATCGCCGCGGTGGGATCAATCGATGCCGGCAGGTTCTCGTTCGCCCTGTTCAGCGACAACAACCTGCTCTACGACCAGTACATCGGCATCATCCTCATCCACGTCGTTTTCCAGACCGGCTTCGCCGCGTTCGTCCTGAGCAACTACATGAAGACGATCACGAAGGAGATCACCGAGTCGGCCCTCGTCGACGGCGCCAATGTCCTGCGGATCTGGTGGAGCATCGTTCTGCCGCTCTGCCGCCCGGCGCTGGCGGCGATGGCAACCCTTCTCTTCACCTTCATGTACAACGACTTTTTCTGGGCGCTGATCCTGTTGAAATCGGGTGACAAGCGGCCGATTACGAGCGCCCTGAACAACCTGCAGGGAGAGTTCTTCGTCAACAACAACCTCATCGCGGCCGGCGCGCTGCTTGCGTGCCTCCCCCCGCTCATCATCTTCATGGTCCTCCAGCGGCACTTTGTCGCCGGCCTGACGCTCGGATCGACAAAAGGCTGAGCGCCTCACCGAGCGGCCCATCAGGAACCGGCCCTCTCCTCGGCGAGAGGCTGCCGCACATCGCCTATGGCGGCGACTACAACCCCGACCAGTGGCCCGAATCGGTGTGGGAGGAAGACGTCCGGCTCATGCGGGAGTCAGCGGTCAACCTGGTCTCGCTCGGCATCTTCTCGTGGTCGCGCCTCGAACCTAGCCAGGGCAAGCACGACTTCGGCTGGCTCGATCGGATCATGGACATGCTGCACGAGGGCGGAATCCGCGTCGACCTCGCGACCGCGACCGCGTCGCCTCCGCCGTGGCTTTCGCACGCCCATCTCGAGATGCTGCCCATCACGGCCGACGGAGTCCGACTTTGGCACGGCGCTCGGCAGCATTACTGTCCCAGCAGCCCCGTGTATCGCGACGCGGCCGGGCGTCTGGTCGAGGCGCTGGCCACGCGTTACTCAGTGCATCCCGCGCTCGCGATGTGGCATGTGGGCAACGAGTTCGGCTGTCACGTGGCGGCCTGTTACTGCGATGTCTCGGCGCAAGCGTTTCGTGAGTGGCTGCAGGAGCGGTACGGCGACCTCGAGGGTCTGAACCGGGCGTGGGGAACCGACTTCTGGTCGCAACGCTACTCCGACTGGGAGGAGATCCTGCCGCCCCGGCACACGCCCACGTGGCCGAACCCCAGCCAGCAGCTGGACTTCATGCGCTTCTCGTCGGATGCGCTGCTCGAGTGTTACGACCTCGAGCACGCGATCCTCACCGAACGCAGCCCGGGCGTCCCGGTCACAACCAACTTCATGCGCTTCTTCAAGCCGCTCGACTACTGGAAGTGGGCCGAGCGCGAGGACGTCGTCAGCGACGACGTCTATCAGGATCCGGCCGATCCCGAGGCGGGCATGCGGTCGGCGATGGCAGGCGACCTCATGCGCTCGCTCGGCCGCGGCCGCCCCTGGATCCGCATGGAGCAGACTACCAACCGAGTCAATTGGCGCGAGGTCAACGTGGCCAAGGCGCCAGGGCAGATGCGCTTGTGGAGCTACCAGGCGGTGGCACGCGGCGCGGACGCGGTGATGTTCTTCCAGTGGCGCCAGTCACGTGCAGGCGCCGAGAAGTTCCACAGCGCGATGGTTCCGCACGGCCGGCCTGAGGTTTCGCCGACCTGGCACGAGGTCGTCAAGCTGGGCCGCGAGCTTGGCGGGCTGGACGCAGTGTGCGGCAGCCGGGTGACCGCCGACGTGGCGATCCTCCACGACTGGGAATCCTGGTGGGCGCTCGAGCTGCCGTCGAAGCCGTCGATCCGCGTCCATCACGTCGATCAGCTCGAGTCGTATTACCGGCACCTCTTCGAAGCCAACTTGACCGCCGACTTCGCGCGGCCGTCCGACGATCTGTCCGGTTACAGTCTCGTGCTCGCCCCGAGCGTCTACCTGGTCAGCGACGAGGCGGCCGCCAACCTGACCGCTTACGTCGAGGCCGGCGGCACGCTGGTCGTGTCCTTCTTCAGCGGCATCGTCGATCCGTTCGAGCACATCCGGCTGGGTGGCTACCCTGAGCCGTTCCGGCGGCTACTCGGCCTCGAGGTGGTCGACTGGTTTCCGCTGTCGGACGGCGAGCAGATCAACCTCAAGTTCGCCGACGGCTTGCTGGCCCATGGCGACCTCTGGAGCGAGCTCATCGCGCCCTCGGGCGCCGAGGTGCTGGCGCAGTTCTCGGGCTCGACGCTGGACGGCCGCCCGGCGGTCACCAGCCACAAGTTCGGGGAGGGCCGCGCGATCTATATCGCCACGCGTCCTGATCCGGCGGCGATGGCACGGATCCTGCGCGCCGCCGCGGCCGAGGCCGGCGTCAAGCCGGTGATTGCGGCCCCGCCAGGGGTCGAGGCCGTGCGCCGTGCGACATCGCGTAGCTCGATGCTGTTCCTGTTGAATCATCGGGACGCCCACGTGGAGGTGCCCATGGCCGACCCGGGCTTCAACCTGGTGGATGGCAGCGAGGTGCACCGCGGCCTGCTCCGCATCGGCCCCCGCGGCGTGGCCATCATCCGGGAGGGCTGGTAGTTTCAAAACCCCCGTTGAGTGGGACCTAATAATCGGTAGATATGAGCGAGCCCAAAGTCGTTACGTGCCCCAAATGCGGGCAGAAAACCCGGATTCGGTCCGCCGCCGAAGGCGTTCCCCACTGCGCAAAGTGCGGCGAGCCGCTGCCGTGGTTGACCGAAAGCGGTGTTTCGGATTTCAACGCGGTCGTCGAGAAGAGCCCGATCCCGGTGCTCGTAGACTTCTGGGCTCCGTGGTGTGGGCCGTGCCGCATCGTCGCGCCCGCGGTTGAGAAGGTGTCTAACGAGCTGGCCGGCAGGCTGAAGGCGGTCAAGGTCAATACCGACCTGGAGCCGGCGCTGCAGGAAAGGTTCGGCGTCCGTGGCATCCCGACGCTGGTCTTGATGGACGCGGCCAAGGAGCGCGACCGTGTCGTCGGGGCATTGAACGCGGATGCACTCCGCCGGTGGGTTGAGCAGCGCCTACCCGTGCCCGCCAAAGATCCCGGTAACACTCGGCAGTAAACGCGCGCCAGTCGCGTGAGCTTCAGCCGATGTGGCGGAACGGCTCTGGCACATAGCCGGCAAGCACCGCCAGCCACGCCGGCGAAAGTGCGGCTTTGACCGCCGCGTCGTCTTGGGCGAGCCAGGCCATATGCCTCAATGCGTGCTCGACGACCTGGTTCGCGGAGATCCCATTCGCGGCCTCCGTTGCGGTGTTGCGAGCCAGGTCCGCGCGCGTGATCGGCACTCCCGCGAGATCGGTGGCCTGGCCTTCGGCGAGAACGACGAGAAAGCTCAGCAGCACGCCGCCTTTCCCTCGGCGCCATGACGTCGAGTGCACCAGGAGGGGAGGGCCCATCAGGTTGGACGAGAGGCGCTTGACGATCTCCATTGGATCGTCCTCGTCGTGCGATTCGATGTACCAGGCATCGGGTCCGCATGGTCCGGTGAGCTCCAATCGGTCCTCCCGCATTCGGACCACGAACACCTCCGCCTGGACTGGCCCCTCGGTGCCCCATGGGTCGGGCGCAGACGGACTTGCTTCCGGCGACGGCTCCATCAGGCTTCGGGACGCGCCCTCGAAACCACGTTCTCGCGCGTGACTTCCATGTTGTGGGACTCACGGGCGTGCTTCTGCACCATGGGCACCAGCTCTTCCATGGTCCCACGCATGAGAATGCCGCAAGCGCACGCCACCACCAGGATGGCTGCCTGACCTTCTTTGCTCATGGGGAATAGCTCCTTGCAAGGATCTGTACGGATGTGTACGAACAGGTTAAGGCTCTGATGGCAACTGCAAAACCAAAGATCACTATCGAATTCTGCGTTCCTTGAGATTATCTCGACCAGGCCGTGAGCCTGGCTGAGGAGCTCCTCGACCGCTGGGCGCCGGCGCTTGCAGGCGTCGAGCTCAAGACCGGCAGCAACGGACGTTTTGAGATCTCCGTCGACGGGCGGGAAGTCTTCAGCAAGGCGAAGCTCGACCGCTTCCCGGCCAAAGGCGAGATCGTGAAGCTCATCGAGCCAGGCCTTGGGCCGCCGCCTGAGTGGAGATCCGGCGGCCATTAACGCGCTTCTTGCGACCCGATCGCAGCATCGAATCCTCTTTTTCAGTAAGCTTTTTTGCGCGATGCGTAGTTCAGCCGTTGCTTTTTTGGCGCCGCTCACCAGGCGGCGAGCCATCGACTACGTTCGCTGCGCCAGCTGCTTCTGTAGCTGACCGGACGTCCTGACCGGGGATCTCCCCCGACGCGCGCTCGCGCGCGGTTCATCTCAAACGTTCGGTATCACCACACCAGCGGAGGCGCTTCCAGTTGTCAAATCTGTCCGACGGCACATCCCTCGAAGGTTTCTCGAAGAACGAGTCCATCAAGGCTTCGAGCAACCACCTGCGTGGGCTAATAAAAGAGGAGCTGCTCGAAGACACGCCTGCGTTCGGTGAGGACTCCGAGCAGCTGCTCAAGTTCCACGGGATCTACCAGCAGGACGATCGCGATCGTCGCAAGGAAGCCCGCGCGCGTGGGCTGGACAAACACCACCAGCTCATGATCCGGACGCGCATCCCGGGAGGCATCTTGTCTCCCGACGCGTACATCGCGCACGACGAGATCAGCCAGCGTTGGGCCAACGGCACCCTGCGCGTCACCACGCGGCAGGACTTCCAGCTCCACGGTGTGCTGAAGGGCGACATCAAGAAGTCCATCCGCGCCATCAATGACGCCCTGCTGACCACGCTCGGGGGCTGCGGCGATGTCGAGCGGAACATCATGTGCTGCCCTGAGCCGCTGGAAGACGCCTTCCATGCGGATGTGCAGCGCGCGATCTCGGCGATGGTCACAGAGCTCACGCCGCGCACCGGCGCGTATCACGAGATCTGGCTCGACGGCGAGGTCGTGGAGTCATCCGAGCCCGAGGCCGAGCCGCTGTATCGCGAGCAGTACCTGCCGCGCAAGTTCAAGACCACCGTCGCGCTCGAGGGTGACAACTGCGTCGACGTCTACGCGCACGACCTTGCCATCGTCGCAATGAAGCGGCCTGACGGTTCTCTGCGCGGGTTCAACGTCCTGGTCGGTGGAGGCCTGGGACGGACCCACAACAAGCCGGAGACGTTCGTCGCGGTTGCGCAGCCGCTTGCCTTCGTGGAGCCGGGGGCGATCGTCGACGTCGCTCGTGAGGTCGTGGCCGTGCAGCGGGACTACGGCGATCGCAGCAACCGGCGGCACGCCCGCCTGAAGTACACGATCGCCGATCGGGGGCTCGAGTGGTTTCGCGCCGAGTTGCAGAAGCGGGTCGCGTTCCAGCTCCAGCCGCCTGAGCCGCTCGCCTGGAAGCCGGTGGACGACCATCTTGGCTGGCACGAGCAGGGCGACGGACGGCTGTACGTCGGGATCTACATCGAGAACGGGCGCATCGCCGACGTGGATGGGGAACGCTCGCGTTCTGGACTGCGTCGCATTGTCGATGAGCTGCGCCCGCAGGTCCGCCTCACCGCGCAGCAGAACGTGATCCTCGCCGACATCGATCCTGCGCATCGCCAACGGGTGGAGGAGCTGATGGTGGAGTACGGCATCGCAGCGGTGGAATCCATCCCCCGCGCGATCCGGTACGCGATGGCTTGCCCCGCGATCCCGACCTGCGGCCTGGCCGTGGCTGAGGCGGAACGCGCGCTGCCGAGCCTGGTCCGGAAGTTGGCGACGCTGCTCGACGAGCTCGGCCTGGCCAACGAGCGCATCAGCTTTCGCATGAGCGGGTGTCCCAATGGCTGCTCGCGTCCCTACCTCGGCGACGTCGGCTTCGTCGGCACCACACTGGGCAAGTACGACGTGATGCTCGGTGGTGACTTCGATGGCACCCGGCTCAACCGGGTGTTCGCTCCCAACGTGCCGATCACCGAAATTCCCTCGCTGCTGCGCCCGTTGTTCGAGTCGTTCCGCTCCGAGCGCCGGCCTGGCGAGGGCTTCGGTAACTGGACCGATCGCGTCGGCTTCGACGCCTTGAGGACGAACGGTGTTACGGAGAAGACCGCATGAGCGTCGCCGCGACCAGCGAGCTCATATCAGGGGCGGCCCCGGAGGCAGTCCTTCGGTGGGCCTACGAATCCTTCCCGCGGGTGGCGATCGTCGCGAGCTTTCAGGCGGAGTCCTCGGTGCTGGTCGATATGGCGGCGGGCATCCGCAGCGATATTCGCGTGATTACGCTCGACACTGGCCGCCTGCCGCAGGAGACCTACGACATGATCGATCGCGTTCGCGATCGCTACGCGATCGAGGTCGAGGTGGTGGCGCCTGACGCGGGCGACCTGGCCGAGATGGTCGGAAGCCACGGCGTGAACCTGTTCTACCAGTCGCCCGAGCTGCGGCGCTTGTGCTGCGAGGTGCGCAAGTCCAGACCGCTGGCGCGCGCGCTGCACGGATACGACGCGTGGGTCACCGGCGTCCGCCGGCAGCAGGCCGCGACCCGTGCGCAAACGCCGGTCGTCGCGACTGACCCTGAGCACGGGGGCCTGACGAAGATCGCGCCCCTGGCCTCGTGGTCGAAAGACCAGGTCTGGGCGTACATCCGCGAGCACGACCTGCCGTACCACGCGTTGTACGAGCGCGGCTTCACATCGATCGGCTGCGCGCCCTGCACTCGAGCGACTGTCGCGGGCGAGGACGAACGTGCAGGCCGGTGGTGGTGGGAGCAGGAGGGAGAGGTCAAGGAGTGCGGCCTCCACTGGGCGGCGAAATGAGCAACCTGCTCGCGCTATCCGAAAAGCACGCGCTGAGCGTCGAACAGCTGACTGTGGCTTTCCCGCACGGCGACCAGCTGCTGCTCGCACTTGACGGCACGACCTTCGAAGTCGAGCGAGGCGAGTTTGTATGCGTGGTCGGAGCGTCTGGCTCGGGCAAGAGCACGCTGCTCAACGTTCTGGCTGGACTCGATCGCCCCTCAGCGGGACGCGCCCATGTCCATGGACGTGTGGCTCTGATTTTCCAGGAAGCGACCCTTCTGCCATGGCTGACTGCCGCGGGCAATGTGGAGCTGGCGCTCGAGCTGCGAGGAGTGACGGCATCGGTTCGACAAAAGCTCGCCGTCGAGCTGCTGGATCGCGTGCACCTTGGTGGATTCGAGAAGCGCAGGCCGCACGAGCTCTCGGGTGGCATGAAGCAGCGCGTCGCGCTGGCGCGAGCTCTGGCTCAGGACGCGGACGTACTCCTCATGGACGAGCCTTTTGCATCGCTGGACGCCATCAGCCGTGACCTCCTGCACGAAGAGTTGGAGCGGATCTGGAGGGAGAGCCGTCTCACCATCCTTTTTGTCACGCACAACGCGCGCGAGGCGGTTCGGCTCGGCGATCGAGTGATGGTCTTCACGAGCCGGCCGGGTCGCGTGGCGCACGAGGTGCAGGTCGACCTGCCTCGCCCGCGCAGCCTCGATTCGCCTGAGCTTGCCGTCATCGCCGGCCGCATCACAGACCGCCTCAAGCACGAGATGACGAATGTCGGCTGAGCTCGCGTCACAACTGCACCTGTCTGAGGTCCTGGCTTCGCCGCCGCATCCGGTCCGCAAATCGGTAACGCGCGTGTGGTCCGGCCTCTGGCCAAAGCTTGCTGCGGTCGTTCTGGCGGTGATCATCTGGCAGCTCGTCGTGTGGTCGGGCTGGAGATCGGAATCGGCTCTGCCAGGGCCCTGGTCGGTGATGGGGCGGCTGGCGGCCGATCTGGGCCACCTGGACTTCTACGCAGGAGTAGCGGTGACCCTGCGCCGCGCCGCGCTCGGCTACGCGATCGCGTCGGCAGCCGCGATAGTCGTGGCCATTCTCATCGCGCGGATCGAGCTTGCTCGCAGAGCGGTCGGGGCACTCCTGGTCGGCCTGCAATCGATGCCCTCGATCGCCTGGTTCCCGCTCGCCATTCTGCTCCTGCAGCGAAGCGAAGGTGCCATCACTCTCGTTGTCGTGATGGGGGCGGCGCCGGCTATTGCGGCTGGGCTGTTGAGTGGCATTGACCACGTGCACCCACTGTTGATTCGGGTCGGCAGGGCGATGGGAGCCGACGGCTTGCGCCTGTACCGTCACGTCATCCTCCCCGCGGCGCTTCCTGCGTTTGTCGGCGGCCTCAAGCAGGGATGGGCGTTTGCATGGCGCAGCCTGATGTCTGCGGAGCTGCTCGTCGTCGCAGCCAACCAAACATCGATCGGCCAGCAGCTTCAGTCCGCAAGAAATCTGCTCGACACGCAGCAGCTGCTCGCGATCATGGTCGTGATCTTCGTCATCGGCATCCTCGTCGACAGCCTCTTCGGAATGCTCGACACCGCAATCAGGCGCCGATGGGGCCTGTTGGGATCCGAAGCATGAGCAAGGGCTTCGTCGTCTGGTTCACAGGGCTGTCCGGCGCCGGCAAGTCGACCGTGGCCAACGCACTGCATGCCGAGCTCGCCCGGCGCGGCCGCCACGCCGAGCTGCTGGACGGGGACGAGGTGCGCGCGCACCTGTCGAAGGGCCTGAGCTTCTCCAAAGAGGATCGCGACACGAACATCCGGCGCATCGGTTACGTCGCGCGGCTGGTCGCGCGCAGCGGCGGCATCGCGATCACCGCCGCGATCTCTCCATACCGCGAGGTGCGTGACGAGGTCCGCGCACAGACCCCAGGTTTCGTCGAGGTGTACATGCGCTGCCCGATCGAGACGCTGACCGAACGTGACACAAAGGGCCTGTACCGCAAGGCGCTCGCCGGCGAGATCGCCAACTTCACTGGCGTCAGCGATCCGTACGAAGCGCCGCTTCATCCCGAGGTTGTCTGCGACACGGCGCGCGAGACGCCCGATGAATCACTGGCGAAGATCATCGACGCGCTTGAGAGGCTCGGCCACCTTCCACGACGCATGATCGACCGCCTGCCTCAGGGAGATGAGCTGCATGCGCTCCGATCGGAAGCGCGCACGCTGCCACGGCTCGAGGTCGGGCAGCGAGAGCTCTCGGACCTGTTCATGCTCGCAACCGGAGGCCTCGCGCCTCTCGATTCCTTCATGGGCGCCGAGGATTACGAGTCCGTGATCAGCGCCGGCCGCCTCGCCGGCGGGCATCCCTTCACGATCCCGATCGTCCTTCGCGCCGCAGCGGCGCCCACAGCGGATCGCATCGCTTTGTTCGTTGGCGATCAGCCGGTCGGGATCGTCGACATCGCGTCCGCCTACCCAACCAACCATGAAGCCGAGGCGCTCAGCGTTTACGGCACGGACGACGAAGCGCACCCGGGCGTGCGGGTGCTCAAGGACTCAGGGCCGTGGGCGATCGCGGGCGGCGTGGTCACGCTGGCGCACGCCGCATCCGGGTTTCCCGAGTACGACCTCACGCCCACGCAGGTGCGGGCGATCAAGAGCGAACGGGGGTGGAGGACGATGGTCGGCTTCCAGACCCGCAATCCCGTCCACCGCGCCCACGAATACTTACAAAAAGTGGCCCTAGAGACGGTCGACGGCCTGCTTCTGCACCCGCTGGTGGGGGAGACCAAGAGCGACGACATCCCCGCGGCTGTGCGCATGAGCTGCTACGAGGAGCTGCTCCGCGGCTACTTTCCGCCAGAGCGCGTGCTGCTCGCGACCAACCCCGCCTGGATGCGCTATGCCGGCCCGAAGGAGGCGGTCTTCCACGCGATCGTCCGGCGCAACTACGGCTGCACGCACTTCATCGTCGGCCGCGACCACGCGGGGGTTGGCGCCTACTACGACACGTATGCAGCGCATCGAATATTCGACCAGTACGAGCCGGGCGAGCTGGGCATCGAGATCCTGCGCTTCGAGCACACCTTTTATTGCTCTGCATGCGGGGGCATGGCCTCTTCGCGGACGTGCCCGCACCACGCCGAGCTCCACCGCACGCTCAGCGGCACTGCGGTGCGTAAGCTCCTGACCGAGGGCAAAGACCTGCCGCCGGAGTTCACGAGACCCGAGGTGGCGAAGGTCTTGCTTGAGGCCGCCAAGGAGGAAGCCACCGCATGAGGTACTACCCGGTCTTCGTCGACCTCGCCGATCAGCACTGTGTTGTCCTCGGTGATGGCAAGTTCGCGACCGAAAAGGCCGCCTCACTGCGTGAGGCGGGAGCCAACGTGCAGGTCATCCCATCGCGCGAGTACAGGGCTGGCGATCTCGCCGGTGCCCGCCTCGTCGTCGATGCCAGCGAAGACCCCGATGTCAACCGTCGCAGCTGGGAGGAGGCGGAGGCCGCCGGCATCCTCATCAACGTCGTCGACCGACCGGCCCAATGCCGCTTCATCGCGCCCGCGATCGTCCGCCGGGACCCGCTGCTGATCGCCATCTCGACATCGGGCGAGAGCCCATATCTGGCGTCTGCGCTGCGCGCACGAATCGAACGCTGGTTGGGCCGTGAGTGGGGGCCATTCGTAGCGCTGGTAGGCAACGTGCGCAGGCAGCTTCGAGAGCGGGGGATGCCGATTGCCGAGCAGACCCGCATCTACCGCCGGATCGTGAACTCTGAGGTACGAAACCTCATTCGGCGAGGCCGTCCCGACGACGCGGGCCATCTGGCCGTGGCCATCGCGCAGGCGGGCGCTGCCGGCGCCGGCCGCGTGGCCCTCGTCGGCGCCGGCCCGGGCGACCCCGACCTGGTCACCTTCAAAGCTCGTGAGCTGCTCGCGGACGCCGATTACGTGCTGCACGACGCCCTCATCGCGCCCGAGACGCTTGCTCTGTGCGGTCCGGACGCGCGGCTCGAGGACGTGGGCAAACGGGCGGGGATCGAGCACCCGACCCAGGAAAGCATCACGTCGCGCCTCATCGAGCTGGCGCGGACGGGCAACTCGGTGGTGAGGCTCAAGGGCGGCGATCCATTCGTGTTCGGACGAGGCGGCGAAGAGCTGGCCGATCTCGTGCAGGCAGAAATCGAGGTGGTTCTCGTGCCCGGGGTGACCGCAGCGCTGGCCGCTCCCGCCGCTGCGGGCATCCCTGTGACCCTGCGTGGAGTTTCCTCGTCGCTGGCTATCACCACGGCGCAAGGTGGCGGCTCGCTCGACCGGCTTCACGACCTCGCGCTGGCAGCCGACACGCTCGTTGTGCTCATGCCGAGGGCCGGTCTGGCTGAGGTGGCGGCAGTGCTGGCTCGGGCGGTGGGCGGATCGCGCCCGGCGGCTGTGATCAGCAACGCAACGCTCCCGAACCAGAAGAGCGTCTCTGGCCCGCTGGAGATGATCGCCCGCCTTGCCGATCAGGCTGCAATCGAAACCCCGGCGACGCTGGTCGTTGGCGACGTGGTCGCCGCCGCGCCTGCGCTTGCGGTGCTGCCAAACTCGTCTGTAGAAGGTGGTTTCGGGTAGACGGCTTCGACTGGGGACGCGCGGGTCCCGACTCGCGCTGGTGCAGAGCGAGCTGGTGGCAGCGCGCTTGCGAGCGCTCGGCGTGGCGGTCGAGGTTAAGAAGATCCTCTCGGACGGCGATGTGCGGGCGCCCGACGCGCCGATCGGCGAAGGCATCTTCGTCACCGCGCTTGAGCGCGCGCTCGTCGCCGGCGAGATCGACCTGGCCGTTCACAGCGCGAAGGACCTCCCGCTCGAGGACGACCCGGAACTCGTGATCGCCGCGTATCCGGAGCGTGCCGATGCGCGCGACGCGCTCGTGACCCGTGGCGGCGAGGGGTCAGTGGACGACCTTGCCGTCGGGGCCAAGGTGGGGACGGACAGCCCTCGGCGAGCCGGCTTTCTGCGTGCGCTGCGCCCCGATCTCGACGTCATCCCGCTCCACGGCAACGTCGACACGCGCCTCCGGCGCCTCGATGAGGGACACGCTGACGCGCTCGTGCTGGCGGCGGCCGGGCTGGACCGGCTCGGATTCGGCGGCCGGATCTCGACGCGCCTCGACGCAGAATCGATGCCGCCCGCGCCGGCGCAGGGCGCGCTTGCAGTCCAGGCCCGTCGCGATGACCACGTGGTCCTCGAGGTGCTGGGCCGGCTCGATGACCGGAGCGTCCGGATCGCGGTGGTGGCGGAGCGCGCGCTCCTGAAGGCGATGGGCGGAGGGTGCCGGGCGCCCGTGGGCGCGGTCGCCGTGCGGGTCGATGGCACGCTCATGTTGCTGGCCGGTGCAGTCACGTCCGACGGCCGGTCGAAGCACCTGCTTCGGGTCATGCATGACATTGACGGCGGCGGATCGCTCGCACGGTCGGTATCGGTGGCCGCACAGGAGCTGAACACCTTCGTTCCGCTGCGCGGCCGCGCCGTCATCGACACGCGCCCGCAGCTCGACCCATCCCAGCTGGAGGCGATCGAGCGCGATGGTTTCCGCGTTGTGCACGTCCCTTCCATCGCGATCGGATCCGCGGACTCGAACGGCGACCTCGATCGGGCCCGCGAGCGGATCGGCGAGTACGACTGGGTAGTGCTCACCAGCAAACGCGGGGCGGCGGCCCTGCTCGACGGCGTTGAGGCGGTCCCATCGAAGGTCCGCTGGGCTGCCGTCGGGGCAACGACGGCCAAAGCGATCCGCGAGCGGGGCGCGCGAGTGGATTGCATTCCTGCCACGGCGCGGGGAGACGCGATCCCGGCCGCGATGGCGAAGCTTGGCTCGCTACGAGGGCGTAGCGTCCTGCTTGTGCGTGCCGACGCCGCCGATCCGGCACTTCCGGAGAAGCTCCGGCAGCTGGGAGCCCAGGTCGATGATGTGGTCGCCTACCGCACGATCACCGGTCCAGCTGCCTCGCGCCGCGCACTGCTCGAAGCGCTCGCCGACAAAGATATTGAGGCGATCATGTTCGCGTCAGGATCGGCGGTTCGAGGGATCGCAGAGCTGGCCGGCGATGACGCCGCTCGCGCGCGAGCGCTCCGTACGATCACGATCGGCCCCAAGACGAGCGGAGTCGCGCGCGAGCTTGGGTTCCAGGTCGCAGCCGAAGCAACGGCGCAGGATGCGATGGGTCTGCGGGCGGCACTGAGGAGCGCATTTGACGAGGAGGTGGAACGATGGGTCGGATCGCAACTGCAACTGACCGTGTAACGACGCCGGGTCCAGAGCGTCTGCGCAGGCTGCGCCGCACTGCGGCGCTGCGCTCCCTGGTCAGGCAGACCCGGTTGTCGCCCGCGCAGTTCGTCATGCCCCTATTCGTCATCAGCGGCAAAGACCGATCCGAGCCGATCAACTCGCTTCCCGGGCACGCCCGCCTCAGCGTCGACCGCGCCGTTGCGAGGGCGCGCGAGCTCGCGCAGCTGGGCGTGGGTGGAGTGCTGCTCTTCGGGATCCCGGACAGCAAGGACGACGAGGGTACAAGCGCGGCCGACCCGCAGGGTCCGGTTCCCGCTGCGCTGCGGGCGCTGAAGCAGGCCGACCTGCCGCTCGTGCTGGCTGCCGACGTCTGCCTGTGCGAGTACACGTCACACGGCCACTGCGGCATCCTCGCGGGCCGAGAGGTCGACAACGACGCCACGCTCATCCTGCTGGCTGAGGCTGCGGTTGCGTATGCGGATGCCGGCGCGCAGATCGTCGGCCCGAGCGCAATGATGGACGGCCAGGTCGCCGCATTGCGCGGCGCACTCGATGCCGCCGACCACGCCGGCACCGCGATCATGGCTTACGCATCGAAGGCCGCCTCGGCGTTCTACGGTCCCTTCCGGGAAGCGGCCGGTTCGACGCCTTCATTCGGCGACCGGCGCGGCTACCAGATGGATTACTCCAACGCGCGCGAGGCGATGCGCGAGATGGAGGTGGACGCGCGCGAGGGTGCGGACATCCTGATGGTCAAACCCGCGCTCACGTCATTGGATCTCCTGGTCCGAGCGCAGAAGCGATTTGATGTGCCGCTCGCCGCGTACCAGGTCAGCGGCGAGGTGGCGATGCTTGAGGCCGCCGCCGAACGCGGCTGGCTCGATCGCAAATCAGCGGGCATCGAGGCACTCACCGCGATCGTGCGGGCGGGCGCCGGCATCGTCATCACGTACCTGGCCGCCGATGCCGCGCGCTGGCTGCAAGAGGACGCAGCCCGATGAGTCAGCAAAGCCCCACGAAAAAGCCCCACGAAAAAGCCCCACGAACTCCAAGGCTTCGCCGTGAGTTCGCGGGGACCCCTATCCGAGGCTTCGCCGTGAGTTCGCGGGGACCCCTATCCGAGGCTTCGCCTTGAGTTCGCGGGGACCCCAAAGTCAGCAGTTCGTGCACGCTCTGGCCCTCGGCGTGGACGGCGCGTGGCGCCGCCTGCCCGACGCGCAGCGGCGATCGACGTGCGCCGATTTCATCGCGACGGTCGAGCAGTCGAAGGACGTTACGACCTACACATACACCATGGTCGGCCTGCAGCCGGGCATCGACCTGGTGCTGTGGCGGCTCGCACGATCGCTCGAGGCCCTGGAAGAATCTGCCGCGGCGGCCCTGCGCTGCGGGATGGGCACATGGATGTCCGTCAAGGAGAGCTTCCTCGGCTTGATCCAGCCATCGCAGTACGTGAAGAAGCCGACGCCGCAGGAGCAATCGCTGTTCAGCGGAGAGCGATCTCGCTACCTGATCGTCTATCCCTTCACCAAATCGGCCGACTGGTATCTCCTCGACAAAGACACCCGCCAGCTGGTCATGAACGAGCACATGAAGGTCGGACACGGCTACCCGCAGGTGCGGCAGCTGCTCGCGTATTCGTTCGGTCTCGACGACCAGGACTTCGTGGTCGCATACGAGACGGACGATATGGCTGCATTCGCGGAGCTCGTGCGCGCCCTTCGCGCCACTGAAAGCCGGCGCTCGACGGTGCGCGACACACCGATCCTTGCCGGCATCCATCGGCGGCTCGACGAGCTGGCAGAACTGTTCGGCGCGTGACGACGAGCACCGATCTGTTCCTGCGCGCATGCAGGCGAGAGCCCGTGGAGCGGACACCGATATGGCTCATGCGGCAGGCGGGCCGTTCCCTACCTGAGTACCGCGCATTGCGCGAGCGATGGAGCCTGGAAGAAATCGTCTCCCAGCCGGACATCTGCGCCGAGGTGACCCTGCAACCAGTGCGCAGGTTGGGCGTCGACGCGGCGGTGATGTTCGCGGACATCATGCTCCCGCTCCGCGGCATGGGGATCGACTTCGACCTGGTCGAATCAGTCGGGCCCGTGATCGGGAATCCCATTCGGACCGCGCATGCGGTTCGCGCGCTACGCACGCCGCCGGCCGCCGAATCTGTGCCGCAGGTGCTGGATGCAGTGAGACTCGTCGCACGCGAGTCGCCTGTCCCGGTCATCTGCTTCGCGGGCGGTCCTTTCACCCTGGCCAGCTACGCCATCGAGGGCCGGCCGAGCCGGGACTTCGTGCTGACCAAACAGTTCATGTACCGCGAGCCGGCCGCGTTTGGGCTGCTTCTCGACAAGCTTGCCACCGTGATGGCCGAGTACCTGACCGCTCAGGTCGCAGCGGGTGCGCAGGCGCTGCAGCTCTTCGACAGCTGGGTCGGCGCGCTGTCACCCGCGGACTACGAAGCCCAGGTTCTGCCGTTCACGCGACGCATCTTCGAATCCACGCGCGCACTCGGCGTTCCGCGGATCCACTTTGGGACGTCGACCGCGGGCCTGCTCGAATTGATCGCAACCACGGGAGCGGACATCATCTCGCTCGACTGGCGCATCGACCTCGAGGCGGGCTGGCAGCGCATCGGCCACGATCGCGGCGTCCAGGGCAACCTCGACCCGGCGGTGCTGCTCGGCCCGGCCGAGGGTGTGGTTGAGGGGGCGCGCCAGGTGCTCCTGCGTGCAGCTGGACGCCCAGGCCACATCTTCAACCTCGGTCACGGCGTGCTTCCGGACAGCCCGCTCGAGAATCTCCAGGCGCTGGTCGAGGCCGTGCGGATGGGTGTGCCGGCTCGTGCCTGAACCAAAGACCGGCATCGTGGCCATGGCTTACGGCAGCCCGGATGGGGAGGACGAAATCGAGGCCTACTACACGCACATCCGCGGCGGAA
>WNFA01003028.1_pt1 | contig 24298 bp, 25 predicted proteins | sample 5400481 | NCBI WGS metagenome assembly WNFA01 (sample SAMN13153340, study PRJNA577476) | soil metagenome | isolation source: 120 cm saprolite under Douglas fir tree site 2 hole 1 replicate 2 | place: USA:California | collected 2015-04-18 | reverse complement strand
AAAAGTCGAAGGCGAGAAAGGCCACCAGCGAGGCGAGGATGGCGGCATAGCGCCCACGCGTACTCGCCAGCGCCATAACCACCAGCAAATAGATGATTGAAATGTTTGGAATGCGTGGATAGAGATGGAACGTGTAAATGATGCCTGTGACAAGCATTGCTCCTGCAAATGCAAGTAAAGTCTCGAGAAGATAGCGTTGCCAGCGAGGCTTTGCTTTTGTCTCAATTGGCGGCAAGTGTTCGACTGAACTCATAGCGACCCATCCTGGTTAATTTCCGGGGAAACACTCCTTTTTCACGCCTCTAGTGTAGCCCAGAAGGGGTCAAGAGAATCTATGAGATTTGATCAAATACCTCAAAATATGCTCAATGTAGTGGTATGTTTCTATTCTTTAGAATGGCTCGATTGGCAAAATGCCGTGGAATGTCCGTGAGGGATGAACCTGCCGCCTCCAGGCGGCAGGTGATATCAAATTAGAAACTTGCTACCAATTGCGACAGTTGACGGCACGTCTTTTGCATTTCCAGCCGAATACGCCCAAGGTTGCCCGTAGTACGACTGGTGACCACGAGTATCAGGTCTCCTACCTCCGCGAGCTGAACCATGCCGGTCTGCGTTTCAATAATCACGTGGCGCATCTCGCCACTGTTAATTTGTCTCGTGTAGTTGTTAATGGAGCCGATGACCGCTGCCGACATCGCCCCCAACACCTCCTCCTCATCGCTATGCAGTGCCCCCGCGACGATCAAACCGTCCTTACCTACGAGCACAGCACCGATGACTGCATCAAGATCGGTCAAACGTTGTAGAATAGTTTCCACCTTCGACTCCTTTACCTTTCCTCTACTACTGTCCTAACTGACCCCACCTTTCGTCCTCTTGGTCATGGTGAGAGCCTTATTATAGGCTTCCATTGCCTGCAAATACTCTCCCTTGCGCATGTAGGCGTCACCCAATACACGGTAGCCCGCTGAATACTTCGGCGCCAGCTTGAGCAAGGCACGTACGTTGCTGATAACCTCGTCAAGCAGATTGGGGGTGCTGCGTATGATCGCGCGGTATTCTTGCATAGCCTCGTCGAAATCGCCAGCGAGTTGATAGTGATAGCCTTGGAGCAAACGTTCTCGCTCGCTGCTATAGCTCTCTGTCGCTGTTTCCCCTGCATATCCCTTTCCTATCGAGGGTGCCTGGTCTCGCCGTATGGGTGGCCGCGGCTGCACCGGTTGCAGCCGCACTGCCGGGTGCCTCATTGTCATCTCCAGTTCGCTATCGAGCAAGGCATCTGCGAAATTGGGTGGGATCACATGAGGCTGTGGTGAAACACCGCTATTTGAATCCGCCGCTTGCATGGGAAGCGGGCCGGGTGTGGCAGTCCATAGTGGCTGGGACGCTTGAGCAGCATGCTCAGTAATTGGTGGAACCTCTGAAGCGGTATCAGCAGGCTGAGTGGGTTGCGGAGATGACGAGGCGCCCAGATTCCCTAGCTGGGCCAGCGCCGATGAAAGCGTGGGTTCCTGCGCGCCGTGAGCAATGCCACCAGGGGAAGCGACTGCTCGGTGGGTTGCTCAACTGCCTGCTCCATCCAGGTCGAATGCGCCTGCTGGTCAGGAGGTGCAGCTAGTTGATCTAACCACGCGGGAAGGGCCTGCTGGCCAGGTTGTTCAGCCACCTGCTCCGTCCAGGGTGAAACTGTCTCCCGGGCAGGTGGTGCGGCCAGTTGATCTAACCATGAAGGAGTCGCCTGCGGGATGGGCCGCTCAGCCACCTGCTCCGTCCAGGCTGGACTCATCTCCCGGACGGGTGACTCCCCTGCTTGATTGCTCCACTGTAAAGTTTCCTGCTCCATCCAGACCGCCATCTGCTCCTCCTGCCGTGGCCCGGCTATTGGCTCCAGCTCCTGTGCCATGGGCTGTGGTGGGGGCTCACTGTCCATAGTTGTAGCGCCAAGCGATTTCAGCCATTCTGGCCAACCCATATCATCGCTATCTGCTGCGGCAAGGTTAGAGGGATGAGGAAGAGGAGAGGTATGAGGCATCTCGATCTGTGTCATGGACACGTCGAGTGCTGGCTCTATTGCCGGTGGTATCACTGTAGGCAGTTCTTGCTCAATTGATGGAGCTGTGCTCAAAGATAGCATCGCTCCACCTGAATCGTGTTGTTCCCGTTGTGTGAGCATCTCCAGCCACGCTGGCGGTGTGGGATGATCCGTTTCTCTGAACTCCGGTCCGCTCGTGCCAGTGCGATCTATGTCGCTGCTTGACCAGATGCCGTAATCTGGCGACGCTTGTGAGGCTTCATAGCTTTTTTGTACCTCGGCATTGCTGTCTGAACTGCTCCAGCCGGAGACCGGACCCATGGAAGCTGCTGTGGTTTGTGTGCTGTTTGCTGTTGTAGCAGTCGGTTCCAGTGTAGGCGGTGCGGTCATCGCAGCTACTGGCTGAGCATTAGCGGTGTCGGGAAGAGCGATGGGGCTTTTTTTCAATAGCGCCAGAAAAGGATCATTGGGCTCACGTGCCATGAAGTCGCTAAAGAGGTCGTGCGCCATGACCAGTTCGGGATCAAGTGCCTCTGCCTTCTTGATCAGCTCTCTAGCCTGTTCTAGATTACGTGGGGCCGTGGTGTGAGCAAGTAAGAGTAAAGCTTTCAAACATGAGGGATTCTCATCAAGTATGTATTTTGCCAGCTGCTCGACTCGATCAAACTGTTCTTCACGCCAATATGCCTCAAGTAACCCGGCGCGAGCGTCGAGGCGGTCGGGAGTAGTTGCCAGTACAACCTCCCACTCCTGGATGGCTTGCGTAAGCAGATCACCGCGCATATAGAGACGTGCTAAGCCTGCTCGTGAGAACATAAAATCCGGCTGTCCCACCTTCGCGCTCAGTGAATTGAACTCCTGCCGGATCTGGCTATTACCTCGGCTGAGTTCGTATGCCTGTTGATAGCAGTCCAGCGCGGTATCGAAATCCGACAAACGCTCACTGATCAAAGCGCGATCGCAGTAGGCGACCACATTTTCTGGATCGCTTGTCAATACCCAATCGAAGGTTTGTTGTGCCTCTTCCAGGTGGCCCTGTGCCAGGTAAATCTCACCCAGGAGACGCTGGGCCTCCAGTGATCCCGGAAAGTGAGTAAGAACATGCTGACAACCAGCCAGGGCGTCATCAATGCGAGCAGAACTGAGAGCGTCCTCTGCCTGCTGTAAGTAGTCACGAAGCATTATTTGTGCCATAGAACCTGGCCTCCTCTCCTCATTTATGCACCATTGAGCAACTTCCCAAAGCACTCTGCCCGCCGCGCATCATATGGCCCGATGATGGCCAGACGACGCCACTCGGGAGCAAAGCAAGTCTGTGCAACCCGCTGGATATCTTGTGAAGTGATGGCGTCAACCCGCGCGATCACCTCATCGATATCGACAACACGATTACGTAGGCTCTCCTGGCCGCCCAACCAGGAAGCTACTTGTTGTGTTCCTTCCAATCCCAGAACTATACTGCCCCGTACGTAGGCCTTGATCCGACCAAGCTCATCTGCTGGTACTTCCGCCTCACACAGGTTTTTGAGCTCACCAACGATAGCTTGTATGGCCGGTTCGGTTTGTAAAGGGTCTACTCCTGCGCTCACTACCACATTACCGGTTTCATGGTAACTATTAAAATAACTACCGATGTCATAGGCGAGTCCCTGTTCTTCCCGGATCGTTTGAAAGAGCCGTGAACTCATTCCGTCCCCGAGAATGGCATTGATCAGCACGAGCGTGTAGTAATCGGGCGAGGAATGAGCGGCGCCGAGCGTCCCTAAACAAATATTGGCCTGCTCTGTCTCTTTAGTAACCAGTACGACAGGTGGCGTATCGCGCGGCGGCAGGCTCTTGCTCCATGATGCATGCTCGCGTGCCTCCCAATCGCCGAAAAGACTTTCGGTCATGTCGAGCACCTGTGCATGGTCGATGTTGCCAGCTATGCTAATGACAAGTGAGTTAGGTCGATAATACTCATCCAGGTAGCTGAGCATTTGCTGGCGCTGCAGTTGTGCGACAGTTTCCTCAAACCCAGCGTCATCACGCCCCAGAGGCAATCCAGGCCACATCGCTTGATCGAGCAACAATCCCGCCCATTCCTGCGGGTCGTCGCGTGTGGAACTGAGTTCTTCAAGAATGACACTGCGTTCTTTTTCGATCTCAACTGCATCGAACAGCGAATGCCGTGCCATATCAGCCAGCACATTCATCACGATGGGGAGATGTTCGCCAGGTACGCGCGCAGTATAACTGGTGAGTTCTTTACCCGTACTCCCATTAAAAACACCACCAACCCCTTCAATCGTCTCTGAGATCAGCCGGGCAGTAGGATAGCGCTGTGAGCCTTTAAACAGCATATGCTCGATAAAGTGCGAAATACCTGCAACGGCATTGTCTTCGTAGCGTGAGCCAACGGTAAAAAAGAAGGCGATGCTGGCAGAACGCATACCCGGCATTTGCGCGGTCAGTAGCCGCAGTCCGTTCCGCAGCGTCGTTCGCTTGTAATTCATCCGAAATGATACTTCCTTGGTCAATAGACAGCGTTGGGCATTATAGGATTGAAATCGCTATCCTTTTACCCATCAGGGTTTGCTTTACCTCGCAGTATTATAGACGGTTTCAGCGTGTATCGCAACAAGAGAGCAGGAGAAAGGAGGAGGAGGTAGCCATTTTGGATAGTGAGGGCAGGCTCCAGATATACATATTTGAGTACATGCTTCACAGGGAGGGGACGAAGCCACAGGTCCATCCCCTACCTGCGTACGCATTATAACAAGCCGATATCTCTGGCTATCTCACCTATTCCGCCCAGCGGATTCCCGTCGTCGTCATATCCACCCTGGTATTGCTGTTGCCGGTGATGACCTTCCACTTCGTGCAGCAGGAACTCGCCGCCCAGGACTGCTGCCGCGCCCCCCAGGGCCCCCATCGCCATATTACCGCCACTACCCTGCAAAAATCCGCCTAAGCCGCCCTGTTGACCTTGTGCTGGTACATTTGCAGGAGTAGGGACGACACCTGCGAGGCTTGTATGGCAGCTGGGGCAATTAGCGGTTCCCATCGGTGCCATAGCCATACAGACAGGGCAGCGCAGCACCATGGGCTGCTGTCCCAGCATGGGCTGTTGATAGCCCATCTGTCCATACTGTGGTTGGCCGTAGGGCTGTTGTGGATACTGTGGTTGGCCATATGGCTGCTGTTGTGGATACTGTGGCTGCTGTCCATACTGTGGTTGACCGTACTGTTGCGGCTGCTGCGTATAAGGTCCTTGCTGTGGGTATGCCGTATACGGCGCCTGTCCGGTCTGAGCCTGCGCTGCCGTAAGCGAAGAGCCGCATCCGGCGCAGAAATTCGTTCCGGGCGCATTCTGGTGCCCACAGTTGGTGCAGAAGCTAGGCGCCGGTGTTGCTGCCGCCGGTGCTGCCGGTACTCGCGTGCTCTGTCCGCAATTCGTACAGAATGCGCTGTCCACAGGAACCTCTGTCCGGCACGCCGGGCAAGGATGAGTTAATGGCTGTGAAGGAGTTGCAGTAGCAGCCGCGACAGCCGCGCTCAACGATGAACCACAATGCATACAGAACGCCGCTCCTGGTTTCACTTCTCCATTACAGCGGGGGCAGGTGCTCGATGAAGCGGGTTGTGCTGTGGCAACTTGAGTGGCCGGGGATGGCACAGGTGTTCCGCATTCTGGGCAGAAATTTTTGCCAGTGACGTCAACGCCACAAGATGTACAGGCCGCCATTTTAAGATATCCTCCTTGAATCTATAAGGACTCTGCTCTCACGCGTCTTAGTGCAGTGTAGCATAGATTGCCCGATTCGTCGAGATGGCGCTTATACACATTCCTTGAGCGCTGCTTTACTATTGATGCTGCGTAGTTTCATCAGTGCTACCACTTCAAGCTGGCGTACGCGTTCACGCGAGATACCCAGCTCCTTCCCCACTTCGAGTAGCGTGCGGCTGCGGCCATCACCAATGCCGTAGCGGAGTGTAATCACCGAGCGTTCCCGTGGAGTAAGCAGGGCCAGCGCTCGATGGAGTTCCTCGCCAAGCAGGTGTTGTGAAGCGGTTTCAGCAGGAGCCAGCGCCCCGCTATCTTCTAACGTGTCCGCCAGTGAGTACCGCGCCTCATCGTCTACGGGTGCATCGAGGGAAACAGGCTGTTCGATAACGCCCAGTAAATCAACTACCTCGTTCACATCTATATTGCATGCCTCTGCGATCTGCTCTGGCAGTGGCTCAAGGCCATTCTCCTGCGATAGTTGTGCCGTGACACGCCGCACCCTGCGCAAACGCGTAGCCACGTGTTCGGGTAAGTGAATTAATCTAGACTGCTCACCAGCCGCGCGGCTAACCGCCTGGCGAATCCACCAGGTAGCATAGGTGCCAAAGTGGCAACCCCGATTGTAGTCAAACTTCTCGGCCGCGCGCATCAATCCCAGGTTGCCCTCTTGAATGAGATCGATCAGGGGTACCCCGGTACTGGTATAGCGTCGCGCAATGGCAATGACCAGGCGCAGATTCGACTCGATGAGCTTGCGACGTGCCAGCTCATCTCCGCTGGCAGACCGGCGTGCAAGATCGATTTCCTCCGCGTGCGTCAGCAGGCCAAATTTACGGATATCGCGTAAATAGCTCTGAAAAGCATCTTCAGTGCCTGTTGCTTGCCGGGCTGCTACTGTTCGCGTGCGCTGTGAATGGGTTGTACCCTCAGCCAATTCATCAGCTTCGTTACTCTCATCCAAATCATCTGCTTCATTGAGTAACGCATCAGCATTGTCAACCGGCGGCAACTCTGCTGCAACCAGTGGTTCCGTGATCCTCTCCGGTGAAGTCTTGTCCAATAGCATTTCTTCGCCTGCACCCGCTTCATAATCGGATGTGATGGCGATAGGGAATACTGTTCTTTCAGGGACGTACGTGTTGAGCAAGGTCCTACGCGCTTCACTGACAGGATAAGAAATTGCCATAATCCCACACTCCCTTCAGGGGAACTACCAACAAAATCAGCTGTCGGACTGTGTGTGGCCTGGTGGTCATCACTTTAAGTTGAATAGCGCACTCGCGCTATTCGTTTATTACCTACTCTTTCTCCCTAATTGTAAAAGAATAGGCCCCGTCGCAACATCGGGTAAGCACCTTAAATAGGCTCAGGTCTTGACCGTATTTTCATTTTTGATCATTTGTAATGTAAATCATAGAGCCTGGCGTAATATCTTCGGATATACCTATACTTAATACGGTCAGCATGAGTAAAACGTTACGCTTTCCTGCGAGCGACACCCGCTGTATATATATACGTGTTTATATTACACGTTATCGGGCAGACCCATTTACTTCCGCAGGCTAGTTCATTTGAGCGATCAACTGGCGAATCTCCCGGATCTGCCGCTTGACCCTGCCGATGTCGCGGGCGTGAGGCGCAAGTTCCACATAGACCATCAGGTCGCGCAGGGCGCGTGCATACTTTTTGAGTTGCAGGTGAATCGCGCCGCGGTCTCGTCGTTCGATGGGAGAGTCAGGTGTGAGCAGGAGAATGCGGTCACAAGTGGAGAGTGCTCGCACATAATCACCCTTGCGGAAATAGATGTGTTTGAGGTTGCTGAGCAGGCGTACCAGCAGTTGTTTATGACTTACTGGCTCCAACCAGAGTGGATCAAAGCTGATCTTTCCTTTCAAGACGCGAGTGACTCGCTCACGACATTCCTGCTCGCTGAGCAGGCGTCCACCTTCATAGGGGTCAATATAGATCATGCTCCCTGACACATTACACCTCACCACAAATTGCCAGGGCAGCCCGATACCATCGATCTGCACGCCTACACGCCTGCCGACTTCTATGTAGAGCAGTGAGAGGCTGATTGGTATGCCTGTCCGCCGCTCTAAAACATCGTTGATAAAGCTATTGCGCGGGTTGTAGTAATCTTTGGTGTTACCATGAAAGTGTTCTTGATCGAACAGGACACGATTCATGGCTTCAAGTACCTGCTCTTGCGGAGGCTGGTGGGATGTGTCAGCGTCGGAGAGACCAAGGACTCCCCGTACCTGTTGTGCCAGGTAGTCGAGTTTTTCCATATAGTACGCAATATTGAGGTCAGGGTACTCCTCTTTGGCGATAAGTAATGCTGCCTGTGCCAGGTCGATAGCTGCATCTTCACCCGCGATCAATGCCTCAAATGCTTTGCGTACACCTTGTTGTGGTGTGTCACCAGTGAAATCTTCTGCCATGACCACTCTATTTTCTGAACTGCCACCAGGCAACATAATTGCTCGTGATTCCTGGCATTTCCCCTAGCTATTGTACCTTACAAGGGGCCGGTAAGCTAGTGAAGATTGACGCTTCTTGCTACTGCGAGATAGAATTCAGGAGAATCGCGGTAGAATTTCTACTTGCCATGTCCTATTTTTGTGATCGAGAGGAACCCGATGACAAACTCTACCTATAGCGAATTGGGAGAACAATTGCTGCAGGCAGCGCGCATGCTGTTTCAGGCAGGCGTCATGTCACATAGCGGGCATGGTAATATGAGTGTAAGATTGCCAGAGGCAGAGCACATGCTCCTCACTTCGACAGGCAACATTGCTCAGTTATCATACGAGCAATTGGCTGTCGTTACCTTTGACGGTGAAGTAGTAGATGGTACGCTTGATCCGACCACGCGTGAGATCGTCGCGATGCACTCTGGCGTGTATCGTGCGCGGGCAGATGTTGCCTCCGTCATTCACACCCACTCACCACGTGTCACCAGTTTTGCGCTCGCCCATAAGCCATTGCCCTGTGTTTATGAAGCCTTCCTGCGTTTTGGCATCACGGAGGACATTCCAATAGCGGAATGGGCGCCGCGCGGGTCGCCAGAATCAGTAAGCAATATCGTACGCCAGCTCCAGCTTCATCCGTCAGTTCCTGCTGTCCTGCTGGCTAACCATGGCCTGCTCGCCTTTAGCCGCGACCCGCGCTCTACTGCGCAGCTCATCATCATTATGGAAGAGGCGGCCGAACTGACGCTCGATGCACGCGCACTCGGCGGCGAGCAAGGCTTCCCTCCCGGTGCGCTTGAGCAGGAGCGCAGGCATATGCAGCAGTTTGGCTCGACGCGCTAGCCTCACACTGCAACTAAAAACCTATCCTCAGGGAAAGTTTACCGTCCCTTAACATATCCATAAAGCATAGTTAATGCATGAGTGCTACGGTATAGATGCGACGATAAAGGATGAGGATACATCCTATCGTGTGGTATAGATACAATTTTTTCAATCTCGCAAGAACGCGAGTAGGAGGACGTATGGTAAAACGATCGCGCATTGCACTCGTGTTAGCAGTGGCAATGGCAGTGAGCATCCTCATTTCAGCGTGTGGGGGATCGACCAGTCCCGGGACCGGGACCGGGAACGGCTGTCCTGCCACGAAAGCGCTGACCGGGGCAGGGTCAACCTTTGATAATCCCCTCTTCTCAAAAATGTTTTCTGTCTACCCCAGTGTCAAGTGCGGTGCCAATGTCAACTACCAGTCGATCGGCAGTGGCGCGGGCATTAACGATTTACTCCAGCAGATTGTTGCCTTTGGAGCTACAGACTCCCCGATGAGCGACACCCAGCTTGCCTTGAGTAAAGCTGGCCCGATCATTCACATCCCCGTGACTCTTGGAGCCGTGGCTGTTTCGTATAACCTGCCTGGCGTCACGACGCGCGTCAAGTTGACGGGACCTGTCATCGCAGCGATCTTCCTGGGCACCATCAAATCCTGGGATGATCCTCAGATCAAGGCAGTGAATACGGGCGTGACGCTGCCTCATCTGACGATTACCGTCGTGCATCGCTCCGATGGCAGTGGCACCACAGGCATCTTTACGCACTACCTGGCTGCGATCAGCCCAGATTGGATGTCGAAGGTCGGCGCCGCGACCACCGTGAACTGGCCGGTTGGCGTTGGTGGCAAGGGGAATGCAGGTGTCGCTGCTGCCGTCCAGTCGACCAAGGGGTCCATCGGCTACAATGAGCTGGCGTATGTGCTGGCCAACAACATCTCCTATGCATCGGTCCAGAATGCCAATGGGAAGTTTGTCGATCCATCGCTGGATGGAGCGAAGGCCGATGCCGAGGGTGTGACCACCATTCCTGCTGACCTGCGCTTCTACATTGTCAATGCCCCTGGTGATACCGCCTACCCCATTTCGGGCTTCTCATGGGCAGTCGTCTACCAAAACCAGAGCAATGCCGACAAAGGGCAGGCCCTGGCTAATCTGCTGTGGTGGATGATCCACGATGGACAGCAGTACTCGACGCCACTGAACTATGTTCCCCTCCCAGCTGGCATTGTGACCAAGGGTGACCCAGCTGGCATTGTGACCAAGGGTGAGGCACAGATCCAATCGATGACCTGTGGCGGGTCGGCATGCTACAAAGGGTAAAAGTGAAGGGACAATAGCGATCTTTTGGAAGATGGACGAGTCGTCCATCTTCCAGTACAAGGCAATGACGCTGTACAATGCGTTTGAGAAGCACAGATACCCTATCTAAAGGGAAATAGGTATCTCAGAAATACATATGAAGTGGAGATTGCATGCAACAACACGTATCTCTGGCGCGGGGTGGCGCTGGACAGCGTCGCTTTGCCTGGCTCACCAGGAGGTTTGGTCGCCGGCCCAGCGACCTGCTGTTTCGCGGGGTGACCCTGCTGCTGGTCTTCATCGTGCTCGCATTGGTGGCAGGGGTGGCTCTGGTGCTGCTGATCAACTCGTGGCCCACCATCCAGCAATTCGGCTTTAGTTTTCTGACGAATCTGGCGTTTGATCCGGTGCATAACGTGTTTGGCGTCCTCCCGGCTATCTTCGGAACGCTGGTGACCTCTGCCTTTGCCATGTTCTTCGCGATCCCCATCGGTGTCGGTGTGGCCATTTTCCTGGTGGATTTCTGTCCGCGCGCATTGCGCCAGCCACTGGCGTTCTTCGCGGACCTCCTGGCAGCGGTCCCCAGCGTCATTTTCGGCCTTTGGGGCTTCCTCGTCCTGGCGCCCTGGCTCCAGCAGACAGGTGAACCCTGGCTCCAGCAGCACCTGGGGTTCTTGCCGTTCTTCCAGGGCGAGATCCATGGCCTGGGCCTGCTCGCTGCTGGAATGATTCTCACGATCATGGTGCTTCCGCTCATCATTGCCGTCTCACGCGAGGTGATGCTAGTGGTCCCCACGGCGCAGCGCGAAGCCATGCTGGCGTTGGGGGCCACGCGCTGGGAAGTGATCCGCTATGCCGTGCTGCCCTTTGCGCGTATTGGCATCCTGGGTGGGATCATTCTGGCGCTTGGGCGTGCGCTCGGGGAGACGATGGCGGTCACGATGGTCATCGGCAATCAAGCCAGTCGACCGACCGCAAGCCTGTTCGATACGGGCTATACCCTCTCCAGTGTCATCGCTAACCAGTTTGGAGAGGCAACCCCGGGGCTCTTCCTCTCCGCCTTACTGGAGGCAGGTCTGATTATCTTCATCATCACCTTGATCACGAATTTCCTGGCGCGTTGGCTCATCAGCAGTCTGGAGCAGAAGAGTTCGAGAGGAGCACGCGTATGAGTACCACGGTGAATCCCTTCCAGCCGCAGCGCTCTGCCCTGGATCTGCGGCGGCAGGCGGGCAATGCCCTGGTCATTGCGTTTACGACGTTGTGCGTCGCTTTTGCCGTGGGTGTGCTGCTCTACCTGCTCTTCTACGTCCTGGGCCAGGGCATCCGCTTCATCAACCTGGATGTCTTTACAAAACTCCCCACACCGAACGGAGAGCCGGGTGGAGGCATGGGAGAAGCGGTACAGGGAACACTGATCTTGTTGGGGCTGGCAGCCCTGTTCGGCGTACCGCTGGGTCTGTTCACGGGCATCTATCTCGCCGAATTTGGGCGAGGGCGTTTTGCCAATAGCGTGCGCTTCCTGGTCGATATGCTGACCGGTATCCCCACCATCATTTTCGGCCTCTTCGCCTGGGTGCTCATCGTGGTGCCACAACAAACCTTTTCTGGCTTGTCCGGTGGCGTGGCCCTGGGGATCATTATGATCCCGATCGTGGCACGCACCACCGAAGATGTGCTGCGCCTGGTACCAAAAGAACTCCGCGAGGCCTCGCTCGCCTTAGGCGCGACTGAGGCGCGTACGATCACCAGAGTCGTATTGCCGGCAGCACTTTCTGGCATTATTACCGGTATCCTCCTGGCACTTGCCCGCGTGGCCGGTGAGACGGCGCCGCTGCTGATGACGGCCTTTGGGACGACGTTCTGGAATACAGATGTCACCCAGCCAATGGATGCGCTGACGCTGCGCATCTTCGTGTTTACTGAGAGTCCTTACCCGGTGCAGGTCCATCAGGCATACGCAGGCGCATTCGTCTTGATTCTGCTCATTGTGATTGCCTCGTTTGCTGTGCGTTGGGTCACCGGTGGTTTCAAGCAGCGCGCGCGATAAAGTGGGCCGGGGCGATGTCCCAGAGAAAAAGGAGCACACAACCAGATGTCAATCACCGTTCAACGCTTGAACGCATGGTATGGTCCCAAGCAAGCCCTCTACGATATCAACCTGACGTTTGAGCCTCTCAGCGCTACAGCGATGATCGGGCCCTCGGGGTGTGGCAAGTCGACCTTTGTGCGCTGCCTCAATCGCATGCATGAAGAGATACCGGGTACACGTGTCGAGGGCTCGGTGCAGGTGGATGGCGTCGATATCTACGCGCGTTCCATCCAGCCAAGGTATGTGCGTCAACATATCGGCATGGTCTTTCAGCAACCGAATCCCCTGCCGTCACGCAGCATTTTTGAAAATGTGGCGATTGGTCCGCGCATCAACGGTTTGGCGGGTGGATCAGCCGTGCAAGAGGTGGTAGAGCGGAGCTTACAGCAGGCAGCGTTGTGGGACGAGGTCAAGGATAAGCTGTCTGCGCCTGCGACCGAATTGTCAGGTGGGCAGCAGCAGCGGCTTTGTATTGCACGAGCGCTCGCCAATGACCCGAAGATTCTGCTGATGGATGAACCCTGTTCTGCTCTCGATCCCATCTCTACCTTGCAGGTTGAGGCGCTGATTGAAGAGCTCAAGCAGACCTATACCATCATTATTGTGACGCACAATATGCAGCAAGCCGCGCGTGTAGCAGAGAGAACCGTCTTTTTCCTCCTGGGAAGAATCATCGAAGAAGGAAATACGCCGGATCTGTTCTCTCGTCCACATAAGAAAGAAACCGAAGATTACGTGAGCGGACGCTTCGGCTAATATATGAAAGTATCAGACTAGAATCGAGGAGAGTGCTGATATGAGTACTTCGACAGATGCATATAGTGGCAATACGCTAACTATCCCGGAAGGAGCCAGTATCTTCTCAAGGAAGGTGGCGCGGAGTGGTCACATCTCGTATGAAGGCCGCCCATATTTCATCAGTAAGGCGCTTGCCGGTCGCTATATTCGCCTGGTGGTGCTGGCTGATCGCCTCATTGTCGATGCGGCTATTCCATTGCATAAGGAGTATCCACTGGTGTAGGGAGTAGCATGCTAGAACCGGCTATTAGAAGCACTCCATGTTTCTGTGCCCCGTGCGGGCGCCAGATCAGCTAACATTTAGGATATAATAGAAGATTGTAGGGAGCTTAAAGCCAGACTCCTTGCAAGTACTTGATAGAAAGTATGCCTGGGAGGTAGATAGTACTATCGTTTGAGGAGGTTGCATGGAGATTAGGACCAATAAGCCCGATCAACAAGTGCAGGCAAGAAATATGGAAACCATTGAAGACAAATCGTCATCGCCCATCGTCCGAAAAGTGCAGGTCGGTGAGACGGCAGCGACCGTCAATCCCAGCGCCGATATAAAGATAGATACGCGCCATGTGAACTTCTTCTACGGTACGAAACAGGCGCTTTATGATATCTCGATCCCCGTGCGCGAACACCAGGTTACAGCGCTGATAGGCCCATCAGGCTGTGGTAAAACGACCTTCTTGCGCACGCTCAATCGCATGAATGACCTCATTCCGAACACTCGTACCGAGGGTGAGGCTATGCTGGATGGAGACAACATCTATGCCAGGACGGTTGACGTGGTATTGCTGCGCCAGCGCGTGGGCATGGTCTTCCAGCGCCCCAACCCATTCCCGAAGTCTATTTTCGAGAATGTAGCCTACGGTTTGCATGTTCAGGGGCGGTCGAAGAAGGTTATAGGGGAGATGGTGGAACAAAGCCTGCATGGCGCGGTCCTGTGGGACGAGGTGAAGGATCGCCTCAATACCTCGGCGCTAGGCCTGTCGGGTGGTCAGCAGCAGCGATTGTGCATTGCGCGTGCGCTGGCTGTCAAACCGGAAGTATTATTGATGGATGAGCCCTGTTCGGCGCTGGACCCGATCGCTACCCTCAAAATTGAGGAGTTGATCACCGCTCTGAGCAAGGATTACACCATCGTTATCGTAACGCATAACATGCAGCAAGCCGCTCGTGTCTCGCAGTACACGGGCTTTTTCCTGTCGGGCAGGCTCATCGAGTATGCGCCGACGGTGAACATTTTCGGGCATCCACAGAAAAAAGAGACAGAAGACTATATCAGTGGCCGGTTTGGTTGATATTAGAGAAAATTGTGGGGTGAAACATGCGAAAAGTGCTGGTTGTAGACGATGAGCCGGTGCTGGTTGAAACCATAGCATATAACCTGGAGCAGGCCGGTTACGAGGTGATGACCGCTGCGGATGGAGCCAGCGCGCTCGAAGTGGCACGCCGTGAGCGGCCGGACCTGGTCATTTTAGATATTATGCTGCCCGAGATGGACGGGCTAGAGGTATGCCGGCTGTTGCGGCGGGAGAACAGCACGGCTACGACGCCTATTATGATGCTCACGGCCAAGGGGGAGGAGATCGACAAGGTGGTGGGGCTAGAGGTCGGAGCCGATGATTATGTGACCAAGCCCTTTGGCCGCCGCGAACTCCTGGCGCGTGTGAAGGCCTTGCTGCGGCGGGCGGAGTATGCTGCGCACAGTGAAGAGCGTCCGGCGCAGGTGACGACGGAAGGGTCTGCACACTCCAATCGCGAACTGGTGGCTGGCCCGCTGCGGATCGACCTGGCGGGACGACTCGTCATGTGCCGGGGGCAGGAACTGGAGCTGCAGCCGAAGCAGTTCGAGCTGCTGACCTACCTCGTGCGCAACCGGGGAACGGTGCTATCGCGCGACCAGATCCTCCACAACGTATGGGGGTATGACTACACGGGCGATACGCGCACGGTGGACGTGCATGTACGCTGGCTGCGCGAGAAGCTGGAGGAAGACCCTGCCAATCCTCGCCTGATTCAAACGATGCGCGGAGTAGGTTATGTGTTCAGATGGTAAACCAGGCAGAAGTCGAGGGCTTGCCTCAGGGCGCAGCACCGGTGTTTCCCTCATAGAGCAACGAGCATTCCTCCTACGACCATCACGCTTGCACCAAGTAGGCGGCTCCTCAGCTGGCCCTCATCTAAGAACCATCGCGCCCATAGGATGGTTAAGACGCTACTTAGCTTGAACAGGGCGGTGGCATACCCAACCAAACCAAGTGCAATAGCCGTGAAACCGAAGAGCGGAGCTACACCTGAGAGCAGGACAGCACTGCTCAATACACGGGGATGCGCATGTAGACACTTCAACACAGTAGCGGATGTCTGGTGTTCGCTGTTTCGGCGCAAGAGCCAGGCCGTTGGTGCGAGTAGGATGACCAGCAAGGCTGTTCCTAGACCCATGACATTTGTCACGCTCGAATCACGATAAACTTCACTTCCCCCAGACCCGCTGCATGGCTATACTCTCAAGTGAAAGCAGACCGTCGAAAGGACAAACACCTTTCCTCGGTCTATCGTGAAGAAGCTTCACATGAGTGAGGGGTTGACTCGTCTTCCTGCACCCATGTGACGGCGGAGCGAGCCTGTCTGGAGGGAAAAAGCTATGTTCGTCTTTGGCATCCCGCTCACCTTCTTCCTCCCGCTCATCGTGCATGTTCTTGCGGGTCTGACGACGGTGATCACCGGCATCGTGGCGTTCAGCATGCCAAAACGCCGCGGGCGTCATCCTCGTTGGGGAGAACGCTATCTGTGGGCCTACACCCTGGTGTTTCTGACGGCTACCATCCTGTCTGGAGAGCGTTGGTCGGTGGATGCCTACCTCTTCTTCATTGCGCTGGTTGGGTATGGATTCGCCCTTGGTGGCTACACGGCACGACGATTTCGGCGGGCACGCTGGATGCTGCGCTTGCTTGGGAAGAACTGGGTGATTGCCCATATTATCGGGATGATTGGGTCGTATATCGTTCTACTGACCGGCTTTTACGTGGACAATGCTCATCTGATCCCACTGTTGAACCAACTGCCTCAAATCATGTTCTGGGTGCTTCCGACCGTGATTGGGATTCCGTTCATCGTACGATCTATCTCCCGCTATGCACCGAAAACCGTCATGCATGCACACTGATGGAACACGAAAGGAAGGATCTAATGGTACATATCGAAGGGGTTTCACGGAGCCGCAGCCGTAGGCATGACGCAGGTGAGGGGGCGAGAACCCCCAGAGGAGAACAATCCAGATGAATCTCGTTCTATCCTTGATAACGCTCGCCACAGCAGCCAATGGGCTTCTGGCAGGCGCCAATACGGATACCGCGCTCGTGAAGTTACCTGCACGCCGACGCATTGGTGCCGTGGCCTATGCCACCTTTGCTCGTGGCAATGATCTTGGAAACGGACTGGTGGTCTACCCGCTGCTGGGCGTAGGCGCAGCCCTCCTCACCTTACTTGCCACGGCTCTCGCTTATGTGGAGCGCTCCCCGATGGAGGTGTTGCTCCTGCTTTCCATTGCCTCACTGCTGAGCGTCCTTCATAGCTTCGCCACGACCAGGGCGGCGCCAGTGATGCTCAGTCTTAAAGACGCATCAGATGACGAAGCCACTTTGACGGCGAAACTGGACCGCTTTGCACGCTGGCATACCGTTCGGGCGACGTTCCAGGTGGTGGCGTTTTTCGTGCTCATGTGGGCGTTGGCTATCGTGTGACGCGGATCAGCCCACGATCGCTTTCGGAAAAGAGGTTGTTGTTCTGGAGACTATCGAAGGAGCGATCTATGTCACAAGTAGAGAAGGAGAAGGAAACTATGGCAAAAACAAATCAGGCCCCGAGGTCTGTACGGGTGGCAAATGTGCTGATAACGACCCTGCTGCGCGCCGGTTTGCCGCTCGTAGGACCAGCCCTCGTCATTGGAAACTACCCCATGTATCTGCTCACGGTGCGCGGGCGCAAAAGCGGGCAGCAGCGCACGGTCCCGCTCGTGATTATCGAGCGCAATGGGAAGCGCTATGTGGGCTCCCCGTACGGAATCGTGGATTGGGTGCGCAATCTGCGGGCAGCGGGAGAGGCCACCCTCACGCGTGGGCGTCGTGCGGAAACGGTCAACGCAAGAGAACTGCCCACAGGCGAGGCGACTGTCCTTTTGCGAGAAGACATCAAAGGCGGCAACCCCTTCGCTCGCTACTTTGGCGTCACTGCGGACTCGTCCCTTGAGGAGTTTGAGCGTGCGGCGGTCAGCCATCCAGTGTTTGTGTTGGAAAGGAAATAGCGTCTTCCTGTAACGCCGAGCGAGGTTAGCCCGGGTGGCGGAGCCTGAATGGTGAGAACGAAAGCCCTTTTGGAAGCAACAACCACATCGTGGGAAGACAAAAAGAGAGGAAGATATGCGTGAAGAAATGAGGCAAGAAGCATCACAATCCTATCCAGCAGGAACCCCTACAGTTCCCGCTATCGAACTGCGAGCGCTCTGCAAATCGTTTGGAACCCTGGTGGCCGTTGACCACCTCACCCTCTCGGTGAAGCCTGGAGAGATCTTTGGCCTGCTGGGACCAAACGGCTCGGGCAAGACCACCACCATCAATCTGATCAGCGGCCTCTCCACCCCGACCAGCGGCGAGGTGCAGGTGATGGGCTACAACGTGCGTCGTCATACACGCAGGATACGGCAGATGCTGGGGGCCGTGCCCCAGGAGACCGCGCTCTACGAGGAACTCTCCGCCTGGGACAATCTGGACTTTCACGCGGATCTCTTTGGCATGGCACGCAAGGGGAAAAAGGCACGCATCATGCAGATGCTCGAACTGGTCCAACTGCAGGAGCGGAAGCATTCGCGTGTGAGCACCTTCTCCGGCGGGATGAAGCGCAGACTCGCCCTGGCGCGTGCCCTGCTGCATGATCCCCAGCTGCTCTACCTCGACGAACCCACCCTGGGCGTGGATGTGCAATCGCGCCGCGCTATCTGGGACTACATTCTCTCGCTGCGCGATCAGGGCAAGACCGTCCTCATCACCACCAATTACCTGGAAGAGGCGCAGGCGCTCTGCGAGCGTATCGCTATCCTCGATCATGGCAAGCTCATCGCCGTTGACACCCCAGCGCACCTCAAGCAGACCTACGGTGGAAGCGTTGTGGAACTGGAGACGGTGCAGCCAACGACCGTTGTGGATAACATTCGCCGACTTCCGGGCGTCAAGGAAGTCCTCCAGGAAGGAACGCATGTGCAGATCACTACGCAGGCTGGAAGCGCCATCGTGCCCCAGATCATCAACCTGGTCACCGGGCAGGGGGAACTGCGTCAGATCGCCGTACGCGAACCCAACCTGGATGAGATTTTCCTGCGTTTGACGGGTACGGCACTACGAGATTAGGAGGCAGACATCATGCATAAACTCAACTCTTCCCTGCGCGTCATCTGGGCCTGTCTGAAAAAGGATCTCAAGAGCGCGCGCTCCGAACCGCTCTTTACCCTGGTCTCGATCATTCTCCCGCTAAACGTGCTGTTGCTGATGAGTCTGCTGGTGATCAGCGGAGGACTGGCTCCCACGGCAGTGGTCATGCAGGATTCCGGGCCTCTGGCGCAGCAGTTCTACACGGCCATGAGCCAGGCCCATTCGTTTGTGTTACAGCGAGCCACCGCCGAGCAGGCCGATGCGTTGATCGAGCAAGGCCGGATCGTGGCGGTCGTCACGATCCCGGCAGACTTTGATACGCGCATCCGCCAGCACCAGAGCGTTGCGGTGGGGGTGAAGATCAACAACCTCAATACCGATTTCACCAACGACATCCGCCGCGCGGTCCCCGATGCCATCACGCAGTTTTATCAGCAGCAGGGCAGCACCAGCCCTATCAAGGTGGCGCTGCAGGAGCAGAACCTGCGAAGCAAGGATATCCAACTCTTCCAGTACAGCGCCATGCCCCTGCTGGTGCTGCTGCTCGTGGTGAGCGGGCTCGTCTCCAGCAGTCTCTCGGCGGCGGGCGAGTGGGAGACGCGCACGATCAAAGAACTGCTCCTGTCGCCGGCGAGCAGCGGAGCCATCATTACTGGGAAGGTGCTGACCGGCTTCGTGACGACGGTAGCCCTGGGGGTGCTGGTGCTGGGAGCGGGGAGCCTCCTCGGCTGGGTCCAGCCAGTAGGGGTCTACTGGCTGAGTGTCTTGCTGATTCTGGCGCTGGTGGCGCTCTTCAGTGCGGGGTTGGGAGTGGCTCTCGGAGCCCTGCTGCAGCGGATTCAGCCGGTGGGTTCCGCCGCCATCGTCCTGGCCCTCTACCTGTTCTTTCTGACGGGGGGAACGGCCGTGCTGGCCTTCGATCCAGGATGGCTCCAAACAGTGGCGACCTTTGTGCCTCTCTACTATGGCAGGCACGCGCTGGAGATGGCGATGTTCTACCAGTCGTCTGACCAGCTGCCGCGGGATGTCGTGGTGCTGGCCGGCTCTGCTCTGCTCGCTGTGGGTCTGGGGATCCTGGCGATGCGCCGGGGCATGGCCGATTCTCATTAAGAAAGAGCATGAGAGAGGAGGAAAAGCCTGATGGGCATCGTCTTTCTGATGACCACCAAACCCCAGCTAGTCACGTCCATGCTGGTCATGGGGATCGCCGTGTTCGCTGGCCTCATCGTCTCTCTGCTCTTCCGCTCTCCCACCCGTCGGCAAGCGAGCTCCACATCAGCGCAGGTGAACAACGAAGAGGATGATCCGTTCCTGAGAAAGACCATCTGGACAAGGAGATGGTAGAATACTAGCGTAAGAAGCGCCTGTTGCAACAGAAAGAGGGTTCCTCTCATATGCAGACCCACAACGGAAAGCTGGCGCGAGCGTCGTCCCGCAGAGCCGCTCGCCCTGCTGGCACGCCGCCAGCAGAAGAGGGCATTGCTTCCAGTGGCATCGCCTTCCAGCTCTGGCGACTGTACCAGCACGCCTGGCTCGTCTGCCTCATCTTCCCCCTGGCTTCGCTCGTGCGCAATCCCCTCCCGGTGTGGCATCTCGCCCTGGGAGGAGTGGCCCTGGTCGGGTTCGCAGCCAGCTATACCTGGCTCATGTGGCCACACCCGGCGAGCCAGGGAGCACGCCTGCGGGCGCGTTCTCCCATCTCATACCTCCTCTTTGTCGCGCTTTCCGTGCTGGTCCTCGTGTTCAGCGTGCTAGATAATCCTGCCTGGCTCTGGCTCCTGATTGGGACGAGCGCCATTGCCGGACTCCTTCTGCCCCTGCGCAGCGCCTTTGCGGCGGTGGTGCTCTTCACCCTCTTCCCGCTCTTCCTGATGCTGAAGATACACGGGGGCTTCGCAGGGGTGGACCTGTGGTGGCTCATCGCGCTGATGCTGCTGGTGCGCGGACTTGGCCTGGACATGATCGGTGTGGCTCGCATGGGCAGTGCTATTCGGGAACTGCAGATTGCGCGCCGAGAACTGGCTCGCCTGGCGGTGATCGAGGAGCGAGAGCGCCTTTCGCGCGATTTGCATGACCTGTTGGGGCAGACCCTCTCCATGATTACGCTCAAAAGCGAACTTGCCGGGTGTTTGATCAAGGAAGACCCCGAGCGCTGCGCCCAGGAACTCGTGGAGATCGAATGCGTGTCGCGAAAGACTCTCCGCGAGGTGCGGGAGGCAGTTGCTGGATACCGGCAACCGACCCTCTCGAGCGAACTGGAGGGAGCGCGCCAACTCCTCTCCGCAGCAGGGATCGACGCTCAGATCGAGTCCATCAAAGAGGTCCTCCCACCGGCTTTCGACGCTGCCTTCGCCTGGACGGTACGCGAAGGGGTGACCAACGTCATCCGCCACAGTCGCGCACGGCAGTGTCGCATTCATGTGACCAAAAAGAACGGTACCGTCGTGGCTGAGGTGCTGAACGATGGAGGCCAACGAGAACAGGTGGAAAGCACAGCTCGTCCCGGCCTGGGACTCGCTGGCCTGCGGGAGCGTGTGAGCGCGCTGGGAGGACGTATGGAGGCAGGCCCTCTCACTTTGTCTGGCAAAGAACACTTTCGTGTCTGTGTGGAACTGCCTGTCCATCGTGGTGGAGAGGCACCAGTCTTACAGGAGGAACGCATATGATCCGAGTGCTGTTGGCGGAAGATCAGGCGATGGTACGTGGTGCGCTCGCCGCCCTGCTGAGCCGGGAACAGGATATTGAGGTGGTGGCCGAGGTCGCACGAGGAGACGAGGTCGTGGAAGCCGCACTTGCGAGCCAACCGGATGTCGCCCTGCTCGACATTGAAATGCCTGGAGGCGATGGACTCGCCGCTGCACAGGCGTTGCGAACGGCGCTGCCAACCTGCCGCAGTGTGATCCTGACCACCTTTGGCCGCAGCGGCTATTTGCGCCGGGCGATGGAGAGTGGCGCAGTGGGATTTCTGCTCAAGGACGCTCCGGCAGCAGAACTCGCCGTCGCCTTGCGCCGCGTGATGAAGGGTGAGCGGGTGGTTGACCCTGAGCTGGCCCTCTCCGCACTCTCTGAAGGAAACAATCCGCTGACTCCTCGCGAACGTGACGTACTCACGGCCTCCCTCTTTGGGGCCAGTATGGCAGAGATTGCCACACAGCTTGTGCTGTCAGAAGGAACCGTCCGCAATCACCTTTCGACGGCCATGCAGAAGTTGGGCGCACAGAATCGCATGGAAGCAGCACGCCTCGCAGAGCAAAAGGGGTGGTTGTGAAAAGGCAAGAAGACGAGGGAGACGTTGCTGGTCGTATTGGCTTGTCCTTAACAAATTGTTCTCCATACTCATGTATCGAACACGCAGATTTCCGTTCAATCCTCATCACTCCACTTGTTTTTTGGGGCCTGGTCGTGTATATTTGTATCAAGGTATTTTGATACAAATACAATTGGAGGAATGTATGAGCATCACTCTCTCCACTGCCCGATCGCCTGGTTTTCTCAAGCTGCTGGCTCACGATGTCCGCTGGAAAATTCTGGTGTTGCTGTCGCGTTCCGACTACTGCGTTCAGGAAATTGTGCGCCTGGTTGGTCAGCCGCAGAATCTCGTGTCGTACCATCTCCGCCGGTTGTATGATCAGCATCTAGTGACTGAACGACGCAGCGCTGCCGATGGTCGCGACATCTACTACAGCCTTGACCTCGATCTGCTTCGCAAGCACTACTTTGCCGCTGCAGATGCACTGCACCCTGCTTTGAGCAATACTGCACCTGAGTTACGAGAGACGGCAGCCCGACTTCCTCGCAAACCAATACGAGTGCTCTTCCTCTGCACCGAGAATAGCGCACGCTCCCAGATGGCCGAAGGGATCTTACGCCACCTCAGTGCTGGACGGGTTGAGGTGTTCAGTGCTGGTAGTCGCCCTTCGAACCTGCATCCCTACGCCGTACAGGTGCTGGCCGCCATGGGCATTGATATCAGCCAGCAGCAATCAAAGCATCTGGACGAGTTTCGCGACCAATCCTTTGATTACATAGTGACGGTGTGCGATCGCGTTCGCGAGTCGTGTCCCACCTTCCCCGGTGATCCGGAAGGTATTCATTGGAGTTTCATTGATCCGGCTGCCGTAGAGGGATCGGACAAGGACCGCTACCGCGCTTTTGAACAGGTGGCGCTCCAATTGATGACGCGGCTGCGCTACTTCTTGATCCTGATTGAGCGTGAGAAGGGCGGAACACCCTGATGCTATGCTCGCGCATCTCCTCTCCTGGCACACAGTACCGAGCGGAGTACGCGAAAGGTGGGCAGACCATGACAGACCGATACGGCCAGGTGACAGACATGGAGCCGATGCGTGTCCTCTTTCTCTGCACGCATAACTCGTCACGTTCGCAAATGGCAGAAGGTCTCTTGCGGGCACGTGGCGGGGAGCGATACCGCGTGTTTAGTGCGGGAACACATCCTCGTGCCGTGCATCCACTGGCCATAAAGGCGATGGCAGAGCTGGGAATCGACATCAGCGAGGCCGCAGGACATCGCGCAAAAGGCATCGAGGAATTTGCCGATCAGCCACCTATGGATCTGGTGGTCACGGTCTGTGATGAGGCCGCCGAGGAGTGTCCTTACTTCCCGAACGCACGCCAACAGAGGCACTGGAGCTTTCCCGATCCCAGTGCGGTAACCAGCACCGAGGAGGAGCGCCTGGCCTTCTTCCGGAGAGTACGAGATGCCATTGGTGCACAGATCGATGCATTCGTACGAGGGCAAATTCTCTGATGAGATAAAGAGGGGGAAGAACTTCCTTTGTCCAGCGGATCACCTATTTACTCTGGATAGCTCACAAGTTAGCTGAGATGGCGACCCACGTGCATAATATCTGTAAACGCATTATCTTCATCGTAAAAGGTTAGTCTGCCTGCACATCTCTACAGGTATCTCCTGTTCATATTAACATTGTCATCGCTTCGGCCATCCTATACACTGATACCCTGAATGGCATAGAAATGGAGGATGACAAGTGAATGGATGAAAAAGAAACTGCTCGCCTGGAAGCCTTTAGCGATGGCGTCTTCGCCGTCGCCATTACATTGCTCGTGCTGGGTATCCAGGTGCCGCACGGCAAATCAGACGATGGCACGCTACTCGGTGCGCTGCTCAGCCAGAAGATAACACTCCTCGCTTTTGTGACGAGTTTTGCCACCATTGGCATTATGTGGATCAACCATCACCGGTTATTCACCCATATCAGGCGCACAGACAATATCCTGCTCGCACTAAACCTGCTGCTCTTGCTGATGGTCGTCTTTGTTCCCTTCCCTACAGCGCTTCTGACCGAGTATGCAGTGCATCCTGATCAGTACCTTGCCGCGAAGATCTATAGTGGAACGTTTGTGGTCACAGCAATTTGCTTCAATGCGCTCTGGCGCTACGCGGCGCACAAGAATCGACTCCTGGGCAAAAATGCCGATCCGCACGCCGTCAGAGCCATCAGCAATCAATACCTGTTCGGACCTGTGTTGTATGCTGTCGCATTTGGCCTGGCCTGGATCTCTGCCCCGGCAAGCATTGTCTTGAATCTCCTACTGGCCCTGT
>WNFA01000874.1_pt1 | contig 24310 bp, 17 predicted proteins | sample 5400481 | NCBI WGS metagenome assembly WNFA01 (sample SAMN13153340, study PRJNA577476) | soil metagenome | isolation source: 120 cm saprolite under Douglas fir tree site 2 hole 1 replicate 2 | place: USA:California | collected 2015-04-18 | reverse complement strand
TAGAACGTCCCGGCTTCCGTGCGGATATTGTAGGTGCCGTGGCTGGCCTCGACGTGCTCGTCGTAAGGACCGCCGTCGAGCGCGACGTGGCCCTCCAGTTCGCTATCTCCGGTGTCCGCGTTGTATGTGACTTGATCCGCATACAGGGTGTAAGTGCGATAGTGAATTTCCACCTCTCCACGCAGGTGGTAGATAGATCCATCCTTCTCCTGTTGCACCGCCCGGATCGTAACCTCTTCTTGCGTCTGGCCCGCAGGGGGCAGCGTCTGGCTGGTTACTATCCCCGGAGCGAGAAGCAGATGACAGACGAGTGCTGCCGTGATAAAGATTCGAGAGCGGGTGATCATTAATGGATGACCATTAGCGGGTGATCTGCACCGCGCGCGTGCGCTCCGCCAGCCGGTCCGCCAACGGGAACGAACTGACCTTAGCACGCGAGCGGCAGGCGAAGCAAAGCTGCGCATTTTTGTGGTCTCCGGCTTATGATCTCCGCCATTCGTGCCGGGGCTCGCTCTGGCTGCTGGCATTCTTCGACGACTTGATTGATGACGACCGGACTGACGAACTATGCGACCGGCGCGGATCCCGCCGTCTCAGGGCATCTCTGCGCCACCGATGCCGACGAGCCAGCGCGCCGCGCCGCCGTCATTGAAACCGCGTCCTCGGAACCGGAAGTTTGTGCGAACACCGATCTGGGCGCGGATTCCTGGCGCGTCGAGGTTGCCGCTCGCCTTGAACGCTATCGCACCCGGCGAAAGCCCCGGGCTCCGCGCTATCCATCGCTCCTCCTGCCTTTTGATGCGCCCGAGAGCTGGTCCCGTCCAGCGCTGCCAAGTGGATCGGCGGCAGTTGCGACTGCGTCGGCGCGAGCCGAGCACGACTTCACGCTCCGTGCATATAAAGAAGAACGGACTGCTGTCGAGGCGCCGAGCCGCGCTGAACCTCGCCCGACGTCGCAGCAAGCCCCGGAGCAAGCCACGGAGCCATCCGCCAAGGTAATCGAGTTCCCGCGTTCCGCCGCAATTCCGGTTTTTCACCCGAGCGAACTGGCCGATCCCGTTGAACCTGATCGTCCGCGCATAGTGGAAGCCCCGGAGATTCTGCCGCCGCCTCCCGCATTGGGTGGAATGCTGATGGAACCCGCCCTGCAAGAGCCCGCCGACAGCCGAGCTGGCGCCGACTTCCCCTTGCCCAGCGCAGCATCCCCATCATCCATTGCCCGGCGCGCACTTGCTGCCCTTGTGGATGGCGTTGTCTTGGCAGCGGCTCTGGCGGCTTTCGCCGCAATTTTTCTTCGCCTCAACCCCAGTCCGAACCCGAGCCTGAACTCCGTCCGCGGACCGCTCCCGCCCTTCGTTGGTATGCTCGCCGGACCGACGTTCGCCGTTGCGCTCGGCGTGGTCGCACTCCTACTGTGGATGGCTTACGAGTTCCTGTTTGTCGTGTACACCGGCTCGACTCCCGGACTTCGCGCTGCCCGGCTGCGGCTGGCAGGATTTGACGGTTCACCGCTCAATCGCCGCTTGCGCCGCTGGCGGGTGCTGGCGTCGTTTCTCTCCGCCTTCTCTGGCGGGCTAGGCTATCTCTGGTGCGTGCTTGACCAGGACGGATTGTGCTGGCACGACCGTATCACGCGCACCCACGTGCAATCCTTGTAGAGACGGGGCTTGCCCCGTCTCCCGACGGGCATCCCTAGCGCTATCGAGATTGTTGTGAAGCGGGAGCAGAACGACCGGAACGGCAGATCGTCACCCATAAAAATGCAAACTGTTTCACATTTTCGCGAAGGTCTCGTTAAAAGTGATCGGCTGATACGAATCGCGTATTGCGTTTCCCGGTTCGATGGTAGACTCCGCTAGTTCGGCTCGGGTTCCAGGTATCTCCCCCACGCACTTGGCCATAACAGATGGCACTCCAGAGATTCTCAAATTTCGAAAGGATACGTATGAAAGTATTGCGCGCAGTCATTGTGACCGGTGTGGTTTTGCTGGCCGGGCTCGGCGTCGTTAACGCCCAAACCTGGACCCCACTGACGAATCAACCAACCTTCTCTGCCAGTACAGCTTTTATTCTTCCCGACGGGAGAGTGATGGTGCAGGACACAGGAGCACAGGATTGGTGGGCCCTGTCTCCCGATGCCAATGGAAGCTATCTGAACGGCACCTGGTCACAGTTGGCCTCGCTCCCTGCAGGATATGCTCCTCTCTACTACGCTTCGGCTGTACTGCGGGACGGGCGGCTCGCTGTTCTCGGCGGAGAATACAACTTTGGTGCTGCGGACTGGACAAATCTTGGCGCCATCTATAACCCGAAAACCAACAGGTGGAGAAAACTAAATCATCCAGCAGGTTGGACCTCCGTCGGCGATGCGCAAAGCGTTGTTCTTGCTAACGGCACTATGATGGTGGCCAATTGCTGCACCACCGAGGAAGCCTTACTGAATGCCGCGCTCTTGACTTGGACAGCCACCGGCACCGGCAAAGCTGACATCAACGATGAAGAGGGTTGGACCCTGCTGCCCAGCGGTGAAGTGCTCACAGTGGACGCCAACAATGGAAACACAAACTCCGAGATCTACAATCCCGCCAACGGCTCCTGGTCCTCGGCCGGCAGCACCATTGTGCAGCTCACGGACCCTGGCTCCCATGAACTCGGGCCCGCGGTTCTGCGCCCCGATGGTACGGTCCTGTACACTGGCGCGACTGGCCACAATGCTGTCTTTAACTCGGTCACTTCAACCTGGTCTGCCGCGCCGGACTTCCCGAAGGTCGGCCTTCAGCAACTGGACATCGCCGACGGGCCCGCTGCTCTTCTGCCGAACGGAAATGTGCTCTGCATGACCAGTCCCGGCGTGTTCAATTTGGGCGTGCATTTCTTCGAGTGGAATGGCACGAGCTTTACGGAAGTGGCGAAGACACCGAACTCACCTAGCGATACGTCCTTCTATGGCCGCATGCTGGTATTGCCGACCGGGCAAATCCTGCTTACCGATGGCTCCAGCGACGTCGAGCTCTATACCTCCACCGGGTCCGCGAATCCAGCTTGGGCGCCCACCATTACGCACGTCTCCGCGACACTCACCCACGGCCTAACCTACGCTCTGAAGGGTACGCAGCTAAACGGACTGTCGCAGGGCGCTGCCTATGGTGACGATGCCCAGTCTGCCAGCAACTATCCGCTGGTTCGCATCACCAACATCGCTACCGGGCATGTGTTCTACGCCCGCACTCACAACCACAGCTCAATGGGCGTCGCCACCGGTTCGCTGATCGTCACCACCCATTTCGACGTTCCCGCCGGAATCGAATTGGGAGCCAGCCTCTTGGAGGTCGTTGCCAACGGCATTGCCTCCAATCCGGTGAGCGTGCTCATCATCTAGATCTAGTGATGAGTCTTACGGTGGAGGGACGGGCGTCTCGCCCGTCTTGCAGCGCAGTGGCCGGGCGGGGACGCCCGGCTCTCCACAAACATTGGCGGTCGCGCAGGCTCACAGCAGATTCTCCAGCGCCGCCCTCAACTCGCGAAAACGGAATGTATACCCGCTGGCTGTGAGTTTTCCAGGCTCAATCCGTTGGCTGGCGAGCAACAATTCATCCGCGGCCATCTCGCCGAAAGCCAGTCGAAGCGCAAACTCCGGCACCGGAAAAAATGCGGGGCGTCCCAGTACCGACGCCAGCACTTTTGTAAACTCCGCATTGCGAATCGGATTCGGCGCGACCAGGTTTACTGGCCCAGAAAGCGACTCGGTGCGAATCACGTGATGAATTCCCCGCACGATATCGTCTACATGAATCCAACTCCACCACTGCTGTCCCGATCCAATCCGTCCGCCCAGTCCGAGTTTGAATGGCGTCAGCATACTCCTGAGGGCTCCGCCCTTCGCGCTCAGCACCAGCCCAATCCGAATGTTCACCGTGCGGATGCCTGCGTCGGCGGCAATCCGGCTGGTGTCCTCCCACTCGCGGCAAACCTCGGGCAGAAATCCCTGGCCACCCGGGCTCTCTTCGCGCAGAAGTTCGTCGCCGCGATCCCCGTAGAACCCGATCGCCGATGCACACACCAACACGGCCGGCTTGGCCTCGGTCTGCGACAACGCCGCCGCCAGGTTCCGGGTTCCCTGTACGCGACTCTCGCGGATTGCCTTTTTCTTTTCGTCAGTCCAGCGCCCCACAATGCTCTCCCCGGCCAAGTGGACCACCGCATCGAACCCCGACACCTTCGCCGGAAGCAGCGGAAGTAGAGGGTTCCACGCAACCTCTGCCCCGCTCTTAGTGCGTCTCCGCACCAGCCGCACAATCTGCATTCCCCGAGGCTCAAGCTCGGGTTCGAAAGAAGACAGAAGAGCCGTCCCAATGGGACCCGAAACTCCGCTCACCAGAATGCGGTCCAAGCCAAGCCTCCCAAAGCCCGTGTGGCGCGGGCGCCCCCGCCCGCGTGCCCGCTGCCGGGCCTAAACAGGGGCGAGTAAACGCCGTCTCCCCGTACTCTACCAGCCCAAATGCCTTTCTCGGCGCCCTCGGCGTCTCTGCGGTGAAACGGCGCTCCTGTGCGTTAAAATCAAACATGGCGACGTTGCGTCAACAGATCGCGACCAACGTGCTCACGGTGACCCGCTTCCGCGAGCTGATGAAGAAGCTGCGCGAGAACCGTCCCAATGACGACCTCAATCTCGTAAAAAAAGCCTACGAATTTTCCCAGAAGCACCACGCCGGACAATCCCGCGCATCCGGCGAGCCCTACCTCGTGCATCCGCTCGAAGTGGGCAATGTTCTCGCCGACATGAAAATGGACGCCGTCTCCATCGCCGCCGGACTGCTTCACGACTCCGTCGAAGACACCTCGGTCACCACTGTTGAGATCCGCCAGGAGTTCGGCGAACAGGTTGCCCACATCGTCGAGGGCGTCACCAAGATTAGCAAGATCGATTTCTCATCCAGAGAAGAAGCGCAAGCCGAGAACCTCCGCAAAATGATGCTTGCCATGGTCGACGATATCCGCGTCGTCCTCATCAAGCTTGCCGACCGCTTGCACAACATGCGTACCCTCGAACATCTCGATCCCGAACGCCAGCAGAAAATCGCCCGCGAAACGCTCGACATCTACGCCCCCATCGCACACCGTCTCGGCATGGGCAAGATTCGCGGCGAACTTGAGGACCTCGGTTTCAAATATGTCGACCCTATCGGCTACGAACAAGTTCGCGTTGCTGTGGAATCGAAGCGGAAAGAGGGCGAAGCCTTCATGTCGCGCGTCGAGGGCGTTTTACGGGATGGCCTAAAAGAAGCCGGCATCACCGGCCGTGTCGAGAGCCGCGTCAAGCGTCTCTACAGCATCCACAAAAAATTGCTGCGCCAGCGCATCAGCGTCGACCAGGTCTACGATCTCTACGCCATGCGCGTCATCACCAACTCCGTGCAAGACTGCTACGCCGTTCTCGGCATCATCCACAACCTCTGGCGCCCCGTGCCCGGCCGTATCAAGGACTTCATCGCCATGCCGCGGCCAAACCTTTACCAGTCGCTGCACACTTCGGTAATAACCGAAACCGGCGAGACTTTCGAGATCCAGATTCGCACCGAAGAGATGCACAAGATGTGCGAAGAAGGCATCGCCGCCCACTGGAAATATAAAGACGGCCCCGTCTCCGCCGAGGACGAGCAGCGCCTCGCCTGGCTCCGCCAGGTGGTCGAGTGGCAGCGCGACGTCTCCGATCCCAATGAATTCCTCTCCACCCTGAAAGTCGACCTCTATCCTGAGGAGGTCTACACCTTCACGCCCAAAGGCAAGGTCCTCGTTCTGCCGCGTGAGTCTACGCCCATTGACTTCGCGTATTCGATTCACACCGAGGTGGGCCACAGTTGCACCGGCGCCAAGGTCAACGGACGCATGGTCCCGCTCCGCCACAAGCTCCATTCCGGCGACATCGTCGAAGTCATCACCCAGCCCGGACACAAGCCCAGCCGCGACTGGCTCGCTATCGTCAAGTCCACTCGCGCTCGCAACAAGATCAAGCACTGGCTTAACGTCCACCAGCGTGAGCGCGCCATTGAAATCGGAAAAAAGCTGATCGAAAAGGAAGCGCGTAAATACCGCATCTCGCTGAAGGAAATCAAGGAAGCCGACCTGCAAAGAGCGGCCAGCGAATACGGACTAGGCCGCCCCGACGACCTGATGGCCGGCATAGGTTATGGCAAGTACTCGGCCCGCCAGGTGCTGGCGAAATTCGCGCCTGCCGGCGCCGAACCGATGTCCGACACTGAAGAGCAGGCAGCGTCCCGCGGTTTCTCGAGCGGCATTTCGAGTGTTGTCCGCCGCGTCTTCGGCGGAGACAGCAACGCCATCGTAGTCCGAGGGGCCGGCGACCTTCTCGTTTATCGTGCCAAATGTTGCAATCCCATTCGCGGCGAGGCCATCGTCGGCTACGTCACCCGCGGCAAAGGCGTCGCGGTCCACTCTGTCAACTGTCCCAACGTTACCAATCTTCTCTACGAACCCGACCGCCGCATCGACGTGCTCTGGGCCGGCGACAAAGACGGCCTGCCGGTTTCCTATCCCGTCAAGATCACGCTTCTCTGCGATGACCGCTTCGGCATGCTCAAACAAATTACCGCCCTCATCAGCGACACCCACACCAACATCCGCAACATAGAAGCTCGCAGCCAGAATGGGCAGGCCAGCGTAGACGTAGTCCTGGAAATCGCCGATCTCAAGCACCTCCAGAAAATCATGGACGGTGTCCGCCAGATCCCCGGCGTGCATGACGTGCAGAGATTGCAGAAGATCTAGCAGGATCCTGTACTGATGTCATCCGAGTGTGAACTGAAGGGGGTCAGCACATGCGATCGCCACAACAGGAGAGGCGTCGCGATGGAGGACGTCGCAGTCCGCACGCTTGTGAAGCTTCTTACCATGATTGACACAACCCGACACGAATAAACTGCAAATCAGAAGGAGAACTATTCGCCCTATCCGCACAGCGTCACCTCCGCCGCAACGGCCCTATTCTGCGCTTCTTTGCTCGGTCGTTCAATGCTCTTGGTAATCCCACGAGAGTAACCAAGAAGTTCGATCTTGACTGTGACCTCGATCCTCAATCAAAAGCTGCCAACCACGCCTTCTGGACCGATCTAGGAAAAGCGCCCGTTGCGGCGCGCAGCATAGTGCCATCCCGAGATTTCCAGAGTCACGACAGACGGTTGTAAGTTGCTGATAACAACAACAACCGATTGTCAGCAGCTTTGGAACGACAAGTGCCCTAACGACCGCAGACCACCTATTCCCCGAAAACGTAGGCAAATTTACTCTGCAAGGGAGAGCAATAAATGAACGTATCGAAAGTGAGAACTGTACGCGGTTACCGTGCCATGGTCGGGATTCTGGCGGCTTTACTGTTAAGCCTCCCCGGGCCGCATGGAAGCCTATGGCAACTCCACCTGTTCCGACCGGCTCCGCAGCGGCGGAATCAATCAACGGGATTATTTACGTGGCCGGCGGGGCCAACGCCAGCGGCAAAAACTCAACTCTGCAAGCGTTCAATCCAACGACGAACACCTGGACCACTCTCGCCAGCATGCCCCTTACTTTGTATCAAGGCGACGGCGCTGGAGTGATTAACAGCCAGCTTTACGTGGCCGGCGGCTGGAACGGTCCTCTGCCTACCAGCGTGCTCCTCAAGTATGATCCGCCGTCGAATACCTGGACGTCTTTGGCCGGAATGCCGCACCTGAGCGCCTGTGGCGCGACCGGCGTCATCGACAGCAAGCTCTACGTCACGACTGCCTGTAATGGATACAACGGATACGCAAACTATCTGGACGTGTACGATCCGGCAACCAACGCCTGGACCAGCCTGCCAGGGTCAGCGAGCGCGCACTCAGCTCCAGCCATCGGAGCGATCAACGGCAAGCTCTACGTCGCAGGAGGACTGGATGGGAACGGGAATCTGACCAATGTGGTTGAAGTCTACAATCCGGCGGCCAACAGCTGGACGACTTTAGCGCATATGCCAACCGCCGTTACGAGCGCAGCCAGCGTCGCTCTCGATGGCCAACTCTACGTTTTCGGTGGGAATAACGGAACCAGCGACGTGGCGACTGTGCAGGCGTACGATCCTCACAAAAACAAATGGAGGACCCTTGTTGCTCTCTTGCCGGCACCGATCAGCGCTTCGAGCGGTGTAGTGGTCTACGGCCTCGCATTTATGGAGGCAGGCGACGGCAGCGGCACGGCGAATCAGTATTCCCCTATTGCTCCGTCGATTCCGTAGGCCGACGGTAAAACAAGCCGGATCAATACGGAAGCGCAGTCAACTCGACTGCGCTGCGAGAGCCCCACTCGTTCGCGTTCTTTAATCCTGCGAATGAGTGGGGCCATGTTTCGCCGGGTAGCGGCGGGACAGGAAAGCCCCGGGCACGTCAGCGCGAGAAAGGCGGACCGTGAGAGCAATGAGCGAGTCCGCAGAGAGATGGCACTTACCCGAACACGAACTTTCGGTCGTAGCTCACGCCCGATTTCTTCAACAACGCCACAAATTCATCTTCGAACGAACACTTCCGATGATGGGCGGCCTCGTTTTCAATGTATTTGAGGACCGCATCCCGATTCGAGGCACTGACGCTGAAAGCCGCATTCCCGCGCTGCCAGGCAAACATTTAAGTTTTGTCTCAAAAGATCGAGGCTTGAGTTTTTTTTCATAACCAACTGACTGACATCCAAATACTAAACATCCCAAGAGAGAACCAACGGCCTGCTAGACCCTCAACCCAACCACCGTGGCGCCGCCGCCGCCCTCGTTGGTAGGGGGTTCAGTAACGGACTCTACGTGCGGATGCTTCTGCAGATACTGGCGCAAAGCTTTGCGGAGGATGCCCATGCCACTCCCATGGACAATACGCACCTGCGGCATACCGGCAAGAAACGCGCGGTCGACGAATTTTTCGACTTCGCTGGTGGCTTCGTCCACGGTGCGGCCAATGACGTTGATTTCGGTGGGCGTGTTGAGGCCGCTGATTTCGTTTTGGAGCGAGACGGTGATGCCGCGGGCACGGGCGGCTTGTATGGGCGAGTCGGAGGCGCGAGCTTGTACTTCGGCGATGTCTTCGCGGGCGATGCGCATTTTCATGGAGCCGATTTCGACATCGAAATGATTGTCGCCAACTTTCTTCTTGACGATGGCGGCGCGGCCCATCGACTTGAGCCTGACGGTGTCGCCTTCGGAGACGTGCTTGATCAGGCTGGGCTGGGCGTTCGGGTCTCCGCGATCTGCGCCGGTCGCGTGCGCTACGACGGTGGAGTCGAACTGCTCGCGAAATTCGCGACGCGTTTTGGCGATGCGGCGTTCGGCGTCTTTCGATAGTTTCTGCGCGGCGGCTCGGTCCTGCACGGCATTCACGGTCTCGCGCGCATGGTATTCAAAGTCGCGGAAGAGAGCTTCGAGCTTGTTCTCCATCTCGCGAATTTTGGCTTGCTGCTCTTTGCGGCCCTCGTTAGCGAGACGTGACTTTTCGCGCTCAAGTTCCTGCTCGCGAGCCTGCATGCGAGAGCGCTCTTTTTCAAGATCGCGAAGGTCGGAATGCAGACGGTCCAAAAAGCGCGCGACATCTTGAGTTTGCGAGCCCAGACGCGAGCGCGCGGAAGCAATGATTGCCGGATTCAGTCCGAGCCGATGCGCGATGTTGATTCCGGCGGATGCTCCAGGGATGCCAATCTTCAGTTCATACGTCGGTTGCAGCGTAGTTTCGTCGAAGCCAACCGATGCGTTGATCACTCCGGGCGTATTCGACCCATAGACTTTGAGCGAAGTGTGGTGCGTCGAGATCACGATCATGCATCCGACGTTGCGGAAGTGCTCGGCGATCGCAACCGCCAACGCCGCGCCTTCTTCGGGATCGGTAGCGGAACCGAGTTCGTCGAGCAGCACCAGCGATTTCGCGGTCGCCGTGCGGGAGATGAAATCGATGTTCGTAACGTGCGCCGAAAAGGTCGAGAGATTCTGCTCGATCGATTGATAGTCGCCAATGTCAGCGAGGATGGCATCGAAAACCGGCATGTCGGCGCGATCGGCGGGAACGGGAATTCCCGACTGCGCCATCAGAGCGAGCAGGCCAAGGGTTTTCAGAGTGACGGTTTTGCCGCCGGTGTTGGGTCCGGTAATCACGAGCTGGCGGTGGTCGCCTTCCAGTTCGATGGTGACGGGGACGATCTTCGCGTTCTTTAGTTTCAGGTTTCGTTCGAGTAGCGGATGTCTTGCGCGGTGGAGAAGCAGGCGAGCTTCGGTCACCCCGGACGGACGAATGCGTCCGTCCCTACGTGAATCTTGCTCGTCCTCGGACAGGGTTACGGCTACGCAATTGTAGTCTTCGGCAAAACGCGCTTTGGCGAACTGGAGTTCTAGTTCGGCGAGGATGTCGGCGGCGGTTAGGATTGCATCCGCGTTCTCGCCGATTTGGCGCGTCATCTCGAGAAGGATGCGATGGATCTCGACTTGTTCCTCATCCAGCAGGCGGACGAGTTCGTTGTTCTGCTCGATGGTTTCGAGCGGCTCGACAAAAACGGTTTGTCCGCTGGAACTTGCGCCGTGGACGACGCCCTGCACGCGTCGTTTCTGCTCGACTTTCACCGGGATCACGAAACGCTCGCCGCGGATGGTGATCAGTTCGTCCTGCACGGTCCCGCCTTCGGCGAGTTTGCGAAGGTATCCGCGCAACGATTCCTGTATCTGGCGCTTTTGTTTTTCGGTGTCGCGACGAATGCGGCTAAGCTCGGGGGAGGCACGATCGTCGAGCGTTCCGTCGGGCAGAATCTTGTTGTGAAACGAGCGCAGGAAGGCGGTGAAATCCTGGATGCCGGCGGAAAGCGCCGCCACGGCGGTCCATTCGGAGCGCATGGCGGCTGGAGGTTGGCGTACGATTTCGCGCCACTCGGCTGCGCGGTCGGCGACGAGGACAACGTCGCGGATCTCAGTAGTTTCAAGAGCGGCTCCGGCGATGCGGGATTTCTCAATCAGTTTCTGGACTTCGGGCAGCCCGGCGAATTCGAAACGTCCGCCGACACGACGATACTCGCGGATTTCTGTCGTTAGCTGTTGCTGAGTTTCAATCCACGGGCGATCGAGTGAAGGCAGGAGTTCGGCGACGCGGCGTTTGCCCAAAGGCGAAGCGGCGTAGCCAGCGAGCAAGTCGCGCAAGGTCTCGAACTCGAGCAGGCGCGAACTGCTGTGGCTGACCGGGTTGGGCAAGAACGGCATGGGTTTGATGGTGCGTTTTTATGGCGCTTTTTATGGTACAACGCAGCGCAAATTTCCGTTGCTGATGATGATTCGGGGCTGCGTGCGGTGCTAGAATCGACAGCGCCGGGTCATTGCCATTGGTCATCGATCAGCGCGATGTGACTTCCGGCCGACGGCCCCGTAGCTCAACTGGATAGAGCATCAGACTTCGGATCTGAGGGTTGGGGGTTCGACTCCCTCCGGGGTCGCCATTCGCAAAGCCGGGTTTGCCATTCCTGCAACATTACCCGCAAGCGTTCCTGCCAAACGACAGCACCGGTCATCATCTCTATCCCTGGCACCAGCACTCTGGTTACTTGCCAGCGGTCATGTTTCGCGGTGCAATGGCACTTGCGGAGCGAAATATGGGACGCGTTCTTGGGTTTCTGGGCACGATCATCACGATGGCGATCGGGATGTATATCTACTCTCTGCAGATCAAGACCCTGACTCCGGACGCTGGGAGCGGAAATTCTGAAGAAGTTGCCACTATCACCGGCGTGAAAAATGATCTGATCGGCATCGCCAACGCCGAGCGCGGGTACCAGGCGTCAGAGGGGAAGTATGCTTCGCTTGATGAGCTGATTTCGGGCAATTACCTCAGCATCAAGAGCGAGCGCCCGCCATATATATACGATGTCGAAACCGCTTCCAGCAGCTTTCGAGCGACTGCCACTCGTACCACGAAAGGCGCTCCGGCGCAGCTTTGGATTACCGAGACCATGCAAGTTCAAGCGTCGGACTGAAACTATTTTCCTGCCTGTGATGTCCGCCCTCGACGGACTAAGCAGTATGAAACGGCGAGACTCAGGTTTTTTTCCAGTCAGTTAATGACATTAGCTCATCCATGATTTCCTGCAGTCTTTGCAGTCGCCGTTCCTGATCGGATGCTCCGATGATTTTTTTGCCACCTTGCAGGTACAGGCGGTTTGCTTCGCTGATTTCCGCGATTTCTTCTCGCAACTTTCCAACGCGCTCTTTAACGGACTGGGGCATAGGAATAGGCTAGCAGAGCATTTCCCACCTTTTCAACGGTGTTGACAGTGCCCACTGGGAGCGGCTAGTCTCGGGGACTGAGGCGGGAGCCGCTTGACCCCCGGGCGGCAGATCTTACCCGAGACGTTGGTTGCTGGTTGCTTTGTGCAGACCACACATCTGCACCGACACTGGATCCTCATCAAATACTTTCCGAGGTTGATCGTCAATGAGCGTTCGCATGCACTCGTTTGTCTCTAGCCCTGTGCTCTGCTGCGTGGTCTTGGCTGCCGGCATGGTGTTCACGGCTGTTGCCCAGGCCCAGGTCAGCCTTACCCAGCTGAGTGAGGACACCTTTACCGATCCTCCTAGTCAGCACGCGACCGAGGTCGAGCCGAGTACGTTCTCGTATGGCTCAACGATTGTGAGCGCCTTTCAGGTGGCTCGGATTTTCGGTGGGGGCGGCGCCGACATTGGGTTCGCGACTTCGACCAATGGCGGCCTGTCCTGGACCAATGGGTATCTGCCGGGAATTACGATTTACCAGGGCGGAACGAACTCGGCGGCCAGTGATGCTTCCGTCGCGTATGACGCTTTGCATAACGTTTGGCTGATCTCGACGCTGCCCATCGGCAACAACACTTCGGTGGCGGTGAGCCGGTCGACAGACGGGATCAACTGGGGCAATCCGATCGCGGTCACCGGGTCGAGTTCCGCCGACAAGAACTGGATTGTCTGCGACAACACGGCCACCAGCCCTTTTTACGGCCACTGCTATTCGGAGTGGGACAACACGTCGCTGGGCGACCAGATCCGCATGAGCACCTCGACCGATGGCGGGCGAACCTGGGGGCCGGCATTGGGCACGGCGGGACAGGACTACGGCATCGGCGGCGTGCCGGTGGTGAAGCCCTCGGGGAAAGTAATTGTGCCCATCCTCGGATTCAATGGATCCGTAATCGCATTCAATTCGACGAACGGAGGACAGAGCTGGACGAAGGCGGTGAACGTGGCCAGTTATATCAGTCACGGAGAGGCGGGGGGCCTGCGGAGCGCCGGCCTGATCTCGTCGGCAGTGGATGCGGGTGGCAAGGTGTATGTGATGTGGCCAGATTGCCGCTTCCGCACAAACTGCTCGTCGAATGACATCGTGTACAGCAAGTCGGGGACTGGGACGACGTGGTCAGTGGTCAAGCGCGTGCCGATCGATCCAGTTTCTAGTACGGTGGATCACTTCATCACCGGCGCGGCGATTGCCCCGGGCACAAAGGGAACCACGGCCCACATTGCGCTTGTGTATTACTTTTATCCAGTGTCGAACTGTGGCAACAATTGCTCCCTCTCCGTCGGGTTCATTCAGTCTTCCACGGGAGGTTCGACGTGGACTGCCGCAGAAACGCTGGCCGGTCCAATGAATGTAGAGCAGTGGCTGCCGGATACGTTCTCCGGATTTATGGTGGCGGATTACATCTCAGTGGGATTTGCGGGCGGCAAGGCGTTTCCAGTGTTTGCCGCGGCGCAAGCGAAAACGGGATCTCTTTTCCACGAGGCGATCTACACCACGACATCGGGTCAGGCTGCGTCCACGCCGGAACTGGAGCAGATGAGTGCGGCGGGAGATGTTCCGGTGCCGAATGCGCACTCCGATCACGGGCCGATGGAATATCTGGATCAGGAGCACCTGATCCCGATTCCGGGGAAGCGCCCGCCGAAGCGTGATTAGTACGGTGACCGTGTGACGAACCATAGAGGGCCGGATGCGTCTCGCTTGTCCTGCCGGACGGGGACGTCCGGCTCTCCACCCCGGTTTGCTCCTCCCCCTCGCCGGGCGATATATTTGAGTTTCTGATGTTCACTGACTTCACCGCCGCCGACCGCTGGACCAAGAAACAAGTACACTGCCTCTACCAGGCCCTGATAGTAGCCATCGCCACCCGCCACGCCGATGCGGTGGACATCAAGTTCCTGGTCGACGGTCGCCCGGTCTGGGTCGCGCTGCCACACCCGGCCTGGGTCGAATACAAGAACCGCACCGGAAAGCTGATCACCGATTCCCTGGCGATCGAAATCGCCGGTCATTTTCTGAAAACGGCGCTGGAATCGGGTGAGGGCCTGGGTCGCGAAATGTATTCCCTTACCATCGATGAGACCCTCAAGCACCTGGAAGGCGTAGTATCGGAGGTCGAGCCCTCGGTTGCCACCACCCGCTAGCAGCGCGACCGCGTAATGAGTCATACGATGGAGAGACGGGCGTCTCGCCCGTCCAGCAGTGTAGCGGCCGGGCGGGGACGCCCGGCTCTCCACCCAGCAAGAAGGAGAGCGTTTGTATGTCCAGCCTGATCTCCGATATGGAAACCATGAGCGAAAATAAGGCCGATACGAAGCATAAGGGGCTAACCGCGTGGGTGGAGGAAGTCGCCCAACTCTGCAGGCCAGATCGAGTGCAGTGGTGCGACGGTTCGCACCAGGAATATCAGGCCATGCTGCGGCTGATGGTAATGACCGGCAGCGCCATCTGGCTGGCCGACGACAAGCGGCCGAACAGCATCCTGGTCCGGTCGAGTCCGGGCGACGTTGCTCGCGTCGAAGACCGCACCTTCATCTGTGCGCGGACCCAAGAGGAAGCTGGGCCGACCAACCACTGGGAAGATCCCGCGAAGATGAAGCTAAAGCTGCAAGGGTTGTTCGCGGGTGCGATGTCTGGCCGCGTCATGTATGTCATCCCGTACAGCATGGGCCCCATCGGCTCGCCGATTGCGAATATCGGCGTCGAACTCACCGACTCCCCTTACGTTGTGGCCAGTATGCACATCATGGCCCGCGTCGGCGCTCGCGTGCTCGAGGTTCTGGGAAGCGAAGGCGATTTTGTGCGCGGCTTGCATTCGGTCGGCGCTCCACTGGCGGCGAACCAGGCGGATTCGACTTGGCCGAACAATGCTTCGGAAAAATACATTTGCCACTTCCCGGAGACGCGTGAGGTCTGGTCCTACGGTTCTGGCTACGGTGGCAATGCATTACTCGGCAAGAAGTGTCACGCGTTGCGCATTGCTTCGGTGCAAGCCCGTGATGAAGGCTGGATGGCGGAACACATGCTCATCCTCAAGATGACGAACCCCTCCGGTGAGGCCAAGTATTTTACCGGCGCGTTTCCCTCGGCCTGCGGCAAGACGAACCTGGCGATGATGATCCCGACTATACCGGGGTGGAGAGTCGAAACCATCGGCGACGACATCGCCTGGATGAAGTTCGGCGCCGATGGCCGCCTCTATGCCATCAACCCCGAGTACGGATTCTTCGGCGTGGCTCCCGGAACGAGCATGAAATCGAACCGGAATGCCATGCTCACCGCCACGAAGAATTCCATCTTCACTAATTGCGCGATGACTCCCGACGGCGACGTATGGTGGGAGGGGATGACCGCCGAAAAGCCCGCGGAATTGATCGACTGGTTGCGTCGCTCGTGGACTCCGGCTTCTGCTCGCAAAGCAGCTCATCCCAATGCCCGCTTCACCGCTCCGGCGAGCCAGTGCCCGGTGATTGCCCCGGAGTGGGAGGATCCAAAGGGTGTGCCTATCGACGCTATCCTTTTCGGCGGTCGCCGGGCTGGCATTGTCCCGCTGGTGACTGAGTCGTTCAGCTGGCAGCACGGAACGTTTCTGGGCGCGACCGTCAGCAGCGAAACAACCGCGGCCGCCGCTGGCAAAGTCGGCGAACTTCGCCGTGACCCAATGGCCATGCTCCCTTTCTGCGGCTACAATATGGGCGATTACTTCGCCCACTATCTGAGGATCGGTTCCCGGCGCGGCGCAAAGCTGCCAAAGATCTACTACGTTAACTGGTTCCGCACCGACGACAACGGCAAATTCCTCTGGCCCGGATACGGCGAGAACAGCCGTGTGCTGAAATGGATCTTCGAACGCTGCGACGGCAAAGTGCACGCTGTGGATACGCCGATTGGCAGGCTTCCCGAACCTGCGGACCTGGATACCAAGGGACTTGACCTTCCTGCCGCGGATATCGCCGAATTGCTCGGCGTGGACGTCGAGGGCTGGCTCGCCGAAATACCATCGATCCGGGAACATTTCGCCAAGTTTGGCAGGCATCTTCCCGAAGGCTTCAACCGGGAAGTCGACGAACTGGAAGACCGGCTCCGGAAGGTGAAGAAGTAAACTCGCTGTTGTCACCGCCGAGACGCAGAGGGCGCCGAGAAAACCTTTTTTAGGGGTTTGGGAAGACTAACGGGCTCCCCCGTTTTGAATTTGACAGGAATTTCTCGGCGCGCTCCGCGTCTCGGCGGTGAACCAGTCTCTGTGCTTAAATCAAGGCATGTTCGCCCGGAAACTCCGCGTGGAATATCAGCACGAAGGGCAGCTTCAACTTTGTCCGTTGAAGTGGCTCGACAATTTCAGTATGCGCAACTTCACCAATGCATCCGTCTTTGACGACGCGCTGCCAGTGGCCGATGGATGCCTGGAAATTGGAACACATGTTCCGCTCGATCAACTCCGGGATGCGATGGAAGACTGGTTTCGCCGGAAGGGCTACCTGCCTAAAGACGCAGCCCTGGTGCTGACCGTGAGCTAGGTTGTACCGCCCAGAATGGAGGCTCTTTCCAGCTTGAGCAGGCGGGCCAATAAACGGACGATCATGCCATCGAAGCGGGTGCCGCTTAGTTTTCCCAGTTCCACCATCGCTTGTTCGTCCGTCTTGGGGGGAGCGAAGGAGCGATCGCTCGTCATGTTCACGTAAGCATCGGCGACCGCGACAATGCGGCCGTACAACGGGATATTCTCACCCTTCAGTCCGAAAGGATAACCGCCGCCGTCGAAGGCTTCGTGATGGGATTCGATAGCTTGGGCCACGCGCTCGATTTCAGGAATCGCCCGTAGCACCTCCGCCCCTACTTGGGGATGGGTCCGGATCACCGCGAATTCATCTTCCGTAAGCGCGCCCGCCTTGTTCAGGATTCGATCGGGGACGAACAGCTTGCCCAAGTCATGCACCCGCCCCGCGAAGGTTAAGTCTTCCACCTCATGCGTTGAGAGGTTGAGTCCGCGCGCGATGATCCCGGTGTAGTGCCCGCATTGCTCGCCATGTCCCGCCGCGTTGTGCTCCCTCAGTTCAGCGGCGCGCGACAAGGCTTCGACGGCCTCTTTCATCGCCCTCTGATCCGCATTATCGTCGCGCCCGGATAGCTTGCGGAGCGTGCTGACCAGTTCTTCCAGGTGCTCAGGGCCGTTATGCTCGCGCTGCAGAAATCCTTCGATATAGCCGGAGACAAGCTGGCGCTGCACTGCGGAGCCTTCGCCGAACGCATCTGAGGTGGAAACCTGGTTACCGCCCGCGTGCTTGGCCACGTACATGCCCGCATCCGCCACGCGAATCAAGTCCTCCATGGAAAATCCGTGCAGGGGGAAACTGGCGACGCCGAAGCTGCCGGTGATGTGGTGCTCTTCCAGCATCGGATCGGTGGCCAGCCACAGCCGCAATCTCTCCGCCAGCACCTGCGCCTGCTCGATGCCGGTCTCGGGCATGAGGATGACGAATTCGTCTCCGCCGTAGCGGGCAACCACGTTCGACTGCCGGCACTTCTGCTCGAGCAGCCGGCCAACGCGGGCCAGCACCAGATCGCCTTCCAGATGGCCGAGCGAATCGTTGACTTCCTTAAATTTATCCAAATCGACCAGCACCACCGAGAACGGCCGGCCTGAACGGGACCCGCGCTTCCACTCCGAGCTCAGCGCCTCCCAGAAAAAGCGTCTCGTCTTGATCCCGGTCAACCCGTCCGTGATCGATTGCTGCTGCAGTTTCCGGAAGACGAAGGAGTTGTGCAAGGCCGTGGCCAGAAGATCGGCAAGCGTATTCAGGATCAGAACATCCTGAGGCGCGAATGCATTTTCATCCTTACTCTCTATGTTGAGCACGCCGAGCAGCGTCTCGCCGTAGCTGATCGGCAGGCAGAGCACCGCCCGCGATTCCGGCAGCACACCAGCAAGCTGTCCCGGACCGGCGTTTTGCACCAGTGCGCTCACCCCGGTGCGCGCGACTTTTCCCAAAACTCCACTGCCCACCGCGACCCGGCGGCCCAGGGTTTGTGATGTCGTTCCCGCTTCGGCTTTGATCTCGATATCCTTGGTGGCGTAGTCCATGATGCCGATGCCGATGTGATCGTAGCGGAAGTTCTTCTGGATCTCGCGCACGATGTCAGCCATCATCTGTTCGGCGTCTTCGCTCGAGATCGCCATTTTCGAAATGCTGTTAAGAAACGCGAGATGCCGGGCGCGGCGCTGCTCCTCAGTGAACAGGCGCGCATTCTCGATCGCCACCCCCAGTTGACCGGCTGCGGTTTGCATGACCTCGAGGTCCCTGTCCAGGAATTGCGACTCCCGCTCCGTACTCAACGCCGCCATCACTCCCACGGGTTTACCGCCCAGAAAAATAGGCACGGCGCAGAACGACCGGGCCGGCCGCGGAGGCACGAAATCCACTCCCAGTTTTGACCGCACCTGTTCAAGATCGGATTCGATCAGCAGCGGCTCCCCGGTCTTGATTATGTACTCAGTCAATCCATTGCTGGCCTTGCGCGAGCGCTTGGGAAGAACCATGCCGCCTTCGATCTCCAGCTCGAACTGAATCTCATCTTCTTCCTGAAACGCGATGTAGAAATTGCTGGTGTCGAAAATCTGGCCCAGTTCCACGTGTACCGTGCGCAGCACCTCGTCCTGGTTGAGATGAGAACTGATGGCCTGCCCGATCTCGGTGAGCAGCTCGTATTCCTTGGTTCGCCGCTGCGCTTCATGCATTACCACATAGTTTTCCAGTGTCAGCGCGATCTGCAGCGCGAGGCCGATGAGCAGCCGCAAATTCGAAGAACCGAACATGCGCCGTTCCGCGTGCGGGAAAAGGATGACCCCGAAATTGTGCTCCCGCGTCTGCAAGCTCACCGCCATCAGGTTGGTAATTCCCTCTGCCAGCAGCGTCTGCTTGCAGACCTCGAACTTTCCTCCCGAAAGCGCCGGCAAAGGCTCTTCCAGTTCCCGCAGATTCCGGAAGGTGACCACTCCACCACGCCTGTAGGCAAGCTCGGCGATATAATCGCCCGCTTGTGTCTTTTGCAGTTTTTCCAGGAACTCCGGTGAAAAGCCCTTTTGCACGGAGGGCACGGTGCCACGCCATTGCTCAGAAACAAAAAAGACAGCACGGCGCGAAGGCAGAGGCGCTACCAGCCTCTCCACAAAGGTCTGCAATCTGGGCACCAGGTCGGATGCGGAGAGCAAGCGTCGCGGATCGACGCCTAAAGTCGAGAATTCCAGCGCATTATCCTGCACTGCATTGCGTTCGTTTTCAAAAAGCACCATCACCATCGCGATGGCCAGCAGCATCTGCGGAATCGGCCCCAGGAACCCCCCCAGCTGGCCAACAATATCGAGAAAAGGTTGACGAAGCTGGCCTGCGCCCATCAGCGCTGCCCACAGCGCCAGCGAAAACGCGAGGGTGCGGAACGCCACGGAATTCCTGCGAAAAGCGTAACGATAAAAATGGAACGAGCAATAGAGCAGCGTCGCTGCCAGCCCGATTTCCAGCTGCAAATAAATCGGCGGCGGAGTCGCTTTCTCGCTGAATACCCCGCTTGCCATGTGTGCCCGCAAGCTCACATACGCCAGCAGGACCCCGGTCACGGTCAACGCAACGTCATACCATTTCAGCTGGAACGGTTCCTTCATCAACCGGGTCGAGACAAAGATGCAAATTGCCATCGCCACCAGCAGGAGCGAGCTAAGCAAAGACAGTAATGCGGAAGGACCTTGAAAATATTCAACCGCTTTCAGCGCATAGTGCAGAGTGTATGCCGCCCAAGCCAGTTGCCAAGCGCGAAAATAGGTATGACGGTTCTGTTCGTAGAGGTAGGTGAAGACGAGAAACACCAGCAGGGCCACGGCCCCAGGAATCAGCACCAGACCTGTGGCAACGCTATTCATTGGTTAACGTTCCTCGATTAACGGTTCTTTATCACGCCCGTAATTACAACCCGGTTGGAACTATCTCTGGCTTAAAGCTGGCCTAATCCTGTCACAATAGACAGATCGAAACAATAGGTGTCTTCCGGCAGGTTCCGCCCTGGGCACGGCGTTTCCAAAAGTATCTTCTTATGAGATGCGATGACGCTAGAGCGATATTCCCGCAAAGAGTTACCTTCGTAATCCATTGGTAACCACCCTGATTTCCCGTAACCAGTCTGATTTCCCGTAGAGACGCGGTTTACCGCGTCTCCGCAGTGCCGCGCCGCTGGAGACGGGGCAAGCCCCGTTTCTACGGGAGCTAGAGGCCCAGACCCCAATCCCGCTATACTCAAAAGTTATGCTTCGCGTTCGATTCGCGCCGTCTCCCACCGGTTTTCTGCACGTCGGCAGTGCCCGCACCTTTATCTTCAACTGGCTCTACGCCCGCCGCAACGGTGGGACCATGGTCCTGCGACTCGATGACACCGATGTCGAGCGCAATACCGAAGCCTCCGTCAACTCCATCTTCGAGGGTCTGCGCTGGCTCGACCTCGGCTGGGACGAGGAATATAAGCAATCCGAACGCCTGGCCCTGCATCGCCAGATCGCCGACGCCATCTTTCAAAAGGGACTAGCTTACCGCGACTTTACCCCCGCCCACACCACTGCTGTCCAGATCAACGACAGCGAAAAATCCGGTGCCAATCAAACCTGGCTCTTCAATCCCGGCATGCGCGAACTTTCCCGCGCGGAGAGCGACCACCGAGCCGCGACGGGAGAGTCTTTCGCCCTTCGCTTCCGTGTTCCCCGGGGGGCAGGCGAACAAGTCCGCTTCACTGACGGGGTCTATGGCGAGCAAGTCAAATCCGCCGACGACATCGAAGACTTCGCGCTCCTCCGTTCCGACGGCATGCCCACCTACCACCTCGCCTCCTGTGCCGACGACATCGATCTCCGTATCAGCCACATCATCCGCGGCCAGGACCATCTCACGAACACTTACAAGCACGTGCTCATTTTCGAGAGCGCTGGCGCTAGGCCGCCGCAGTTCGCGCATCTTCCGCTGCTCGTCGCGCCCGACGGATCGAAGCTCTCCAAGCGCCGCCACGGTCCCGTGGTGAGCGTGACCACCTACCGCGACGCCGGATTCCTTCCGGAAGCCTTCATCAATTTTCTCTGCCTGTTGGGCTGGTCGCCGAAAGACAATCGCGAAAACATGACCCGCCAGGAACTAATCGACGCGTTTTCCCTCGAAGGCATCAACCGCGCAAACGCGGTGGTGAATTTCAAGGAGCCCGCCGCGACGCCGGACGATGCCTTCGACCCGAAAGCTCTGTGGCTCAATGCCGAGCACATCCGAGCCCTCTCCGTCGACGAGCTCAGCGCGCGCCTGCTCCCCATTGTCCATGCCGCCGGCTTCCCAGTCGCCCCGGAGAAAATGCGCGCCATCACCCCGCTTATTCGCGAGCGCATCAAACTTCTGCGCGACGTCGTCACTGTCGCCGACTTTTTCTTAGTAGACCAACTCCCGCCCTACGACTCAGCCGAACTCATCCCGCAGAAGGGCGATGCCGCCAGGGCGGTCAAAGTTCTAACACGTGCCAGGGAAGTCCTCGCGCAAACCGAATTCAAACACGACCCGCTGGACCAAAACCTCCGCGCCGCTGCGCAGGAGCTCGGGCTCAAAGCCGGGCAGATGTTCCAACCGATCCGAGTAGCTGTTTGCGGCCGCAAGAACGCTCCGCCATTGTTCGAGACGTTGGAAGTGCTGGGGCGGGACACCACGCTGGTAAGAATTGAGCAAGCCATTCAGAAGCTCTCGCCCTAATGGTTTTGGATCTGCTTTGCCAGCTGGCGGGCTTGCTCAGCTTCGCGATGCATCCCTTTGGCGTCATAGGCGCTGGCGAGGGCGTTTTCGTTTTTGGGATTGTCCTCATTGTTTCGCTGCTTTACAAAAGATGCGATCGCATCGTCGTAGAGGTTGAGCTTGGCCTGCACCAGTCCGATATCTTGATAAACGCCGTCATAGCCCGGATCGAGTTGCGCCGTCAGTTTGTATTCCTCGAGGGCCTCGGCATATTTCTGCTCGCCCCATGAAACTGCTCCTAGCCCAAAATACGCGTCGGGACTCTTTGGATTCACCCTGAGCAGCGAGGTGAGAATTTTTCGCGCCGGTTGGAAGCGATTCTCTTCTAGATACGCCATGCCCAGGGAGAAGTACGCCCTTTCATCCTTGGGATCGATCTCAATGATGCGCTGAAGTTCGCCTTCTGCACTAGGGAAGTCGCCTTTGGCCCAATAAGCCCGCGCGAGGCCGTAATGGGCTGGCAAATAATCTGGTCGCTGCCGGACCGCCGTCTGGAGTTCCGCTATCGCCTGCTCAGTTTTGTTGCCGGCAAGCAGTGTCTGCCCCTTTGTCGCGTGCAGTACGTAGGCGTGCGAATGATGTAACCATGCGGCGCCACCGTAGACCAGCACGATTCCAACGAAAAGCACTCCCACGCGTCGAACCGCGTCATCGTGATGTGGAGCCAACCGGGCGATGAGGGCACCGAGGATCAGCCCCGACACCAGGCCTCCAACGTGAGCGGCGTTGTCGGTGCGACCCGACATTGCTCCAAACACGAGGTTGTAGCCGGCAAACATCAGCACACTTCGCAGCAGCCCCGATACTGCCGCTTTTGGCAACGAAAATTCGCCCAGATAAAACGATGCGATCAGCGCTCCGGCAATTCCGAAGATTGCTCCAGAGGCTCCCGCGCTTGTGCCTCCAGGATTCCGAGCGAGGCTGGTTACGCTAGCCGCTACACCGGTGATCAGGTAAACCGCGCCAAACGTCCAATGACCGTAAACCGACTCGGCTAGTTTGCCCAGACCCCACAGACACCACATATTGAACCCGATGTGGATGATGCCGATGTGCACAAACACACAGCTCAACAACCGCCACCACTGGCCTCCGATGGTGAGAGGACCGTAATTGGCTCCCCAATGCCACAGCTGCGCAGTCGTTGGCTCGGTGAGCGAAACGCCAGCCAGTGTCATGGCGACGAACACCGCAACGTTGATTCCGAAAATGGCTTGCGTGACCGCCATCGAACTGGACTGCCGCCGCATCCATGGCGCGGGTTCGACTCGCTGGATGGGAGAGTCCTCGCCTCGCTGCGCAGCTTCATGCTGCACGCACCACTGGCAAATCTTCTTTCCGAAGGTAAGGGCTGGAAGCTGACGACCACATCGCGCGCAATTTGCCATCTCGACGCAGATTATCACGTGAGTTGTCTGACTGGGTGGGGGCTGCACGGTAGCCGATAAGGGGGCGGTACCCGCGAATCCGCTCTTCCCATATAAAATATAAGGAGCATGAGTGTTGCGAATTCATCTGTGTCTAAATCGAACGGAACTGACGCGAACCCGCCTGCCGAGCCTCGCCCCTCCAACTTCATACGCGACATCGTCGTCAAGGACCTGGAGACGAAAAAATACGACACTCAAGTCCAGACCCGCTTTCCTCCCGAGCCCAACGGTTATCTGCACATCGGCCATGCCAAGTCCATCTGTCTCAACTTCGCATTAGCCGTCGAGTTTGGCGGTAAGACCAACCTGCGTTTCGACGACACCAACCCGGAGAAGGAAGAGCAGGAGTACGTCGACGCCATCATGAAGGACGTCCGCTGGCTCGGGTTCAAGTGGGATGGTCTCTACTATGCTTCCGATTACTTTGATCAGCTCTACGAATGGGCGATCAAGCTGATCAACGATGGCAAGGCGTATGTTGACGATCTAAGCGCGGACGAAATTCGTAAGTATCGCGGCACGCTCACCGAGCCCGGCAAGGACAGTCCGCATCGCAACCGCACTCCGAAGGAGAACCTCGACCTTTTTGAGCGCATGCGCAAAGGCGAGTTTCCCGACGGATCGCGCGTGTTGCGCGCAAAAATCGATATGGCGTCGCCGAACCTTAATATGCGCGATCCGGTCATGTACCGCATCCTGCACGCCGAGCATCAGCGCACCGGCGGCAAGTGGTGCATCTATCCGATGTACGACTACGCGCACGGTCAGTCCG
>WNFA01000873.1_pt1 | contig 24311 bp, 8 predicted proteins | sample 5400481 | NCBI WGS metagenome assembly WNFA01 (sample SAMN13153340, study PRJNA577476) | soil metagenome | isolation source: 120 cm saprolite under Douglas fir tree site 2 hole 1 replicate 2 | place: USA:California | collected 2015-04-18 | reverse complement strand
GCTTAACCTGGTGCATGTGCGGCCTGGCCGCGGGGCAGGCTGCGACATCGCTGCGCGGCACCATCACCGACCCCAGCGGCAGCACGGTGTCCGGGGCCAAGGTTGTCCTCGCGAACAGCGAATCCAAGACCGAAAGAACGGCAACGACCGCGGAGCAGGGGGGATATCAGTTTCTGTTCGTGCCCCCTGGGACCTACACGCTGACGGTCACGGCGACCGGGTTTCGACCCTACAAACTCACCGGCGTGGAGTTGCTGGTCAACACGCCCGCCACCATCAACGCTCAGCTCAAGGTAGGAGCCGCCGGCGAGGTGGTCGAGGTCACGGGCGAAGCGCCGGCATTGAACCTGGTAGATTCTTCCCTCGGCAATTCCTTCAGCGAGGCCCAGGTGCAGGACATTCCTCTGGAGGGCCGGAATGTTCCCGACCTGCTGAGCTTGCAAGCCGGAGTTTCGTACACGGGCAATCGCATCGGGGACAAGGACCAGGACACGCGCAATGGCGCTGTGAATGGAGCACGAAGCGATCAGAGCAATGTCACACTCGACAACGTCGACGTGAACGATCAGTCGAATGGATATGCCTTTACGTCGGTGCTCCCCGTAACCCAGGATTCGGTCCAGGAATTCCGCGTAACCACGACGAATTATGGCGCGGACCAGGGTCAGGGTTCCGGCGCACAAGTCGCGCTGGTGACCAAGAGCGGCACAAACGTGTTTCACGGAGCGATCTATGAGGACATGCGCAATACAATCACCAGCGCCAATGACTATCTCGTCAAGCAATCGGAACAGAATATAGGACTGCCGAACAAGCCTCTGCAGCTCAATCGCAATATTTTTGGCGCAGCGATCGGCGGCCCGATTCAAACCAACCGGCTGTTCTTCTTCGCCAACTATGAGGGCACCCGCGAGCGGGAGCAGCAACGCGCCGAAAGGGTGATTCCTACGCCCTCCATGTGCCAGGGCTTTCTCAACTATCAATACCTCACGAACCCCAGCGATCCGACCAGCATCGCAATCCAAACTCTCTCTCCCATGGATCTGACGAACCTCGATCCCAAGGGCATTGGCATTGATCAGCCCTACATGCTCGACCAGACCGGGCACACCGGTTATCTCGACCGGACTTTCTGCACGGGACAGACGGTGGCCAACGATTTGTCGGCCGGCGACGGCCTGAATTATGCCGGTTACGTTTTCCGCGCACCCACCAAGCTCGACAACGACGTGTTCATTGCGCGTGTCGATTACCACCTCACCGCGGACGGTAAGCACAGTCTGTTTTGGCGCGGCGCTTTGAATGATTCGCGCAATCCTGGAGCTCCCTTCTTGCCGGGTACGTACCAGACAAAGCCGGGCGAATTGAACCCGAGTGCCCCCATGCAAACCATTGCCGACCACAGCAAAGGCTTTGCTTTGGGATACACCGCCATTCTCAACCCAACCATGGTCAACTCCTTCCATTGGGGATATACCCGGCAAAGCTTTGGGGTTATCGGCAACACCGATCAGCAGTGGAACGAGTTCCTGGGCTTGGACCAGGGGATTAACTTCAGTCACAACTTCCAATTGCCGATGCACAACTTTGTCGACGACTTTACCTGGACCAGGGGGACGCACTCGTTTCAGTTTGGAACCTCAGTAAAAATCGCCCGCAATCCGCGCACGAGCTTTTTGCACTCCAACACGCTGGCCCTGGGGACAACGAACTGGACCTCTCCGATCGGTTTTGCCGGCACATCGAGCACGCTCGATCCGATGAATGCAGCTGCGCATCCGAATCTCATCATTCCCGGCTTTCCGGCGGGCACCGCACCGGAACCCGTGACGGCAACCCAGTACGATCGTCCTTTATTGTCCTTGTACGGGATGATCTCGGACGTGGTCGCCAACTACAACCTCGACAAGAGTGGCAACGTGGTGCCGGGATCTTCATGTCCCGGAGGGACATGTGGCGCCCCGGTCAACCGGAGATATGGCTTGGATTCGTACGAGTTTTACGGCCAGGACGCCTGGCGCATTAAGCCGAATCTCACGCTGACTTACGGCCTGCGCTGGTCGTTCTTTCCCGCTCCCTGGGAGACCAACGGCTTCCAAGCCTCCACCACATTCGGCCTGGGAAGTCAGTTCGCCCAGAACGTGAAGAACATGAACCAGGGGATTGGCTACGGTGCGATGGGCTCGATCGACTTCAGCCCGAGTGGTCCGGCGAACAATGGCCCAGGTTTCTATCCGCTGGAAAAGACGGACTGGTCGCCGCGAATCTCAATTGCTTACTCGCCGCGATTTGATTCAGGTCCGTTGAAAAAGCTCTTTGGCGACAACGACCGGACCGTGATCCGAGCGGGCTTCAGCCGTGTATACGACCGCGCGGGATTCGCGCTCATCAACAGCTTCGACCAGATCGGCGCCGCCGGCTACTCCATCACGCTCCAGAATCCTTGCTGCACGTTTGGTGAAACAGGCGCGGAGAACCTGCCTCGAATCCAAGGCATCAATGCGATTCCGCCAACCAACATCGATAACTTTCCATTCCTGCAGCCCCCGCCCCCGGCCGGTTTCCCGCAAAAAACTCCGCTCAACTCGCAGGCCAACCTGTGGGGAACCGACAGCACGCTCAAGACGCCGCATGCCTATACCGCAGATTTCTCCATCGGGCGCGAATTGCCTCACCGATTCTCTTTGCAAGTATCGTATGTAGGCCGCTTCGGCCGCGATCTGCTCACGCAGCGCGATCTGACTCAGCCCTTGGATATCAAGGACCCGAAGTCGGGAATCGACTACTACACGGCGGCATCTGCCTTATCAAACCTCGCGAGAAAGTTCGCCACGAACAATCGCGTAAATTGTGGATTAGGAGGCACCGCCAACTATTACCAAGCTGTGATAACCACTTCCTCTCCCACTAGCGGACCCTGTATGGGGAACCCGTCGGACATCTCCCAGGTGAGTGCCGCTGCGCTTGGTCCCACGGCTCAATACTGGGTCGACATCTTGCCAGCGCTCCGCCCCGGCGCGACGCAATATGTGGACTCGTTCACCGGTTTCGTCCCTGCTGCTGGGACGAGTACAACGGATGGGTTGCTGCAATCTGTCTTCGACTTGTACTACAACCCGGGGCTGTCGGTCATCGGAGATGAAATCGTCGGCTTGGCGGATATCGACTCGTACGGCGGGCTCGGCGACAACGCTGGTACAGGATCCTATTTCTTCAACGGTCCCCCTGGGCTGTTGAACACCGGCTCTGGCCAGTTCCTGAACAATCAGGCCTTTTCCACGTACGGATGGAGTTCGATGGGCAATTCCAGCTACCACGCTCTGCAAATGAACCTGAGAAAGCAGGTGAGCCACGGATTCCAGTTTGACTTCAACTACACCTGGTCGAAGTCCATTGACATCACGTCCGCGGCGTCGCGTGTTGGATTCTCGGTGTACGGCTACCAGAACGTTGGCCTGGTTGGAACGCGCCTGGCCAATGCGTTTTCTCCGAATCTGGCCCGCGCCGTCTCCGACTTTGATACCACCCACCAGTTCAACCTCAACTGGATTGCGGAACTGCCCGTGGGCAGAGGCCGGGCACTGGCTGGCAGCGCCCATGGAGTGTTGGACGCGGTCATCGGAGGCTGGCAGACCTCCGGAGTGGCTCGATGGACCAGCGGATTTCCGTTCAGCATTGACGGTGGCCAGCGCTGGCCGACAGACTGGTTTCTGACCGGGGTCGGTCAAATGACGGCGAAACCCCAGACCGGCACCTACAAAAGAGCCGGCCGCGTCGACCTCTTTGCCGATCCCGCCGCAGCGCAGCAGGACTTCACATTACCTCTTCCCGGCGGGGTCGGTTCGCGCAACGTGCTGCGTGGGAACGGTTACGCCGAGTGGGATATGAGTTTATACAAGAGCTGGAAGATGCCCTACCGGGAAACTCACAGCGTGCAATTCCGGTGGGATGTTTTTAACGTGCCGAACCTCACGCGCTTCAATGCCCAGTCGGTGGGATCGTCGGCGCTGCTGACGTCGCTTGCGCAGCAGTCAACGAATTTCGGAGCCTACACGAGTCTGTTGACGCAGCCGCGCGTGATGCAGTTTGCGCTGCGGTACGAGTTCTGAGGGCGAAACGCAAGGGTCAGTCGCTTGGGCACAGGGGGCACATTGCTCGGGCAATGGCCGAAGGTGCATCTTGGCGAGTCGAAGGCTATCGCCACGAGACCCAATGAGACAATCCCTAAGTTGTTCGACCCGAAGGCTAGGTAACCTTCCGTAACCTTCCTGACCTACGACTCGGTGTGTACTCTCAGCATAAGCCCTAACGTGGCTGAGTCTCTCAGACAGCCAGCTTCTGGGTCTCTTATCTAGAGTTTCTCAACCAAAGGACGGCACCACCTCTATGTCTTCTCCTACGAATGGTGTACCGAATGTAGTTGCTGCCGCTCCGCGGGCCACTACCGCCGCAACTCCTGCCACTGCGCCAATGTCGACTCCTGATCTGCTGGCGGCGATGCTAAGAACTTCGCCGAAGATCAGCGATCTGTTCTTCTCACCGGGTAAGCCACCACTCGTGGAAATCAGTGGAAAACTGGCCCCGGCCGGAGCGACACGAGTCCTCACGAATGACGATACGCGGCGCATTGGGTCCGATCTTATTGGCAGCAACCAGGAGGCGATTGATAACTTGAAGCAACTCGGTTCCTGCGACGTGTCCTATAGCTTGCCGGGAGCACATCGGTTTCGGGTCAACGTATTTATGCAGCGCGGCTCCTGTGCTATCGTGATGCGGGTAATTCCCAGTAAGATCCCAGACTTTGCAACGCTTAACTTGCCCGCTGAACTGGGGAAGATAGTAGAGCTGCGCAACGGAATCGTGCTGGTGACGGGTCCGACCGGCTCCGGCAAATCGTCTACGCTGGCGGCGATCATCGACAAAATTAATACGGAGCAGTCCTATCACGTCCTCACCATTGAAGATCCCATAGAGTTCCTGCATCCCCACAAGAACTGCATTGTGAATCAGCGGGAATTGCACAGCGATACGCCGAGCTTTGCCCTCGCGTTAAGGGCGGCACTGCGCCAGGCTCCCAAAGTGATTCTTGTGGGAGAGATGCGAGACAAGGAGACCATCGAAATCGCGATGGAAGCGGCGGAAACGGGCCACCTGGTGCTCTCCACACTGCATACCATCGACGCGTCGAAGACGGTGGAGAGAATCGTCGGAGCCTTCCCGATGGCGGAGCAGCACACTCTTCGGAACCGCCTGGCGAAGAGCTTTCGCTACATCATTTCCCAGAGGCTTATTCCTCGTAAGGATGGGGCTGGACGGATCGCTGTAATTGAAATATTGAAATCCACTCTGCGCACTCGCGAGTATGTCGAGAAAGGCGAATCCGACGGCAAGACGTTGCTCGATGCGATGCGCGTCGGCGAACAAGACGGCATGCAGCATTTTGACGGCAACATCGAGAGACTTATCCGCGACGGGGTCATCGAGATGAACACAGGACTGGCTTATGCCACTAACCCCGGTAATCTTCAGTTGGAGATGTCCGATCTAAAACTTGACGCAGAGGTAGAGGCCGATCCGCTGTTGGAGACTACCTAGATTTGGACTTGGTGTGTAACTCGGGACAACCGTATTACAAGAAGCGAAGCTCCGAAACTGTTACTAAGTTGATGACGAGAAACCCGCCCAAGCGAAGCTTGGACGGGGCACCCTGTGAACTCAGACGGTCGCGATCGGTCGTGCCACTCCCACTATTTCAGTGATGCGCGCAAAGTCTCTTCTGTGACGGGCGTGTTCTGGGCGCGCAGTTCAGCCTCCACTTTGCTCTCCGGCAGGCGGTAGGTGATTTTGCTGCCCTGGAGCTTGATCCCCGACAGGAAGTAACGGTCTCCGTAATGTTTGAAGACCAGCGCGTAGTGAGAGGCACCTTGCTTGCTTTCCGACTGAGACGACGGAGAAAACAGGCCCACCTTTGCCTCCGCGTTGCGAATCACCAGAGTCTTGCCGTCCATGGTGATCGCCTGAACTTCGCATTCACCGGCGGGAACGATCTTGTTTGCGACCATGAACTGAAATGGCACCTGGGCCACGACCCCGGTGCGGCCGATCAGTTGCGCGGCCGCCATGCCCGAGAGCACCACTAACGTCACCACGACTAACCAATTTGCATGCCTCATAAAACGCCTCCGAGAGCTAATCAGCTCAGCAGGGAAGTGACTGCCATCTTGCCCCGGTTTCGGGCAAACGTCCATGGAGCCAGCCTGAAGCGGTCTGAATTGATATGAAGACCTGGTTTTTGTTCGGCAAATAGGCCAAAAAAACCAAGTTTGTGTTGTATACTCCGTTAACCGAGCTGCAGGTTCGGCCAGTCACTCCTGGGTCGGGTGCGGCGACTGTGGCTCGCTTTCTTCCCCCCTTTGTACTTGCGGAGACAGAGCCATGGAAAGACGCCATGTGCGTCGTCCTGATGACCAGCCAGCAACCAAGGCGGAAGGCACTGCTGCGGTAAAATCCCCATCGGAGTCTGGCTCATCTCCCTCATCAGACACCCTCCCTTCGGAATCGTCCCCGACCCTTTTCGAAATCAGTTCGGATGCTCCTACCATTGCGGAAGGGACGTTCGCGCCCAGTGCGGGAAGGAGTCAGCCTTCCGACTTGAACAGCCAAACGCTCTTGCGGCCAGGCACCGTGCTCGGGCGCCGATACGAAATCCTGCAGATTCTTGGGGAAGGAGGCATGGGGGCGGTTTATCGCGCGCGGGATCGCGAAGTGAATCGCATGGTCGCGCTTAAAGTGATCCGTCCGGAACTAACTGGAAATTCGGCCATACTTGATCGCTTCAAGCAGGAGCTTGTGCTCTCCCACCAGGTCACGCACCGGAACGTTGTCCGCATTTACGATATGGGCGATGCCGATGGAATCAAGTTCATCACCATGGAGTACATCGAGGGCCAGGACCTGCGCAGCCTGATTGCCCAGCAAAAAGTATTTCAGCCAGAGGAAGCCGTGGAAATGATGCGGCAGGTGTGCCGCGCACTGGAAGCAGCCCACGCGGTGGGCGTCATTCATCGGGATCTCAAGCCGCAAAACATCATGCGCGACAAACAGGGGCGGGTCGTAGTGATGGACTTCGGCCTGGCGCGCTTGCTGGACAGCCACGGCGGCATGACTCAGACCGGCGCCATCGTGGGCACCATGGAGTACATGTCGCCGGAACAAGGACTGGGCAAGCCACTGGACGAACGTTCAGACCTGTTTGCGGTGGGACTGATTTTTTACGAGTTGCTGACCGGCAAGATGCCCTACAAAGCTGACAGCGCGTTGGCGAGCCTGGTCAAGCGCACACACGAACGCGCTGCACCAGTTTCCGAGGAAAGCGCCAGCATTCCACACGCGCTCAGCGACATTGTCGGCAAGTGCCTGGAACCGAAAGTGCAGGACCGCTATCAGCACGTCGGCGAGATACTGACCGACCTCGAAGCCTGGCAGGGCGGACGCGCCGCCGCCACACTGAAGTTCCCCAGCAGCAGCCGGCCCTGGGGACAAACCATTCCATGGCACTGGTTCGGCGGAGTCGCGGCGGTGCTCGTGCTGGCGATTGTCGGCTTCCTGTTCCGAGACAAGCTGTTCAAACCGGCCACTGCCCGAGCCCCAGCCGGCCCGGTCGTTTCGTTGGCGATTCTGCCGTTTCGCAATGCTTCCGGCGACCCGAGTTTGGACTGGGTCGGCCCCAGTCTTGCTGACATGTTGAGCACCGATGTTGGTCAGTCAGCGCGATTGCGCACTGTGAGCCCTAATAGTCTTCACCAAGTATTCGCCGATTTGCGGATTTCCTCCACCACCGTCCTCGACCCGGTGATGATTCGCCGCGTGGCCGATTTTAGCAGTGCTGACCGCGTGGTTTGGGGGCAGTACGCCAAATTCGGCGACCAGATCCGCATTGACGCCACCCTTCAGGACATCAAGAACGGCAGCACCGTTCCGTTGAAAATAGATGTCCCCAGCGAGAAAGAGATTCCTGGCGCTATCGATCGCCTGGCTGAGTCCATCCGCCAGAAGCTTGCGCTGCCAGAGAATGTGCTAAAGGAGTTGAAGGCCAGTTCTTTTCAACCGAGTTCAAAATCTATTGCTGCGTTGCGCGATTACAACGAGGGTATCTCCCTGCAGCGAGACGGGAAGAATCTCGAGGCGCAGAAGCAATTCGAGGCGGCGATAAAGGAAGACCCCACGTTCGCCCTGGCGTTTTCCAGACTGGCACAGGACTATAGCAGTTTAGGCTATGACAGCGAAGCGGAGCGGTCCGCGAAAAAAGCCGTGCAGCTGAGCCAAGAACTCCCCGACGCGGAGAAATATTTGATTTCCGCGATTGAGTTGCAGGTGATCAAGAACTATCCCGACGCCATCAAGGCTTATGAGAATCTGGCGAAGGTTTCGCCCGACAACTCCGACGTGCAATCCGCGCTCGCCAGCCTATATCGGGATTCCGGCGAACTCACGAAAGCGCGCGAGTATTACCAGAAGCTCTTGTCCTCCAACCCCAAGAACGTAGCGGCAACTCTTGACCTCGGACGGGTCGAGATCAAAAGCGGCAACCCACAAGGTAGTTTTGATCCCCTGAACCGTGCCTACAGCCTGGCAGTACAGGTGGACAACCAGGAACAAAAGGCCACCAGTCTGCACCTCATGGCGGTAGCTTACAGGAATTTGAGCAAGCCTCAGGAAGTTCTGCGCAATGAACAGGAGGCGATCGCCATCTGGCGCCACATCGGTCAGAAACGTGGTTTGGCCTTCAGCCTGAACGCGATGGCCGCGGCCCAGGCTTCGCTCGGCGACACCAAAGATGCCCTGTCCCACTTCCAGGAGGCTCTGCAAATTCGGCGCGAGATCGGCGATAAGCGTGGCCTCGGCGACACTCTGATCGATATGGGAAATTTCTCCGACGACCGTGGCGACCACGATCAGGCGCTCAAAATGTACAAGGAATCCCTGGAGTTGGAACGCGAGATCGGCAATGAAAGTTTGCAAGCCATCTGCCTGAACAACATCGGAAGTGTGTACTCGGAAAAAGGCCAATATGATGACGCGCTTACCTACTTCCAGCAGGTACTGCAGCTGCGTGAAAAATCGAAAGTACCACAGGATATTGTCGCGGCAGTTCAAAACCTAGGTCAAGTTTTGGGTGGTATGGGTCAGTATAATGAAGCTATTTCATACTACATGCGTGCGCTGGATTTGCAGCGCAGCATGAACGACCCGCGTGGAGCGGCTATCGAGTCCTACGGCTTGGGTACTTTGTTTGATTATCAGGGACGATTTGGGGCAGCCGTCAACTCGAAGCAGGAGGCTCTCAAGACCTTCCGCGATCTCAAGGACAAAACCTTCTGGATGGCCGAGATTCTCGGTGGCTACGGAGAGTCGCTTGTCCTCGCCGGGCGCGGAGACGAAGCGAAGAGTTCTCTGGAGGAAGCGCTCAGTCTGTCTCGCGAATTGAAGAACAATGGCATGATTGCGCAGACGTTAGGATTCGAAGGGGATGCACTCTTCTATCAAGGCTATTTCAAGGCTGCTCATTCTCTTTACGAGCAGGCATTGCAGGCCGCGATGCGCAGTAAGGAACCGGACCGGATTCTGATTGCCAAAGTAAGCCTGGCTAAAGCCAGAGTCCGTGAAGGGACCGGACAACAGGCTATTTCGAACCTTCGGTTGCTGATCGAGCAGGCAGATAATTCGAGCCTGAAATACTATTCAGTGGAGTGCTCGATTTTCATGGCGGAAGCTATGATGCAAATACATGATTACACCCATGCTCGCCAGGAGTTGGAGCGCGCTTTGCTGCGCTCGGATAAAATGGGACAGCAGTCGTTGAGCGCACACGCGCATTATCTTTTAGCGACGGTCGCACAAAATTCTGCCAACAACGCAGAAGCGCAAGATAACTACCGCGAGGTTGTCCGCGCCCTAGATGCGATGAAGAAGGATCCGGGAGCTGAGAAATTGCTACAACGTTCCGATTTCAAGACCATCTACGATGCGGCCACCCGTTCGCTGCAAGCCGCGAACAGCTAGCATCTCTTTACTTGAGTCAACCTTTACATGGGAGAGAAAAGGCGGGGCTCGCGCCCCGCCTTGTGTTTCACCAGCGGCTATCTCAGCGCCAAGTTAAACAAGATCTTGCTGGTGTCATTCAGGGTGATGGCGCAGCTGTACAGTTTTCCACCCGCAGGCAGGCCTTTGGTGCCCCAATTGAAGATCCACTGCTGGTTCGTGGAATCCCAGCGGAAGTTGGTGTCCGGCGTAGTCGAGTTAATGGTCTCGTCGACTGGACTTCCGGTGTTTCCACTTATCGTGCAGGCGAACGGGTTAGACGTAACCACGCCGGCTGTACCGATCGAAACTCCATTCGCATCACAGACCCGGAACTTGACCGGGATGGTACTCCCACCCTTGAACACACTTAACGCCTGAGGAGGGGTATTGATTGGTTGCAGTACCTGGTGGCCGGCATCGCCATAGCACGAGCCCGATGACTGGTACTCCACGCTGTAGCTCACGGATTTCGGCGCGGTATTTGTTCCGGAGTCCACCACAGTTGCAGTGAAGGTGTGTAGACCTGGCGTGGCCGTGTCGAACTGCGCCCCTTGCGCGACGGATCCGCCAGGACTGTCGATGGCGCTGCAGGAAGCTTGCGTCAAATACGGTCCGGTTGCATTTGGGGTATTGTTCACGGTTGTGCAGGTGTAGTTGGCTTGAGTCGCTTGGTTCTGCTGGTAGACGCCACCATTCGCCGGCGCAACGATGTTAACGCCCGGCGCCTCATTCGGCGTGTTGTAGGTTAACAGCCAGCAAGAACCGGTGCCTCCGCTGACGCCCTTGCCACTGCCGGTAGGATCCCCAGTTGAAGAGAAGGAGCTGATCTGGTTGCTCTGGAACAGCGGCGGGTTATTGCCCGGATTCTGTGTGCAGGGGTGCAGCGGATCGGGACCCACGCCTTTGAGCAAGCCAACCAATGGTTCGGTGGAATTGAATGATGGGTTTAAACTCTTGGAGAAAGTAAAGTCGGTACCTAGCGTTGCAAAGAAATTTGGATTGACATTCGTGCCGCACGTTCCACCCGGAGACCCAGGGCAAGTGAGCTCAAACATCACCGGTGCGGACGTACCCGAGCCATTGCCGTTTTGGTAGACAAAACACTGAGCCCCAGGAAAGTTCGGGTTAACGATGGCATTGCAGGTTACTTGATCTGCTACTGGAATCGTCGTGACCTGTGCCAGTACAGGCGATCCGCTCGTCAGCTCCGCATTGTAATCGTAGCCGCCATTCGCGAAGCCGCCTTGATAATTGAAGAAGGTCTCGGTTCCCGTCATAACCGTCCCGTCCTGAGTTGGTCCAGGCGCATTAAAACTCGCGCTAGCATTTTGCGCCGAGTTCATCGTCAAGGTACACGTCGGTCCTGTTCCGAAGCTCGCGCACGCGCCGCCCCATCCCCCGAATGTGGATGGCTCGGTCGTGGTCTCCGTCAATGTCACCACTGTTCCGGGCGAATAGCTTGCCGAACACGTTCCGGCTTGGTTTCCGTTGGTTAGGGTGCAGTTGATCTGTTCCTGATTATCCATTACATTGCCGCTACCCTCTCCCAGTTCCGTTAAAGTCAGAGTCTCTCCGGGTGGCGGTGGCGGTGGCAACCCTGCCTGAGCATAGACGGTAACGTTGATTCCGTTGCCTCCCGTGTCAGTGGTGTCGCCGTTTGTGCTGACTTCGGAAAAGGTACTACCACCGCCGGCAGTCAGATAAAAGCTGATCCGGTAAGTGTCCCCTATGTTGGTGGCAATCGACTGGCTGATGGCGTCGTAAGCTTGCACAGCACCGTCATACCAGCAGTAGGTGCCATTGCCTCCGAGACCGCAATTCGGCTGCACAATTCCCCCGAACGTGGCCCCGTAGATATTGGCATAAGTCCAGCTGTTCGGTACTAAGGTATTCCCACTCACAGGATCGACATAGGTGCCCTGCGAAAAGTCCCCATTGGTCAACAAGTTGCCGCTGGAAGTTGTCATGTCCGTCACCGACGCGTTGGTAAAAAACGTGAACGACGGATCGTTACGGAAAGCGAACGTGATGGCCGTGTTGGCGATCGCCGCTTGGAACTCCACCGTGTACTGCTGGTAAGTAGTAGGTATCGCTTGACCGTTCAGGTTCAGAATCCAGCCTGGGGGCGGAGGATTGTTGTTTCCCGGATCAGCTTTGATTTGCTGGGGTGTCTGGGCGGGTGCGACGAAGACCATGAGCACGGTGCAGCAGAAGAGCGTAAAGGCTACCTTCTTCAAGGTCGTCAGGGTCGTAGCTGGCATCAGTAATCTTGTCATAGAACCTCTCTCTTTTCTCTTGTCAGGGTGCGGAGATTGACAGTCATGGCGCGTTCTCTCTTGGGGAAGTTCTGCCTGGACTCGAAACAAAACTTGGAATCAGGAAGGGGAATCCTGAAATCGACAAAAGCCGTGGGCGCGACCGAAAACCACGATTACAACTGCGGCCAGTGGTCCGAACGCCTTGTCATCCAAGACCTGGCAGTTGCAGCGAACGAATTCTGCTCTCGAATGGCCCGCCTGTCAATGAAATTATGCTCTGAAATAGTGGACTACTCTCGTCAAAAGTAGGCGCGGGGTTCGAGCTTTCACGCTCAGCACTATTTACGACGGTGGCGCGTCCAAGCTCCCGCTAACCAAGTTTATGTTGTATACTCCGTTAACCGAGCGGCAGGTTCCGCCAGTCACTCCTGGTCGGGTGCGGCAACCGTGGCTCGCTTCCTTCCCCTTATTTGTGCTTGTGGAGACAGAACCATGGAAAGACGGCATGTGCGCCGTCCTGATGACGAACCAGCAACCAAGGCGGAAGGCACTGCTGCGGTAAAGTCCCCTTCGGACGTTGGCTCATCTCCAGCATCAGACAGTCTCCCTTCTGATTCGTCCCCGACTCTTTTCGAACCCATTTCGGATGCTCCTACTATTGCAGAAGGAACTTTCGCGGCCAGTGCGGGAACGAGTCACCCTTCCGACTCGGACAGCCAAACCCTCTTGCGGCCCGGCACCGTGCTGGGGCGGCGATACGAAATCCTGCAGATTCTTGGGGAAGGAGGCATGGGGGCCGTTTATCGTGCGCGGGATCGCGAAGTGAATCGCACGGTCGCGCTTAAAGTGATCCGTCCGGAACTGACTGGGAATTCGGCCATTCTTGACCGCTTCAAGCAGGAGCTTGTGCTCTCCCACCAGGTCACGCACAAGAACGTGGTTCGCATTTACGACATGGGCGATGCCGATGGAATCAAGTTCATCACCATGGAGTACATCGAAGGCCAGGATCTGCGCAGCCTGATTCTTGAGCACAAGATATTCCAACCAGAGGAAGCGGTGGAAATCATGGGGCAGGTCTGCCAAGCCTTAGGGGCAGCCCACTCCGTGGGTGTTATTCATCGGGATCTCAAGCCGCAAAACATCATGCGCGACAAACAGGGGCGGGTCGTAGTGATGGACTTCGGCCTGGCGCGCTTGCTGGACAGCGAAGGCGGCATGACTCAGACCGGCGCCATCGTGGGCACCATGGAGTACATGTCACCGGAACAAGGACTGGGCAAGCCACTAGACGAACGTTCGGACCTATTCGCGGTCGGGCTGATTTTTTACGAGTTGCTGACGGGCCTGATGCCGTACAAGGCCGACAGCGCGTTGGCGAGTTTGCTCAAGCGCACACATGAACGCGCAGTGCCGGTTTCCTCGCACAGCTCCGCCATTCCACGTGCGCTCAGCGATGTTGTCGGCAAGTGCCTGGAGCCGAAACTTGAGGACCGCTATCAGCACGTGAGCGAGATCCTGGCCGACCTCGAAGCCTGGCAGGGCGGACGCGCCGCAGCGACGTTGCACTTCCCCAGCAGCAGTCGGCCCTGGGGGCAAACCATTCCCTGGCACTGGATCGGCGCAGTCACAGCGCTGCTTGTGATGGTAGCCATAACGGCCTGGTATTTCAGCAAGAGGCAGAATGCAACGGTCGTCGCCCATGCCCCGGTTTCCGTTCTGGTGGCCGATTTCACGAATCATACCGGGGACCCGATTTTTGATAACACGCTGGAGCCTATGTTCAATCTGGCCCTGGAAGGCGCCAGCTTTGTCAATGCCTATAACCGTGGCACGGCGCGCAAACTCGCGCAGAAACTCCCGAATCCGACCGACAAACTCGATGAACAATCGGCGCGGTTGGTGGCGCTCAGCCAAGGCATCAACGCAGTCATCACGGGCGAGATCAGCCTCCGCGGGGACTCCTACACTGTTTCCGTTATGGCGCTGGATGCAGCTACGGGCAATGTCCTCGCGAAGAGCGAGGCAACGGCCGCTAACAAAGATGAGGTGGTAGGCACTGTTCCCAAAGTCGTAGCTCCTATTCGTAAGGCCCTGGGCGACAAGACGCAGGAGTCGGTCTTCCCACCAGGCGCATTTACTGCCGCGTCAGTCGAGGTTGTACACCAGTACGGCCTTGGGTCGGAACATGCGCTTCTCGGTGATTGGGAAGGGGCAATGCGGTACTTTGCCAAAACGGTCGAGCTGGATCCGAGCTTTGCTCGCGCATATTCCGGCACGTCTGCCATGGCCTACAATCTGGGACAGCGGGAGTTGGCGGAGGAGAACATAAAACTGGCGATGGAACACGTGGACCGTATGACCGAGCGCGAAAAATACCGTTTGCGCGGCCAGTATTATCACTATACCGGCAATAATAAAAAGGCCGTGGACGAGTACAAAGAACTCCTGGCCCGCTACCCGGCAGACCTTACCGGACGAGTCAATCTCGCCGCTGTTTACGCCGATTTGTTGGATTTCTCCGACGCCGTCGAGATGGCGCGTCGAGCGGTCGAGATCGCGCCTAAGAGAGCGATAACGCGGGAGAATCTTTCGTTTTACAGTTCGTACGCGGGGGATTTCCACACCGGTGAGCAGGAGGCGCGAGCGGCTATAGAGCTGAGCCCGTCCTCGGAAATATCTCACTTGGCTTTGGCAGAGACCCAGCTCGGGCAGGGACAGTTGTTGCAAGCGACCGAAACCTACCATAAGCTCGAGAAGCTTAGCGCAACAGGCGCTTCCATGGCCGCATCCGGTCTCGCCGATCTCGCTGTGTATGAAGGTCGTCTTACGGATGCTGTTCGCATCCTTGAGCAAGGCGCGGCCGCCGACCTCGCAGCCAAGAACCCTGAGAATGCCGCCGACAAATTTGTCGCCCAGGGCCACACGCAGCTTTTGCGGGGGCAGAACGGTGCGGCACTCGCGGCTACGGAAAAGGCTTTGGCCATCCGACATTCAACAAAGGCTAAGTTTATCGCTGGGCAAAACTTCGTCGCGGCAGGAGAATTGACGAAGGCGCAGAAAATGGCCACTGCTCTCGCTTCCGAGGCGACAGCTGAACCTCAAGCCTACGCGAAGATCATTGAGGGTGATTTGGCCCTGAAACGCGGAAAAGCACGCGAGGCGATCAAAGCTTTAACGGACGCCAACAATCTCCTGGATACTTGGATGGGTCGCTTCGAGCTTGCCCGCGCTTACTTGGAAGCGGGAGCCTTCGTCGAAGCCGATGCCGAACTGGACCGATGCCTCAAACGGCGCGGCGAAGCGCTGGAACTGTGGTTAAATAACGTGGTCACGTACGGTTATTTTCCGCCCGTCTATTATCTCCAGGGGCGTGTGCGGGAGGGTCTCAAGAACCCCGGCTCTGCAGAACCGTACCGCAATTACTTGAGCATCCGCGGGAACGCTGGCGAAGACCCTCTGATTCCTGACATTAAGCGGCGACTAGGGCAATAACGGAACCCGGATACGTCCACCGCCGGAGGGCATTGGCGGAAAGCGAGGACCGCTGGCGGCGAATAGGCGAGAGCTCCGGGTCGCCGACTCGCCTAGCGGCTAAGCCTCATTAATCTCAACAGACAAGACAAAAAATGCCTGGCGGACGCCAGGCATTTCGTTCTTCACATTATTGTGGGACCGGTAGTGCGTCAACACCCCGAAGGTTTGCAAACCTTCACGGTGAACGTTTGGGTTCCATAGTTCTGGTTAACATCGGTGACCCTCACCCCGAAATTGAAAGTGCCGGTCGCGGTTGGTTTGCCGGATACTATGCCAGTAGTCGAGCCGAGCAAAACGCCAGGCGGCAGTGCACCGGATACCACCGTCCATGTGAATGGTGATGTGCCACCGGCTTGGAAAAGCTGATTGGTATAGGACTTGTTAGAGACAGCGTTTGGCAGAGTCGTGGTGAGGGTCGGGAAAGCGCTGTCGGATAGCCAGATCAGCAGCGACAGGGCAGTCGTCGTAACCTCAGACTGCCCGCTATCCAAGTTCAGTTTGAAGAAATAACAACCCGCGTTGAAGTTCGTTGTGTTCCAGACAAAGCTGAACTGGTTGTTGGCGAACCCGATTCCGTTCCCATTAGTGGACACTTGCGTGACACTTGCATTCGGTGGAGGCGTCGCCGGGCATGCTCCGTCAAAGGGAATGGGTCCGATGGTGCTCAGTACCGTGCTTGCGGCCGGGCGGCTTACAAAGACGCCGGTGTCATCGTCCTGCAAGCTCCAAGTTATTGAGGCGGTACCCGCTTTTGTAACCATGCCGGGGCTAAACGCCAGGGAAGTTAAACTCACGTTCGGCGGGCTGTTCGTGTAACAGCCCGTCAGCAGCGGTGAATTGCTCGTCGGGTTTGAAGGCTGGCTCACGATCTGCTGGTTTGTGAGGTCGTCAAGGACTGTCGAGGTCACGTAATACGTATATCCGCCCGGGTTGCACGTGACAGTGTTGCTGAACGTGTACGTGGGCGCGAGCGGATTGCCATTAACGGTGCCAACTTGGCTAAACGGACCTCCGGCATCGGAGCGGTAAACGGTGTACTGGACGGGTGACCCGAAAGGCCGGTTCCAAGTTACATGGATGATGCGTGGTGACACATCTTCCGATGCTACCGGGTTCAAAGGAGGACGGGCGTAAGACTTGAGCGACTCATGAGCTAAGTCTGGGGGACCACCGTTGAGAGTGCCGGGGCCGCCATTGAGAGTTCCGGGACCACCGTTGAGAGTGCCGGGACCACCGTTGAGAGTTCCGGGACCACCGTTGAGAGTGCCGGGACCACCGTTGAGAGTGCCGGGACCACCGTTCAGGGTGCCGGGGCCGCCGTTCAGAGTGCTGGGGCCCTCCACAGACAAATTGCCGATCGCGCTGATCTGCCGCAAGTCAACACCAGGACTCGTCGACGTGGGGGACCAGTCGCTGTGCCCGTTGAAAATCCCGTGGTAGTTACCGTCGAAGTTAATGTCCTGGGGAGGGGTCCAGGAAAATGAAGTGTCGGTCGGACCGAACATGCGGACCATGTTCTTTTGATCATCGCTGATGAGTATAGGACTGCCGTCGCAATGCCGCGATGCAGCATGGGGGTCTCCAAGGATAGTTGGAGCATACCAAGCCGTGTCTGAGTAGTCGTTGCTGGTGAACGGAGTCGACGGACCAGCGAACTCGTTGAGCGTAGTCGGTGGTGAAGGCAGCCATTCCTCCGCATAATCGAGGAACTGGTTGTCCAGCAGATCTACTGCGAACGAATAGCTCATTACGCTCAGGAAGTTCGGCTTGCAATTGGCTTCGTAAGTGGGCGTGTAATCGTTCAAGCTTAGGTTTGTGCTTGGGGTCGACGACAAATTGTTGTAATACAAGCCGCCATGGGTCAATCCCAGCCCATGCCCGAGCTCATGGGTGAAGATACCACCTATGACATTCGATGTAACGTCAGCCGGGGGCCAATTGCCCAAGGTTACAAGCGTGTCTGCGCCACCAATATCCGAAATTCCGGAACCCGTGCCTGCTTTTCCAGGGGTCACCCCAAGATTCGGGTCGGTTTTTTGAGTATAGGCCGTGGGTGTGCTTACTGAGGTGCCGATCTGCACCTGGAATTGGTAAGGTCCTAGGGCCGGATTGCTGACGCTGCAGTCCTGAGGAACATTAGTGTTAGGGTTAGTGGGGCAGTTGGTGTTGGTCACCAGCCAGGTACCGTTAAGGTTGGGGTTGGAAGTTGCATCGGAGATGGTGACGCGGCCGTTGCCCAGAGTCGAACTAACAGCAAGCCCGTGCCCAGTTGTGGTGTAGAACGTGACCATATTGCCGGATTGTGAAACGACACCGGCCGGCGGAGCCGTCCTGTTCGAGTCCGTCAGTCCGCTGAGGAAGCCCCACTTCGGGTTCCCTAGCGCATGGCCAAATAATACATAGTGGAAGCTGTCCTTCCGCCCATGTTGGAAACGAGGTGTGCAGTTTGCCGGCGGGGGTGAGGTCGTGCACGCGCTGGTGTCCCCGTTAGGATCGATGAGCTGGTTCTTGACAAGTGAGTATCCCCACTTCCAGCCAATCACACCCGGCTGATCGGGGAATGTGCAGAGCGCGTTACTGTTATTAGCATCGCTGCACGTCTGTTCTTGGATAGCCAATCCGGGCACGACATGCAGGTTGAGGGGTTGGTGCCGGAGACGGATATCCGTGTAGTTATCTGCGAATGCTTGGGTCACTGTGTTTAGAACATCGGCTGGTGGATTGAACGAATAACCGGTACCACATGCATTCGTGCCGCTTTGCTTATTCTGGCACACGTAATCGAGCTGAACGAATATATCCCCAGTGCCAGGCTGTGCTCCGGGGAGACCAACCCAACCGTAGTCAGTTGTATCCCCGACGGTACACACGCCATTGTGTATTGCTGCGTCGCAATACCCCGGAGGATTAGTCGTTTTCCACGAGTCTAAAATCCCGTCATTGTCACTGTTCTTAACCCTGGTCTCGACGATGACTGCGCCCCAGTCTACGCATCCCTGCTGGCTGGGGGACGGCACAACCTTAGTGGTCGCCGAAGCAGCGTCTCCCTGGATTGGATTTGCTGCCAAGTTCGCGGTGGGGTAGGGAGCGCCCGAGGAATTGGGTCCTACTGGATTTGCAGGGTAGGGATAATTCGGATCCCCGAACGTCCAAGTCGGATTATCCCAGTCGCCGTAATGGCCGGGGAATGCAGCCTGGCCGATTCCATACAGAGAGGGAAGCGCTATAAGGTTGTTTGGGTCAGAACTGAAGTAAACGGTTTGGAACTTGTTGCTCTGGCCACTGCCCACGATGTGGGTCAGCCGGTTAACCGGGCTTGCCGCAGCATCATAGAACCCTTGCACTGTCTGCAGCATGATTAGCGATGAGGGTGCGTTCATTGTGCTTTGGCCGAAGTCGCCCTCGTAAATGACAATCGAGTTCAGCGGAACATCTTTCGAGACGACCCGGTAAATAATGACAAGTGTTGCGCCTAGGGAAATGGGGGGGGAACTGTTACTACTGCTTGGCAGCGTGACCTGGTATTGTTGTGGCGCTCCTGAGGATCCTTCCAGCACGTTTCCATTTCCATCTACCGGCAGCAAGCTCCGGACATCGGCGCGGTAAGCAGTCACGACCCTTCCGGTCGACGTGCTTGGGCAACCGCCATTACTCCAGGCGACACTGCCATTGGGGCTGATGGGTACTCCCTGAATTTTGTAACCCAGGCCGCCGTTCGGAGGGCCGGCGGCGCCGAACGCGCCTGAAATCGCCATTGGTAAGAAAAACCCACTTTGGCCGGTTCCCAGGTTGTTGTTACTTTCGACCGTTTCCCAGTAAAGAAGGGCGGCAACGATCTGGGCTCCCGTAGGCACAGACGTGGCGCCAGTAATACCCGGATTTGCGTCAGGGACGGTGATCGTTCCAGTGGTCAAGTTGTTGACGACCGTTTGATTCATGCCGTATGCGCCGGCTACTACATAGTCGCCGGTCACAAAAAAGTTGTTGCCGAAATTGAGTGGAGGAGGAGACTGCGCGAAACCCGATTGCGTCGCAAGCGAAAGGAGTCCCAGGAGAACAAAAAGGCATACGAATTGGATTTTGTGCGACATGGCTGCTTCCTTACTGAGCGGCATTCTGCCGACTATCCTCGGAGCTGCCTGATGGCCAATCCGAACACGATGTTGTTGCATGGGAACCTCTCTCTTTTCTCTTGTCAGGGTGCGGAGATTTACTGTCATGGCGCGTTCTCTCTTCTCTCTTGGGGAAGTTCTGCCTGGACTCGAAACAAGACCTGGAATCAGGAAGGGGAGTCCTGAGTCTGACAAAGTCCTGGCGCAAGCTGAAAAGTACGATTGCAGCTGCGGCGAGTGGTCCGAACGCCTTGTCATCCAAAACCCGACAACCGCAGCCACGGAATTCTGCACTCGAATGGCCCGCCTGTCAATGAAATTCTTCTCTGGACGTGGGCTACTCTCGTCAAAGTGGGCGCGGGGCGCGGGCTATGGCGCTCAGCAGTATTTATTACGGTACCGTCCAGCACTCGCTGCGACGCCAGTTTCCGCTGGGGCCGTCAGATCGCATGGTGCACGATCTGTCTGAAAGACCTCTCCACAGGATAAATACCGGGATCAGTCCATCTCCCCTGTCTTTTCAATAACTTACCTCCATAAAATGCCGCAATTCGCCGCTTAACCCCGATTTTCACCCCTTCATTGCCTTCTTCGTGCTTAAAGGCCACGGTTTCAATAGGATCACTGTGACCCATTCCACGGATCGAAACTTCTGGGTTTCAAGGTAGGTTTCTCCGTGGAAAGTCTGTTTAGATAGGTTCCCGTACGCGGGACCGCGGGGGCAGTTCTAACTCCCGAGTTTAGGAAAGCGAGAGCAGAATGCACAAGCCGATTAAATATGTTGAGAAGGCCGTGACGATTGCCGCCACGGGCGCATGGGCAGTTTTTGAACGCCTGAACCGCGTTTCTCCGAATGCGTCGCCGACTCCGAAGTGGTCCGATAAGCCGCTGCTCAAATCGTGGGAAAAGTCGAAGCCGCCGCTCGGCTGGCCGCGCTCGACTGATTCACTTTGTCCCAAGTGCGTGCCGGAAATACGGCAGCAGATTCTTGACGGCCATCTACCGGTCGATGTTCTGATGGACGAAAAAGTTGGCGAGATCAAGGCCCAGATCGTCGAACGTGATGGCAAGATCTGGATGGTCAAGGACTGCGTCAAGCATGGTCACTTCGAAGACTTGATGTCGATTGACACGGAATTCTCGCAACACCTCGAAGAAGTTTTCCCCGGCCGCGATATCAAGGCCCACAACGACGAGAAGCTGCATCACCACGGTTCGTCCACGGTGAAGTATGGACGTGGATCGGTGCTCACCGTCGATCTTACGAATCGCTGCAACATGATGTGCGATCCCTGCTTCATGGACGCGAACCAGGTGGGTTACGTCCACGAACTAACCTGGGAAGAAATCAAGACAGTGCTCGACAACGCGATTACGATTAAGCCGCGGCGTCAGATGTCGGTCCAGTTCTCCGGCGGCGAGCCTACGCTGTCTCCCTACTTCCTCGATGCGGTTCGTTACGCTCGCAAGGTTGGATACAACAGCGTGCAGGCCGCAACCAACGGAATTGAGTTTGCCAAGAGCTATGAATTCTGCCAGCAGGCGGTTGAAGCGGGCATGCGGTATGCCTATCTCCAGTTTGACGGGATCGGCAACGCGGCGAACGATCATCGCGCGGTCGGCAACCTGTTCGATGTGAAGTTGAAGGCGATCGACAATTTGCATCGCGCGGGCTGCGAAATTGTGCCGGTGGTCACCATCATCAACGGTATTAACAATGAGCAGGTCGGACGCATCATTCAGTTCGCGCTCGATAATCCGAAGAAGATTGGCTTCCTCAGCTTCCAGCCTGTTTCGTTCACGGGACGGGACGAGGCCATCACCGACGATCGCCGGCAAGCGCAGCGTTACACGCTGGCGCACTTGGCGCACGACGTTAAGAATCAGACTGGGTTTGGCGTACCCGCCCGCGACTGGTATCCGATCAGCTTCATGAGCACGTTCTCCGACTGGGCCGACGTAATGCACGCTCAGGATACAAACAACGACTGGGGCCAACTTTCCTGCGGATGCCATCCGAATTGCGGCACGGGGATGGCTTTGATGATTGATAAAGAGACTAAGGAAGCGGTTCCGGTTACTGCTTTCTTGAAGGGCGATCAGTTGGCTAAGGATATTGCGAAGGTCAACGACGCGGCTCGCAGCAAATTCTGGACTGCGTTTGGTATGGCTTTGTGCCTGATGAAGAACTACGATTCGTTCCAGTCGCCTACGCACTTCAAGCTTACGGACCTGCTTAAGAAGTTTGACAAGAATTTCAATGCCACGGGCAAGAACTATGGCAAGGTTGGTCCGGACAGGACGATTGACGACGTGATGAAGCGGCGTCAGGACCGGTGGAACTTCCTGTTCATCGCGGGGATGTGGTTCCAGGATCTGTTTAACTATGACTTCCGGCGGACCGAGCAGTGCATCATCCCTTATGCTACGCAGGAAGGCGAGATCAGCTTCTGCGCTTACAACACGGGCGTGGGCTGGCGCAACATCATTGAGAAGATGCACATGACGTCGACGCTCACGAAGTGGTACGAAGAGCATGGGCGTCACGAGATCTTCGCGGGCGGCAAGAAAGTCAACATGGAAGACAAGGAGCACGCGCTCTACCTGCGGGAAGAGATCGTGACTCATGAAGTGCAGCACGATCTTGACAAGCTGGGGATTGCGAAAACGGCGCGCGAAGAGAAGAAGCGGGCCCGCGACAGCAAGGCCGACAGCAACAAGGTCAAGAACGACGCAGCCTACGATGCACGCATGGCGCAGCTCTATCGGGAAGTTGTTCTGAAAGAGAAGCCGGCTACTTCGAATGAAGGTGGATTCATTCCGCTGGGCGCGATTACGGCGGCGATTGCCCCGGCAAACGGGAACGGCGGCGCGAGAAAGAGTGAAGAAGTTGGTGAGCCGGTGGCGGGAGACTAGAAGGGCAGCAGTTAGCACTTAGCAATTAGCTCTTCGCTTAAGAAAATAACAAGGCTGCTCGAAAAGAGCAGCCTTTTGTTTTTTGAGTGTGGTTACACGTGCGGTGCGGGTAGGGCGCAGCTGCTTTCACGTGGTATAAAGGCGTTGTATTATCTAGCCCACCAGAGTTTGGGGCATTCGCGGTCATCTCTCTACCAGGCCAAAGACATTGCACACACGACAATCAGGGAAAACCTTCGCGGCAGTAGCTTTGCTCCTCGCTATGATGGCGCTGCTGTCCGGCGGCGCCGCGCGGCGGGAGTCCCTCACGGTTGATGAAGTCGCGCACATCGGAGCCGGGGTAAGCTATCTGCAGAAGCTCGATCTGCGGATGAACGAGGAGCATCCGCCTCTGGCGAAAGCATTGGCCGCGATACCGCTTGTCCTCCGCGGAGTGCGCGCCGACTACACGAATGTTTCCTGGACCTTCAGCACCAATATGTTCAGCGCGTTCCTGGGCGAGTGGGTGTTCGGCCACTCGGTCATCATGCGCTGGAACGATCCTTACTCGACCCTTCTGTGGGCCCGAGTGCCCATGCTGCTGCTCACTCTGCTGCTGGGCCTCGCTATCTATGTTTGTGGCTCACGACTGGGAGATCGCTGGGGAGGTCTGTTGTGCCTCTGCGTCTATGTGAGCATGCCGGCGTTTCTGGCATTCGGCCCGCTCGTAATCACTGACATTGCGGTCGCGCTGTTTTGGGTCCTGGCGGTTTGGCAACTTCCGAAGATGTGGCACTCTCCCTCGCGCTGGACGGTCGTCAAGTTTGGGCTGGCTATGGCCGGCGCGTTTCTTTCGAAATTCTCTTCTGGATTATTGTTCTTCGTCTTTGTGGCCGTCGTTCTGAGCTTGCGTTGGCGCGGTGTCCCGGAGCAGCCAACGGATAAGGCCGCCTTGCGCGCCTGGCGGCGCCGTGCGTGGCGCAATATGGCCAAGGCTACGTTTTGGGCCGCGTTGTTCGTGTACGTTGTTTATTTTGTCCTCTCCTGGAACGAGCCGACGGACTCGTTCAGCGTTATTCCGCACTTTCCCGCATCGCCGTTGTTGCGGCGGCTGTTCATGCCGTTGTGGAAGTACTTGCGCGGTCTGGTTGGGTTCGCGTTCAGCGCAGTGAGCCGGCCAACCTATATTCTGGGCCATGCCTATTCTCATGGCGTCTGGTTTTATTTTCCGGTGCTGTTTGTTTTGAAATCTCCGCTGGCATTTCTTCTTTGGCTGCTCCTCGCGGTTGGGATTGCTATCTTGTTGAAGTGTCATTCCGCCGGACAACCCACCGGACAACTATCGGTGATACCCAGTGGCATGGAACTGCGCTGGCGCGCTGTATGGGTCTCGCTTGCGGTCTTCGTAACCGCATGTATGCTGAAC
>WNFA01001989.1_pt1 | contig 24322 bp, 24 predicted proteins | sample 5400481 | NCBI WGS metagenome assembly WNFA01 (sample SAMN13153340, study PRJNA577476) | soil metagenome | isolation source: 120 cm saprolite under Douglas fir tree site 2 hole 1 replicate 2 | place: USA:California | collected 2015-04-18 | reverse complement strand
ACGCCGGCCAGGATCACCGAACCCGCGGTCGGCGCTTCCACGTGTGCGTCAGGCAGCCACGTATGGAAGGGGAACATCGGAACTTTGATCGCGAATGCGAAGAAGAAACTCAGGAACAATAGAGTTGCAATGCGCGGACCGTAGTCCGAATAAATGTGCGGAGCCGTCTGATAGAGCGCTGGGATGCTGAAGGTGTAGACGTTGGTTGACGTGTGATGGTGGAAGTAGAGGAACAGAATGCCGAGCAGCATCAGCACCGAACCGGCCAACGTGTAGAGGAAAAACTTGATGGCGGCGTAGAGCTTGCGCGGGCCTCCCCAAATGCCGATCAACAGATACATCGGGACCAGCATGGCTTCCCAGAAAACGAAGAACAGGAAGAAATCGAGCGCCATGAAGACGCCGAGCATGCCCGTCTGCAGCACGAGAAACCAGATGTAGTATTCCTTCACGCGGTTCTCGATCGCACTCCATGACGACAGGATCGAGACCCAGCCGAGCAGGGTGGTCAGCATGATCAGCAGGAACGAGATGCCGTCGATGCCCAGCACGTAGCCCGCGCCGATGGACGGGATCCAGTTGTTGCCCGTGCCGTCGACGAACTTGAATCCAGCTTCGAAGCGCTTGTCCCAAAACCAGGGAACGAGCGGGATCGAGACCAGAAGGCCGGCGAGCGCGAAGATGTTGGCGATCCAGCGGATGGCGTCCTTGTTGTCCTTGGGAACGAACAGGAGCACGATCGCGCCCACCAGCGGCGTGAACAGGATGATCGAGAGAATGTGGTTGTACATGCGTTCTCAGTTCTAACTTGTAGCGCCGGCGGCTCGCCGGCTGTCGCGAGGGCATCTTGCCCCTCGCAGGTGGCGGCGAGACGCCGCCACGACAGCCGCCGGGACGGCGGCGCTACCCATCCCGGAATAGCTAATCGCTTCAGTGGTACACATAGTAAAAAGCAAATCCTACTAAGCCTGCGGTCATGACCAACGCGTACCACTGCACCAAACCCCACTCGAACAGGCGCGCGGGATACGACAACATGCGCGCCAGCGTGGGGGGACCGTTGACGCCGATGCCGTCGATGATCCACTTGTCCCACCAACTCGATAGCGTGGCGGTGAGGCGCGTGATCCGGCCGGCGCCATTGACCGCGCCGTCGACGATGTTGGCATCGAACCAGGAACTTGCTTCGCCCAAACCCATCGTGCCCAGTCGCACGTCGCCCACTTTGCGTCGGCCGGTGAAGACGTAGTCGTAACCTTCGTCGACGTAGTACTTGTTGAGCAGCGCGTTGTAAACGGGGGGCGAGGCGGCGGCAATGGGCTCGGCGAAACCCTTGTCGGCTTTCGTGTAGGCGCGCCCCGCCATATAATAACCGATGCCTGCCGCGCCGACCGACAGCAACATGAGCAAATATTCGGTACCGCTGGTCTTCTCTTCTTCTTTCACACCGGCTGCCAGCTGTGCGGGCTCTTCAGCCTTGAAAACCTGAGCCTCTTTGGAGAAGACCGGATCGAGAAAGGCTTCGAAGCGGTTGGTTTGTCCGTGAATGCCGACCAGCCGAGCGATACTCCGCGGGAATCCGAGGAATCCCGCAAAGAGTGACATGACCGCCAGAACTATTAGCGGCATCGTCATCGAGGCTGGAGACTCGTGGATGTGGTGCTCGACTTCGTGGCTCATCCGCGGCTTGCTGTAGAAGGTGAGGTAGATCAGGCGGAACATGTAGAACGCCGTCATCAGCGCCGTGCCGTAGCCGATGATCCAAAGCAGGTGATAGGCGACGCTTTCCGAAGTCCAGGCCTGCCAGAGAATTTCGTCCTTCGAGAAAAACCCGGCGAACGGTGGAATCCCGGCGATCGCCAGCGTCGCGATGAACATGGTCCAGTACGTGATCGGAATGCGATCACGGAGCGCGCCCATGTTGCGCATGTCCTGCTCGCCGCTCATGGCATGAATCACCGAACCTGCGCCGAGGAAGAGTAGGGCTTTGAAAAACGCGTGGGTGAAGACGTGGAAGACGCCCGCGGCGAAGGCTCCGACGCCGAGCGCGAGGAACATGTAGCCGAGTTGCGAGACCGTGGAGTAGGCTAGCACACGCTTGATGTCGTTTTGTACGAGCCCGATGGACGCCGCGAAGATTGCGGTTAGCGCGCCGACTACGGCAACGACCATCATCGACTTCGGCGCCAGCACGAACAGCGCGTTGGAGCGAGCGACCATATACACGCCGGCAGTGACCATGGTCGCCGCATGGATGAGGGCTGAAACCGGAGTCGGACCTTCCATCGCATCTGGCAGCCAAACGTAGAGGGGAAGTTGCGCGGACTTGCCGCAGGCTCCCACGAAAAGAAGGAGAGTTGCCGCAGTGATGATCGGATCCCCGATGGCAAAGTGTCCGCTGCGCGCGGCCGTGGTGACATCGGTGAAGCGCAGGGAACCGAAATACCATGCGATGAAGAACATTCCCAGCAGAAATCCAGCATCACCGATGCGGTTGACGATGAATGCCTTATTGGCCGCGTCGCTGGCCGACTTGCGGTGGAAATAGAACCCGATTAGCAGGTACGAGCACAGGCCCACGCCCTCCCATCCGACAAACATGAGCACGTAGTTGTTCGCCAGAACCAGCGTCAGCATGGAGAACATGAAGAGGTTCAGGTATCCGAAGAAGCGGTAATAGCCGCCTTCGTGCGCCATGTAGCCCGTGGAATAGATGTGGATCAGCATGCCGACGCCGGTCACGAACAGCAGCCAGATGCTGGACAGAGGATCGAGAAGGAAGCCTGCGTCGGCCTGGAGCGGCGCCGGTGTACCGTCGTGAGTGGCGTAGGTAAGGTGCCCGGTGTCGGTGCCAAGCCAGGTGTAGAGAACCGTCTCGTAAGGCTTGTGGAAGTTGGACGGTTGAGACGACCACGCTGTGTACTGCAATACGGCGCCGCAAGCCATCAGAAATGCCAGCACGATGGTGCCGACACAGATCACGCTCACCGATGACTTCTGCAGCTTTCGGCCGAAGAAGAACATCAGCGTCGCGCCCAGGGCGGGCAGCAGCGGGATCAGCCAGATGTGGGATAGAAAGAACAACTCAGATTCTAGCTCCTAGCTTCTAGCTCCTAGCTCCACCCAGTTGCCATCCGAGCTTCGCTAGAAGCTAGCGGCTAGGAGCTAGAAGCTGCTTTTCTACCACTTCAGCAAGTTCACTTCGTCCACATTGATCGTCTCCTTATTGCGGAAGAAGGCGATCAGGATGCCCAGGCCTACCGCCGCTTCGGCGGCGGCGTCGGTGATTACGAAAATTGCGAAGACCTGGCCGTGGAGGGCGGTGGCGCCGTTAATACCCTGCCAATAGCGCGACAATGCCACCAGATTCAGGTTCACTGCGTTCAAAATCAGCTCGATCGACATCAGCACGATCACGACGTTGCGGCGAGTGAGCACGCCGATCACGCCCAGAAGAAACAGGGCTGCCCCAAGGACCAGGTAATGCAGTGTCGAGATGTGAAGCATTGCGTCCATTTGAGCGTCTAGCTCCTGGCTGCTAGCTTCTAGCTCTTTCCGTCTAGCAGTTGGCTCTTTGCTAAAAGCCAGGAGCTAGCAGCTGGCAGCCGTCTTTTCAAATCCTCTTCTTCGCCATGACTACAGCTCCGATAATCGCTACCAGTAACAACAGTGACGCGATCTCGAAGGCGAACATGTATTGCCCATAGAGCAGGCTGCCGACGGCCTGAGTGTTCTGGGCCTCGGTGATGGGGAGGGCGTGTTCGGGAAAGATTCCCTTCCCTTTCGTATAAACGACTATGAACAGGCCTCCCAGCGCGCCCGCGGCAACAATCCCTACCAGCCACTGCTTATTGAATTGGCGCTCTTTCTGCGTGCTCTCGATATTCACCAGCATGATGACGAACAGGAACAACACCATGATTCCGCCGGCGTAAAGGATGATCTGCACGCCAGCGACGAACGGAGCATAGAGCATCAGGTAGATTGCGGCCTGGGCCAGCAGGGTCATGATCAGCGCCAGCGCGGAGTGCACCGCGTTCTTGCGCGTGATCACCAGGATGCCTCCGATGAGCATCGTCCCGGCGAGCAGATAAAAGAAAAATGGTGTGGCTACGGGTGCCATATCGTTTGTTGTATAAGCGGCCACAACCCGACCGTGGCCGTAAGTATGAGTACGCCCAACCCCATCGGCAGGAGAATCTTCCATCCTACTTTCATGAGCTGGTCAAAGCGGTAACGCGGGAACGTGCCACGATACCAGATATAGAGGTACATGAACGCGGCAACTTTGGCGATGAACCAGTAAATATCCTGAATGCGGATGCGAACTGGCGGGAAGAACAGGATCAAGCCAATCAGAGCGAGCACCACTCCGAATCCCGCCAGGCCGATGGTTTGAACACGGAAGTAAGGATGCTTCGGCATGCGGGCGGTGCTGTAGAAGCACATCGCCGCCAGAAATAGAAAGGTGATTCCGGGAAAGAGTGAAAACACCAGATCCCATGTTGGTCCGGTCAACGCATTGGGAAACGGGCGCAGCCATCCGCCCAGCCAGAGCGTGACCGCGATCGAGGACACCGCGATCATCGCGGAATATTCCGCCAGGAAGAACAGCGACCAGCGGAACCCGCTGTACTCGGTATGGAAGCCGGCCGTCAACTCCGATTCAGCTTCCGGCAGATCAAACGGGGCGCGGTTAGTCTCCGCAACCATCGCCACCGCGAAGATGAAGAACGCAATCAGCCCCAGCGGGAAGAATTTGAAGACGAACCACATACCCTGCGCCTGTTGCGACTGCACGATGCCGATCATGCTGAGGGTGCCGGTTCCCTCGTCATTCAGGCTCGTCATCAGGATGGCAGAAACGACGGCGAGTCCCATCGCGACTTCGTAGGAAACCATCTGCGCGCTGGAACGCAGCGCGCCGATCAGCGGATAGTGCGAATTCGAAGCCCAGCCAGCCATCACGATCCCCAGCACGCTTAGCGACGAGACTCCGAGCATGAAAAGGACTCCGATGTTCATGTCGGTAATCGCGTGCGTGGGGCCGAAAGGGACGACGACAAACACGGTGAAAGCCGCAAGGACTACGATCAGCGGCGCGATCCAGAAGACGAAGCCGTCGGCTTCGGCGGGCATGATGTCTTCTTTGATCAGCAGCTTAAGAGCGTCGGCAATGGGCTGGAGCAAGCCGTGGGGACCGACACGCATGGGGCCGAGACGCACCTGCATGTGGGCAAGAATCTTGCGCTCCAGCCAGTTCATCGCGATCACGGCGACGGAGAGGCCTCCAAACACCAGCAGAATGTAAACGAAGGCCCAGAAGAAGTTGCCTGCGGCACCCGGGGTCTTGTCACTCGTGAGGTAGGACAGGATGTAGTTGAGCATCAGCGGTCTACCTCGCCGAGAACGATGTCGAGCGTGCCGATCACGGCGATCACGTCGGCGACCAGCTGGCCGCGGCACATTACATCCAGAGCCTGCAGATTTACGAACGACGGCGGACGCACGCGCAAGCGGTAGGGTTGCGTGGAGCCGTCACTGACAATGAAGTATCCCAGCTCGCCCTTCGGCGCTTCGATGGAGTGATAGACCTCGCCCACTGGAGGCTTTATGACCTTGGGGACTTTCGCCATGATGGGGCCTTCGGGAATGCCATCCACCGCCTGCTGGATGATCCGCACCGATTGCCGCATCTCGGCCATGCGGACCAGGTACCGGTCGTAGGTGTCACCGTTCTGGCCCGTCGGGATTTCAAAGTCGAAGTTCTTGTAGTTAGCGTAGGGCTGCGCCTTGCGGATGTCCCACTTCACGCCGCTGGCGCGCAGCACGGGTCCGGTCACGCCCAGCGCGATAGCCCGCCGATGCGGAAGGCATGCGTGGTCAGACGGGCTCCGCAGTATTTCTCGAAGATCTTGAGAATCTCTTCCCGGTCGCGAAAAGTGTAGAAGAGCGGCGTGATGGCGCCAATGTCGAGTGCGTGCGTGCCCAGCCACAGCTGATGGCTGGTAAGTCGGTTCAGTTCGGTCAGGATGACGCGGATGTATTGCGCACGGGGCGGAGCTTCCACGCCGAGCAGTTTTTCGACCGTCTCGCAATATCCCAGACCATTTGAGACCGCGGCCACGTAGTCCATGCGGTCCACGTAGGGGTTGAACATTGTGTAGGTGCGGTTCTCGCCAATCTTTTCGACGCCCCGGTGCAGGTAGCCGATGACGCACTCGAGACCAAGAACCTTTTCACCGTCGAGCCGCAGGATGACGCGTAGCACGCCATGGGTCGCGGGATGCTGAGGACCCATGTTGATGACGAGCTCGTTAGCATCGAGAAACGGCTTCTCGGGGGTTTCGAGGTCGAGGGGCGAGAGCGTGTTCGGGTCCGTCATCGATCCTATCTACTGGCCACTTTCAATTCCCAGGTTGATCTGCACCCACTCATTGTCCTGCTGCAGGATTCCGTAGTCCTTGCGCAGGGGATGGCCCTTCCAGCCGTCCGGAAGCAGAATGCGCTTGAGGTCAGGATGTCCATCGAACTTGATGCCGAACATGTCGAAGGCCTCGCGCTCCAGCCAGTTGGCCGTCGTCCAGAGGGGGACAGAACTTGGCAGGCTCTCGCCATCGGCGATGAGCGTCTTCACGCGGATGCGCTCGTTGCGCGGAAACGAATAGAGCACCCAGATCACGTCGAACTGTTTCTCGCGCTTGGGATAATGCACGGCGGTGATGTCGACGCAGTAGTCGAACTGCTCCCGGTTGCGGAGGACCTGAAGAATCTCGGGGATCAGCGAGCGGTCGACCACCATGTAATTCTGGCCGAGATACGTGAGCGGCTCGATTCCGGAGCCGTACTCGCTCTTCAATTTCGCAACCATCGGCGAATCCCACGGCGTCGGGACAGGACCAGCCGGCTTCGGTGGTGCGGCCGGAGCCGCAGGTTTCGCAGCTGGAGCGACGGGAGTTGCCGGTTTCGCTGGAGTTGCTGCGGGTGTAGTGGCCGCGGGAGTTGCCGGTTTTTCGCTTGCGGCTTTCGGATCGGATTGAACCGAACCGGAGACAGTGGCACTCACGCCCCCGGGAGTCGCGGGCTGATCCGCCGTCGGCTTCGGCTCACCTCCCGGCGGCGGAGAAGGGGGCGATTTGGTTTCGTCCGGCATAACTCGCGAACGGGCAAACCTCCGGCTAGCTCTGCGTTGCGAAGAACGTTAACTTCTATCAGCTTGAGGAAACGGTGTCAACGGCGGAGGTGATTGCCGCCGGAGCTTGCTTCTTCTTCTGTCATCCTGATTCTGTCATTCTGAGCGGAGTGATTGCTTCGCAACCGAAGCAATCACGGAGTCGAAGAATCCCTACTCGCACGATACGGCTGGAGGTCTCGCTGAGTCCGACGTGCAACAGCCCTTCCCTAATCCAACAGTGCTGGCGGCAGGGACCCTTCGACTCCGTTGTCGTGCGCTTCGCGCACGACAACTCCGCTCAGGGTGACAGGTGGTTTGGTGCTGATCAAGGCGAAATGGATAGTAGTACGACGGGCTGGTCAGCAGCCCGTCCTCTTCCTTCGCCAGAGCGGATTGGACCTTTGCTACCCGGCAACGGTTTGGTCTTCTCCAGGCGAACCGATTTCAGTTCATCCGGATCGATCTCCAGCGCTCGCAAAATAGTCGGTGCAACTTGCGAGGTCGCCACCAGAGTTTTCAACACGCGGGCTTGCAAGGCCGGATTCGAAACGATCAGGCCGACGTTGGTGTCGCCATAGCTGAAGCCGCCATGCTCGGCATTCTTCTTCGTCGAGCCGGTGTAGATCGTCCCGTACTGCGGCTGCACGATCACGTCCGGAGTGCGGCTGTCCTTCAGAGGATCGTTGAACTTCAGCTTCAGCTCGGCTCCGCCCATGACCTCGTCAATGAACAGCGCCGGCGCGTTGGTGTTCAGGTAGTCGGTTACTTGCTTCCCCAGGCTCTGGTCCTGCAGCCAGATCAGTGCGATGTCGTCGTCATTGACGAAACCACAGGGCCCCGTAGCGCAAGCCCCCGCATTCACGATCGCTTGGGCGGCGGGATTGGTGCCGCCATCCGGCAGAGCCGCAACCAGATCCGCAAAATGCCCCGGCTTGTTGGTCTTCAGCGGATTGATGGGTGACTGGCCATGCTTCGCGGTGACGATAAACAGGGTTGAATCATAAATGCCTGCCTCTTTCAGCGCTTGAATCATCGCGCCCAATGCCTCATCGGTTTTCTGAAGGCCGTAGGCGAGAACCGCACTTGGCATGCCGGAGCCGTCCAGATAGCCGCCAGGCTGACCGTTCAGGATGCCGGTATCGTCTAAGCAACTGCCGTCCGAGTTATCCTTTGCTAGTTTTTCGCCGACGCTGACCGCCTGGAAGTTCATGCCGAACACGGCGGGCACGCCGGGACCTGGTTTCCCATCGTGCGTAAAGCCATGGATCTGGTTGAGAATTGCCTTTACCTTCTTACGATCGTTTTCCACCGTGCAGACCACGCTGACGGTATTGTCGAGGCCGCCGACGTTAGTGATTTCCGGCGTGTAAAGATCGTCGACGCCGGTGCCGGAAGGACCATTCACCAGATCGTAGGCGGGATGCTTGTCCGCCCAGGCGGTGTGTCTCCCCGTCGATTTCACAACTTCGAAGATGGTATTGGTCCGCAGCGCGCTGTGCGGCCACAGCGCCACGCAGTTCCCGTTCGCATCGCGATAACGCGGCAGCTTCGTGGGATCGATCACGTCCAGCGAGACGTTCTGTGAGTTGTAAAGATCGATGCTCTCGTCAAAAACCATCATGTTGCCGGCGCCACCCGCGCAAGTTGTATTGGTCGGGTCGAAGATGGTGCGATCGTAGCAGACGTCGTAGAACAGGCCGGTAGTGACGGGCGAGCCGCCGGTCACAAGCGCAAGAAGGCCGGGAAATGAATCGGAGTTCGACGGGGTGCGGGCGTTCGAATAGGTGACTCCGTGACTGGAGAGTTCGGCTAGCGCCGACTTCGGATGGCTGCCAACATAATTGGCCACATCCAGGGCGTGCAGGCCATCAACGCTGACCAGCAGCACGTGTCGAATCTTTTTGTCGGAATCGTCTTTCCTGGGCCGGTCGGCCGCAAGAACCATAAGAGAACTTGAAAGCAGAAGGGACCCTACAAATACCAGACTTTTATTCACTGAATACTCCTCTCGGCGGGAAATTAGCAGTACGAGGAGTTAAACACGGCAATTACTACGACGCGGTTAACGGAATATGAATTTCTGATGAACGCGGTTCTACGCGCGGGATTGCGCCTGGTAGGTTTCGATCAGATCGCGGATGCGTTGCGCATCGCCCTTACGGTGACCGTGACTAGTGATGGGATCGGTGCCGCCAGTCGATTCAATGCGGATCTCCGACCAGAACACGCCGGTTGAAATGTGCACCGAGGCCACCTTCGACATGGCGATGCTTTCTTCGTTGCTGCCGAACAGCCGCGACTTTACCCGGCTGACGCGCTGCGGGCTGACCACCAGACGAGTGGGGAAGAAAAAGTTGCCCTGGGTCCAACGGCTCGCAGAAAAGGTTTCCGCCGGAGAGCTGTCCATGGGAAGGTCGGAAGCTACACCCATTCCAGCGCGCCTTTTTTCCAGACCCAGATGTAGCCCACGATGAGAATGGCCAGGAAGATCAGCATCTCGACCAGGCCGAACAGTCCGAAGGCCTTGAATTTTACCGCCCACGGGAACAGAAAAATCGTTTCCACATCGAACACCACGAACAGAATGGCGATGATGTAGTAGCGGACGGTGTAGCGTCCGCGGGCGCTGTCGATCGGGTCGATGCCGCATTCGTAAGGCATCAACTTCGTCTTGCTGGGGTTGTCCGGCCTGACGAGCTTGGCGAGCAGCAGGGTCAGCGGCAGCAAAGTTCCGACAAGGGCAATGAAGATGAAAATGGGAACGTAGTTTTGCGGCATGCAGTTGCTGGCGCTTCCTTTAGCGGAAGGTAGCAGGTCATACTACCGCCGTTTGGGCAGCACTTCAAGGCAGATGCACTGTACCCGTCTAAGGGCGGGTGTGTCAGGCGAGGGGCTGTTTCGCACTTCCCGCCGGAACGACGGAACTGGGCTCCCGCGCGGCGTTCGGTAGCCGCCCCCTCAATCGGTTATGGCTAAGCGCGGCGCGGGAGCCGTTGGGAGTGCCACGTGACGCGAAAGAGCCTAGCGCTGACGCCTGGAAGAACAAGCGTCAAAAAACGCCTGCGACGAGGTGTCATTGCTGGCTCGACGGTCTTGACGCCCCATAATTTATGGCGCTAGTTGGCGTAAACAAAACATCCCGTTTCGGCAACTAACAACGCCATGAAAGACGGGTCCACATTCCCCTGCAGCCCACGCACTGCTCTTTCTGGCACCATTCGCAGGACCAGAAAGGGGAGACTCATCATGTCCCACATCGGCTGTCCCATTTGCCTTATGCAGAAAACATCCGACGGAATGGTCCAACTGTCGGACGGCACCCAGGTCTGCAAAAAGTGTGGCCATGTCATCTTTCCTTTGGAGTCCGGGTTTCAATGCGAATGCATCCATTGCATCGAACTCCGCAATCCTTCACCGCCTGCCCCGTTCCTGGCTGCCTGAGATGTTGAAGGAAGGCAAATAAAGGCAAAGCTGCGGCACTCCCTGAATTACTGCCACCGTCGGGGAAGACGAACACGTTGCGCGAGATCCGATTTCACCGTAGCTTCGTGGTAGTAGCGGCTCAGGATTCCGTCCTTCCATTCCAGCAAGTCCGGATTCTCCCGCGTGAATCCCTCCCAGTCCGCGCCGGGTAATCGCGCCATCCGCTCGCGGATCAAAAAGAAATAGGCATGCGTGATCGTCTCGTGATAGCGATCGGGTTTTCCGCGCGCAGCGGCATACCGCTTCAACGCGCTGGCAAACTTCTCCAGCGCCTGCAGAACCGGATATCGGCAAAGATAGGCAAACGCCAGTCGCACATGGTGAGCGTGATGGAAGGAATCTTCGGGATCGGCTTCAAAACGGTAGATCAGCTCTTCGTTGCTCATCTGAATTGTCTCGCCGGTTGGACTGCCGGACCTGGCAGTCGTCTTGAGGCTTTAATTCCCTTCTCCGACCGCGATGGCCCAGGCCGCCGCGGCGTAGATCACCAGATTGCCCAGGTTGTACATGCCGTGAATCAAGTGGATCGCGATTGCCAGCAAGATAACGGCGAACAGCAACCATGCGCCGCGGACTGCAATTCGCGGAATCAGTATCAGGATGGATCCAACAATCTCTCCCCAGCCGAGCAGCAGGCGGACTCCATTCGGCATGTGGCTCCGGGCAAAATCATGAGCAGAAGCCGGAAGTACAAATAGTACGGCTTCGACCAGAAGCACGACGCCCAAGGTCCAACGCAATCCGGTGAGGGCAATTTTCGTGCGCAGTGCTGCCATGGTTGTGGCTCCCGTTATTTTTCCCCGGTGTGCTTGCGCACTTGCCTCGCCTTTATTTCCTTCAGCCGGTGGCTGGCGGTGGAATCGAGTTCCAATTCATAGAACTTCTTCAAGTCCCGGATGCGATCGAGAGACGCGGGGCTGAACGGAGTCTTCCCGTCGAAAGCATGCAGCACGATACCCTCGAGCAAATCGCCCAGCGTGATGTCATGGTATTCGGCGAAGGCTTTGAGGACCTTCAGGACGCGCTTTTCGATGCGCACCCCGGTCTGCACTCGTTTGACCAGCAATTTGGGATCGTCCGCCATGTGTACCAATATACCATGGTACCGACACTAAACGCAACCTCCTCTGACTGCGTAGCCTCACTTTACCGACACCGATCCGCGACAGGGTGAAGTGATTGTTTATAATCGCTGTTCTCTCTCCTGCTTAGACAAGGACACCATTGGCACTCGACGAGAAAATCTACGAACTGCGGCGGGAAAAACTGAAGGAGATTGAAGCTCTCGGCCAGCTCGCCTACCGCAATAAGTACGACTTCACGCATACCATCCCCCAGATCCTGGCGGACTACTCGGACAAGTCCGCGGAGCAGTTGGAGAATCCGCGCGTCAACGTGCGCGTAGCTGGGCGGATCATGGCGATTCGACTCATGGGCAAGGCCGGCTTCGCCCATCTGCAGCAAGCGGGGCAGAAACTTCAGATTTACGTCAAAAAGGATGCGGTCGGCGAGAAGGGCTTTGAGCTGTACAAGCTGCTCGATCTAGGCGATCACATCGGGGTCAGCGGATATTTATTTCGCACTCGCACGGGCGAGCTAACCGTCCACGTGGAGGAAATCACCTTCCTGAGCAAGGACCTTCTCCCCCTGCCCGAAAAATGGCACGGGCTGACCGACGTCGAACTGCGCTATCGCCAGCGCTACGTCGACCTGGTGATGAATCCTGAGGTGCGTGAAGTCTTCCTGAAGCGCAGCAAGCTGGTGCAGTCCATGCGGGGCACGCTCGATGCTCACGGATTCATTGAAGTCGAAACCCCCATGATGCAGCCCATCGCCGGTGGCGCCGTGGCGCGGCCGTTCGTCACGCATCACAATACCCTCGACATGGATCTCTACTTGCGCATCGCGCCAGAACTTTATTTGAAGCGGCTGGTCGTTGGCGGACTGGATCGCGTGTATGAGATCAACCGCAACTTCCGCAATGAAGGACTCGGCTGGCGCTGGAACCCGGAGTTCACCATGCTCGAGGCCTATCAGGCCTACACCGACTACCAGGGCATTATGGACCTCACGCAACAGGTGATCACGCAAGCCGCGAAAGATGTGAACGGCACCTCCATCAGCAAGTGGGGTGATCAGGAAATTGACTGGTCCAAGTGGCAGCGACTGACCATGCGCGAGGCCATCATCCACTACTGGCCGGAGCTGGCCGGCCCGAAGCCGGAAATGAGCAACTTCGCCACGCACGACGGTGTGAAGAATCTGGTCGAGCGCTTCAATAAATCTCATTCGCACATGGCCTACGATCCCAACGAGCCTGTGGGCAAAACAATTGCTGGATTGTTTGAGGCAGTTGCGGAAGAACATCTCACTCAGCCGACGATCATCTACGAATTCCCCACCGCCGTCTCACCCTTGTCGAAGCAGAAGCCGAACGAGCCCGACTGGACGGAGCGTTTCGAAATCTTCGCCGGGCAGATGGAGATTTCCAACGGCTTCAGCGAACTCAACGATCCCGAAGATCAGCGACGACGATTCGAGGCGCAGTTGAAAGAGCGAGATCGCGGCGATGAGGAAGCTCACCAGATGGACGAAGACTACATCCGCGCGCTGTCCTACGGAATGCCGCCTGCGGGTGGCGTGGGTGTGGGAGTGGACCGCCTGTGTATGCTGCTGACCGACTCGCACACCATTCGCGATGTCATTCTCTTTCCTTTGCTGAGGCCGGAGAAAATATCAACCACGGAGGACACCGGGGACACGGAGAAAAAGTCTTAGGTCTCTGACGACGTCGGCCCCAAGGTATTGCCTTTCCTGTACCCCCGAATGCACTAGTTGGCGTGCCGGTGCCTTCCTATACTAAGTCGTGGTTTGGGCTCTGAATAAGCAGCGCTGCCGTAGCGTCCAACGCTCTTGGACACTGGGTCGGTAGCGCTTTGCTATTTCCGGCTTCGGATTGGATCTTTCGCACCCGGCCAGTAATCGCTCATCCTAGTCACGCCACCGGCCCGGAAAAGGAGAGTGAGCCAAAACCGGGCCGGCAGCGATTCTGAGGGGAAGGCCCCCTTAGAATGTGTAGATGAGGTCGAACTGCTGACGCTTAAGCGTTGGCTCTGGCGTCGCAGTCGCGCCGGGAGCGGTCTTGACCGAGCCGACATTATTCTCCAGGCCGTTGTTCAGCACGCGTCCGAACCACATGGTGTATTGAGCGAGCACATTCTTCTGCGGCTTCCACATCCCGTAAATGCGGTTCTGCAGAATGTTGGTGGGAGCGCGCTGGTCGCTTTCACCGAACGACGCGATGATCGCATCCTGCTCGATGCGCCACCAGGAATATCCGAACTGAACGTCGTTCTTGTTTTTGATTTGACCCATGCCGAAGTCCACCCCGTAGGCCTTGTTCTGCCTGCCCAGGCCGGTCGCACCGCCTTTGGTGTCCAACGGATTTGAAGCGGCATTCAGGTTCTGCTCATACTCCGTCATCAGATTGATAGGTAGACGTGCCAGCCCTGTCTTCACTTGGTTGTTCAGAAGGAAATCAGAGTAGAGGAAGTGCGACAGGAAATGAGGAACCGGATTCCCTTTGGAATCCAGCGTGATCGTGGTGGCATTCGTCATGCCGTTGGCGGAAAAGGCGCAAGGGGGGAAGGCAGGTCCACCCAACACGGTTGCGCATCCCGGACCTTCTCCCGGAACATTTCCGCTGCTGGTTCCGGTCGAACTGCTACCCGTCGTGGTCGCTTGCACGGCAAAAGCCGAGGCCTGCAATAGAGCATCGGCGAGGTGCCAGTTCAAAATCGTGTATGAGGGTGTCGCGGTCCACGGCCCAAACTCGAATCTCCCGGAAACATTTCCGCCCGTGGCAAAGGAGTCGGGTCCTGACCGCACTTCATTGAGAATCAGCTGCATCCCTTGCACCGTGAAATTGCGAATTGGTCCACGGTGTAGATCAAACGAGAACTTCGCATCGAATCCCTCGGGATTGATGTCTGGGTCAAAGGTCAATGAGGTGCGAGTCCATGGGAAAGCGAACTTGCCGCCAGTAAGAGACAGCCATTTATGCGCGACCGGGTTGTAGGTAATGTAGCCACGATCGAGAGCGATGGTCTTGCGGTCAAAGAAGTTGGTAAATGTCTCGTTGCTGGTTGTCGGGTCACCCAAACTTCCGGTTGCAAGAAAGATGCCACCGATGAAATCTTCGTTCAGCTGGCCCTCCAAGCCGAAGCGTGCGCGAATGCGGGCACGATTGCGGTCAGCCACGCCCTTCTGAAAGAAATTCTCGCCGCGCACCCGCATGTCGCCGGAGAAGCGAATTCGACCCAGCGCGGACTCCAGAAGTGAACCGCGCTTCTGCGCCTCCTGGCTCGAGACAACGCTATTGGTGACTGTGGTCTTCACATCGGCCATGTCGCTGGACAACTTGGAGACGGTGCTCTGCTCCTGATCGGCCACCACTTGCACCGATGCTGCCTTTTGCTGAGCCTCAGCTGCCGCAGATTGGGCCTGCTGAACTTGCTGTTGGGCCTGCTGCCAGCCTTGCCGGTCCTGCTGCAGTTGCTCCGTCAGTTGCTGGATCTGTTGTTGTTGCGCCGCGATCGCGTCTTTTAATGCCTGGACGTCGGCAGCGGTGGCTGCGGGCTGGGCCGGGATTGTCACTGCTACAGCTTTGCGCTTCGTTTTTGTAACCGGCGCACTGGACGCCGCGGTTTGTGCCCATCCGCCGGCGGCAAGTGCTGCCAGCGTAACGACAGTTGTTAATAGTTTGGTTGGTTTCATCGAAGTACGATCCTCTCCTTTTGAATTTCCTACTTGTGTGATTTGTGATCTCTGCCCGGGGGAGGGCCTTGGGCTCAAACTCTGCAAGCGCTCGGGATTTGCACTTTACAACATAAACATAATCATATTAGTAGACATTTGCGACGCACGCTGCTCGCTCGCGCGTGCAGACGTGTCTACTTTTGATATACCGAGCCCGATTTCCAGCTCAGGTTGAACAGACCTAGGTCGCCGCTGTCAGTCCCCACTTGTGCTGCAGATGGCGTTCCATGGACTTGAAGACGACACCATCGACGACGTAGCCGATGGCAACAATCAGAACCATGACCGCGATGACTGCATTCATGTCACTGGTCTCACGGCCCATCATCAAAACCTGTCCCAATCCCAGGCTGACATACAGCATCTCGGCGGTGATCAGCGAGCGCCAGGCGAAGGCCCAGCCCTGCTTCAGCCCGGAGACGATGTAAGGAAGGCTCGCCGGCAGCAGCACATGCCAGAACAGTTGGAAACCGCGAGCTCCGAGGTTGCGCCCCGCCATCCCAAAGATTTTTGGCATCTGCTTGCGCCCGTCTTCCATTGCCATGGTGACCGAGAGCAGCGATCCCATGATCACCACAAAGAGAATGGCGTTCTGGTTCAGTCCAAACCAGAGCAGCGCCAGTGGCCACCAGCAGATGCTAGGCAAGCTCTGCAGGCTGACCAGCAGCCCGCCCATGGTTTCTTCCAGAAACTTATTGCTCGACACCCCTAAGCCAAGCAGCATGCCGAGAACGACGGAAATTCCGTAGCCGATCAACACGCGCCGCATGCTGACCGCAATCGCAATCCAGTAGCTATGATCCGCGAACCCAGCCCACAACGATTCACCGACTCCCCACGGTGTGGGAAACAAGTAGGGCGGCCAGATCTTGAGCTCGGCCAGCAGTACCCACAGGCCGAACAACCCGGCGTAAAAGATGAAGTAGCGGCCTGCGCGCTTCATTTTTCCACCTCCGTCTTCACGTGCGGCTTGATGCCGTCGTGGTATTCGACTTCCAGCGAGCGATTGATCTCCTCCCGCAGTTCGTCGAGAACTTCGCGCGCCGCGCGGGCGACGGCGACGTCTTCCAGGTGCCGCGGCCGCGGAAGATTGACTGGAAACTCACTCTTGACCCGGCCGGGGCGGAAGGTGAGCAGCGTCACGCGATCGCCGAGGCGAATTGCTTCGCGCACGTTGTGGGTTACGAAAATAATGGTGCGTCCCGTTTCCGCCCAGATGCGTTCGAGTTCGTCATGGAGCAGGTCGCGAGTCTGCGCGTCCAGTGCGGCGAATGGCTCATCCATCAACAGGACGTCGGGTTCGGTGGCAAGCGCCCGGGCAAGCGCAACTCGCTGCCGCATTCCGCCGGAAAGCTGGTGCGTATAGCTGTCTTTGAACTGCGAAAGATGTACGAGACGAAGGTATTGGCGGATCTTCTCTTCCCTCTCCGCCTTGCTCACGCCCTTCATCTTCATGCCGAATTCGACGTTCTGTCCGACGGTAAGCCAGGGGAACAATCCCAACTCCTGAAAGATCAGGATGCGATCGGTTCCCGGTCCCTGGATGGGTTTGCCGTCGACGAGCACCTGCCCTGAAGTCTGGTGGTGCAATCCAGCAATCAAGTGCAGAAGAGTCGACTTGCCACAACCCGAGGGCCCGACGATGCAGAGGAATTCTCCGGCTTTCACCTGGAGGTTGATGCGGTCCAAGGCCAGCAAGCGTTCGCCCTTTTCCGTTTTGTAGCTCAAGCAAATATCGCTGAGCCCCACCTTCGGAACGTTGGTAGAAGCCGCACTCAACGGACGCACGAGTGTAGCCACACTAGCTTTTCCTCGCGAACCGTCCGAGCGCACCGGACCGCGATGATCCTGATCTACAGGAATCGGCGGAATTGCTGCGGGAATATTTTGTACGTTTGAGCTCATTGGACCGCCTTCTTTCCCTTTTCCGCGAGAACCTGGTTCAACAAGTTCAGGTCGTAAAGACGGGAGAGGTCAGGCATTTGGCGCCCCAAGAATCCGGCTTCAAACGAAGACTTCGCCGCGGTCATCAGCGATGGGCTCAATGGGTCATAAGTCACTTGCAGTCGTCCGAACGCCTCGTCCAACTCAGCCGGCGGAAGAGCTTTACCTGTTTCCGCCTGGGTCTGCTGATTCAGGAGTTTTTTCGCCTCCGGCAGGTTAGCGTTGATCCAGTCGGTCATTTCCACGTGCGCGCGAATCCACTTCTTCACCAGTTCCGGATTGTCGTGCAGGAATTTCGTAGCCACGATCAGGTGGCAGGTAATGAACTGTCCTTTCGGCCAGAGGTCGCGTTCATCAAGAAACAGACGTCCATTGCCCTCGCGGATCAGCCGTGTTGCCCATGGTTCCGGTGCCCACGCCGCGTCCAGCTCTTTTTTTACGAACAGAGTTAGCTGGTCGGGATTGGCCATGGGGATCACCTGCACGTCCCCACCCTTGTCGATCGTCTTCATGCCGTGCGCCAGCAACCAGGCGCGCAGCGCAACATCCTGCGTGTTTCCCTGTTGGGGCGACGCGACTTTCTTGCCGTGAAAATCCTCCGGCTTTTGAATGCCGGAGTCACTACGGACGACCAGCGCTGCTCCGCCACTGGTGGCGCCGGCAACGATGCGCAACGCTTCCCCGTTCGACCGGACGTATCCTTGAATCGCCGGGTTTGGACCGATGTAGGTCATGTCGATCGCGCCCGCGAAGAGAGCCTCAATTGCGGCCGGCCCGGCATTGAAGGTCTTCCACTCTACCTTCACTCCCGGTCCCAGTGCCTTCTCAAAGAACCCGTTGGCCTTGCCTACCATGGCCTGCGAATGTGTGATGTTCGGAAACGCTCCCACCCGAATCGTGGTAGCGCCGCCCTGAGCCCAGCCCGACACAGCCAGTGCCAGCCATGAGGCCAGCACGCCAAAGACTTTTTTATTCACCCTTGTTCCCCCCCACAACCATGTTGAGCACGCTGCCCGATTCTTTTCTTTTCGGAGCGCGCTGTTTTTTGTTTCCCTTGGTTGACCGGGGGGTGGGACCTAGAATTAACTCAGCCAAGGTAGTGTTTTCGAGAATTTGGGCCGCCGCGTCGCGCACGTCCAAGAAAACCTGGTACAACGCGCGGTGGGGCAGATCGCGGTCGATCAGGACGCGCAACTGCTCGGCATCGCCAAACGGAGCCAGTGGTCCGTCAATCAAACGAATGATCTCGCTCAGATGGATCTCGGCGGGATCGCGCCGCAACTGGTATCCACCCTTCGCGCCGCGAACGCTCTCCACCATCCGTGCGTTCTTGAGCTCCAGCAGAATCAATTCCAGAAATTTCTCCGGAAGATCCTCCTCGTACGCGATGTCACGAATCTTGATGGCGCCCTGCTGATGTCGGCGAGCCAGCACCATCATCGCCTGCAGAGCGTAAAGTCCTTTTTGAGAGATCTTCATAGTTCGCGCATTATTACATGAAACTCGATTTAAATAATAGACTTTATCGACAGTCAAGACATTGGCAAGTTCCTTGCCACAGGCAGTGTGACCTATAGATCAATTAATCCTTTGGAATGAATAGGTTAAGCGGATCGCACAAAACTGCGCACTCTCCCTGCGCACTTTGTTTGCAGATTTTGGAAAGGAAATCGACACGAAAAAATAAGGGAAGATCGAAACTCAGTCCACGCTCGTGACTCGCAATATCTGAACCGTGATGTTATCCGGCCCGCCCCGTTGCAGAGCCATCCTCACCGCGGCAGCGCACGACTCGGCGGGGCTACTAGCTTGCACAGCCGCAGCTAAATCGTTGTCCCCCACGACGCCCCACAATCCGTCGGTACACAGAATCAGGGTGTCTCCCTCGTGTAGCGCGACCGGTTCCTGCGGGACATCCGCTGCCGCTTCCATTCCCGACCCCAGCGCCGCCGTCAGGATGTGGCGTTGCGGATGACTCTCCGCATCTTTGGGGTTTACGATCCCGCTCTCCACCAGCCGGCCCACATAAGAATGATCGCGTGTAAGGCGCGAGATTGCACCATCACGAACCAGATAAAGCCGGCTATCTCCGACGTGGGCAAAATGAAGCCGCGTGCCCACCACGACTAGCGCGGTGCACGTAGTGCCCATACCGTGAAAGGCAGGATGCTGGTCGGCATAATCTTGAATTCGCTCATGGGCCACGGCAAACGCCTCAAGCAAAGCGCCCTTAGGATCGTCGTGGAAAGCCCTGTCGTACACCTCGCGGACAGTCTCCACCGCGATTCGGCTGGCTTCCTGCCCGCCCTCGTATCCACCCATGCCATCGGCGACCACGGCCAGGCGGCCTTTGCGGCGGAGTTCCTCTTCCCCATCGGGTTCCCAGTAAAGACAGGAGTCTTCATTATTCTGGCGAACACGCCCGATGTCGGTAAGACTGGCTACTTCCATCCCGGGCCTCACGGGTTTGCGGTCAACAGGCATAGAAGAGGTGGGACTGCTTTGTGCGTTGAGTCCGCGTCATTATAAGGGAACGACGAGCAGCTTTCAGGCACGGTTCTGTGGAAAGGTAATGGATTGCTGGTTCGAGTGCTTCAGCCAGGCGCGTATCTTTATCGAAACCGAAAGGACTCAACCGGATGGCCCGTAGAGCGATCGCAAGCTCGCAATTGCTACACTAAGAGTAGTGCACAACCATATGAGCTGGCAGCGCAGTGGGCGGCGGCTTGGTTTCAGTGTAGTCGTCTTCGTCGGCTGTGTTGCGATTACTGCGGTTTTCCCGTTTGGTGGAAGGCAAAGCGTTGCGCCGGAGGCTCCGGGCGATCTGGTTCGCAAAGTCGTAGCCAACGAAGTCGCGGACGCACAAAACAGCTCCGTTAAACATCTTTTCCGCTCCCGCAAACAAGGTCCGCATGGTTCACAAACCAAGCTGTACGTGCAGACCACAGAAGCCATGGCGGGAATGCTGATTGCCATCGACGACAAGCCAGTTTCTCCACAGCAGATCGAGGGCGAAACCGCGCGTCTGCAACATTTGATCAACGATCCCGACGACCTGCGCAGGAAACAGAAACAAGAGCGCGAGGATGCCGAGCGCACGCTGCGCATTGTGAAGGCACTCCCAGATGCATTCCTCTACGAATACGACGGAGAGGAGCCCAGCCAGCCGGGTGTGGGAAAGGCAGGCGACCAACTGGTTCGGCTGAAGTTCCGGCCGAATCCTCACTACTCTCCGCCGACGCGGGTGGAGCAGATACTAACGGGGATGGAGGGATCCCTGCTCATCGACAAGGGCGCGCTCCGGCTTGCGAAGATCGAGGCCCGGCTCTTCCGAGATGTCAGCTTTGGATGGGGAATCTTGGGACACCTTGATCGGGGCGGAACCTTTACCGTGTGCCAGGCAGACGTCGACGACGGATCGTGGGAGCTCACGCACTTGCAATTGAGCATGACCGGCAAGGTCATGCTGGTGAAAAGTATCTCGATCAAGCTTGATGAGGTTCTGAGCGACTTCCGGCGCGTTCCCAGTGATTTGACGTTTGCGAAGGGCGTGGAACTGTTGAAGACCGAAGTCGCCAGGATGCAGAATGCGGGGCCAGAGAATGCCAGCGCCAACCGCAAACGGCAATGAATCTCGGTAGTGGTGCAGTCTGAGGGTGCGGCGTCATCCTGAGCGTGGCCGCTTTTCAGGCGGAGCGAAGAGCCTGCCCTGAGGCCACTCGAAGGGATCTCGCGCGGATCGCCACCGCGCTCTAAGGCCAACCGCACCGCTACCTGAATTCCTCGACTACTTCCCTGCTGTGAGCGTTTCTTTTCTTACCGTCAGCTTCTCAATCAAATCTTCTTTGACGCGATAGCCGCGGCCGGGCTCATTCGACACCGCGATCATGCCTTGCGTGGAAACCTGTACTTCCGGGTCGATGATGTCTTCCTTCCAGTAGCGCTTTGACGCGGAGACATCTCCCGGCAGGCGAAAATTCTCCAGCGTCGACAGCGCGATGTTGTGGGCGCGGCCGATGCCGGATTCGAGCATGCCGCCACACCAGACCGGAATGTTCTGCTTGTGGCAGATGTCATGAATCTTGAGCGCCTCGGTAAACCCGCCCACACGACCTACCTTGATGTTGATGATGCGGCAAGCGCCGATCTCAAGCGCGAAGGCGGCGGCGCGCGTACCAACGATAGACTCATCGAGACAGATGGCGGTGCGGAGTTGTTTCTGCAGACGCGCGTGGTAGTAGATTTCGTCGTCCCACAGCGGCTGCTCGATCATCAGCAAATTGAACTGATCGAAGCTGCGCAGGTGCTCGGTCTGATCGAGCGTGTAGGCGGAGTTCGCGTCGCAGCTCAGGGTGATGTCTGCCCAGCGTGAGCGAACCTTTTCCAGCACGTTCACGTCCCAACCGGGTTTGACCTTGACCTTGATGCGGCGATAGCCGGCCGCCAGTTCAGTCTGAATTTTGTCCAAGAGTTGCTCGACCGAATCCTGAATGCCGATCGAGACGCCACAAGAAATTTCGCGGCGCGTTCCTCCAAGCAACTTCCACAACGGCTGCTGTTTTTGCTGCGCCTCTGCGTCCCATACGGCATTTTCAAGCGCCGCCTTCGCCATGCGATGGGCTCGCACTTTGGCGAAGAGCGCAGGAACCTCCCGTCCCGATCTGACAGTCCGGCCGAGAACCGCCGGCGCGAGATAACGCGTAATCGTGGGCCAGACACTGTCGATCCATTCGCTGCTGTAGAACGGATCTTCCCCGGCAACGCATTCCCCCCAGCCATGTGTGCCGTCGGCGTGGACGGTGACCAGAAGAATCCGGCGGCTGTAAGTGCGCCCGAAGCTTGTCTCAAAAAAGTGGACAAGCGGCATCTGAATTTCGCGCAGCGTGACGGCTTCAATCTTCATAGAGAAAAATCATTCACCACAGAGGCGCAGAGACACCGAGAAACAACAAATTATTGCTGTCTCTGTGACTCTGCGTCTGTGTGTGGCATTAGCCTTCTGACGCGTACGACCACTTCTCGTGCCATTGCCCCAACAAGAACGCGCCGTTCCCTTGGGCATCACGCTCGTAACCGAGCACAGCGAGCCCTCCGGAGAACCCGTGCAGAAACTGCTCGCGGTTGCGCTCCTGCACGTGCTGAGCCTTGACGCGGGTTTCGGGAGCCGCCTTCCAGTCGTAAATTTGCGCTGGCACCTCGATCTTCTCGGTGGCTTCGCCCGCAGAAACTTTTCCAGTTGCGAGCAGCGTTTCGACGCGCTTTGACTTCAGCCACCATTCCGCGATCAAGCGGTCGCTGGGCAATCCGCCCTGTAGCGGCGATGATGTAATTCCGTACTGATTGATGTTGTAACGTCGTGCGATCGCTCCCAGCTTCTCGATATTCAAATACGCGTTCTTGATCTCCAGCGGATCAAAAGTCCACTCAATCAATTCGATTCCCCGACTCAATGCCTCTTCGCGTTGCAGCAGCTTGAGGCGCCGGCCCAGCCCGCTATTGCGATGATCTTTGCGGACGGCCAGCATATGCGAATGAAGATAGACGTGGCCGGAGCGAGTACCCGGAACAGAGAGGGCGAATCCGACCATCTCGTTTCCGTTGAAGGCGCCCATCACCTGGCCGCCAACTTTTTCGGCCACCACGAACATGCGCAGCGGTACCAGATCGGTATCCGTGAAGTTCCAAACCTCTTTCTGCAGCGTAACGCAGGCCCGCAACTCATCCAGCCCGTGGCAGTTGCGGACGACGACAGAATCCGCGCTCACAGGCCGCTCCCTAGGACGAAACCGTTCCCCGCCTTCAGGACGCACTACTGCCCTCCTGCTGTTTAGCTTGATGCCACAGCGACTCCAGTTCCTCCATCGTAGCCTGTTCGGGACCGCGGCCGGTCTCGCGCAGCCGCTCCTCCATCCACTGAAAGCGGCGCTTGAACTTGCGATTCGTCTTGCGCAACGCGAACTCGGGATCCACAGATAAGTAACGAGCAATGTTGACAAGCACGAAGAAGAGGTCGCCCACTTCTTCTTCAATCTTCTCCTGCAATTTCTCCGGAACAGACTGCCGCCCGGAACCAGCTACTCCGCGCCCCTGCGGACGCGGACCGGGCTCGGGAAATTCCTTCAACTCTTCGCGCAATTCGTCCGTCTCTTCCTGCAGCTTTTCGAACAGACCATCGACGTTCGGCCAATCAAAGCCCACTTGCGCGGCACGCGAACTCAGCTTCGAAGCCTCCAGCAAGGAAGGCATCGCGGAAGATACTCCGGCGAGGACCGAGTGCTGGTCGTGCTTCTCTGACGCTTCGAACGAATCGGACCCTCCTGCCCCCTTGCGTGCCGTCTTCCTTCTCTCTTCGACCTTCAGGGCCTCCCAGTTTCGTTTGACCTCGGCTGCTGTATCGACCTTCACATCCCCAAACACATGGGGATGGCGATTCACCAGCTTGCTCGAAAGCCGGTCCAGCACATCATCAATTGAAAATGATCCCTGTTCCTTCGCCATCGTGGAGTAGAAGAGCACCTGCAGCATCAGGTCGCCGAGTTCGCCGGTGAGTTCGTCCCAATCGCGGTTCTCAATGGCTTCGAGGACTTCATAGGTCTCCTCGAGCGTATAGGGTTTGATGGAATCAAAGGTCTGCTCCCGATCCCACGGACACCCGCCCGGGGCTCGCAGCCGTTCCATGATGCCGACCGCGCGTTCGAAACGTTCTCCTGTCGTGGACATTCGGGAAACACTCTAAATGACGCTTCGTGAAACTAGCAATGATGCCGCACCAACCGCGCGATTTATAGCGGCATCCAAGGTACAACTCAAATTTGCAATCTACTAAGAAGCTCAAAGTCCAACCTGATAACAACCGCATCCAGAAGAGGATAAGAAAATGGCAAATACTCAGGGAAAGAAAGT
>WNFA01000871.1_pt1 | contig 24344 bp, 19 predicted proteins | sample 5400481 | NCBI WGS metagenome assembly WNFA01 (sample SAMN13153340, study PRJNA577476) | soil metagenome | isolation source: 120 cm saprolite under Douglas fir tree site 2 hole 1 replicate 2 | place: USA:California | collected 2015-04-18 | reverse complement strand
AGCGCGACTGTGGCATCCAACATCCGGTTGCTGAATCCCCACTCGTTGTCATACCAGCTCGAGACTTTCACCAGCGTGCCGTTCGACACCCGGGTAAGGGTGGCATCGAACACGCTGCTCGCGGCGCTGTGGTTGAAATCGGAGGAGACGAGCAGCTCGGTGTTGTACTCGAGAATACCCTTTAGATCCGTTTGCGATGCCTGCCTTGCCGCGTCGTTGACTTCCTCCACCGTCGTCGGCCTCTTCGCCACGAAGGTCAGGTCCACGATGGACACATTGATAGTCGGCACGCGGAACGCGAACCCGTCGAGCTTACCGTTGAGGTGCGGCAATACCAAACCGATCGCCGCCGCGGCGCCGGAGCTCGCCGGGATCATGTTGTGTGTCGCCGACCGCGCGCGGCGCAGGTCCTTGTGGTAGACGTCGGTCAGCACCTGGTCGTTGGTGTAGGCGTGGACCGTAGTCATCAGGCCGGAGACTACGCCGATGCGATCGTCAACCGCCTTAACCAGCGGGGCGAGACAATTGGTAGTGCACGAGCCGTTCGAAATCACCGTATCGGAGGCCTTCAGCGTCTTGTCGTTGACTCCGATGACTACCGTGCGATCCACATCCTTCTCGCCCGGCGCCGAGAGAACCACTTTCTTCGCGCCCGCAGCGAGATGTGCGGAGGCCTTCTCCTTGCTCGTAAAGAGCCCCGTGCACTCGAGAACCACGTCGACCTTGAGGTCCTTCCAGGGCAGCTCCGCCGGGTTGCGCTTGGCGCACACCTGGATGCGGTCGCCGTTCACGACCATAGCCTCGCCGTCCACCGCCACGGTGCCAGGAAATTTTCCGTGCACCGTGTCGTAGCGGGTCAGGTGCGCATTGGTCTGCGCGTTGCCGAGGTCGTTGATGGCGACGAACTGGAGGTCGTGTTTTTTCCCGCCTTCATAGTGGGCTCGCAGGATGTTGCGGCCTATGCGGCCGTAACCGTTGATGGCGACTCGAATGGTCATGCAGGCTCCTTCGGGTTTTTTCTACTTCAATAAGCTTTTCACGGCCTTCTCCACATTGTCCACGGTGAAACCGAAGTACTCGAACAGTTTCGCGCCGGGGGCCGATTCGCCGTAGCGGTCGATCCCGACCACCGCGCCCTCAAGGCCGACGTACTTGCGCCAATAGTCGCTGACCCCGGCTTCGATGGCGACTTTGGGCAAAGTCGGGATCAGCACCGCGTCCCTGTACATCGGCGGCTGGCGGTCGAACGTCGAGGTGCAGGGCATCGACACGACCCGAACCGAAATGCCCTCCTCGGCAAGCTTTTGTTTCGCGCCCAGAGCCAGCTGCACCTCCGATCCGGTGGCAACGATGACTGCCTTGGGTTCCTGGGCGTCCGCGAGAACGTAGCCGCCGCGGCGGATCGCCGAAACAGTATGAGCGTCGCGTTTTTGAAACGGTACGTTCTGCCTCGTGAACAATAGCGAACTCGGCCCCTCCTTTCGTTCGATGGCGGCCATCCAGGCTACCGCCGCTTCGACGGGATCGCACGGTCGCCAGACGTCCATGCCGGGGATCAGCCGCAGCGCCGCAGCGTGCTCGACGGACTGGTGTGTGGGGCCGTCCTCGCCCAGACCGATCGAGTCGTGGGTAAAGACGAAGATCGAGCGGATCTTCATCAGCGCCGCCATTCGCAGCGCGTTTCTAGAGTAGTCCGAAAAGGTGAGAAAGGTGCCGCCGTAAGGAATGATTCCGCCGTGCAGCGCCAAGCCGTTCATGACTGCGCTCATTCCGAATTCGCGCACGCCGTAATAGATGTAGTTGCCGCCCCCCTCCCGCCCGACGGGCTTGGAGCCCGACCACAGCGTGAGGTTGGAGCCGGTCAGATCGGCCGAGCCACCGACCAACTCGGGCAGCACCGGCGCGAGGCCTTCGATCGCGTTCTGCGAGGCCTTGCGAGTGGCGATGGATTCAGCCTTGGCGATGATTTTTTCGAGCAGCACTACGCAGTGGGCACTCCAGTTCGCCGGCAGCTCGCCCGCGACGCGACGGCGGAACTCGCGCGCAAGTTCCGGGTGTGTTTTCTCATACGCCGCGAACTTGTCATTCCAGGCTCGCTCGAGCGCCGCGCCCCGCTTTTTCGCGTCCCAGCCGTCGTAAATTTGCTGAGGGATCTCGAACGGCGGGTAGGGCCAGCCGATCGCCGCGCGCGTTGCCGCGACCTCCTCGGCCCCAAGCGCCTCTCCGTGCGCCTTCGCCGTCCCGGCGCGCTTCGGGGCCCCTTTGCCGATCACGGTTTTGCAGCAGATGAGGCTGGGTTTGTCCGTCAGCGACTTTGCGGCTCGGATCGCCCGGTCGACCGATTCGACGTCGTGGCCGTCGACGTTGGAGATCACGTGCCAGCCGTAGGCTTCGAAGCGCTTGGGCGTGTCGTCTCTGAACCAGTCTTTGACCTCGCCGTCAATGGAGATCTTGTTGTCGTCGTAAAGGGCGATCAGCTTGCCCAAGGCGAGCGCTCCGGCGAGCGAGCAGGCCTCGTGCGAGATTCCCTCCATCAGGCAGCCGTCACCGACCGACACGTAGGTATGGTGGTCGACGATGTCGAAGGCGGGGCGGTTGAACTCGGCGGCGAGGATGCGTTCTGCGATCGCCATCCCGACTGAGTTCGCCAAGCCCTGCCCCAGGGGTCCGGTAGTCGTTTCCACCCCCGGCGCAAGGCCGTACTCGGGGTGACCCGGTGTCTTCGAATGCAGCTGCCGGAAGCGTCGCAGCTCGTCCATCGGCAGGTCGTAGCCGGTCAAGTGCAGGAGCGCGTACAGCAGCATCGAGCCGTGGCCGTTCGAGAGCACGAAACGATCGCGGTCGGCCCATTTCGGGTTGGTCGGGTTATGCCGCAGGTGCCGCCCCCACAGCGCCAGCGCGATTTCGGCCATTCCCATGGGCATTCCAGGGTGGCCAGAATTTGCCGCCTGCACGGCGTCCATGGCCAACGCACGAATCGCGTTGGTCAAGTCCTGGCTCATGTACTCGGAAGATTCGGGAGGATGGTTGAGACCTTATAATTATCGGCGAATCTCGCTCCCTTGGCGAGAGAAAATCCCTTCGGAGGAACAGTGAGCAAACAAAAACTGGCGTTTATCGGCCTCGGCGTGATGGGTTTTCCCATGGCCGGCCATCTCGCGATCAAAGGCGGCCACGAGCTTACGGTGTACAACCGCAGCCGCGCCAAGGCCGAGGCTTGGGTAGCAAAACACAAGGGACGCCTCGCCGACACTCCGGCCAAGGCGGCAGAAGGGGCAGATATCGTGTTCTCCTGCGTCGGCGATGATCCGGACTTGCGCGAAGTCACGCTGGGGCCGAAGGGCGCTTTTCAAACAATGGCCAAGGGGGCGATCTTCGTCGACCACACGACTGCCTCGGCGAAATTGGCGCGGGAGCTCGCCGCCGAGGCGAGAAAACGCGGGTTCGAATTCCTGGACGCGCCGGTCTCAGGAGGTCAGGCGGGCGCAGAAAACGGACAGCTCACCGTCATGGTGGGGGGCGACGCCGCCCCTTTCGAGCGGGCTAAACCGGTCATCGCGCATTTCGCCAAGGCGGTGACACTGCTCGGTCCCTCGGGCTCAGGTCAGCTCACCAAAATGGTGAACCAGATCTGCATCGCCGGTTTGGTGCAGGCCCTATCGGAAGGCCTCAACTTCGCCATCAAGGCCGGCCTGGACGCGAAGCTCGTGCTCGACGTGATCTCCAAAGGTGCGGCGCAGTCCTGGCAGATGGAGAACCGCGGCAAGACCATGGTCGACGACAAATTCGACTTCGGCTTTGCGGTGGACTGGATGAGAAAGGACTTGCGCATCTGCTCCGAGACGGCACGGGAGATCGGCGCTCCGCTCCCGGTCACCCAGATGGTCGCCGGCTTCTACGACGAGATATCGAAGATGGGCGGGGGCCGCTGGGATACCTCCAGCCTCATTCGGCGGCTGCACCGAGCCTGACCCCTGCACCTGGGGGCGCTTTCCGCGAGCCCCCTTCCATGAACATGCCTTTTCAATGGCCGGCGGACTACGCGCCGGCCGTCCAACCTCCCGTCGAGCCCCCTGAACGCTCGCTCTGGTTCGTTTTCCGCGGGTCGGAGCTTCTGGTCACCGTGGCGCCTGCGATCGCACTTCCCCATTGCAATCACCCCAATACTTTGGGTATGATGCCCCAGCGAATACAATATCTTGGGGTTCTCGGCGAAGAACATTGCTTCTCGGCCGAAGCCGCGGCGGAGACCGCGGCGCCCCAAGGATGGGTTTGGCAAGGGCTGCGGGCGCTGTTCGGTGTGCTGGATGAAGCGCGGTTTGCCCTCGCAGGGCGGGCGTTGCAGATCGTCGATTGGGACCGTACGCACCAGTACTGCGGTGCGTGCGGGAGGGCAACGGCGGCTCGGACAAGCGAGCGCAGCCGCGAATGCCCGGGTTGCGGGCTGGTGGTGTATCCCAGGCTCGCGCCAGCGGTGATGGGGTTGGTGCGGCGTGAAAAGGAACTGCTCTTGGCGCGCGCACCGCGGTTCCCCAAGGATATGTACAGCGCCTTGGCCGGTTTTGTCGAACCGGGAGAAACACTGGAGCAGTGCTTGGAGCGCGAAGTTTATGAAGAAGTCGGGATCAAGGTGCGCAGAGTGCGTTACTTCGCCAGTCAGCCTTGGCCGTTTCCGCATTCGCTCATGATCGCGTTTTTTGCGGATTATTACAGCGGCGAAATTCGCATTGACGAAACGGAAATCGAAGACGCGAAGTGGTTCGACGTGAGAAATTTTGAAAATTTGCCGCGTTTGCCTGCTAGAATCAGCATCGCTCGCAGGCTGATCGATGCGGCAATAGGGGAGATGCTTGCATCATAGTTCGGCATCTCATTTGTTAACGCTTGTGGGGATTTATGCAAATTGGACGGACTGCACATTGTTGCGAATCTGTACCGTTGCGGGGGGGATGCACGGTACTTGACTGACGCAGCCGGGCTGCGTCGTTTTTGTCACGACTCCATCAACAGGGCCGGTCTCACGATACTCGGCGACCTGTTCCACGAGTTCGACGGTGGCGGAGTCACGGGCACGGTGGTGCTGGCGGAGTCGCATCTCGCGATTCATACGTGGCCGGAGCTCCAGAGCGTCACCCTCGACGTCTACGTGTGCAACTACACCCAGGACAACAGCGCCAAGGCGCGCCAGGTCGTCACCGACCTGATGGAGCTCTATCGCCCCGAGGAACACGTGCAGCACGATGTGCCGCGCGACAAGCGCCTCATGTACGAGTCGCTGAACGGGGATTACGGGTTCTTCCTGCGCTCCTCCAAGCTGATCGAGTCCTCGAAAACGCGCTTCCAGGACCTCGAAATCCACGAGACGCCCCAGTTTGGAAAGCTCTTCCGCCTGGACGGGTGCTTCATGACTTCCGAGCGCGAGGAATTCGTCTACCACGAGACCCTGATCCACCCCGCGCTCACCGCCCACCCTTCGCCCAGGCGGGCCCTGGTGATCGGTGGCGGCGACGGCGGCGCCGCGGAAGAAGCGCTCAAGCACCCTTCGATCGAGCAGCTCGTCATGGTCGAGCTGGACGGAAAAGTGGTCGAGATCGCCAAGGAGCACTTCGGCACGATTCATCGCGGCGTATTCGACAATCCGAAGCTCAAGCTGCTGATCGAGGACGGGCTCAAGTACGTCGCGGAGACCAAGGAGAAGTTCGACTACATCGCGCTCGATTTGCCCGATCCGATCGGTCCCGCGACCGCGCTCTACGAGGAGACGTTTTTCCGCGACTGCAAGCGCGCGCTTGCCGCGGGCGGTGTGCTCACCTTGCACATGGGCTCCCCCTGGTCGCGCCCAGACCGGGTGAAGATGCTCTATGGGCGGCTGGCCAAGATGTTCAAGATCGCCCGGCCGTACACGATGTTCATTCCCTTGTACGGCTGTCTGTGGTCGATGTGCGCCTGCTCCGATTCCACGGATGTCGCGGCCGTGAACGCCGGGGAGATCGATATTCGAATCGGCAACCGCGGGCTCAGCCATCTGCAGTACTACAACGGCGCCGCTCATCAGGCGCTGTTCGCGTTGCCGAATTTCGTGCGCGAACTCACCGTGGACGCGGTGCCCAAGCCCAGGCTCGTGGCGACGAAAAAGCGAGCCGCCGGGGGCGCGAAGTAGGCCTTTGGGCTTCAGCCGATAGGACGGGGGGTGACCGAGGGGGTCACCCTTTTCGTTTTAGCCTCCAACCCGAGAAATCCGAACGCGGGCTCCGGTTTTCGGCCGCTCACGATGTCGGCAAGCGCCCGGCCCGACCCGCAGGCAAGCGTCCACCCGAGCGTTCCGTGCCCCGTGTTGAGAAAGAGGTTGGAGTACTTCGAACGTCCTATGAGCGGAAGATTGCTGGGTGTGGCCGGTCGCAAGGCCGTCCAGAATTTCGCCTGCTCCGCGCGCCCTGCCTTCGGGAACCATTCGAAGCAGCGCTTGACGAGCGCCGCGCACCGGGCTTCGTTCATCTCGGTATCGTAGCCGTTCAACTCGGCGGTGCCCGCCACGCGCAAGCGTTCGCCCAGCCGCGAAAAGACGATCTTGCGGGCGTGATCGGTCAGGCTCGTCCTTGGGGCTTCATCACCGGGCTCAAGGGGCAATGTGATCGAGTAGCCCTTTACCGGATACACCGGAACTGAGACGCCGATCGGTGCGAGCAGGAGCGGGCTATAGCTCCCCAGCGCAGTCACATAGGCATCGGCGCGCAGCGATTCCTCGATTCCCTTTTCATCGTCGATGACTGCGCGCTCGATTGCTCCGCGCGCGGCCTCAAGGCGCTTTACGCTTACGTTGAACCGGAAGGTGACGCCTTGGGCACTGCACAAATCGGACAGGGCCCGGGTAAAGAGCTGCGCATCGCCACACTCGTCGGATGCCGCGTAGGCGCCGCCCACCAAGCGGCCTATCGAACGCTCGAGCGCAGGTTCGATCGCAAGGCACTCCCGTGGCGTCCTCATTTCAACATCCAGGCCGCGAGCTCTGAGCCGTCGGGCCTGTTTCTTTGCGTGCTCGAATTCGCCGCTGTCTTCGTACAGGTGCAGGATACCCGGCGTACCAAGATCGTAGCGGATGCCGGTATCGCGTCGCAGTTGACGCAGTTGCTCGTGGCTGTAAAGCGCAAGTACCAACGCGGATTCGGTGTTGCGAAACGCCCGACCCGGCAAACATTCAAAGAGGAAGCGCAGACCCCAGAGCCATTGGGCGAGGTCGGCGCGCGGCCGGAAGAGCAGCGGGGCGTCTTCGCGACCCAACCACTTCAGGATCTTCAGAGGGGCGGTAGGGTTGGCCCAAGGTTCGGAGTGACTGACCGAAATCTGGCCGCCATTGGCGAAGCTCGTCTCAAGCGCGGGTTCGGGCTGACGGTCCACCACCGTCACTTCATGGCCGCTCTGCGCGAGATACCACGCGCTGGTCGTACCGATGACCCCGGCCCCGAGAACGACCACTCTCACACTCGCCTCCAAAAAAACAAGAGGGGGAAAGCTTGCGCCTTCTCCCCCCTCTTCCATGCCCGAGCCCGTGTATTTGAGCGTTTGAGCGACTACGAATTGCGTTTTCGGCAGCCGCGGCTGTCAGGAATGCGCTCGTGCGGCAACGAATCTACCCTTTCGACCTCCGCACGGCAAGCGAGTTCTTCGGCCGGCGCTGCAGAAATACCGATGCGGCCGGGGGAGCTTATCTCCCGGTGTAGGGAATCACTTTTTGCCGCTGCTCACCCAGGCCTTTGATGCCAAGGGTGACCACGTCACCCGGCTTAAGCCATGCCTGGGTCGGCTTCATCCCCAAGGCCACCCCGGCCGGTGTTCCGGTGGTAATGATGTCGCCGGGGAGCAGTGTCATGTAGTTGCTCACGTATGACACAAGCTTCGCGCAGGAGAAAACCATGTTCTTAGTATTGGACGATTGCCTGCGTTCGCCGTTGACGTCGAGCCAGACGTCGAGCGTCTGCGGATTGGGTATCTCGTCGGTCGTCACGAGCCACGGCCCGATCGGCCCGAAGGTGTCACAGCCCTTGCCCTTGTCCCATTGAGAGGACTGCAGCTGGAAAGCACGCTCGGATACGTCATTCACGATGGTGTAGCCGGCAACGTGGTTCAGAGCCTCGTCCTCCCGCACATATTCGGCGCGTGTCCCGATGACGATCGCGATCTCGACCTCATAGTCGAGCTTGGTGGAGTTGCGCGGCTGCTGGATGTCGTCGTTCGGGCCGTTGATGCACGTCGTCGCCTTCATGAAAACGACCGGCTCGGCGGGTATTTGCAGACCCGCTTCGTGCGCGTGATCGGAGTAATTCAGACCGATGGCGACGAACTTGGAGATGCCCGTATAGGGCACGCCGAAACGCGGGTTGCCGCGCACCAGGGGCAGCGACTCCGGACGAATCTTGCGCAACTTCGTCAGCCCTTTTGAGGAAATCGTGTCCTGGTCGATGTTGGAGATAACCTCCGACAAATCGCGCAGCTGGCCTTGCGCGTCGATGACGCCCGGTTTTTCGAACCCGTTCCTGCCGTAACGACAAAGCTTCATTTTTGGCTTCCTTTCCAGATCATCATGCGGCCGCTTGAGCAAATCGCAACTCTTGGAGCAAGCGCGAGCTGGGTGCAAGCAAGGTCGCTCGATATCGTCGCAGTCTTAAGCCGCCCATTTCTTGCCTGGGCGGCCGCGCGGCGAGAGCAATTGGTGTGGCCGCTCCCCTACGTAAGCCGTTCTCCCCAGAACCATTTCTTATTGCCCGGCGATTATAACAGCGCAACGCCGAAAAAAGCCGTAGTTTCCTTGAAATCAGAGGGTTACAGGAGGGGAGAAGCCCGAGGGTCCGACTAAGGGTGCGTTGGATATGTATAGAATTCGTAGCATGAAAAGCTTTGCATCTCGCGTTGTCCCAAGGTTTTTTGCTCCGGTGCGGCTTTCCCCCGGTGCCGAGATTGAACTACCGGAGAGGGTAGCGCGTCATTGTGCGGTCCTGCGCTTGCGCCGCGGCGACGCGGTCATCTTGTTCAACGGGGAGGGCGGGGAATTCTCCGCCGAACTGATGCGAGTCTCCCGCAGCGATGTACGTGCCTGTGTGATATCGATGCGGACACCGGAGCGCGAGTCGCCTCTTGCCATCGCGCTCGCCCAGTGCGTATCGAGCGGGGACCGGATGGACACTACCCTGCAGAAGGCTACCGAGCTTGGCGTCTCCAGGATCGTGCCGATCGCGAGTGAGCGCTCGGTGGTGAGGCTCTCGAGCGACCGTGCCGACAGGCGCGTCGACCACTGGCGCAATGTGGTCATCGCCGCCTGCGAGCAATGCGGGCGCAATCACGTGCCAGAAGTCACTTCGATCACCGACTTCGCGGCTTTTCTGAGCGGCGCAGCCGGCGACGGGTTACGGCTACTTCTAGCGCCGGGGTCGGATCGAGACTTGAAACAGCTTGAGCCCACGCGCGAAGTGACCCTGCTGGTCGGACCGGAGGGAGGGCTCGCGCCTGAGGAGCGGAAGCGCGCGGAAACGAGCGGATTCGTTCCAGTTCGGTTCGGGCCGCGCGTGCTGCGCACCGAGACGGCTCCGCTCGCCGCAATCGCGGCGATGCAGGTGCTCTGGGGCGACTGCTAGTCTCTCTTGGCACCCGGCGCAACTGTATCTCCCGGGGGCAACTGGCTAGAATCGTGGTTCCTCAGAACGATAACAACCATGCCCGCCCATCCCAATGCTCAGTTCATCAGCTGGTTTCGCTCGGTCGCGCCGTACTTCCACAGCTTTCGCGGCAAAACTTTCGTGCTCGCCTTTGGCGGGGAAATATTCGCTGAACGCAAGTTCGTCGAGCTCGCGCACGATATCAACCTTCTGCACAGCGCCGGCATCCGCGTGGTGCTGGTGCACGGTTCACGTCCGCAGATCGAAGCGCAGCTCAAGCACCGCAAGGTCCGTTCGCGCTACGCCAAGGGCTTGCGCGTTACCGATCCGGTGGCGCTCGAATGTGTCAAGGAGGCCGTCGGGCTTCTGCGCGTCGAGATCGACGCGCTCCTCTCACTCGGGCTCCCGAATTCACCCATGGCGGGGGCCGTGATCAACACCGTCTCCGGAAATTTCATCACGGCGCAGCCGATGGGCGTGCACGACGGGATCGATTTTCAATACACCGGCACCGTGCGCAAGGTCGACGCGCAGGCGATCTCGGGTTGCCTCGATACAGGCAACATTGCGATCGTCTCTCCGGTGGGTTACTCCCCCACCGGCGAGGTGTTCAACCTGGCGATGGAGGATGTGGCCGTGGCCACCGCGACCGCGTTGCACGCCGAGAAACTGGTGTTTTTCTCGGATGCGCCGGTCGGAGACGAGAAAGGTGAGCTCCTGTCCGAGCTGACCGCACAGGAAGCCGCCGAGTTGCTGGCGCGGGGCAACCGTCTGAGTGCTGACACCGGGCTCTATCTTGCGCACGCGGTCGAAGCCGTGCGCGGAAGCGTGCAGCGCGCCCACGTAATCACCAGGAAACTCCCCGGCGCGCTGCTGATCGAGCTTTTTACACACGAGGGTTCGGGCACGATGATTACCGCCGACAAGGTGGTAAAGCTGCGCCCGGCCGCGATCGACGACGCGGGCGGCATCCTCAAATTGATCGAGCCGCTCGAGGAAGACGGGACGCTTGTACGCCGCGGGCGCGAACTGCTCGAGCGCGAGATCGGACGTTTCTTGGTGATCGAGCACGACGGGGTGATCGTCGGCTGCGCCGCGCTCTACCCCTTTCCCGGCGCCCGCGCCGGCGAGCTCGCCTGCCTCGCCGTGCGTCCCGATTACCGGGACGCAGGCTACGGAGAACGCCTGCTGCGGCAAATCGAGACACAGGCACGCGCCCGCAAGCTGAAAAAGCTGTTCGTGCTCACGACGCGTGCGACCCATTGGTTCATAGAGCGCGGGTTCGCCGAAGCGAATATCACCGTGCTGCCGCAGGAAAAGAAAGCGCTGTACAACTACCAGCGACGCTCGAAGATTCTAGTGAAGCGGACTTAAAATCGACTTGATACCAGAATCGAGGTTGCGAAAATGGCAAGGATGGTGAAATGCATCAAGCTTGGCCGCGACGCTGAGGGGCTCGACTTCCCGCCCTACCCGGGCGAACTCGGCAAACGCATCTACGAGAACGTCTCGAAGGAAGCCTGGCAGGCCTGGATCAAGCACCAGACCATGCTCATCAACGAGAACAAGCTGAACCTTGCCGACCCGCGCGCTCGCAAGTATCTCGCCGAGCAGATGGAGAAGCACTTCTTCGGGTCCGGAGCCGACGTGGCTTCGGGCTACGTGCCGCCGGACAAGTAGGCGCTCGACTTCCGGGCGATCGTCCTCACGCCCGCCTTGGTTCCGAGTAAAAGCACATCTGCTGCACGGCGGGCGAACAATCCGTTGGTAACGACGCCGGTGATGTTGTTGACCGCCGTTTCCAGCTCGACCGGGTTGAGGATGGACAGGCCCCAAACGTCGAGAACGATATTGCCATTGTCGGTGGCAAAACCTTCGCGCAGCTTGGGCTGGCCGCCGAGCTTCACCATCTGGCGCGCAACATAGGCACGCGCCATCGGGATCACTTCGACAGGCAGCGGAAATTTTCCGAGCACCGGTACCAGCTTCGATTCGTCTGCGATGCAAACGAACCTTTTCGCCACCGCGGCGACGATTTTCTCGCGCGTGAGCGCTCCGCCCCCGCCCTTTATCATGGCGAGATGCTCGGTGATCTCGTCGGCCCCGTCGACGTAGACCGGCAGCTCGTTGACGCCATTGAGGTCGAGCAGCCGGATGCCGTGGCCCTTCAGCCTCTCGGCTGATCTGTCCGAACTCGCCACTGCGCCGGCGATCCGGCCTTTGATTTTCGCCAGCTCGTCGATGAAGAAATTGGCGGTCGAACCGGTGCCGACGCCGATCACGGCATCCTCAACCACGTGCTTGATCGCCTCGCGGGCGACCGCCTGCTTGAGCTCGTCCTGGGTCATCGTCGCTTCGACGGCGGCAGGTCCGTACACACGCCTTCATACAGCTCTGCTGCCATTCCAATCGATTCGCTCGTCGTCGGGTGCGGATGGATTGTCTTGCCGATATCGACCGCGTCGGCGCTCATTTCGATGGCGAGCGCGATCTCGCTGATGAGGTCGCCCGCTCCGGCTCCGACGATGGCGCCGCCGATCACACGGTGCGTTTCCTCGGAAAAGATCAGCTTCGTGAAACCCTCGTCGCGGCCGTTGGCGATGGCGCGCCCCGAGGCTGTCCAGGGGAATTTGGCAACCCCGAATTTGACGCCCTGTCTTTTCGCTTCCTCCTCGGTCAGGCCCGCCCAGGCGATCTCAGGATCGGTGTACGCCACCGAAGGAATCACGCGGGCATCGAAGTAGGACTTCTGGCCGGCGGCCGCCTCGGCGGCGACATGCCCCTCGTGCACCGCCTTGTGTGCCAGCATGGGTTGCTTGGCGATATCGCCAATGGCGTAGATGTGCGAAACGTTCGTGCACATCTGCGAATCGACCGGGATGAAGCCGCGCTCATTCACCGCTACGCCGGCGGCGTCGACGCCGATCTTCCCACCGTTGGGAGTCCGGCCCACGGAAACCAGGATCATGTCGTAGAGCTGTGGCGTGGCCGGGGCATTGTCGCCCTCGAAAGACACCCTTAGCCCTTCTTTCAATGCTTCGACTTTCACGGTCCTGGTCTTGAGCATCACGTTGTCGAAGCGGCTTGCGTTGAACGTTTGCCACACCTTGACCAGATCCCGGTCCACTCCGGACATCAGGCCATCGAGCATCTCGACCACATCCAGCCGGGCGCCCAGCGTCGAATACACCGTTCCCATTTCCAGCCCGATGATGCCGCCACCGATCACGAGCATGCGCTTCGGCCGCTGCCGCAGCTCCAGCGCGGCCGTCGAATCGACTATCCGCGGATCCTCCGGAACGAAGGGGAGCTTCGCCGACTGCGAGCCGGCTGCGATGATCGCATTCCTGAATGCGACGATCCTGCGCCCGTCTTTCGTTTCCACCGCGAGATGATTCGGCCCGGCGAAAGCGCCGGTGCCCTGCAACACCGTCACCTTGCGCATGCGCGCCATGCCGGTAAGCCCGCCGGTCAGCTTGCCGACCACCTTGTTCTTCCACGCGCGCAACGCGTCGAGATCCACCTTGGGGTCCCCGAAACCGATACCGTGCTCGGAAAGATGTCTTGCCTCGTCCATGACCGCGGCGACGTGCAGCAGCGCCTTGGAGGGGATGCAACCGACGTTGAGGCAGACGCCGCCGAGCGTAGGATAGCGCTCGACCAGAACAGTATTCATGCCGAGATCGGCGGCGCGGAAGGCGGCCGAATAACCGCCGGGACCGGAGCCCAGCACCAGCATGTCGCAAGTCATATCGGCGGCGCCACCGTAAGCCTTGGCTGCGGCAGGAGAGGAAATCTTCGGCGCTGTGGGGGCCAGTGCCCCGGCGGCAGCCGGACTCGGCGCGGAAGGCGCTGCCACGGCGCTCTCCGCCTCGAGCAAGGCGATGACCGATCCCTTGGAGACCTTGTCTCCCACCTTGACGCGCAGCTCCTTGACGACGCCGGCGTCCGAGGAAGGAATTTCCATCGTCGCCTTGTCGGACTCCAGCGTGATGAGGGAGGCTTCCCTGGCCACCCGGTCACCGGGCTTCACCAGAACTTCGATGACGTCGATGTCCTTGAAATCGCCGATGTCCGGTACTTTTACTTCGATCATCTGCGCCACGCCGTCCTCATAAAAGGGTGCGGCGGATGTCGGAGAGGACTGAAGCCAGATAGGTCGTGAAGCGTGCGCCGGCCGCGCCGTCGATGACGCGGTGGTCGTAGGCGAGTGACAGCGGCAGCATCAGCCGCGGAACGAACGCGCCGTCTCTGTACACCGGCCGCATCTGCGATCTCGCCACGCCGAGAATCGCTACTTCGGGTGCGTTGATGATAGGCGTGAACGCGGTGCCGCCGATACCGCCAAGGCTGGAGATGCTGAAGGTGCCGCCGCGCATGCCGTCGGGCTTGAGTTTTTTCTCGCGCGCGGCTTTGGAAATTTCAGCCAGCTCCTTCGCCAAATCAAAAACACCCTTGCGGTCAGCGTCGCGGATCACTGGCACCAGTAGGCCGTCGGGCGTATCGACCGCGACTCCGATGTGATAGTACTTCTTGACGATCAGGTTCTCGCCGGTCTTGTCGAGCGAGGCGTTGAACTCCGGAAACTCCTTCAGCGCGTTCACCGAAGCTTTCACCAGGAACGCGAGCATGGTGAGTTTGAAGCCTCCTTTTTCCGCGACCTGCGCGTTCTCCTTGCGGAACGCCTCGAGCTCGGTGATGTCGGCTTCGTCGTGTTGGGTGACGTGCGGGATGGAAACCCAGTTGCGATGCAGGAACCCGCCGGAAAGCTTCCTGATTCGCGAGAGAGGTTTGGTTTCGACCGGGCCGAACTTCGCGAAATCCACCTGTGGCCACTCCGGCAGATCCAAGACGAGCCCGCCGCGCGCAGCGACGACGGCGGCGACCGCGGGCGCTCCCCTCATCACGCCCTTCACGAACTCCTGAACGTCGGCCTGCGTGATGCGGCCTTTCGGGCCCGAGCCCCTGACCCGAGCAAGGTCGACGCCCAGCTCGCGCGCGAACTTGCGCACCGAGGGGCTTGCGTGCGGGATCGTTCCTGGGACTGGCGCGGATGCGCCGAAGACCGGTTCGGTCCGGCCGACCGCCGGCGCGGCGGGGGCCGTTGCTGGGACGGCGGCAAGCACAGGGGCAGGCTTTGCCGCAGGCGCCTCCTGGGGCTTTGGGGCCGATTTTGCGGGCGCCGCCGGCGCGGCTTCTGTCTCTTCGAGGACGAGGATCGGACTGCCCTGTGAGACCTTGTCGCCGGTCTTGACCCGCATTTCCTTTACCACGCCCGCGGCGGGCGAGGGAATTTCCATCGTCGCCTTGTCCGATTCCACGCTGATAAGCGACTGCTCCGGCTTTACCGTATCGCCCGCCTTGACCAGGACTTCGACGACGTCGACGTTCTTGAAGTCGCCGATGTCGGGTACGAAAATCTCTCTCGGGGTTCCCATGCTTTGTGCGCTTCCGGAGTCACGACCGGCGCCGGAGACCTCTCCCCGGGACGCCCAGCCCCGTCGCCTGATCAGACGGTCACTGGATTGGGTTTTTCCGGATCGATCCGGTATTTCTTGATTGCATCGGAAACGATCTTGGATTTGATCTCGCCCTGATCGGCGAGCGCCTTGAGCGCCGCGATCGTCACGAAGTTACGATTCACCTCGAAGAAGTGGCGCAGTTTGGCGCGGGAGTCCGAGCGGCCGTACCCATCGGTGCCGAGCACTCGGTAGATGCGGTCCTTGGGAATAAACGATCGGATCGGGTCGGCGAAGCTCTTCATGTAATCGGTGGCGGCAACCACAGGACCCGCACGCTTCTCAAGGCACTTGGTCACGTACGGGATCCGGGCCTTCGCTTCCGGATGCAGCATGTTCCAGCGATCGACCGCGAGGCCTTCGCGGCGGAGCTCCGTCAGACTGGGTGCACTCCAGATATCCGCGGCCACGTCCCAGTCGGCCTCGAGCAGCTCGCCGGCGGCGATGACTTCGCGCAGGATCGTGCCCGAGCCGAGCAGCTGCACGCGCTGCTTCTTCTTCGACCCTTCCCGAAATAGATACATCCCTTTGAGGATCGCTTCTTCCGACCCGGCGGGCATCGCGGGATGCTCGTAGTTTTCGTTCATCACCGTGATGTAGTAGAACACGTCCTCCTGGCTGGCAACCATGCGGCGCAGGCCGTCGTGGATGATGACCGCCAGTTCATAAGTAAAGGTGGGGTCATAGGAAACGCAATTGGGTATGACCGAGGAAAGGACATGGCTGTGCCCGTCCTCGTGCTGCAGTCCTTCGCCATTCAGAGTGGTGCGGCCGGAGGTTGCGCCGAGGAGAAAACCCCGCGCGCGCTGGTCGCCCGCTGCCCACGCGAGATCGCCGACGCGTTGGAAGCCGAACATCGAATAGAAGATATAGAACGGCACCATCACGAGGTTCGAATGGCTGTATGAAGTCGCCGCCGCGATCCAGGACGAGAACGCGCCCGCTTCGTTGATGCCCTCTTCGAGAATCTGTCCCGCTTTGTCTTCGCGGTAGTACATCACCTGGTCGCGGTCGACCGGCTCGTACTTCTGTCCTACCGAGGAGTAGATCGCCAGCTGCCGGAACATCCCCTCCATGCCGAAGGTGCGCGCCTCGTCGGGAACGATCGGCACGACATGCTTGCCGATGTTCTTGTCGCGCACCAGCGCCGTGAGAATGCGCACGAACGCCATGGTGGTGGAGATCTCGCGTCCTTCCGATCCCTTCAACTGTTGGTCGAACGCCGAAAGGGCCGGCACCGCGGGAACGCTGTCCGCTCTGCGGCGGCGTTGGGGGAGGTAGCCTCCGAGCGCCTTTCTGCGCTCGTGCAGGTACACCATGATGGGATCGTCGTCCTTTGGCCTATAGAAGGGCATCTCCTCGAGCTTGTCGTCCGGTATCGGCACGTTGTAGTGGTCGCGCATCTCCCGGATGGTCGCGAGGTCCACTTTTTTCAGTTGGTGGGTCGGGTTCTTCGCCTGGCCCTGTTTGCCCAGGCCGTAGCCCTTGATGGTCTTGGCGAGAATCACCGTGGGCTGGTCCTTGTGTTTCGCAGCGGCCGCGTAGGCCGCATAGATCTTATGAGGATCGTGCCCGCCGCGGTTCAGGCGCCAGATGTCCTCGTCGGTCATGCGCGAAACCATCTCGAGGAGTTTCGGGTCCTTGCCGAAGAAGTGCTTGCGCACGAAGGCGCCGTCGTTGGCCTTGTAGTTCTGATACTCGCCATCGACCGTGTCTTCCATTACGCGGAGCAGGCGGCCTTCAACATCGCGAGCAAACAAAGGGTCCCAGTACGAGCCCCAAATGAGCTTGATTACATTCCAGCCCGCACCGCGGAAATCGGCTTCGAGCTCCTGGATAATCTTGCCGTTGCCGCGCACCGGGCCGTCCAAGCGCTGCAAGTTGCAATTCACAACGAAAATCAAGTTGTCGAGCTTCTCGCGCGCCGCGAGACCGATCGCGCCTAGCGATTCCGGTTCGTCCATCTCGCCGTCGCCGCAGAATACCCACACCTTCCGGTTCTCCGTGCCCGCCATCCCGCGCGCCTGCAGATATTTCAGGAACCTCGCCATGTAGATACCCTGGATCGGCCCGAGCCCCATTGAGACAGTAGGGAATTGCCAGAAATCGGGCATGAGCCACGGGTGGGGATAGGAAGAGATGCCCCGGCCGTCAACCTCGCGGCGGAAATTCAGGAGCTGCTCCTCTGTCAGCCGGCCCTCGAGGAACGCGCGCGCGTAAATGCCCGGCGACGAATGTCCCTGGAAGTAGACCAGATCTCCCCCGTGCCCTTCGTGGGGTGCGTGCCAGAAATGATTGAAGCCGATGCCGAACAGGGTTCCGACCGAGGCGAAGCTCGCGATGTGGCCGCCCAGCTCGTCGTCCGACTTGTTGGCTTTCGCCACCATAACCATCGCATTCCAGCGACAGAACGAACGGATGCGCTCCTCCAGCGCGTGATCTCCCGGCGAGCGTTCTTCCATGTGTGCCGGAATCGTGTTGAGATAGGCCGTATTGAGCGAGAAGGGTATGTAGGCGCCCGAACGGCGCGCCTTCTCGACGAGCTTCTCCAGCAGATAATGGGCGCGCTCGGGGCCTTCGCGCTCGAGAACCGCCGCGAGCGCATCGAGCCACTCCTGCGTTTCCAGGGCGTCGGGATCGTTGGCGGCGGAGAATTCAGGCAGAGCGGACATGACGTTTCCCTCTCGGCGCGAAGGTATGGGCGGGGGCTGTGACTTGCTTTAAAAATCGCTTGAAGCTTACCCTGCCAGCCTTACAGGATCAATTGCACCTTCCCCATATCATGAAAGAGTATTTCGCATTATACGAAAACGCGCCCCGCGCAATCAAAGAGATCGAGCCAGCCTGGCTAAACCCGGGCGAGGAAACTGCGGATGCTAGAATGCGCGCCTTCGGAGCTCGCGGTGCCGATTCTCCCCGTGCAGACCCGCACCATTGACGGCAACGCCATCGCGCGAGAGTTGCGCGTGGGGTTGATTCGACGTGTCGCGGCACTCGCCGCGAGAGGTGTGCGTCCCGGCCTCGCGGTGGTACAAGTCGGGGATCACCCGGTTTCGAAAATCTATGTACGGAACAAAATCAAGGCATGCGGCGAAGCGGGGCTCTATTCAGAGCACATTGAATTGCCGGCCGACGCGGATGAATCGGCGCTCCTCGGGCGTATTCGGATCTTCAACAACGACGCCCGTATCCATGGCGTTCTGGTGCAGCTCCCGCTGCCACCGCAATTTGCAGCAGAGCGAGTGCTCGAAGCCATAGCCCCGGGCAAGGACGTCGACGGATTTCATCCGGCGAACATGGGCCTGCTGACGGTCGGCAATCCGCGTTTTGTGCCCTGCACGCCCCTTGGTGTGATGAAGATCCTCGAGCACGAGGGGGTGGATCTGCAGGGTCGACATGCCGTCGTGATCGGCCGCAGCAACATCGTCGGCAAACCGCTGGCCTTGCTGCTCTTGCAAAAAGGCGCGACGGTCACCATCTGTCATTCCAGAACGGCCGATCTGGGCGCGATGACGCTCCAAGCGGACATTCTGGTAGCGGCTGCGGGAAAACCCAAGCTCGTCGCGGCCGACATGGTGAAGCCCGGTGCGGTTGTCATCGACGTGGGCATCAACCGGCTTGCGGACGGAAGACTCGCCGGCGACGTGGATTTCCAGAGCGTACTGGGAGTCGCTTCCTGCATCACGCCAGTGCCGGGCGGAGTCGGGCCCATGACGATCGCAATGTTGCTCGAGAACACGGTAATGTCCGCCGAGCGCACCTCGGCCACCCGCAACAGCCTCTGAGATAGTGGAGCAAAGATCTGCGATCTCAGCCGGGGAACTTTGGTGTTGAACCCGAAAATGACTGTCAATCCGCTGCTCGATTTTTCCGGCTTGCCGCGCTACGGCCTGATCCGGGCGGAACATGTCGGGCCCGCAGTCGACCAGCTGCTCGCCGAGAACCGCGCCCTGATCGCCCGGCTCACAGGGGAAGGCGCGGCTGCATCCTGGGACGAGTTCGCCGAGCCCCTGGAAAACGCCAATGAACGGCTGGGGCGCGCCTGGGGTGCGGTCGTTCACCTGCACGCGGTAGACGACAACGCCGCGATCCGCGATGCCTACAACGCCAATCTGTCCAAAGTCACGCTGTACCGGACGCAACTCGCGCAAGACCTCGGCCTGTATGAAAAATTCAAGGCTTTGCGCGCTTCGAGCGGGTTCGAGAAGCTGTCTAGGGCGAAGCGCAAAAGCGTCGACAACGACTTGCGCGACTACCGTCTCGGAGGGGCGGAGCTTGCACCGGAGGAAAAGCGCCGCTTTGCCGAGATCCAGGAGGAACTTGCGGCGCTCGAGGCCAAGTTTTCCGAGAACCTGCTCGACGCGACCAATGCGTTTTCGCTGCTGATCACCGACCGCGAGGACCTGCTCGGGGTGCCGGAGGACGTGCTGGAGGCTGCCAGAGAAGCCGCACGCAAGGAAGGCCAGGAAGGGTGGAAGTTCACCTTGCACGCGCCGTCCTACGGCCCACTGATGCAATACGCGGAGAATCGCGACCTGCGGGAAAGGCTGTATCGCGCGCACGTCACGCGGGCGAGCGAATTCGGAAATCCCGAGCTCGACAATACCTCGATCATCGTCCGTGAGCTTCGCCTGCGAAAAGAGAAGGCGCGTCTGCTCGGTTACAAGAGCTTCTCGGAATTTTCGCTCGTGCCCAAAATGGCCGAGTCACCCGAGGCCGCGCTCGACTTCCTCAACGACCTTGCCGCGAGGGCGCTGCCCCACGCACGCAGGGACTATGCTGAACTGGAGGAGTTCGCGCACGCCGAGCTCGGACTGAAGGAACTCAGGGCCTGGGACGTCGCGTTCTCATCGGAAAAATTGCGTGGGAAACGCTATGCGTTTTCCGATCAGGAAGTGAAGCGGTATTTCCCCGAACCCAAGGTCCTTGACGGCATGTTCCGGCTTGTCGAAGCCCTCTATGGCATTCGCATTCTTCCGGACGCGGCAGAAACCTGGCATCCGGAGGTGCGTTTTTTCCGGATTACCGACTCGCACGGCAACCTCATCGGCCAGTTCTATCTGGATCCGTACTCACGGGGAACCAAGCGGGGCGGCGCGTGGATGGATGAGGCCGTCACGCGGCAGCGAATCCCCGGCGGCCTCCGGACCCCGGTCGCCCATCTCGTCTGCAACTTTCCCGCACCGATCGGGAACAAGCCTGCGCTATTTACGCACGACGAGGTGATAACCTTGTTTCACGAATTCGGTCATGGGTTGCACCATCTGCTCTCGCGAGTCGACGATCTGGGCGTCTCCGGAATACGCGGTGTCGAATGGGACGCGGTCGAGCTGCCTTCCCAGTTCATGGAGAACTTCTGCTGGGAGCGGGATGTGCTCGCTCGCATGACCGCGCACGTCGACAGCGGGGAACCCTTGCCCGACACCTTGTACGACAAGATGCTGGCGGCAAAGAACTTTCAGAGCGGCATGCAGACGGTGCGCCAGATCGAATTCGCACTGATCGACATGCACCTGCACCATGACTACGACCCCGCAGGAATACAAACGCCGCTGCAGCTGCTCAACGATATCCGGGCGAGAGTCGCGGTCGTCATGTCACCGGAATACAACCGCTTCCTAAACAACTTCTCGCACGTCTTCGCAGGGGGCTACGCAGCGGGATACTACAGCTACAAATGGGCCGAAGTGCTCTCCGCCGACGCTTACAGCCTGTTCGAGCAGAACGGCGTGCTCGACCCGGGCACCGGTGCGCGCTTCCGCGACGAGATTCTCGCGGTCGGCGGCAGCCGCCCGGCGCTCGAATCGTTCAAGGCGTTTCGCGGTCGCGAGCCGAGAATCGACGCCCTGTTGCGTCACAATGGTATGATCGCGCCCTGAGGAAGACCACCGCATGCGCACACTGTTTGTCGCTGCAGCAATCCTCTCGACTGTCTGCGCCGACGCTTTTGGGCAGGCCTATCGCTGGGTGGATCAGGAAGGCAGGGTCCACTACACGCAGACACCCCCGCCCCCGGACGCAAGAAACGTACAACGAAAGAGTTTTCGCGGGGGCGGAGTGGATGTCTCCAATCTGCCTTACGCCACGCAGCTGGCGGCGAAGAACTTTCCCGTAACTCTCTACACCCAGCCGGACTGTGGGGCGCCCTGCGACCAGGCCCGCGCATTGCTCGTCAGGCGCGCGGTACCCTTCAGGGAAGTCAGCGTGGTCACTCAAAAGGACGCCGACGAGATGAAGAGGCTTTCCGGCAAGAGCGATCTGCCGTTGCTGGTGGTCGGTACCCAGATGCAAACCGGATTTCAGGAAGGCGTGATGAACAGCCTGCTCGATTCAGCCGCCTATCCGTCTTCTGCACCTCCCGCGCGGATCGAAACGCTACGAAAGATGGATCCCGCAGTTCCTGCACCGGTTCAGGAACAGCAGGGCGCGGGTACGCAGCCGGCGGCCTATGCCGCAGCCAGATAGATCGGCGGGCGTTGTCCTTCTGAGCAGAGCTCGATGAAGTTTGCGTCATGGAACGTCAATTCGCTCAAAGTGCGCTTGCCTCATCTGCTCGAATGGCTCGCGCGGCAAGCCCCGCAAATCGTCTGCCTGCAGGAGATCAAGCTTGAGGACGCCAAGTTCCCGGTGGAGGAGATCCGGGCGGCGGGGTACCACTGCGCCTGGTCCGGGCAAAAGACCTATAACGGCGTCGCGATCTTGTCTCGAGACACGCTCGCCGACGTCGCGGCGGGAATGCCTGCATTTTCCGACGAGCAAAAGCGTGTCGTCGCCGCAACCGTGGGGCAGGGGGCCGATGCGATCCGCGTCGTGTGCGCCTACGTACCCAACGGACAGGCAGTCGGCTCCGAGAAATACGAGTACAAGCTCAAATGGCTCGCGGCTTTCCGGCGCTGGCTCGAGGAAGAGCTGAAAAGAAATCCCCGGCTCGCGGTGCTGGGCGACTACAACATCGCTCCTGCCGATGAGGACGTTTACGACCCGAAGTTATGGGAAGGTCAGATCCTGTGCAGCTCCCGGGAACGGGAAGCCTTCCGGGAGATCCTTGCTCTGGGATTGAAAGACAGCTTCAGGATGTTTACCCAGCGGGAGAAATCGTTCACCTGGTGGGACTACCGGACGAACGGGTTCAAACGCAACCTCGGCCTGCGCATCGACCATATCCTGATCAGCTCCGAGCTCGCCTTGCGTTGTCGCGGATGTTCGATCGACATCGAGCCACGGCGACTGGAACGTCCATCGGACCACGCGCCGGTGATGGCCGAGCTGCAGCTTTAGTCGCTATAATCGGATCAGCCGCGGGCGAAAAAATAATCGCGCCGAACGCGGGAGCAATCGCGGTATCCAGTCAGGAGGAAGGAATCATGGCTTTCAACAAGTTGCTGCGCCAAATCGCCGGGTCGGTTGCGGCAGTTTGCCTCGCGAGCGGCGCGTTCGCGCAGACCGCGTACCCGACGAAGCCGGTGAAAATCATCGTGCCTTACTCCGCCGGTGGACCGGCGGATATCTACGCGCGCTTTGTCGGCGACCGCCTGCAAAAATCTCTCGGACACCCTTTCGTGATCGAGAACAGGCCCGGTGCCGGCGCGATCATCGGCACAGACACGGTGGCGAAATCCAGCCCCGACGGGTACACGCTGCTCATGATGTCGAATACGCACACGGTGAACGAATCGCTGTTCGCGAAGAAACCTTACAATCTGATGAAGGATCTCGCCCCCATTTCGCCGATCAACTATTCCGATTTGCTCCTGGTCGTACACCCGTCGGTGCCGGCGCAAACGCTGAAGGAACTGATCGCCCTCGCCAAATCGAAGCCGGGTGCTCTCAATTACGCCTCCTCCGGACCGGGCACCCCCTACCACATGGCCGGAGAGTTGTTCAAGGCGATGGCCGGGATCGACGTCGTGCATGTGCCGCACAAGGGGAGCGCCGAAGCGCGCACCAGTGTCCTCGCGGGCAACGTGCAGATGATGTTCGACGCGATTACCACGATGGCGTCGCTCGCGCAGGCGGGCAAGGTTCGCGCCATCGCCACGTCCGGAAAGGCGCGCTCGTCAATCACTCCGGATGTACCGACCCTGGACGAAGCCGGCCTGCCCGGCTACGACGCGGTGATCTGGCTGGGGATGATGGCCCCCAACGCAACCGCCAAACCGATCATCGACATGCTGAATTCCGAGATCCAGAAAATCGCCAACTTGCCCGATGTGAAGGAAGCTTGGGCCAAGCAGGGTGCCGTTCCGATGCGCATGACGCCGGCCGAATTCGGAAAATTCATGGAGCAGGACATCCAGAAGTGGGCGAAGGTCGTGACATTTTCGGGAGCGAAGGTCGATTAGAACACGGGCTCGAGAGGCACGACCTTCCCCCCGAAAGAACCCCGAAACTCGTGACCGAGCGCTTCCGGCTGACCGTCAACGGTGCCGAAACCGCACTCGAGGCGGACGCGGACACGCCGCTTCTCTACGCGCTGCGCAACGACCTCGGGCTGAAAGGTACGCGCTTCGGCTGCGGTAGCGGTCAATGCGGCGCGTGCTTCGTATTGATCGACGGCCATCCGGCCCCAGCATGCGACACCCCTTTGTGGTCCGCGGCCGGCAAGAGTATTACCACCGTAGAAGGGCTGGGCACAGGGGGTGGGCTGCATCCCCTTCAGAACGCCTTCCTCGCCGAGCAGGCGGCCCAGTGCGGATACTGCACGAGCGGCATCCTGATCGCCGCTGCCGCGCTCCTGGCGAAAAACGCCAGGCCGACCGAAGGCGAAGTGCGCGCGGCGCTCGACCGCAATCTGTGCCGCTGCGGCTCGCACAACCGCATTGTGCGCGCGGTGCTGCGCGCGGCTTCGAAAATCGCACCGTGAACACCGTTGCCGAAAGCCGGGTCAAGCGGTCGGGAAGCCTTCAGAAAAACCCGAGACTCTCGCAGTGGCTGCGTGTGTATCGCGAAGGCGCGGTTTCGATCTTCAGCGGCAAGGTCGAAATCGGCCAGGGTATCCTAACGGCCCTTGCGCAGATCGCTGCGGAAGAGCTCGGAATCGCGCTGGAACGCATCCGCATGGTTGCCGCCGATACATCGGTGAGCCCCGATGAGGGCGTCACTTCGGGCAGCCTCTCGATCCAAGATTCCGGTGCCGCGCTGCGCCGCGCCTGTGCGCAAGCCCGCGCGTTGCTCCTCG
>WNFA01003428.1_pt1 | contig 24375 bp, 25 predicted proteins | sample 5400481 | NCBI WGS metagenome assembly WNFA01 (sample SAMN13153340, study PRJNA577476) | soil metagenome | isolation source: 120 cm saprolite under Douglas fir tree site 2 hole 1 replicate 2 | place: USA:California | collected 2015-04-18 | reverse complement strand
TTGGCCTTCTCTGCGGCCTGCGCGGCCCGTCTGGCGGCCCTCTCCTCGATGGGGTCAATCCCGTCGACCACTTGCGCATAGGCCGCGTCGCGCTTCCTGCGGGCCTCCTTGAGGGACACCAGCTCGAAGTCGCCAAGACCCATCTTGCGAGCGCGGCCGGCGATCATGTAGCGGAAAACCCAAGCCTTCGTCTCGAATTCCGAGACCTGGAGGTAAAGGCCGCCTCCGTCGCCATAAAGGCCTGGTTTCAGGCCGCTTTTCTCCGTGAATTTGACGGAAAGCTTGTTGTTAGCGCGCGCCATCGCAGTTCTCCCGCTGCACAATCCTACGTACAAACATGCGCCGGAACGCATGAGATTGCAATAGACGGTCTGAGACCACGATGTGCGAGGAAAGCCCCTTAAAATAAGCTTAAGATAGAATCTATCAGAACATACCAGACCCCGAAACTACGGACACCCCTTCCGCCAGTTTGTTGTTCTCCCATGTTCGCCGTTCTTCGGAAGAGCAAATAAAATCAACGCGTTATGTGGCTGAGTGGTTTTATTGTTAACCGGCATTCGCCAGAGTTGGGAGCGTTGACCGTGGCTTTTACCGTAAGTTTGGGACGGTTTGGTCGCCTGATGGCGTCGCGCCGATGCTGGTCTTCTTATTGTTCGTTGGGCAAAGCCATGCCAGCCGGCTTCGAACCCCACATGCAGAAGCTGGTCGGCTCAAAACCGAACTGCCGCGGCCGATGGGTCGCCTCGTCCTCGATCTCGTCGACACCGACGGAATATTCGAACACCATCCCGTCGGGCCCCGTGAAGTAGAGGAAGCGCGCACCGGAGGTCGGATGGCGGCCGGGTCCGAAAACAATCGGCACGCGACGCTCGCTTAGAAAATAAAATGATCGCAGCACATCGTCGCTGGTTTGCACCTGATGATTGACGTGCTGAATGCCGGCATCCCGTGCGGCGAAGTAGCGGCGGCCGCTACACTCGGGGCGCACCACAAGCTCGATATGATTTCCGCTCGGATCCTCAAAATCGATGAAGGCCCTCACCTTTCGCCTGGCGGCGTCGTCCGCGGAGCCGCCCTGTACGCGATGGCCGAGCCGCTCCAGTGTGGCGGCGGCTTGCTGCAAACAGTCTGCGTCTTCGACCTCGAACCCGAGCCGGAAGACTATTTCAGACGTCACCCTTGCTGTCGTTAGCGGCGGCTATCACGATCAGCATATCGGGGGATGTTGGTCACCGTCGGAATAGAAATCCGCTACGCGCGGTAAGGCTGGTAGCCGAGGCCGGGAAAATCCGGGGAATTTGTTCTCCCCCTGTTCAGGTGCCAGCGATCTCGCTTCGTCTGCTCCACGGATTGTTGAAAGGGAATAACCATGCAAAAGGTCCAGGTCGAGAACAACGCCGACGGAACCACACTGATCACGATCAACCGCCCGGAACGCCGCAACGCGATTTGTGCCGAGACGGCGCTGATGCTGCAAAAAGCGTTTCAGGATTTCGAGCGCTCCAGCACACAGAAGGCTGCGGTGCTCACCGGAGCCGGCAACGAAGCGTTTTCCGGTGGCGCTGATACCGGCAATTTTCCGGAACTCTGGCGCTGCATTCCGACCGTCGGCTTTGAGACCAACAAGCCGATTATTTCCGCGGTAGGCGGCTGGTGTGTCGGCGGCGCTCTTGTGCTCTCGATGATGTGCGATCTCACGGTTGCTGCGGAGAATGCCAAGTTTTCCTACCCCGAAGCGCGATTGGGTTTTACGGGTGGCCTGATCGCTGGACTGGCGGCGCGCATTCCGCATAAGGTCGCGATGGAAATGATACTGTTGTGCCGTATCCTCGATCCGCAACGCGCCTACAATATCGGCCTCATCAACGAGGTTGTGCCGACAGGACAGCAGGTCCAGGTCGCGCTCAAAATGGCTCGCGAAATGGCCGAGTTCTCTCCGCTGGTGCTGAAGACATTGAAGCGTTTTGTAACGGAAGGTGTTTTGGCGCAGGGACCGTCCGAACAATCCGGTCGGGCACAGCGCGCACTCTACGAGGTCAAGGAAAGTGAAGACGCCGACGAGGCCAGGTCAGCGGTGAAGGAAAAGCGCAAGGCGGTCTACAAAGGACGTTAGATCACGATCCGATTAGCACGATCCGATTGGATTGAATCGGATCGTGATCTCATCTCTTTGTTTGAGCATGATCTCCGGGCAAACGCTTCGCGTTTGTCCCGAGGGAAAACCGGTTCCCACTTTTCCGGATCATGCTCTAGCCCGAGGTTCCGGCGTGACGGCCGCCGCCGCTCAGACGATGTTACGCGCGCGCAGGTCCGCGATTACATCTGCGTCATAGCCGAGCGAGTTCAGCACCTCATCCGTGTGGGCGCTGAGTTCGGGCGCCATGGAATCGAGCCTACCGCCGCCATGGGCGAGCTGGAAGCCGCTACCGGCGAAGCGCAAGCGGCCGTAAGGCGTGTCGATCTCCTGAACGGCTTGGCGCGCTGATATCTGCGGGTGATCGATCACCTCTTCGACCTTCCAGATGCTGGCGCAGGGCGCGCCTGCCGCCTCGAGGATCTTCTCCCACTCGCGCGGATCCTTCTTCAAAAGCGCTTCCTCGATGATGGCTCGCAGCGCCGGCTCATTTTCCCGCCGCGCGAACCAATCAGCGAAGCGCGGGTCTTCCAGCGTGTCGGCGCGGCCGAGTGCGCCCATCAGCGACCGGTATTGCTTCTCGCTGTTCACGGCGAGCAACAAATAGCCTTCGCCCGCCTTGAACAGGTTGGCGGTCGGCCTGCGGCTCACTGCCTGATTGCCGGATAGTTGCTGGCGATGGCCGGCTACGGTGTAGTCCGCCACTTGGCCCGAAAGAAACGCCAGCGTCGCCTCGAGCATGGAGACGTCGACCATCTGCCCCTTTCCGGTGTGAGTGCGCTGGAACAGCGCACTTGACACGCCGAACGCAGCGGTGGCGCCGGACAGCACGTCGCAAACCGCGAAGCCTGCGCGCGTTGGCCCGGTCTCCTCGTGACCCGTGATCGCCATAATGCCCGACATCGCCTGGATCTTGCCGTCGTAGCCTGCGCCTGATCGTTCCGGGCCGGTCTGGCCGAAGCCTGAGATCGCACAATAGATGAGGCTCGGGTTGACCGCCGAGAGCGCGGCGTAGCCTATGCCGAGCTTGTCCATCACACCGGGACGAAAATTTTCCATCACCACGTCCGCGCTTGCGGCGAGCTGCTTGACGATGGTGATCGCCTCGGGCTTCTGCAGGTCGAGCGTCAGGCTGCGTTTGTTGCCGTTAATCGCCTGCCAACCCGGAGCGAGGCCGCGATCAGCCCATTCGCGGCTGAGGGGGGTGCGGCGCATGTCCTCGCCTTCGCGCCGCTCCACCTTGATGACGTCGGCGCCGAGCAGCGCGAGCTGGTAGCTTGCGTAGGGGCCTGCCAGCACCTGCGTGAAGTCAAGAATCTTCACGCCTTCGAACGGTCGGGTCACGTCGACGTCCTCCTGATGGATATTCTTTTTGTTCTTGCTTCTTGTACTTGATGGCGCGGCCGGCGGTCAGGCGGCTCGATTGCCGCGCGCGATCTCTTTTTGCTTGTCGAATTCGCTTCTGCGCCGCGCCAGTTCTTCCGGGCTCATCTGAGAGATGTTGTTGTAGTCGAGCTTCCAGGAGGCATCCTCACTCCAGCGCAGCGGCGACTGCATCGTGGTGCGCGCGCCGGAGGCATGCTCCAGCAGGCCCAGCGCCAGTTCAAGTGTCAGCGCCTGCGACTCGATATCATGCGGCTTGCCGGCGGAATTACCCAACGGGAAGTCGTTGAACAGAAAGCGCGGCACAGCCGCGTGCTCGACGATGTCCTTGGCACACCCCATCACCACGGTCGAAATGCCGCCTGCTTCGAGGTGGCGGGCAACCAGGCTGGAAGTCTGGTGGCAAACCGGGCAGTTCGGTACCAGCACGACGACATCGACCTTGTCAGCGAGGCATCGGGCAAGGATTTCCGGGGCATCGACGTCAATGGTTACCCGGTGGCTGCGATTGGTCGGCGCGCCGAAGAAGCGCGGCGCGACCTCGCCGATCCGCCCCGAGGCTGCAGCCTTCAGGAGCAAGGGTAAGGGAAACCAGGTGCCGCTGTCGGTCGCGGTGGTGTGCTTGCGGTCGTAGCCGATATGCGAGATGCGCAAATCGTGCTGCTTGGACGTGTCGCCGTCATAGACCTTGTAGAATTTGGCACCACCGTTATACGCAGCACCAGGGCCCTGATCGCCCTTCGCCGGATCATAAGGGGCGGCGGTTGTGATGATCGTCACGCGCGATTGCGACAGGGGCTTTTTCAGCGACTGGAATGGCGCATCGACATAGTGCGCCCAGCGATAAGGCGTCGTGTAGCCGATCGCGGTGTAGTAGTCGCGGGTCCGCTGCATGTAGGGAACCGGGGAATCATAGTCAGGCGCAAAGCCAAGTTGGTCATCGAGCGAGCCTGGCATGGTTGCGTCCTTCCTGCGTTTTCCAGCGGAGATCATAAATCGACCTTCGGCCCGACTAAGGATAGTCCGCTTATTCCTCAAAAAACAGACATCAAACCGCAAATGTTCAGCGTCCGCCTATCCTTCCAATACGCGACATTGAAGCGCAATATCGAAGGCTTCGCTTGAACTGAAAGGGGGCCGCCCACTGAGGCGGGGTCGGAGAGGCATGCTTTTCGATCGACCAGCAATTTAGTGCAGGCAATTCCGTGGGCGGCCCACACACGCGATAGCGCACCGTGATCCGATCGCGCGAGCAGCGTTTGATAGGCTCCCGCTTTCGATCGTCTGCAATAAGGCAGCCCCGCGGATTTGCGTTAACGCGTTGGTCATGTCTTTGCGTTCATTTTCACGATCTCATTTAACAGAGAGGCACCATGTCTGACATCAGCATTCCCGGCGGACGGATCCGTTCTTTCGTAGAGCGGGTCGAGCATTTGGACACCGAATTGCAGGAGTTGAACGAGTCGAAAAAGGAAGTCTTTTCAGAGGCCAAGGCTGAGGGTTTCGATGTGAAAATCCTCAAGGAAATCATCAAGCTGAGGAAGCAGGACAAAGACGAGCGCGACGAGCGCGACACTCTGCTTGATATGTATATGAGGGCGATGGATACAGCCGGCCCGCAACTAGCCGCCAAGGCCGCTTGACTCAATCGAAATCCAGGCTTGACCCAAGTGGTTGGCCCAAGGGCTTCGCGCCAGAGCGGTGATCGGGACAACCCGGTCACCTCTCCTGCCGCGCGCACCCGGATCGCCTGAGCCAAACAGCCGAGAGCCCGCGCGCTGCGAAAGAGACCCCACCCTGGGTCAGGGGTTGAGTTTGCCGGGATGGGGCTAAGTCAAGAGTCGGTGCCGACGACTTGGCGTCGGCGAATGCAAAATGCGATCGCGATTCGGGCAAGTTAAGGGCGATGCAGCTCGGCACGCCAGCCGATTGGCACGACCCCGCGCTTTCGATGCGGTGACGTCTTGAATTCCAGATGTCAGGTACCGCTAGTTTCCAGCCAGAAGCCTGAATTCAAACTTGCCGAAGCCGTCGGCCACACCGGATTCCACTGGCCGTTCTCGGAAGCGGGAACGATCAGATATCATCTCCAGATAGGACCGCAACTCTGCATCGCTCTGCTTTATTTCATTTCGTATTTCACGGCGCTCGAAAGTGGTGAGAGCTGGATCGGCAAGATTGCGCCATGCGACCCTCTGCAGCTCTTTCAGCGCGTGTATGTTGCGACTTAAAATGTCAGCCTCGCTCATGCGAATCACCCCGCCATGTTCAAAGACAGCGGCGTCAGATTTCACGTCGATCCCTAATAAACTCTTAATGGCTGCTCCCGCCGTGCGTTCCAGGCGGGCGGGCCTCGCCTCCCGGCCATTGTCGGCGTGAACGGGCCTTGGCTGGAAGGCCCGGAACCTGATCTACCTTGCCTCGATCGCCGCCGGTTGATCCCGGGTACGCTGATGAGCGTCGAGCCTGGTCTCCCGGAGGCTTTCAGCGCTTGTCGAGCAAGCTGCTGTTGATCAGCGAGACCGCGCCGCGATTCCAGGAATAATCCGCGCCGATGCGAAGGTCGCTTTGCCGTGCGATGATTGGGGCGCCGGTGCGGGCGTCGCGGATCTGGAACCGCACCACATATTCGGTCCGGCTGATCCGCGTCACGACGCCGACAAAGGATTGATCGGCGCCAAGTTTTAACGCGATGGCGGCTTCGCAGCCGTTGCATTGCCGCAATGAGCGCGATTTCACCCCCTCCCCTGCGACGCTCGCGACGTCGACCAGACGATAGCGTCCGGAGTTCGAGATAACCCGGCGCGCCTCGCTCGTGACCCGGTCCAGTTGCGCGAGGTCGGCGGCAGGATCGCCCGCGATCCCGGCACCGGCGCTGGCATCGTCGAGCTCGAAATCAAACACCGCGATTTTGATCGGCGCCGGATCGGCACCGGCCGGGACCACCCATGGCGCGCCGCTGCATAACCAGGCGGTGGCGCAGATGGCGGGCAACGCGCGGCGGTGGCGGTGAAAGAAAAATCCGTTTCTCATGGGTGGCTCCATTTCTGCCATTCGCTGAAAAGTCGTCAGCGGGAGGCCGGCAGGCGCGAAACCGCCGTGATCTCGCCGACGATAAAAACTTCGGCGCGGCGCCAGGCGTCATCGGTGTCGCCGCGAAAGGTGAACAGCCTGTCGAACAGGACGCGCTCCGTCTTTGGGTCGATCGCCTCGATCTTCGCCCATTGCACCAGCGTGCTCATCTTGTGGACGCCGCCGATCAGCAGGATGTCCGCGCCAGCTTCACGGGCCGCAGCCATGAGGCCGCGGACCGTCGAGCCGGCCAGCGAGCAAGGATTGGGAGCGCATGTGGGCGTTACCGGTCGGAAGCTGTCGCCTCGCGCGAGATCGTCCTTGAGGGCGCGCATGAAGACGGCGAGCCGCGCTTCATGCTCCCCGCGCTGATCGCGCGCCTCGCCTGAGGTGTCGACATAGTCGAAGTCGATCACCGCGACCGCGGCGCGTTGCGTCTTGTTGCCACCGTCCTGGGCCTTCCCGCAAAACGGCGCCGGCCACAGGAAGATCGCCAGCACCGCAACAAGCAAATGTCGCACCGCAACTCACCCCTGCTTCGCCCCGCCGATCACTTTGCGCGGACCGTAGGTGGCCGGAAAGCGAACGCGTCCCTGATATGGCCGGGCAAATTGCCCGATTTTTCCGCAGGCGCTTCCAATAGGCCCGCTCTGCCCCTAGATTGCGCCTCGCCCGCGCCGTTGAATGCACCCTCCCTTTGAAAAGGTGTTCGGCCATGCCCGCGCTTAAGGTCGATCTGAAACTTCGGCTCTCGCTGCGTGTCGCCGCGTTGGCGGCGCTCTGTTTCGCCGCCGCCGCGGCTTACGCTCTGTTCGAAACGGACCGCTCCACGCGGGAACGGGCGGATTCAATCGCCGAACTGGTCGCCAGGGACCTCGCGCTGCAACAGAACCAGAGCAGCTGGGTCAGGGGGGCGCCCATTCAGTTCCCTGATTTACAGCGAGTAGCGGCGGCGCTGATGGCGCCCGGCCTCTGCATCGCCTATCGCGCGCCAAGCGGCGAAATTGTTCAGCGACTGTGCGGCGGCGTCGCGCCCGACGATACCAGCGCGCCGCGGCTGTTCGCCGATCTCTACCAGCGCGTTTTCGATGCGGGCCGCGAGTCGGCGCGTCCGGTTGGCTACGGCAAGGAAACGCACGGCGAGGCGGTGGCGTCGATCGATCGCCAAAGCCTCATCGCACAAAGCTGGCGTGAGACGAGCCGCCTCGCCGCCATCATGGCCGGCGCGCTTGTCGGGCTTTGCGTGCTGGTTTACGCAACGCTCGCAGACGCCTTGCGGCCGACGCGGGCGATCCGCGCGGGTCTTGAGCGCCTCGCCGCCGGCGACCTTTCGGCGCGCCTGCCGCCGTTCGATCTCGCCGAACTGTCGGCCGTCGGCAATGTTTTCAATCATCTGGCCGGCAGCCTTCAGACGACGCTTTCGGAGCGCAACGCGCTGACGCGACGGCTGATCGTGGTCCAGGACGAGGAACGGCAGCATCTGGCGCGAGAGCTACATGACGAATTCGGCCAGTGCCTTGCTGCGATCAGCGCGGTCGCGGCCTCCATCGGTCAAACCGCGCAGCAGGAATGTCCGGCCCTGATGCCCGAGTGCCAGAGCATCGCCCGCACCGCCGCCCACATGATGGACGCGCTGCGCGGCGCTCTTTTACGGCTGCGGCCGCCGGATGTCGACGACCTCGGCCTTGCCGCAAGCCTCGAAGGCCTTGTTGCCGGGTGGAACACGCGCAGTGGCGGTCGCACGCGTTTTTCAATCGAACTGTCAGGCGAATTCGGCGCGCTGCCGCGGGATTTCGCGGCGAGCCTCTACCGGGTCGCACAGGAAGCCATCACCAACGCCGCAAAACATGCGCAGGCGTCGCGGGTCACCCTTCATCTGCGCATGCAAGAGGCCACAGGTGCAGATCATCGCGCCCACATCGAGATCGCCGTCGATGACGACGGCCAGGCCGGGGGCGATCTCACGCTCAAATCCGGCATGGGGCTGCTTGGCATGCGCGAACGCATCACAGCGCTCGGCGGCAGATTGAGCCTGGATACCACGCGTCCGAGCGGGCTTGTGCTTTGCGCTCAAATCCCCGTCCCTCCGGCCGCAGGGCGCACCTCCGAGACGAGGGATGCGGCATGACCGAACGCGCCACGATCATGCTCGTCGACGATCACGCGATCGTCCGGGAAGGCTATCGCTCGCTGTTGCAGAAGCAGCCGCGGCTGAAGGTTGTAGCCGAGGCGAGCGACGGCGCCGAGGCCTACCGCCTGTTCAAGGCGACGCGGCCTGACCTCGTCATCATGGATCTGACCATGCCGGGCTTCGGTGGCGTCGAAGCGATCAGGCGGATTCGGCAGTGGGATCCCGCCGCCCGCATTCTGGCCTTCACCATGCATCAAAACGCCGCCTATGCCGTGCAGGCAATCCGGGCGGGAGCCAGGGGCTATGTCACCAAAAGCAGTCCACCCGAAGCGCTGGTGCGCGCCATATTCGAAGTGTTGCAAGGTGGCATAGCGTTCAGCGCCGATATCGATCACGAGCTTGCGTTGAGCCGCGTCGCGGACACGCCGGCCGCGACCGACGTGCTGACGCCGCGCGAGTTCGAGATATTGCGCATGCTGCTTGCGGAAAGCTCGACCGAGGATATCGCCGAGATTCTTCACCTCAGCCCGAAGACCGTGGCGAATACGCGCTATCTCATCAAAGCCAAGCTTGGCGTCGCCTCCGACATCGAACTCGTCCTTGTGGCGCTCCGGCAGGGCATCTTGGGCGAGAGCAGCGCAGCAGAGGATGCGAGCCAACGCGCCCGATCTCGCGCTCAGCCGAAAGCGCGGCAGGACCATTGAAGAATCTCCGTCATGAACGACCTGCTCGCCTCACCGCCGTATCCCCGCCATGATTACGCGGCGCGATCGCCACAATGCGTTGGCATCACGCCGCAATGAATCGCCTCTCCCCAACTCACACATGGGCTCTCTGGCCCGTGCTATGCCTTGCCTGCGTTTTGCTGTCGTCGTGCGCCGGGCAAACCGCGGGCGAGCATCTGGCGGACATGCCGCATTGGATGGGTGGCGAGCCTGCCGGTGTGCCGCCGCGGCGCGGTACCCCCGAATACGATGCCTGGATGGCGGCACGCGCCCAGGAAGCGGCGAGGCCCAAAACCGATCAACCCAAGACCAACCAGCCCAAGACCGATCAATCCAAGGCCGATCAATCCAAGGCCGATCGACCCGGCAAAACCGATCAGTCTCAATAGTTCCGGCTCATCATCGTTCGGGTTGGTCTGGCCGGCACCTCGTTGGCGCGGCGGCCATTGCCAGAATTTTCGTTTCGAGCTAGCGATCGGCTTCTGTTTGACCGCACCTTCGCCCATCTCGGAGCTCCCAGTTGATCGTGATTCGCCGCGCCCTTGCCGCTGCCCTGTCTCTGGCCGCGGTCGTCGCCTTCGCGCCGGCGCATCTGGTCGGCGACGCCATGGCACAAAATGCGACGGCGGCCTTGGTGGCAAAGCCGGTGTCGCTGCCGGATATGGCGCTCGGGCCGGCCAAAGCCGCGGTGACCATCATCGAATACGCGTCGATGAGCTGCCCACATTGCGCGGCGTTCGAGGAAAACGTTTTTCCGATGCTGAGGTCGAAATATATCGACACCGGCAAGGTGCGCTTTGTGTTTCGAGAATTTCCGATCGACATCAAGGCCGCGGCGGCCTCGATGCTGGCTCGCTGCATCGCCGGTGACGATGCCGAAAAATTTTTCGGCGCCGTCGACACGCTGTTCAAGCAGCAGGACCGGTTGATGGACCAGACCAAAGATACCCTGAAGCTGATCGGCAAGCAGAACGGGTTGAACGAACCGGCGGTCGAGAGCTGCGAGAAAGATCAGGCGCTGCTCGACAAGCTCTCCGCCGATCAAAAATTCGCCTACGAGGTCCTGAAGGTCGATGCCACGCCGACCTTCTTTTTCAATGGCGAGATGCTCAAAGGCGCGATGTCGTTCGAGGAACTGGACGCGAAGCTCAAGGCGCTGCTGAAGAACTAGCGACCTGCCAGCGGGCCTGACCTTACGTTGGCGGCTGCAATTCGCTGACCAGCCAGCCGACATCGCCGGACTTCATTGGATCTGACGCGATCGCGATTTTTTCGACGTGATCGCACCTGGAGCAATCGAACGTGCGAAGTTCAAATCCGGTGGGCCCCGGCGAGATGCGCGCAAGCGTCATGCGCGTTTGGCATTTTGGGCAGCGAAGTCGCTGAATGGCAAGCAGCGGGATTGCGGCTGGATAATCGGCCATGGGCTCCACCTCAGATCAGGCGAGAGCGCAAAACTCTCAGTCACCGGTAAAAGCCAAGAACCCCGCGGCGATGATTCTCTTTACAATTTAACATGGCGTGGCGCTGTCCAATATTGCTCAATCCCGGGGTTCGACGGGCGCTGGCGCGCCAGTCAGCCCCCCCTGTGCGAATTTGATGGTTGAGATAGGCCATTTCCCACAATGGCCTCCGACGGAGACTCGCAGCCCGTGCAATTCGTCAAGCCAAACGGCCTCCACCGTGCCGGCCTTCCCGTCGGTAAGGACGACCGCCTTGCCGACAAGCTCGGACTGGACCTGCTCGAACGCACTGAGGATTGTTGACGCACGGAGCTTCATATCTGGCATGGTTGTCTCCGAAGTCAGACGTTTGGCGGGGCTGGGTTCGTAAGATCAAGAGCGGGCGGTGCTCGAATCACCCTGCTCCCGCTTTATGTTGAGAACGCGACCCAATGGAACCCTGGATCGTCGGGGGCGATCCGGGCCGAAGCCCTGCCCGTCTACAGCGTGTCGACGAAAGTCAGGCCAATCCGGTTTTTCTGGATCCAGGCAACTCTGCATTCGCGGACTGATGAGTCGTTCGCCATGACCAGGCGAAAGCGCTGGGGAACGAACGCCGGGTTCTCGACATCAATGGCGGCGCCTTCGATCGAGATATTTCGCACCACGCAGCCTATGACGGAGCCGCCCGACGACACGTAGGCCGGTTCGTTGATTTCAGTCCGGGGGTGCTTGCGTTTTTCTTCCATCAACTCCGCCTTGGTTGCCCAATTGAGCAGCAAGGCTAGCGGCAAATGTTAAATAAATCGGGCTCTTTCGCGCCTTCTTTATTTATGCGCAGGTGCCCCGCGTATCGACAGGCTTCCGTTCCTCGCCTCGACAGGGTAGCTTTTCCGGTACAGACGGGCGTAGGCGCGACGCCCGCTAAAAAACGAACATGCGCCAAGGGAAAAAACGCCATGTTCGAGATCCTCGATCGCCGGACGAGTCTGACCGGCAACCAGATCAAAATCCTCGCTGCGGCAATTATCGGCGACGCGCTGGAATTCTTCGACTACTTCCTGATCGGCTTTGTACTCGCCTTCCTGATCGGACCGTGGAAACTCACCTTCGGGCAGTCCGCCACCGTATTGATGAGCTCCGGCATCGGCGCCATCATGGGCGCTTATGTCTGGGGCTGGCTCGCCGACCGCATCGGCCGCCGCAAGGTCTTTATCGGCACCGTGCTGAACTTCTCCGTCGCGACCGGCCTTTTGTATTTCACGCCCGATAATGGCTGGATCTATCTTTCGCTCATGCGCTTCTTCGTCGGCGTCGGCGTCGGCGGTCTCTATTGCGTGGACTTGCCGCTGGTGCAGGAATTCATGCCTTCCTCCAAGCGCGGCTGGGTCGGTGGCATCGTAACCTGCGTCATCCCGCTCGGCGTCGGCCTCGGCGCTGTCATGGGCGCGCTGCTGGGCAGCGGCGATTGGCGACTGCTGTTCGCGATCGGCGTGCTGCCCGCGCTGCTGGTGCTGCTGGTCCGCCTGTGGGTGCCGGAATCGCCGCGCTGGCTCTGCCGTCAGGGCCGTTACGAGGAGGCACGTCAGTCGCTGGCCTGGGCGCTGCAGATGGAGCCGTCCGCGCTGCCGCTGCCGACGGCCGTAGACGCCGGCCCGATCGTCAAGAGCAACTGGCTCGACCTTTTCAAATATCCGCGCAGCCTGATCGTCTCCTGGCTCGGCAATGCCGGCGCGCAGACCGGCGTCTATGGCATTACGCTCTGGGCACCCTCGCTGTTCGTGCTGCTTTTGAAGGTGACGCCGCAGGAGGCCGCCAAGATGATGATCCTGCTTTCCGTCTTCGGCTTTATCGGCCGGCTGTCGTTCTCGTTTTTCTCGGAGTTGATGGGACGGCGCAACGCCGGCGGCCTGCTCGGCTTCGGGGCCGGTGTCATGACCATCGTGGCGGGCTACAATTACGACGCGGCGATCATGGGCGTGTCGGCGTTCTGGCTGCTGCTCGCCGTGGCTTTCTTCTTTGCCGACGGCGGCTTTGCCATCGTTGGGCCTTATGCGGCGGAAGTCTGGCCGTCGCATTTGAGGACCACCGGCATGGGTTCGGCTTACGGCTTCTCGGGCCGGTCGGCCTCGCGTTGATCGTGGGCTCGGGCAATTATCTGAAGCCCGACGTGCCATTGCCGGAAATTCCGCTGGCCTTCGTCTATCTCGGCTGCTGGTTCTTGATGGCCGGGGCGGTGTATTATTTCCTCGGAATCGAAACCAGGGGCAAGTCGATCGAGCAGATCGACAGGGAGTTAGCCGTCACGGCGGATCTATCTACGGCCACGGCCAGTGTTCGACGAGCATAACCTTGGATACGGATAAGATAGCCTTGGACACGCTGACCGCGACTTCCGCCGACCTTGCGGGCGACCAGGGTGTGATCTGCCGCGCCGAGGCCGTTCGTCCGGCGGTGGCGGCCGCGTCGAGCGAAATCGAGAGCACGCGCCGGCTGCCGCCTGACTTGCTCGACAAGCTTCACGAAGCGCGGCTGTTCCGACTGCTATTGCCGCGCTCGTTTGATGGAATCGAGACCGATCCGGTTACCTTCTTCCATGTCATCGAGACCATCGCGCGCGCCGACGCTTCGACGGCCTGGTGCCTGAGCCAGGCCGGCGGCTGCGCGATGTCGGCGGCCTATCTCGACCTGCCGGTGGCGCATGCGATTTTCGGCAATGATCCGCGCGCGGTGCTCGCCTGGGGTCCCGGTCCCAGGGTCAGGGCGGTCGAATGCGATGATGGCTACAAGGTCACCGGCGTATGGTCTTTTGCCTCGGGCGGCCGCCACGCGACCTGGCTCGGCGCCCACTGCCCGATCTACGCCGCCGACGGCTCGCCCAAACGCGACGTCAACGGCGAACAGCTGCAGCGCACCATGCTGGTGCGATCAGAGGACGTGCAGTGGACCGACATCTGGAACACGGTTGGCCTGCGCGGCACGGCCAGCGACCAGTTTGCGCTCGACGACTTCTTCGTTCGATCGGACCATTCGATTACCCGTGAATTCGATCGGGAATGCCGCGAGAGCGGCCCGCTCTATCGCATGGGCTCCGGCACCTGCTATCAGGTCGGGTTCTCGGGCGTCGCTTGCGGCATTGCCCGCGGCGCGCTCGACAGCTTTATCGATGTGGCACGCAACAAGGTGCCACGCGGCACCAGGTGCCCGCTGCGCGACAATGCCGTGGTGCAGTCCAATCTCGCGCAAGCCGAGGTCAACCTGCGCGCCGCGCGCGGCTACGTGCTGCAGTCAATGGCCGACACCTGGAAGGCGCTTTCTGCCGGCGCCACCATCACGGTCGCGCAACGCATCAATATCCGCATGGCCGCGACCCACGCCATCCACAAGGCGCGCGAGGCGGTCGACTTCGCCTACAATGCCGCCGGCGCCACGGCGATCTTCGAGAACCATCCGCTGGAGCGCCGCTTCCGCGACATCCACACCGTGACCCAGCAGCTGCAGGGCCAACTCAGGCATTTTGAAACCGTCGGCGCCTGGATGATGGGTGCCGATGCCGACCTCACCTTCGTCTAACAGGAGAAACCCCCATGCCGCTCGGCGGACTACAGCACTACACCATCGAACCCTCTGATCTCGAACGCACCAAGGAATTCTATTGCGACGTGCTGGGACTCGAAAACGGCGACCGCCCGCCGCTGGACTTCCCGGGCTACTGGCTCTATTCCGGCGGCACCGCTACCGTGCACCTGATGGGTACGCGCAAAGCCCGCGAAGGCATCGTGGTGCGTGGCACCGAGAAGAAATACGAGGACACCGGCCGCCTCGACCATATTGCCTTTGCCGCTACCGACGTTGATGGAGTGCGCAAGCGCCTGCAATCTAAGAACGTCAAATTCCGCGAGAGCATTGTGCCGCGTACCGGCGACACGCAGTTCTTCCTCTACGATCCCGACGGTGTCGGCGTCGAGTTGAATTTCGCCAAGCCGTAAAACACGGCCACGGCCATCCCGCTATTGCGCGACATCCCGGCCGGCAAATGGCTGGCCGGCGGCGTTCGCTTGCACGCTGCCAGAGCGTTTTCAAGCGAAAGCCTGCCCCGGACTTGATCCGGGGTGGAGACCGGTTCGCGTCAAGAAAACGCGTCAAATCAAGAATCCAGGGCCCCGTTTCGATTCTATCGAAACGGGGCTCTGGTGTATCAAAAGCTCTCCTGAAGGAGAGCTGAATTATGGCGCAACTGAATTGGAGTTCTGTGACGGCGAGTGTCCGGGTTCTGGCGTCCGCACTCCTGCGACATCGTCCTCGTGTGAGCCTCGGACTCGAACAGGTCCGGGCAACAGCATGATTCCAGTGTCGTTTTGGTCTGGACGTGTATTGATGGACGCGCTGCACCCATAAAGCGAATTTCCAAACCACCACACCGGGTTCCCGACAAGGTCATGGCCCAGCCATCTAACGGGCGTGAAATGGTCAGCGTTTCCTCAACTTTGCATGAGGAATTTAGAGGGCCGCGCCGCCGCGGCAGGATAGCCGGGTGCCGCGCCTACAACCTACCCCAGGGCCTGCGCGCCCGGCTATTCGCGCCAGGTTGCACCAACTGCCCACGGCAACCTCTGCCGCCTAGTCGAGCCCGCGCTCATGACTCAAGCGAACCATCTCCTCGATGAAGATCGCTTTTTGCTGTCGTCCGGGGGATCACGCTTGGCCCGTGCAATTCGCAAATTGAGACGATCAGCGCCGTTATGGCCGAGATAATGCATCGCGCTGTTGAACCCGGTCCAATGCTTCTCCTGCTCGGGCGTGAGCTTCAATTCGGCCTTGATCCGGTCGATGTTCGCGTCGCTGTTGGCGACGATCTGTTCAGCACTCAGCTGCGGCTCGCCTTGCTGGGTGAGCACCGGCTGCTGCTTGGTACCCTTTCCGGCTTTGGCTGCCTTGGCGGTTTTCGCTGAACCGGGCTGTTTCGGCGCGTTCGCTGCGGGCGCTTGCGGTTGTTCTTGCCCGTTCTTCCCAACGCCAAGCACGCCGGTAAATACGCCGACGACGCCGCCTATCGCACCTCCCAACACGCCGCCGACCGGTCCGGCGGCCTTGTTGCCCGCCTGGGCGCCTTGTTGAACGCCTTGAACCAACCCTTGCGCATCGGCCGCAGCGGGCGCGTTGAGAAGCATCACGACAGCGGCCCAAAGCGCAAAGCGCACTCTCGACTGCGCATGCGCCCTCGGTGTTGGGCTGATCATTCTTTCGTCTCCATGGTCGATTCCGCTGAAAAATTTTGGGGGGCGGCACGCTTGCTGCCGAATCCGGACAATATCGTTTTCGCACCGAGCTAGTCTACCTGCCGCAACACGTCGTCCAGACAAAGAAAAGGCTCGACGCACGAGCGAGTAAAGTTGGCCACGACGGAACCTGCGGCGCTATTGCGCAGCCTTCAGGCCATCCCAAGGGTGGCATGTGTGCAGCGCGGTATGTTTCGTCGAGTTCGGAACGGGTCGACTACGCTTCCGCCGGTTTTGCGATCGCGGCGGTAAAGGAAATTCTCCTGTCGCCGATCGGGGCACAACGTTAGTTCTAGAACCCAGCACACCTGATTTCTCGACAGACGCCGGCAATTCTGCTCTGATCGTCACGACGAAATCTCCACGCCCCGGCGATGCCAATTTTCGGCATGGCGGGCCAAGACGGAGAAACAAAAACAATAGCAAGATTTTGGCTTAGCTCGATTGGCTCACCAGGGAGGGAACGCCATGTCACTGAGGAAGCTTTCTCGACGACAATTCGTTGCTGCTACCGCGCTGTCATCCGCAGCGCTGATATCAGCACCGTATATTCGGACCGCGCACGCGGCCGGCAAACTCACGATGGGCTTCTGGGACCATTGGGTGCCCGGAGCCAACAAGGCCAGTACCGACCTCGTCAATGAATGGGCCGAAAAGGAGAAGGTCGAGGTTTCGATCGACTACATCACAAGCCAGGGCAACAAAACTCTGGTTACCATCGCCACCGAGGCCCAGGCAAAAACCGGTCACGACATCCTGGCGATGCCGACATGGTGGCCCCACGCACAGGCTGATCTGCTCGAGCCCGTGAACGACATCATGGAGCCGCTGATCAAGCAGAACGGCACGGTCAACGGCACGGTGCAGTATCTCGGCAAGGCCGGCGACAAATGGCTTGGCGTTCCCGCCACCATCGGCAGTCAGATCAAGGGCCCCTGCTCCCGCATCGACCTGATGAAAAAATACGCCGGCATCGACGTGCAGGAGATGTATCCGGCAGGCAGCCCGCCCAAAGCGGACAACTGGACGACGGACACGTTCCTCAAAGCGGCCGAAGCCTGCCACAAGGGCGGCTTTCCGTTCGGGATTGGACTCGGTACAACCAGCGATTCCGTCGACACGGCCGGCGCATTCTTCCTCGCGTTTGGCGCGCAACTCGTCGATGCCAAGGGCAACATCACGGTCAAGACCGACGCCGTCCGCCAGGCCCTTGAGTTTTACAAGAAACTGATGGCGTTCCTGCCGCCGGACGTCCCAGCATGGGACGACGCGTCGAACAACAGGTGGCTGGTTTCTGGCAAGGGCGCGATGATCATGAATCCGCCGAGTGCCTGGGCGGTTGCCAAGCGCGATGCGCCGGAGATAGCCGAACAATGCTGGACCCATGGCTTCCCAATCGGACCGAAGGGCCGCTTCGCACCGTTCCTGCCGTTCTTCTGGACCACGTGGAACTTCTCCAAGAACAAGGAAGCCGCGAAGAGCCTGCTCGTTCACCTGTCGCAACCGGCTTCGGTTGAGAAGCTTGTTGCCGCCAGCGGCGGCTATGACTTGCCGGCCTTCGAAAAACTGACCACCCTGAAGACATGGGCCGAAGAAGGCCCGCCGAAGGGGACGCTGTATCACTATCCAAATCCGTACAACCATCAAATCCTGTCGATCGCCGCGTCGCCGGCGCCGCCCAAGGTCGCCCAGCAGATCTATACGCAGGCCATTCTGACGAAGATGTGCGTGCGCTACTTCCAGGGCGAGGCCATGGAAAAGACGCTGGCATGGGCCGAGGGAGAGTGCGAAGGCTACATGCGGAGCTGACGCCGCGCCGTTGCCAACATTGGCTTAGTCACGCGGGAGCAGGATCGCGCGTGACTAAGTGGCAAGCCTCTTTGAGTTGACAAGGCTGGCATATCGGAGGCCGGGAATCGGGCGCATTTTTTTCGCCCTGGGACGAAATAGCAGAACCTGGATCGATGTGACCCGCTCGATCGAGCGGCAGGGAGATGCAATATGGTCGATGTCGCGATTGGACCGAAGAGCGCTGTGGATGGCCGCGTCACGCGCAAACGGGCGAGCTTGCGCACGGCGCTCAAGCGCAAGTCGATGGCCGCCTTCCTGATGACGTTGCCATTGATCTTGTTGATCGTGCTGCTGGTGATTTATCCCGCCTTCTACTCGCTGCATCTCGCAACCCTGAACAAGTCGATGCAACGTTTCGTTGGCCTCGGAAACTTTCAATTCCTATTCAAGCGCGATACATTTTGGCTGGTTGTTGAGCAATCCTGTATCTTTGCGATCACGGCGGTGGTGTTCAAAGCGCTGATCGGCTTCATCGTCGCACACCTCGTACACAACATTCCCGCGAAGGGGCAACGCAAGTGGCGTGGAATGCTGCTCGTCCCGTGGGTGATTCCGCCAGCGATGAGCACGCTGGCATGGCTATGGCTGTTCGACCCCTCCTACAGTGCCTTCAACTACACCCTGTCGTTTTTCGGCATCGGACCGATCGCTTGGACTGGCGAACCCAACTGGGCCCGTTTTACCGTCATTCTGGTCAATATCTGGTTTGGCGCGCCCTTCTTCATGATTCTGTATCTGGCGTCGCTGAAATCGGTACCCGAGCAGCTTTATGAGGCCGCGGCTATCGACGGCGCCAACTGGTGGCAGCGCATCTGGTACGTGACGCTTCCGATGATGCGCAACATCATCGCGATCACGACGCTGTTCTCGTTGATCGTGACCTTTGCGAATTTCGATATCGTCCGCATCCTCACCGCTGGCGGTCCATTGGACCACACGCATATCTTCGCGACCTGGGCGTTCCGCGTTGGTATTGAGGGCGGCGACATCCCGCTCGGCGCCAGCGTCTCGTTGTTCATGTTTCCGATACTCGCGATCGCGGCGATCTTTATTCTGCGCGATATCAACAAACGCGGGAATGAAGCCTGATGGCAAGCACCGTGGTGATCGACAAGGCCGCGCCGACCCGCACGGTCAAATATGGCAGCATGAGCCGCGACCGCACCTGGGCGCTGCGATGGTCGTACTTTTTTCTCACGCTGTTCGCGATCTTTTCGCTGGTACCGCCGCTCTACATGCTGATCACGTCACTCAAGACCAGCGCCGAGATTTCGGCGGCGACCAATCCCTGGTGGGTGTTTCATCCGACGCTGGAGAATTATATCGGATTGCTGACATCGAACCAGTTTCTGACCTTCTTCCGTAACTCCGCGTTCGTCTCGATCTTCGTGGTCACCGTCACCATGCTGATCAGCGTGCCCGCCGCATTCGCGCTGTCCCGTATGCGGTTCTGGGGCTCGGCCACGCTGGCGACCGGGGTTTTTCTGACCTACCTGATTCCCGACACGCTGCTGTTCTTGCCGCTGTTCAAGATGTTCGCGGTGTTCAGCGACTGGACCGGGATCCAGTTGATCAACAAATGGTATGTGCTGCTGATCGTCTATCCGACGCTGACCGTGCCGTTCTGCACCTGGATCATGATCGGTTACTTTGCGTCCATCCCGAAGGAACTCGACGAGGCCGCCATCATCGACGGCGCGTCATGGTTCCAGACCTTGACGCGCATCTTTATTCCGGTCGCGCTGCCCGGACTGATCGCCGCAACCATCTTCGCCTTCACGGTTTCATGGGCGCAGTTCCTGTATCCGCTGGTGTTCACGACATCGACCGATCAACTGGTGCTGCCGGTCGGCATCATCACCACCTTGATCAAGGGTGACATCTTCAACTGGGGACAGATCATGACCGGCGCCCTGCTCGGCGCAGCACCTCCACTGATCATCTACGCGTTCCTGATGGACTACTACATCGCCGGCCTGACCGCCGGTGCGACAAAGGGTTGAACCTGATGGCTGATGTGACGTTGCGTAAGGTTATCAAGCGCTACGACGAGGTCGAGGCGGTGCGCGGCATCGATCTCGATATCGCCGACCATGAGTTCGTCGTGCTGGTGGGGCCGTCGGGCTGCGGAAAGTCGACCACGCTGCGGATGATCGCAGGCCTGGAGGATATCACCGACGGGGACATCATGATCGGGGGCGATGTCGTCAACGACGTGCCGCCGAAGGACCGCGATATCGCGATGGTGTTCCAGAATTATGCGCTTTATCCGCACATGACGGTGGCGGAAAACATGTCATTCGGGCTGCGCCTGAAACACTATCCGAAAGCCGAGATCAAGACGCGGGTCGACGAAGCCGCGCGCATGCTCGACATCGTCGAACTGGTGGACCGCAAGCCAAAGCAACTGTCGGGTGGCCAGCGCCAGCGCGTCGCGATGGGCCGCGCCATTGTTCGCAATCCAAAGGTTTTTCTGTTCGACGAGCCGCTGTCCAATCTCGACGCAAAACTTCGGGTGCAGATGCGGATCGAAATCAAGAAAGTGCACCAGAAGGTCCGCACCACGACCGTCTACGTGACCCACGACCAGGTCGAGGCGATGACGCTCGCCGACAGGGTCGTGGTGATGAACCACGGCCGCATCGAACAGATCGGAACGCCGAACGATCTCTATCACAACCCGGCGACCCGCTTCGTCGCAGGCTTCATCGGCTCGCCGGCGATGAATTTCATGCCGTGCGGGCTCGAGGACGTCGCCGGGAAGCTGCACATCCGGCTGACCGACCGCATCGCCTTTCCATTGCCGGCCAATCGCGCGGCGAGATATCAGGGCGTCACTCGAAACGAGAAGTTGCTGCTGGGCCTGCGGCCAGAGCATATCACGGAGGCGAAGGCGCACCCGGGGCCCGGAATCGAGGCCTTTGACGCGGTGTTGGATGTCACCGAACCGATGGGCATGGAGACGTTGATTTATTTCACGCTCGAAGGCGCGCAGATCTGCGGGCGGGTCAATCCCAACGCCGGCGCCCGCGATGGCGCGCCGCTTCGATTGGCAGTGGACCTCAACAATATGCACCTGCTAAATGAGGTTACCGGCGCCGTCATTTGACGGACGCACAACAAGAAAGCCAAACGGCTGGGCAAGGGAATGGAATGGCGACCAACAAGAAGAAAATTTTCATCACTGAATCGATGTCGCAGCAGGGACGAGCCCTGTTAAAAGAACGGGACGACATCGAAATCGTCGAATTTCCCAATATGATTTCCGCTCATGATTTCGAGTCCATGCTCAGGGCGCAGGCGCCGGTTCACGGCGTGGCGCTCGGCGGCACCCGTTTCGGCGAGCCGGAGCTCGAGGCGTCCAAGGACATGAAGGTGGTGACCCGGATCGGCGTCGGCTACGACGCCGTCGATGTTCCCGCGCTGAGCCGCCGCAACATCCCGCTGATGGTGGCGGGTACCGCCAATTCACCGTCGGTCGCGGAACAGGCGCTGTTCATGATGCTGATGCTGGCCAAGCGCGCGGTGGAAATGCATGCCATTGTCAAGGACGGCAAATGGACGCACCGGCTGGGCATGCTGCCTTATGATTTGTTCGGCAAGACGGTCCTGATCATCGGCTTCGGCCGCATCGGCACGCGCACCGCCAAACGCTGCCTCGCCATGGAAATGAATGTTTTGGTCTTTGATCCCTACAAACCTGCCGCCGAAATCACGGCGGCTGGCTGCGAGCCGGTGACCGGTCTCGATGCGGCGCTGCCGCGCGCCGATTTTGTCAGCATCCACTGCCCGAAGACGCCGGAGACGGTCGGCATGTTCAATGCGGCCCGATTGAAGCGCATGAAGGAAACGGCCTATCTGATCAACACCGCGCGCGGCGGGATCGTCGACGAACCGGCGCTTTATGACGCGCTGGTATCAGGCAAGCTCGCAGGCGCCGGTCTCGATGTTTTCGAACAGGAGCCGCCGCCCTCAGGCCATTCGCTGTTCGAGCTTGCCAATGTCATCATGGCCCCGCACGTCGCCGGCGTGACGCGGGAAGCCGTCGACCGGATGAGCGTGCAGACCGCGCGCAATATCTTGAGCGCGCTCGACGGCGAACCGATCAGGCAGAACGTCATCAATCAGGACGTGCTCGCCTGATCTGAGCGGCACGCCGCCGACTTCGCTGGCTTCGTTGCATCATCACCGCGGGTGTCCAAATGGCTTTCAAGGAATACGGCAGCTATGACGGAATGGGTCTAGCCGATCTGGTCCGGAAGAAGCAGATCAGCGCCGGGGAATTGCTGGACGAGGCCATTGCCCGCACGGCTAAAGTCGATCCGCAGATCAACGCGGTGGTGGTGAAACACTGCGACTATGCGCAGCGCCAGATCGACAGGGGGCTTCCGGATGGCCCGTTCACCGGCGTGCCGTTTCTCTTGAAGGACCTGGACATTCTGGAGGGCACGCGGACGACCTCGGGCGCGAGCGTCTACAAGGACAATGTTGCCGATCATACCGGCACCCTCGCCCAGCGCTTCCTCAATACCGGGGTGACGATCTTCGGAAAAAGCTCCAGCCCGGAATTCGGATTGATGCCGACCACCGAATCCCGGCTGTTCGGTCCGACCCGCAACCCCTGGAATCCCGCCCACTCCTCGGGCGGTTCGTCCGGCGGCGCCGGTGCTGCCGTCGCCGCGCGGATTCTTCCCGTCGCGCATGCCAGCGACGGCGGCGGTTCGATCCGCATCCCGGCTTCCGCGTCCGGCGTGTTCGGATTGAAACCGAGCCGGGCGCGCAATCCGCTCGGACCCGACCGCGGCGAAGGCTGGGGCGGCTTTTCCTGTGGCCACGTGCTGAGCATCAGCGTGCGCGACAGCGCCGCGATGCTGGACGCGATCCACGGACCTGAGCCCTCGAGCCCCTATGTCGCGCCGCCGCCGGAGCGACCTTTCATGGAAGAGGTCGGACGTGACCCGGGCCGGCTGCGCATCGCCTTTACCGACAGATCGCCCTATGGCGACGCCATCGACCCCGAAATCGCGGCCGCGGTTCGGGACGTGACAAATCTGCTCGCCGGGCTCGGTCATCATGTCGAGGAACGGGCGCCTGTGCTGGCCGCCGATCCGGCGGTTGTGATGTCGACCATCGTGGCGGCCAATACCGCGCTGAGCGTGCGCCAGGCCGAAGCGCGCTTTGGCCGCACGATGACGGAGAGTGATTTCGAGATATTGACGCTGGCAAGCGCACACAACGCGCAAAATGCAACCGCGACCGACTATGTGGCCGCGCAACTCGCCGCATTCCAGATTTCACGCGGATTGGCGATGTTCTTCGAGACCTGCGATGTGTTCCTGTGCCCGACGCTCTGCTCGCCGCCCTTGCGGATCGGCGAGCTCAACACGATGTCGCAGGATCTGTCGCATATCCCGCCGATCCTGCGGCGCTATATGCCCGGGACCGCCATGTTCAACATGTCCGGCCAGCCCGCGATGTCGGTACCGCTGGCATGGAATGCGGCCGGACTGCCGCTCGGAATGATGTTCGCCGCGCGCCTGGGCGATGAGGCCACCTTATTCCGCCTGGCGGCCCAACTCGAACAGGAGCGGCCCTGGAGAGACAAATTGCCGCCCATTTGCGCCTGAATCGACAAAACTCAGCCGCATTCGAGGGCGAGGAATGGAACCCTATGCTAACAGCGAAGCCGTGTATTGCGTAATCTGGAGGCTGAGATTGTGAGTAAACGCGACCCGACCGATCATGCGCTCGCGGCTATCGCCAGCATCCTCGATCAACCGCTGTTCCATCGCGAGCCGGAAAAACCCGCAGTCGAGGAAAAGCCGATCGCCCCCGAACTGGTCGAGGCCGGTGGTTATCAGAAGGTCGGTCCTGGCCCGATTGCAGCGATCCGATTCAAATGGACGGTCCGCCGCGACGGTCATAACCAATATTATGTGGATGAGACGATCGGCGAGAATTCCGTGCCTGTCGTCAGCGGGCCATTGACCGGTGATGCCGCCATCAAGTTCGTTGACGATCGCGAAAGCGAGGCCCGGCAGCGATTTGAGGACCTCAAGAGCGAAATGGCCGGACGAACCGCCGCGGCGAATTTGGTCCGCAAAGACGCCGGCGAGATATAACTCAATCGGTCTCGACCTAATCAGTCTCGACCAATCAGTCTTGCGACGCTCGATCCTGCGTTCCCAGAAAGTCCTGCTTGGCGAGATCGACGCCGCAATGGCGCAAGATGTCATAGGCCGTCGTGACGTAAAAAAGGAACTGCGGTACGCTGAAAGTCAGCAGCAGGGATTGACCGGTAAATTTGCGCCTGGAACCATTGCGCAACCTGCCCGATTTTGGCGTTAAATCTATC
>WNFA01002383.1_pt1 | contig 24398 bp, 22 predicted proteins | sample 5400481 | NCBI WGS metagenome assembly WNFA01 (sample SAMN13153340, study PRJNA577476) | soil metagenome | isolation source: 120 cm saprolite under Douglas fir tree site 2 hole 1 replicate 2 | place: USA:California | collected 2015-04-18 | reverse complement strand
ATGGACGTCATTCTCCAATCCGAAAACGGCATGCTCGGCGTCGGCCCCTACCCGCTCGACTCCGAGGTTGACCCCGACCTCATCAACGCCGGAAAAGAGACCGTCACCGAGCTTCCCGGCACCTCTTATTTTTCTTCCGCCGATTCTTTCGGCATGATTCGCGGCGGCCACGTCGACCTCACCGTCCTCGGCGCGCTGCAAGTCGATGAGAAAGGCACGCTCGCTAACTGGGCCATTCCCGGCAAAATGCTCAAGGGCATGGCGGCCTCCTCCTCCGCGAACTCGCCCCCGGCGCGACCCTCGAGTTGGTCCAGTCCCTCACCGAGCCCAAACTTCTGCTGCCGCCAAACGGTCCGCATCCGATGCCGACGTGAAAGCCAAAAAAACAAAACGCGCGCGTCCGAGAATGCTGCACATTGGCGAGGAAATGAAGCAATGGTCTGCCATGCTTGGCAGTGAGCTAAGCACGTGGCCTCAGGTTAAGACGCGCCCCATGTTCGGTCTTCGCGGCTTCTATCGCGGCAAGAAAATCTTTGCCGCCTTGCCAGTCACCCGCGCAATCAAGAATCCTAATTCGCTGATCTTCCGAATCAAGCCTATGCCGCCCGATCTGTTGGAGCGCGCAAAGAAAGAACCGCGTATTGACACCGAAACCAGGGCGCCGGGCGCAAAATGGTTTGTTTTCGAGCTGAATTCCGAGGCCGACTTCCGCGACGCACTGTGGTGGATAAACCAGGCCTACGACCGTGCCAAATGATTCTTGTGGCACAGCCAATCTCGGCTGCGCTTCTACGACCTGGATACCTGAGGTAAGCTGGGATTCGTCATCCATGGATCCACATTCCATCGTCGTCGTCAGCCTGCACACGCCCAAGGAAAAAATCTGGGGCGAGCTGCTTGTCATCCACCAGGCAGGTATCACCATGCGCGGGATCGATCTCAACTCCTTCGACCATTTCATCCGCCAGATCAACGAGCCCGACGGCGAGCGCATCGGTTTTCCGACGCTGTTTTTCCCCATGAACCGCGTCGAGCGCATCGCGCTCGACGAGCCTGCGGGCGCGATTCCTTCTATGAACGAACTCTTCGCCCGCAAAGTCGGGCGCTCGCTCGGCGAGTATCTGGCTCAGTTTGCGTGACCTGATTTGCCCGGCCTCAATTTGCGTGACGAACAGCGGCTGAAGTGCGTTATTCTGTCTTGCAATGCAAGGCCGCATCTGGACGGTACCCAATCAAATCACCCTTCTCCGGCTCGGCTTCCTGCCGTTCTTTCTCATTCTCATTTCTTATGAGCATTACAGGTGGGCCCTGCTCGTCCTCGTCGTTGCGGGCCTCTCCGATGGAATTGACGGATTACTTGCCCGCAGCCTCAACCAGCGCTCTTCGCTCGGCGCCTTTCTCGATCCCATCGCGGACAAGCTGCTGCTCTCTTCATCGTTTTTGATTCTTGCGTTTGAGAAAAAACTCGCCTGGTGGTTAACTATCCTGGTGCTTAGCCGCGACATTCTCATCCTCGTCGTCGCAGTAGTGATCATTCTGATCTCGGGTTATCGCCCCTTTCCGCCCAGCATCCTGGGAAAATCGACCACGGCGATTCAGATCATTCTTGTCTTTGCTGTGGTTTTCGCCGCGGCGTATCCCGATCTGCGTCTGGCGCCCCTCGTTCACACCCTGATCTACACGGTCGCCGGTCTCACAGTGCTATCTGGTTTTCACTACTCGTTTACCATAGCGCGCCGTCTCAGCTCTTCCTAAGCGAGAACAAAAACAAGAAAGGGCCAGTTCTAGACTCGCCCATTTCTCCAAAACGGGATTCCAGGAGGCAACTATGTGCCCGGTAGTGCGTCCCGAAAATGGAGGAACATCATCGCAAAACTGGCCACGACCACGATTCCCGCGAGCCACGCGAGGGCGTAGGCTCGCTTGAACTCCGCAGCATTCATCGGTTCGCGGTCCGCCAGAAATTTTCCCAGGAGAAATCCAGCCGCGAGACCTCCGAAGTGTGCAGCGTTGTCAATCCCGATCGGCAGCAAAGCCATAATGAACAGATATACGACCATGCGGGTCATCTGCGCGCGGATCTCGCGGGCGTATATACCACCGCGCCCCGTGGTCATTCCCAGCATGACTCCTATTAGACCCGCCAATGCGCCGGACGCGCCAATGCCCACACCGAAGCCGTGGTAAATTCGGAGATTCCAGGCGGTGCTTGCTAGAAAACTGCAAATTCCCGTAAAGACATAGATGAAAAGATATCGCGCTGATCCGTAGATCCGCTCGACCTGCGGGCCGATGTCCACAAGAAAGAGAGAATTCATTGCGATGTGGAGCAAGCCACCGTGGAGAAAGATCGGCATGACCAGGCGCCACCATTCTCCCTCCAGAATGGCGATAGACTGGCGCGCGCCGAGCTGATACAGGACTCGACCGCTCACACCGCTGAATAAATTGAGACCGCCGGTCGCTAGGTTGGAGGCGACCAGGCTTACTCCAAAGAGAAGGAGATTTACAATCAGGATCAGCGTGGTCACGGGAGTCTCGCCGCCAATGGCTCCGCCGAGAGACTTGCTCACGGCGACAAGCGAAAAGCGGAGGCTGGTGCCACACTCGTGGCAACGGGTGGCGCTGATGCCGACGAGGGCGCCGCAGGCGGGACAGATTTTTGGGCGGGGCTGCTCGTTGCCGGCGCCGAAGAAACTGCGTACGGCGTTTTTCCAGCGTTCGAATCGCCACTGCCATCGATAGGGAAGCGCCAATTCTCCTCCTTGCGGGGTTCGAAGAGCGTTCCTATAATACCGAAATCGCGTCTCTTTACCTTGAACAACGGGTCGCGGGCAAAACCATGGACAAATTCGAAGAATTCGGGCGCCGGCTAGACGAAGAACTCACGCGCCTTCGCCGCTATATCGAAGAGGAAGTTGCGCCGGAGACCGAGAAGCGCACAGCCCAGTTTCTGCGCGAAGTTTCCGAAAAACTCACCGAAGCAGCAAGCAAACTGGAATCGCGCAATGCCGCGCGCACGGCGCGGGATGCGCAGAAACCTGCGTCATGATCCGGGCCGACACGTGACCTCCTTCTGGGCCGCGCATCGCCGGAAAACCGCCTGTTACCTTTTTAGTATTATATTACTTCTATTAATTCCTGGCTGCGCTTCGCGCCGCATTGTGGCGGACCCGCGCCAGCCTCCTCCGGCCCAACCCTCGCCCACGCCGCCGGAGACCGCCGAATCCGCCAAACGCTCCACGGATGTCCGGCCAGGAGCAACGCCAACGGCTCCTTCTCCAGCGTCCAAGCGCAATAAGCCCGCTGCCGGGTCTCTCGACATAAATTTTATCGAGGAGGGCAACGCCTCGTGGTATGGCGAACCGTTCCACGGGCGGCGCGCGTCGAACGGCGAGACCTACGACATGTACAAGCTGACGGCCGCTCACCGCACGCTGCCGTTCGAAACGATGGTTCGCGTCACGAATCTCAGCAACGGTAAGTCGACTGTTGTGCGCATCACCGACCGCGGGCCGTTCGTGGAAAACCGGATTATTGATCTATCGCTCGCGGCTGCCCGCGAAATCGACTCCGTTGGGCCGGGCGTCGTGCCGGTGCGCGTGGAAATCGTCTCGCCGGGGATCGACCCGACAGCGGGGTTTTTTACCGTCCAGATTGGAGCCTTCCGCGATCCGGCAAATGCCGAGCGGCTGCGCGAGCGGTTGAATGGGTCGTATTCGCCGCTCTTTATCCAGCAGTATGATTCCCCCGACGGGCTCTACTACCGCGTGCGGGTGGGCCGCATTTTCGGCGAAGACGCTGCACGTCAATTTGGCGATCAGCTACGCACACGGGAAGGATTCACGCCGTTTGTGGTGCGCCTGGACGAGGGCGCGCCCACAGGAGGCAATTGATGGACGCAAACTGCCTATTCTGCAAAATCGGCGCAAAACAGATTCCATCGAAGATCGTTTACGAGGATGCCGAGGTCTTCGCGTTTGAAGACGTCAGCCCGCAGGCGCCGACGCACATCCTGATCTGCCCGCGAAAGCATTTTGAGTCACTCCATGACGCGACAGCGGAAGACCAAGCCGTCATCGGGAAACTGAATCTTGTGGCGGCGCAACTAGCGCGAGAGCGAAAACTTCTTGAAGGCTACCGCACTGTGTTCAACAACGGACGAGGCGCGGGCCAGTCTGTTTTTCATTTGCACCTTCACTTGCTCGGTGGGCGTGCGTTCCGCTGGCCGCCTGGTTAGACCTGTCATTCATAGCGGAGGGCGACCAAGGGATCGACGCGCATGGCGCAGCGGGCGGGGAGCATGCAGGCGGCGAGGCCTACCGATACGATAAGCGTCACCACGGCAGCAAATGTCCATGGGTCAGTGGCTGAAACACCGGAAATTTGGCTGGCGAGAAAGCGGGTGAGGGCGAGGCTGGCGCACAGGCCGATGATAATTCCTGCAGCCACCAGACGGAAGCCGTTGAGGAGCACCAGACGAAGAACATCTGCCTGTTGGGCTCCCAACGCCATGCGAATGCCAATCTCGTGAGTCCGCAATGAGACCGTGTAGGCCATCACGCTGAAAATACCAACGACCACGAGGACCAGTCCGATGGAAGCGAAGGCTGCCAGCACTACAAGCTCAAATTGCGGCCCACGGTAGAACTCTTTCAGCGAAGCTTCGAGCGTGCCGGATGTAGCAATCCGCACACTCGGATCGATAGCCCGGACCTCCTGGCCCATGTTTTTCAATAATGAGTTTGGATCAACGGCGGTGCGGGCCATGAACGTTCGCCAGTTAAATCCCGCAACGCTGTAAGGGACAAAGGCTTGCGGGAAAGACTGCCAGGACGGATTGTCATAGCCGCGTGTCTTGTAATCGCGGACGATCCCAATGATTTCGAAATAAGTGTCACGCGGCGCGGCAAGAGCAAAATAAGGGAGGTCGAAAGTGTCTAATTTGACCTTGTGCCCGAGAGGATCCTCGTTGGGAAAGTACTGGCGAGAAAAAGCTTCGTTTACGACCATCACGTCTCGCGCAGCAGACACATCGTCTTCGGAAAAGAACCGTCCGCGAACCAAAGGCAGTCCGAGCGTTTGAAAATAACCATCGCTGCACATTTCAAACCGAGTCTCCCAGCGGTCTCCGTGAGGTTTGCCGCGGATAATTGTGTCGCTGACCTCGTACTTCAGTGGCGGTGGGTCGGCAAATTCTGCAACAGAAGTAACACCGGGGAGGGCTCGCATGCGCTCCAGGAGTTGACGCGTCAGAGCGTTTTTCTTTTGCAACGAGCCGGCTAGGTCCGTGTTGTACGTCGGCGGCAGATTGAGCTCGAAGTAGAGAACATTCTTCGGATCGAATCCGAGGTCCACACGTGTGAGAATCAGGAAGCTGCGCATCAAAAGGCCGGCAGCAACCAGAAGGACGATTGACAGCGCAATTTCGCTGATTATTAACCCGCCGCGAAGCTTTCCATGCCGAAAACTTCCCCCAACGCCTTTGCCACTGCCTGTCAGACGCGGCTGCAAATCACCGCGCACAACGTGGAGCGCAGGCGCAATGCCGCAGAGGATCGTCGTCAGCATGGTAACGCCAAGAGATAGAAGAAGGACGGGCGCATTCATACGAATCACGCTCTCGTCGGGAAGAGTACCGCCGGGAATCAGTGCAACGACAGTTTCCAATCCGAAGTATGCGAACACACATCCGGTGCCGGAGGCCGTGGCTGCCAGCACGAAACTTTCAATGAAAAACTGCCGGATCAAGCGACCGCGGGTTGCGCCCATTGTGGCGCGCACGGCTATTTCGCGTTCGCGGGTTGTAGCGCGAGCCAGCAACAGGTTTGCAACGTTGCTGCAGGCTATTAAAAGGAGCAGGAAAACGGCGGCGAGCAGTGCATAAAGTGTTTTCCGAAAGTCTCCGATAAGACTGTCGAGCATCGTCTGCGGCACGATCGCAAACCTATTCTCCGGAAAAATCCCACCCGGGTTTGGCTTGTGCAAACGGTGCGCAATGGAATCGAGGTTGGCTCCGGCAGCGGCCACACTGACACCCGGCTTGAGACGTCCTGCCATCTGTAACGAGCGGTAGTTGGCCATGACCGGCAGCCAAAAGTTCGCATTGAAGGCGTTGAACTGCAAGGGCATGATTCCGACAAGCGTTGTTGGCTTGCCGTTCAAAATAAAAGTTCTACCGACGATTTTAGGATTACCACCGAACTCTCGCTGCCAGAGCCGATAGTTCATTACGAACACGGGCGGAGCGCCAGGGCTGCCATCTTCCTTCGAGATCGCGCGGCCCAGCAGCGGCGGGACACCTAGGTAGTCAAACGTGTTGGTTGTTACAAACGCTCCCCAAGAAAAAAATCGAATGGATTTGCCGTCGTCGTACGTGGGTCGCATGTGGATGTAGCCAATAACGTCTTCGAATACGTCATTTTGTTCGCGAAAGGCGCGCACCTCCTCAGGGCTGAAATACCTGCGATCTTTCGAGTTGCCGCCGTCGGTTAAATTGTGCAGTACGAATACAACAGATCTGTTGAAGTTTTTATAAGGAAGCGCATGGACAAATACGTTATAGACGACGCTGAAAACTACAGTAGATGCGCCAATTCCGAGAGCCAATGCAAGGATGGCAATCAGGGAAAACCGTCGATCCTTGCGAAGGTTGCGGAACGCATAGCGAAAGTCGCGGGCGAAATTGTCGAGATGAGTTTCCCAGCGCGTGTCGCGCACTTCCTCTTTGACCCGCTCGATACCACCGAATTCAAGTCTCGCGCGGTGGCGGGCTTCCTGGGGGCTCATGCCTGCTGCGACGAAATCGGCGATCTGCTGCTCGAGATGGAAGCGCAACTCGGCATCGAGCTGTTTTTCAGCGCGCTGTTTTCGAAAAAGGCGAGTCAGCCAATGCATGACTTGGACTCTACTCTGCAGTGCGGAGGATCAGAGCAACAGCGCCGGAGAGCCGCTCCCAATTGAGCATTTCGGCCTCCAACTGTTTCCGGCCCTTGCGGGTAAGGGAGTAAAACTTGGCTTCGCGACCCGTGTCTGTCTTCCTCCAATCGGCGTCGAGCCAGCCGCGGTCTTCGAGGCGGTGCAGAGCGGGGTAGAGGGAACCCTGCTGGAGCTGAAAGAAATCTTTGGAGATCTGCTGAATGCGCTGGGAGATCGCGTAGCCGTGAATGGGGCCCAAAGCCACGACCTTGAGGATGAGCATGCCCAGCGTGCCTTTGAGCAATTCAGATTTGTCTTGAGTCATGCGGATACCTAGGAGTCCTACCTTTACGCCTAGAATCTCTACCTATACGAACGATATAGACGTATGTCAAGCAGAAAACGTTTCCTGGCGGATTCCGGGTTTCGCGATATTTTGTCGATTTTCACGCTCGGGCTAAGATAGGGGCCGCTTTGAGGAGGAATTCATGCCCGTGCGGCGTGTACCGACGATTTTGATTTTGTTTGCGGTGGGTCTTGTGCTTTTCGCGGGATTGCCGTGCGCCTCTTCGGCGCAAGAATCAGCGGCTGCTCCCGCGGAGGGGAAGGCGCTCACCATAGAGCGCATTTACTCGCAGCCCAGCTTGAGCGGACGACTGACACGCGGCGTCGCGTGGAGCCCCGATGGAAAGCAGCTCAGCTTTTTTGAAAGCAAGGGAACGGGGAAGGACGCGAAGACAGAGCTGTGGGTTATGGAAGTCCCTTCGGGGGAGCGGCGCTTGCTCGTTCCCGCCGACAAACTTGAGTCTGTTCTTCCAGCGGAATCGGGGAGAGCAACACAGGCCACGGGCCTGGGCCGGCGCGCGTCCGCACAGTACCAGTGGGCGCCGGGAGGCAATGCGCTGCTGTTCGAGGGGCCAAATTCGCTGGCGTGGTTTGATTTGAAGTCGCAGACGGCGCGGACGCTGGTCTGGGGGAAGGAATCGATCGCGGACGCGAAGATTTCACCGGACGGACGCTATGTGAGTTTTGTCCGAGATCACAACCTGTGGCTGGTCAATGTGGCCGATGGAAAAGAGCGTTCGTTCACGCAGGGCGGCACAGAAGAGGTACGCAAAGGAGAGCTGGACTGGGTCTATCCCGAAGAATTGGACATTCGAACGGCTTATTGGTGGGCGCCGGACTCTTCGGCGATCGCGTATCTGGAGATGGATGAACGCAAGGTTTCGAAATACCCGCTGGTGGAGTTTTCCTCGTACAGCGGGGAAGCGGAGTTCGAGCGATATCCCGTTGCCGGCGGCGCCAATCCCGCAGTGCGCGTGATGGTTGGCGCGGTGAATGGAGGCGAGGCGCGCGCGATGGATATTGGCGCGGAGACGGATATTTATATTCCGCGCGTCAACTGGCTCAGCGATTCGAAGCGGCTCGCGATTCAGCGTCTAAATCGCAAGCAGACGGTGCTTGACCTGCTTTTCGCGGATGCCGCAACAGGAAAGACGCGCACGGTGCTAAGCGAGAAAGACGAGTATTGGATTAATGTGAGCGACGATCTTCACTTTTTTAAGGATGGCAAGCGATTCCTGTGGTCCAGCGAGCGCTCGGGATACCGGCATCTCTATCTCTACGATCTGGAAGGGAAGCAGCTTGCGCAACTGACCAAAGGAGATTGGGAAGTCACGGCCTTAAACGGAGTTGACGAAGCGAAAGGCCTGATCTATTTCACGGCAACGGAAAAGTCGCCGACGGAACGGCAGGTCTACCGCATCAATACGGGCGGCTCAGGATTCAGACGCGTCACGATTGGCGACGGCACACACGCCGCCGTCCTGTCTCCCGACTGCAGCGCGCTCGTTGACACGTACTCGAACTCGATGAATCCGCAGCGGCAGGATGTCCTGCGCGCTGACGGAACCAAGATCGCCGCGCTCAACGAAAACAAAGTCGAAGAACTTGCGGCGTACCGTCTTTCGCCGGTCGAGTTTTTCACGGTGAGAGCGAGCGGCGGCGCGCCGCACGGGCAGGTGGTGGTCAACGCCTGGACCGGAAACAATTTCTTGTGGCACCAGCTCATGGCGCAAAAGGGCTACATCATTTTTGAGGTGGACAATCGGGGCTCCACGGGGCGTGGGCATGTGTTTGAAGCGCCGATCCACCATCATATGGGCGTCAAGGAGCTTTCCGACCAGCGCGACGGCGTGGCTTACCTGAAATCGCTTCCATACGTGGACGGCAGCCGCATCGGGATTTGGGGATGGAGCTACGGCGGATACATGACGTTGAATGCGATGTTTCGGGCAAGTGACGATTTCAAGGCGGGTTTTTCCGGCGGGCCGGTCACCGATTGGCTGTTCTACGACACGATCTACACCGAACGCTACATGGGACTGCCGCAGGAGAACGCGGAAGGCTACAAAGATTCCTCGCCGGTGAAGTACGCGGCGCAATTGAAAGGGAAGCTGCTGATTGCGCACGGCACAGGGGATGACAACGTGCACTTCGCCAACACGCTGGCAGTGATCAACGACCTGATCGAAGCAGGGAAGTACGCCGAGGTGCTGCCATTTCCGGGCCGCGGGCACGGCGTGAGCGACTTGCCCGCGCAGCGCGTGCTGATGCGGCGGGTCATGCAGTTCTATCTGGATAACCTGTAGATTCAACGAGTTTGGCTTCTTCAGAGTAGACAAAAGAAAGTCCTTGACAGGTTCTAAGTCTTGTGCAAAATACTTAGTTGTTAGGTAATTACACTATCTCTAGGATGACTTCATGAGAACTCGAATTGCTCCTCAGGTTAAGGTCGCGGACGAGGTTTGGATTGCCTGCGCCCTCCTTCACCGCGAGCACCCCGCCTCCCCGGACTTCACCATCGATGAGATTGTAGAACGAGCGCGCAAGGAAAAGCTTCACGAGCCTTTTCGCCCTGGCGTTTACGTTCACGTTGTTCTTCATTGCGTCGCGAACCGCCCCCCGAACCCAGGCCGCTATCGCATGCTGCTTGAGACCAAGGAGGGCCGACGGCGTCTGTTTTGCAGCGTTGATGCCTATCATCCAGGAAGAGAAGGGGCAAAAACCATGCCAGGCCCGGAAGACCTACCCCCAGAGTATGGCGACCTCTTGAAATGGTATCGAGAATGGAGTGCGCAGGCCGCTCGAAATCTTGTTGAGACCGATCCATTGCTAAATTTGAAAGGGTCGGGTGCGCATCTGTGGGAGGACGAGACACCGGATGAGTACGTCGAGCGACTGCGAGAAGGATGGGAATGAGCCGCATCTTCTGGGATACGAACCTCTACATCTACTTGATCGAAGGGCGCAGCTCTATGGCCGGCCAAGTCGAAACCTTGAGAAGCAAAATGCTCGCGCGGGGAGATCAGCTTTTAACTTCCACACTGACGCTCGGCGAAGTTCTTGTCAAACCCATCACGATGGGGGACCTAAAGCTTTCGGCGGTTTACCAGAATGCTTTGACGGTCTCATCGGTACTGATCCCTTTCGACGTGAAGGCTGCGGGAACCTACGCACGGCTTCGAAGTGATCGGTCTCTGCGGGCCACGGACGCCATTCAACTTGCTTGCGCGGCATCAGCGGGAGTCGATCTCTTCATCACCAACGACGCCCGGCTTCACGGGAAGCAGGTCGCCGGAATTCAGTTCATCGTGCCACTGGACCGGGTTCCCATCTGAAAAACGGGACCCCAGTTTTGGCAATCAAAAAAAGGGGACGCGGCTTTTTCCGCCGGGTCCCTTTTTTCTGCAACTAGAGAAATTGACGAAAGTTCTTTCGCTCCTAGTCTCCTAGTGCACGCCGGAGTATTCCACGTGGACGTAGCGGCCGAGGCGAGCGTTGAAGAGCAGGTACCAACCGGGGTGATGGTCGTCATCGTAAACGTAGACTTGATCCTGATCCCAAGCCCAATCGCGGCAGCGATCGACGTCGTAGGAGGCCACAACCCAAGAGGAATTGTCGTAGAGCATGACGCGCCGGGTCCGGACATCGAGCCTGTGAATGACGTAAACATCTCTCACATGCTCATAACGCCCGTAAGGATAAGCGCGGCCGGGGCGAATGCGGTCGTGGTCGGAATCCCAATTACGGTGCTCATCGCGAATCTCCTGCTTTTCCCAACCTTTGTGCTTGCCGTTGTCGTGCCGGTCGCCGCGGTCGTCATCCCCATGCTTATCCCAGCCCTTGTGCTTGCCGTTGTCGTGGCGGTCATCACGATCCCGGCGGTCGTCACGGTCCTGCGAGGGAGCTGCCAAGGACAGTGTTCCTGCCAAAGCCCAAAGCGCTGCACCAAAAATAAGTTTCCGCATTTGTTTCTCTCCTGAGAAGCCTTTTGGCCCACTTACATTCCTGGGCAGTCGCAGGGTTTGTCCCTGAGTCTGCCGGCCGTAGAAGGGTCGATGTCATTTCTATTGTCGCCCATTCCCGATGTGGATTTCGACCGTTTCGAATCTTCACGTTCCCCATCAGGTACTAATAGGCTCGGTGGCAACCGCGGCATGCAATGAGGATTGACTGGACGGGTCTGGCAGCAAACTATGGGGCGACTACATCTTTCAGACTCGACTTCACCTGGACTGCGGAAAGGCTGGACGCATCCCAACCGCCGCCGAGGGCCTTAACCAGCAAGACGCTGGTGACCAGACGCTGCCCCTGGATGACGGCCATCTCCTGTTCATTGGTCAGGAGGTTCTGCTGAGCGCTGACGACGTCAAGATAACTGACAAGGCCGCCCACATATCGATCGGTAGAAATTTCCAGCGCCTTCCTGGAAGCCTCCACGGCCTGCGCTTGAGTCTTGCGCGCGGCATCGAGCACCGTTAGCCCGGTCACATCGTCCTGGACCTCTTGGAAGGCAGTGAGCACGGCCTGCCGGTAATTTGCCACGCTGCCGTCGTAGCCTGCCTTGGCAAGTTCCACCTGAGCGCGACGGGTGCCTCCCGTGAAAATACTTTCGGCGACGTTTGCGCCAACGGCCCAGACTGTGCTCGATACACTGGCGAGCTTGGCAATGTCCGCAGCCTGCCAGCCACCGGTTCCAAATAGGTTCAAGGAAGGGTAGTACGCGCTCCTGGCAATTCCGATTTGCGCGTTAGCGACCGCCATCTGGCGTTCCGCTTCGGCGATGTCCGGCCTGCGCTCGAGCAAGTCTGAGGGCAAGCCTGCGTTCAGTGCGGGAGGCTCGGCGTTCAGTTCCTTTCCTGCAATGTGAAAATCGGGCGCAGGCTTGCCGGCCAGAACAGCAATCGCGTCTTCAAACTGTTTTCTCTGTTGCTGGAGTAATGTGGCTTGCGTACGAGTTGTTTGCAGAAGCGTTTCTTCCTGGGCAACGTCCAGGCCGGAGGCAAGGCCGCCCTTATGACGGGAATTGACTAGGTCGAGGCCGCGCTGCAGCGTGTCCACGGTGCGGTTGAGAATGCCGAGCTGGATATCCAGCTGGCGCAGCGTGAAATAATCCGCCGCGAGTTGGGCGCCGATCACCAGGCGGACGTTTTCCAAGTCCGCCGCGCTTGCCTGGTAGGAAGCTTGGGCTGCTTCGATGCTGCGCCGGCGCCTGCCGAACAAATCCACTTCATAACTCACGGTGAATGGCACACTAAACGTGTTCTGTGTGACTGGATGCAGGCCGAACACCACGCCGCTCGCGGGCCGGTTGCCCGAGAGCCGTTGCCGCTCGGCGTTTGGAGCGACTCCTAACGCGGGGAAATTCGCCGCTAACTGGATGGCCGCCGTGGCGCGGGCTTGATTGTAACGAGCGCTGGCGGCCTGCAGCGTTTGATTCGCAGCGAGTGCGTCCTTCTCCAGCGCGTTCAGATCATCATCGTGGAAAACGGCCCACCATTCGCCTTTGGGCAGAGAATCCTTGGGCGCGCTTTCGCGCCAGGGCTCGGTGATGTCCCACTTTGCAGGGACAGGCGCGGTCGCCCGCTGATATTTGGGACCGACCGTGCATCCCGCGAGAAGCGGGAGAGCACCGGAGGCGAGCCAAAGGAACGAAGGGAATTTTCGTCCGGGCATTACTTCTTCGCTCCCGGCGTTCCGTTCGAATTCGGAGTAACGGCTCGCTGCTGCGCACCTGGGGTTGGTATTGCGCCCTGTTGGGGGGGGACTGCAGGCTGCGCGAGTTCCTTGACCCGCACTTCCTGGCCTTCATCGAGCGAGTCCGCCGGATTGAGTACGATCCAGTCATTCCCGTCAAGCCCCTGCAGGACTTCGAGCGAAGTGCCGTAATCCCGGCCAATAGTCAATGGACGGAGGTGCAGTTTGTGATTAGCATCCACGACGACGGCGCGCAGGCCTTCCGAGCGGAAGAGCAGGGCATTTACCGGCACTTGCAGGCGCGTGGCGGCTACCTTCACCTGCAGGTGCACCTGGGCGAACCCGCCGGGGAATAACTGTCCGTTCTTGTTTGGCACATCCACTTCCGTAAGCAATGTCCGTGTGCTGGGATCGATGGCTTCCGAGGTGCGTACGACTTTGCCCTGGAAATTCTGTCCCGGGTACTGGGTGAGCTGCAGATATGCGCCCAGTCCGGCGCGAACCGACGGCGCGTAGTTTTCAGGGACCGTTAGGTACACGCGAATGGGGTCGGTTTGCGCAAGGGAAAAAAGCTCCTGCTGTGTTCCGCCGTTGCCCGCATTGATCAAAGTACCGGTGTCGACATTGCGCCGGGTAATGACGCCGCTGAACGGCGCATAGATATGCTTGAACGATTCCAGCTGCTCCAGGCGGCGCACGTTCGCTTCGGCGGATTGGACGGTGGCTTTCTTGGCCGCATAGTCGCCGGCGGCGTTGTCGACCTCCTGTTTCGAAACGCCGTCCGTTTTTAGAAGCTCCTCATATCGAGTGGCGGTAATTCTTGAGAGGTTCTCGTTCGCTTGCGATGTGTTCAGATCGGCACGCGCCTGCGAGAGTTGCTGATCCACTTCCGGCGTGTCGATGTCCGCAAGCAATTCGCCTTGGGAGACGCGACTGCCGATGTCGCGATACCATTTTCTCAGGTAGCCGTTGGTTCGCGCGTAGATCGGGGATTCCACGTAGGCTTGGAGCGTGCCGGGCAAGACCAAGTCTTCCTGAGGCGCCTCTGCGGTGGGATGGATAACCGCAACTGTGGGAATCGCCAGGGTTTCGGTTTCCTTCGCAAGAGTCTGGTACTGCGCGTGGCGCTGCACCAGCGTGAACGCGCCCAAAACCACCAGGACGATTGCGCCGCCGATGAGGAGCGTATAAAGCCGCGTGCCCTTCGCGAGAGATTGTCCTCCCTGTTCGGGTTCCATCTGCACTTTACCTTCCTTCACTTTCCAGCATTTCTTCCACTTTGTAAACCATGCGCGACTCAGGCGACCGACGGGGCCGTGGAGCCACCATGATGCCTTCGGCGTTCCCGGCGCCCGTGAATCATGGAAAAGACGCACGGCACGAAGAACAGGGTCGCAAACGTCGCAAAAACGAGGCCCCCGATAACGGCCCGGCCGAGCGGCGCGTTCTGTTCGCCGCCTTCGCCCAATCCAACGGCCATCGGCACCATGCCGATGATCATCGCCAGCGCCGTCATGATCACGGGCCTGATGCGCACGAAACCTGCCTGAAGAGCCGCCTCGCGCGCGGACTTTCCTTCGCTCATCTGCTCGCGCGCGAAGGTCACCACCAAAATACTGTTGGCCGTAGCCACGCCCATGCACATGATTGCGCCAGTCAGCGAAGGCACGTTGAGTGTCGTGTGGGTCAGGAGCAGAATCCAACAGATTCCCGCCAGCGCTCCGGGTAGCGCGGTAATAATGATGAAGGGGTCGAGCCACGACTGGAAGTTTACGACAATCAATAGATAGGCCAGGATGATGGCGCCAATCAGCCCGAATCCCAAACCCGTGAACGAACTTTTCATGGTTTGAACCTGGCCGCGGATGGCGATGTGGCTACCGCGCGGTAATTCTTTCTCAATAGCTTGCACGCGCTTGGCGACTTCATCGGCCACGCCGCCTAAGTCGCGGCCGGAGACGGCAGCATAAACGTTGATCATTGGCTGGACGTTATAGTGCGAAATCTCCGCGGGCCGCGCCGTCGTGCTTGTCTGCACCAGGTTACCAAGGATCTGCGGCGCGGCTCCCGGATAGCTTCCGTTGATAGGAGTGTTCTGCAAGGCCTGGTAAGTGTCCATGCGGTATTGCGGGGATTGGACCGCGACGCTGTAACTCACGCCATTCCGCGGATCGAGCCAGAAGGACGGGGCAGTCTGAAAACTGGAACTCAGAGAAACCAGCACGTTCTGGGCGACATCCCGAGTCTGCATGCCAACGGATTGGGCGCGAGTGCGGTCAATCTGCAGAAAGAGCGCGGGGCCGTCAAAGGCCTGTTGGACATGCACATCCACCGCGCCAGGAATATGGCGTATCTCGTTGGCCAGCTTTTCTCCGACAACGTAGTTCCCGGTTTGGTTCTGGCCCACGATTTCGACATCAATCGGCGCCGGCGTGCCGAAGTTGAGAATCTGCGTGACGATATCAGCCGGCTGAAAGGCGAATTGCACGCCAGGAAAGCGTTGCGGCAGTTTTTCACGCAGGTCGCTGATGTAGGCGCTCGTAGGTCTTCCGCGTTCATCTTTCAATTGAACGAGGATTTCCGCGTCTGAAGTTCCGATGGTACCCGCATTGCTGTACGTCAAATTGATGCCGCTGTACGGAAGGCCAATGTTGTCGAGTACGGTGATGAGCTCATTCTTTGGAATCGTTTCGCGAATCGCTCCATTGACCTGGTCGGCCAGGCGGGCCGTTTCTTCAATACGGAGGCCGGTACGCGCACGCATGTGCAGGCGAATTTGGCCGGCATCCACTTTGGGAAAGAAATCGCGGCCCAGGAAGGCGGCGATCAGCACGGAAAACGCGCAAAAACCCAGAAAACAGAGGGAAAACAGCTTCGGAGCGTGTAGCGCGGAACTCAATGCGTTCCGGTAACCCGCGCGAAACTTTTCAAAATTGCGTTCGAACACTTGCTGGTAGCGTCGGAAGAAGCCCTGCTTTTCTCCGAGGTGTTCTTCGGCGTGGTACTCGTCTTCGGAGCTGAGGAGGTACATCGCCAAGGTCGGCACGATCGTGCGCGACCACATGTAGGAAGCGAGCATGGCAAACATGACCGCCTCGGCCAACGGCACAAAGAGAAATTTTGCGACACCCGAAAGAAAGAACATGGGTATGAATACGATGCAAATGCAAAGGGTCGATACGAAGGCGGGCACGGCAATCTGTTGGGCGCCGTCTAGAATAGCTTGAACCGTATCTTTGCCCATCGCCAGGTTGCGATTGATATTTTCAATTTCCACCGTGGCGTCATCGACGAGGATCCCGACGGCCAGCGCGAGGCCGCCGAGGGTCATGATGTTTATCGTTTCGCCGAGAGCACTGAGGCAGAGAATGCTGACGAGAATAGACAGCGGGATCGAGATGGCGATGATCAGCGTGCTTTTCCAGTTTCCGAGAAAGAGCAAGATCATGATCGCCGTGAGACAGGCCGCGATGATCGCCTCGCGAATGACGCCCTGGATGGACGCCCGCACGAAGAGCGACTGGTCAAAAAAAGTGGTGATGTGCAGGCCTTCCGGCAGCGAGGAGCTGTAATTATCCAAGATCTGTTTGACCCGGCCCACGATGTCTAGAGTCGAGGCGCGGCCGGTTTTGTAGATGCTCATGAGAACGCCGCGCTGACCATTGGCAACAACTATGTTGGTCTGCGGAGAAAAACCGTCGCGGACATGGGCGACATCCTTCATGTAGATGGTCGTGCCGTTGACGGTCTTTACGGGCAGATCGTTCAGCTCGGCGATGGATTGAGGGCTTCCGTTCATCTCGATGGTGTATTCGAGAGGGCCGAGCTTCGCGGTTCCGGTAGGAAGGATCAAGTTCTGCGCATTTACCGCGTTGACGATATCGACCGCGGAGAGGCCCTTGGACTGCAGAGCCGCCGTATCAATATCGACGCTCACCAGCCGTTGCTTTCCGCCATAGGGAAAGGGAGTGGCAGCGCCTTGGACGGTGGCGAGCTGCGTCCGGATGAAGTTGTTTCCGAAATCGAAAAGCTGCTGTTCGCTAAGAGTATCACTCGTCAGGCCAAGCTGTATGACGGGAACCGTCGAGGCTGAATAGATGATGACCAGAGGCGGTGTGGTTCCCGGGGGGAGAAATCGCAGAAAGGTCTGAGAGATGGCGGCAGTTTGCGCGAGGGCCGTCTGAATGTTCGCGCCCGGCTGGAAGTAGACTTTGATCACCGCAATGCCGGGAAGAGATTGCGACTCAATGTGCTCGACGTCGCTGACGAGAGTGGTGACGCCGCGCTCGACGTTGGAGGTGATGCGCTGCTCCATCTCGTGCGGCTGGAGGCCATTGTAGGTCCACACGAGACTGATGACCGGGATGTTGATGTCCGGAAAAATATCCGTGGGTGTGCGCAGCAGCACCACTGGCGTCAGCAGGATGATCACGAGCGCCATTACGATAAACGTGTACGGCCTCGCCAGCGATAATCGGACTATCCACATGAAGCGTTGACGATTCCTTCAGAGTTCCTGACCGCTTGCTCTCCCGAACTAAATCGGATTGGTTTAAGCGTACTTTACTCTTAGATTCCTGGACTCATTTCTTTGGGTACGCGGCTGTCCCGCCCAGACGATATATGGTCCGCCGGGACGAGGGTAAGCGAATCGACATGACACAAGAAGAGGTCTCGCAAACCTCTTGCCAACACCTCTCAATGATGGTCCTGACCCAAAGCATCACAAATCATAACTCTAGCCACGGCGGACAACTCTCCGGCATCTCTGCTCGGCTGTTGGATGCCCATACTTTGACAGATGTCACAATCAGGTCCGGTTCCAAATTGGACTTTAACTCCGAATCCCCATTCGATGAAAGATAAGCGACGGTGCCGGAGATTCCTCACCGGATTCGGGGATCCTGAGAGGAGTGCAGGAAGAAGAGCGCAGAAAGCAAGATACAGCTGGAGCCTACTTATGGGTCATGGTGAAGACGCCGTCCCAAGCGGAGGGCGGCTCATCGAAGAGATACTCCTGGCAGCGTTTCCAATACACGCGGGAGGGTCCATCTTCCGGCCATTTCTCCAGAAGCTGCTGGAAGTGTTGCTGCGCTTCTTGCCACCGGCGGCTGTGGTAGAGGTCGCGGGCGCGCGCGAATTGTTCGAGACGCAGACGCAGCGTGTCCGCTGCGCCATCAACCCTCAATTCCGATTCGCGTCCGATGAGCTCGTAGATGGTTACGGGCTGGAGTTTGCCTTTGACACGCATCAAGTCGAGTTCACGAAAAACGAAACCGCCGGTCTTGGCCGCATCATACGTCGTTTCGTTTACGATGATATGCGTGCCGTAGTCCTTATTAAGGCCTTCGAGGCGCGAGGATAAGTTTACGGCGTCACCAAGCGCGGTGTAGCCGTAGCGCAGGATGGAACCCATATTTCCGACGCTCGCCACGCCGGTGTTCAAACCGATGCCGATGTCGAGCTGAGGCTTTCCTCCCAACTCCCGCTGCTTCTGCATCTCCCGCACGCGCTTCATCATATCTAGCGCCGTGTCGCAAGCTTTCACCGCGTGGCCCGGTTCTTCAAACGGCGCACCCCCGGAAAGCCATGACGGCATCGCCGATGTATTTGTCGAGAGTTCCCTGATGGCCGAAGATGAGCCCGGTCATATCTGAGAGATATTGATTGAGGAAAAGGGCGAGTTCCTGAGCATCCAGGTTCTCAGAAATAGTGGTAAAGCCGCGGATGTCACTGAACATCACGGTGATGTCGGTCTTCTTCGGCTCGACGAGACGCGGGTTGACGAGCAGCCGGCGCACCACTTCGGGGCTGAGGTATTGACCAAAGGCGGAGCGCACGCGGCGCTTTTCTTTTTCTTCGAACAGCGCGCGGTAGAGAGAGATGAGCAACACATTTCCCGTGAGGGTCATCGCGGGCACGGTGAAGTTGAGCCACCAGCCGTGCAAGAAGGCCGCGTAATCCAGGGTTACCAGCGGCACAAATAGGCCGGCGCCAAACCACATCCATCGTGGCTGCACCAGCGCCATCCAAATACCCAAAGGAACACCGAAAAACAGAATTAGAAGGAAGTCCCACAACGCTTGCGTGGCGCCACGGACGAGGAATCCGTGGTTCAGCATGTTGTCGATGACATTGGCATGGACTTCCACGCCGGGATAGTTGATTCCCCCGTACGGCGTGGTCCTTAAATCCCCAATTCCGGTTGCGGAGGCGGGTTGTCCGGATTCGCCAGGGATGGGATGTTCGCAACAGTCGCGGCGAACAGATCTCCCCCCTGATCATATTTCCGCACGAGCTCGAGGAAATCTTGCTTGCCCGTACCGGGATTTAGCGAATTCTTTGCAAGCGAATACCAGTCAACCAGATCCGCGTACTCATCGAGCGTCTTGCTGTCAATTCCGCTCAGCTCTTCCTTTTTCAGGAAGAAATTTCCAAGTACAACCGGGCCAAAGCGGTCGATCGACTTGGCCAATTGTGCATCCGCGTCGTTCTCAGCGACGAGTTGGCGTACCCAGACCTCATACTTGGGGTCTACAACCTCGCCGCGCTTTTTTCGCTCCTCCAGATTCACCCAAATCTTCCGCATCAGTTCCACCGTGCGGTCGGGCTTGTCAAACGCGATGTCGAACGCCGCTACCTTCGCCCCATCCTCCCGAAGAACGTCGAGCACCTTCGCAAAGTGCGTTCTGGAAAACGGCCATTTGCCGAGAGCTTCTTGTGAATGCTGATCGATGTCCACGATCACAATGCGGGGATCAGCCGGGGTGACACGCGCCGGACGGTATCGAAAGCGCGTATCCAGCGAATTGTATTCAAGACGCTGCAAGAATACGAAGATTGGCGTGGGTCTTTCACCGAGGAAAGTGAAGAAATAAAGAGTAAGCGCGGCGCAGGTAATTGCCAGGCTGATGAGGAAGGAGACGCGGTGGCGCCACCACGATTGCAAAAGTTCGTAGAGGCCAAAGGCGCCCCGCCGCTGCCAAGATCCTCTTGACGGAGCCGCCATCTTTGCTCGAGCGCTACTCGCGGAAGATGAAGTTCATGCGCACGCCGTCGACCTCGATCACGTCGCCGTCATTCAGACGGACGGGACCGTGAATGGGCGTGCCATTCACAGAGGGTGTTTTGTCGCCGGGACCGAGAAAGTAGCCGTCGTCGCGCTGGTTGATCTGCGCCGCTATCGCCGGCTTGAACCATCCCTTGAGCTTCACGGTGGCCATGGCGGATTTGCCGATGACTGTGAGCTTGTTGGTGAGCATGTACTCCTTCTGATCGGTGCGTCCACCCAGGACGATAAGCGTGGGCACTTTCAAGCGGCCGGCGGCGAATTGCACGCGCTCGCCCATAGCGGCGGCCTGTTGAAGCATTTCGCGGCGCACTTTTGTGTCCAGGACCATGGTCTCATTGATGCGCGGGGCACTAGCTTTGCGCCCGGAATCCCAGGGCACGGGGGCGTCGCCGCTGGCATCAACTTTGATGTGGTGTTTGCCGATCCAAATGGAGTCGCCATCGTGAAGGGTGGCACGCTCGACCCGCAGATCGTTGACGAAGGTGCCGTTCAGACTGTCGAGGTCTTCGACGACGAGGCGCCCGGCTTCGAAGTACACGCGGGCATGATGATTGGAAACCGCCAGGTTGTCGACGGGCAGGTCGTTATCCGGGGAGCGCCCGATGCTCACGGGGCGGCTGCCCACGGGCACTTCCTTGACGACTTTTTCCTCAAACATCAGGCTGAGCTTCGCCATCTCACTTTCCTCCCGCGGTGCCGTTGTCGGCCGCTTTTTTTCGCGCCCCACGGCGCAGCCAAGAAAACCAGCCCTTGGATTCCGCTCCGACGCGCACCACAATAACCGTGATGTTGTCCGCTCCTCCGCCCTCGTTGGCCAACTCGATCAGTCTTTCGGCGGCCTTGGTGGGGTTGATTTCCGCCTGCAGGGTTCCGGCGATTTCCGGCTCCGTGACCATGCGCGTCAACCCGTCCGAGCACAGCAGCAAGATGTCTCTGGCGAACAGGGTATGTTCGTCAGTATCCACTTCGATTTCGGGCTGGGCCCCCAGCGCGCGCAGCAGCACGCTCTGCATCTCGCTTTCTTCCGCCTCGGCCGCTGTAAGGATGCCGCGACGCACCTGCTCGGCCACCAGAGAGTGATCGCTGGTGAGCTGCTGCAACCCGCCGCTGCGGAGAAGATAGGCCCGGCTGTCGCCCACATGGGCGATGCTCAACTTTGTCCCGTCAATCCAGGCGGCCGTGACGGTCGCGCCCATGCCGTGCTGCTCGGGCTTCTCTTCCGCAGAATCATAAATATTCTTGTTCGCGAGATGCACCGCGCCAGCCAAGCGCCTGGTCTTTTGGCTCCAGCCGGGTTGCACTTGCCCCGGCGGCGCCAAAGAATCTCCCGATGTAGTGGTGCAGTGATTCACGATCGTCTCAACTGCCAGAGCGCTGGCGACTTCTCCATGGGCCTCGCCGCCCATACCATCGGACAAGACGAAGAGGTTCAGCGGCTCGACGATACGGAAACAGTCCTCGTTGTTCGAGCGCACACGCCCCATATCGCTGACGCCGCCGCTCACGATCAGCACGGAATCTCCTCTTCCAGCGCGCGGAGCCGGCCCGCGCCCACACCCATCCGCGGTAGCTCAACATTCACGCTATCAGACCCTTTCCGGCGAAGAAAGACATTGATGCCTACTGATTACCGACTTTTTCGCCACAAACGCCCTTTGGACCCCCAGAGATTACAACCATTCAGGCCAAATTGCGCCATTTTTGCGGCGTCTTTGCTTTCTTAGGCGCGCTTTTCTCCATTAGAATCTTGCTATGCTGCTGCGCCGCCCTGCTCAGTGCTTCCCGCCCCTTTGCGTCGCTGCCTTGTTCTTTTGCCTCGGCGCTTTCTCCCAGCAGGCTCCGTCTGCGTCGGCCGCGCGAATCCTACTTCTCCCTCGAAGCGTGGTGTCCGGCGAGCGGGCGACGCTTGCAGTGCTTGACGTGAACGGGCGTCTGACGCCCGGTGTCACGGTCAGTTTTTCAAACGGAGATCGCTTTACTACAGACGCGACGGGGCGGGCCATGTTCGTGGCGCCGCTCAATCCGGGAGTGCTACTCGGATCGATTCCGGGGCGCGCGGGGCGCGTTGCCACGACGATCTTGACGCCCCGCGAAGCCGCCACTTCCTCGATCGAAGTATCTTCCACGCCGCGCTTTGTTTCGCTCACCGACCGATTCGAACTTGCAGGAAGAGGATTCTGCGGAGACGCGGACGCTAATCAGGTCTCGATTTCGGGGCAACGAGCGCTCGTGCTCGCTTCCTCGCCGACATCTCTTGTTGTTCTGCCGCCCATGGAATTGCAACCGGGGCGCGCTTCCGTGAGTATTACTTGCGCAAAACAAGATGCCCCTCTCCTCAAAGTGGTTTTCGTTGCGCTCGAACTGGAGGCCGATTCTTCGCCCCTGGCACCGGGGAAGCACCGGTCGCTAACGGTCCATGTGCGCGGCACGGCCAGTAAGGTGGTGCTCGAGGCGCAGAACCTCGCTCCCGATATCGCAGAACTCGTGGGCACGACTCCCGTGCGTCTGTCCAGCTCGGGCGGGGCCGATAACTTTGCCCGCTTCGACCTTGTCGGCCGGAAGCGCGGAAGCTTTTCGATCTCCATTCGTCTGTTGTCCTCGCGCAAGGTTCCACACTAGCGATCTGCTTGTTCCTTCTGGTTAACAGGTGGGGTTCGCGTTTCCCTCCTCTCCCGTCAGCCTTGTGTTACATTTCTTAGTTCCAGCCTGCCCGCTGTTTTCGGGGATATTCAATGAGCCTCTCACTCTTGTTCGGCGTCGCTCTTGCCCTCGCACTCGGCCTCTTTCTCGGGCAGCTTCTCGCGCGGCTCCGCATGGCCTCGCACGCGAATGACCTTCAATACGAAGCCGCGGGTCTCGCCGCTCAAGTCGACGAGACACGTAAGCACGTGGAGACCCAGCGCGTGCAGATAGAGGCGCTCCGCAAAGAGCTGGACGCCGAGCGGATCTTGCGCACACGCGCCGAATCAGAACGTCAAAGTGAGCGCTCCAATATTGAAGAACAGAAGCGTCTCCTGCATGAAGATGAAGCCAAGCTCCGGGAAGCGTTCGACTCGCTGGCGGGCAAAGCTCTCGAGCAGTCAACCCTGCAGTTTCTGCAGCTCGCCCAGGAGCGTTTTGCGAATCTGCAGCAGGAAGCGTCCGGTGACCTGGCGCGGCGTCACGAATCGATCCGCGGGATGGTCGATCCCCTGCAAGAGCGTCTTACGGAATTGCAGACTCACCTGCGAGAGCTGGAAACGAATCGTCAATCCGCTTACGGAGAACTCCGCAGCCAGGTGCAGCAACTGGCAGTAACAAGCCGCGATTTGCAAAAGGAAACCGTCACCCTGGTCAGCACGCTCCGTCAGCCGCAGGTCAAGGGGCGCTGGGGCGAACTTACCTTGCGGCGCGCAGTCGAGCTGGCGGGCATGTCTCCGCACTGCGATTTTCTCGAACAGGTTTCCGTGGACACCGACGAAGGGCGATTGCGCCCGGACATGATCGTCCATCTCCCGGGGAATGCAAATGTCGTCGTGGACGCAAAAGTGCCGCTGCATGGGTTCTTAAGAGTCGCGGCTGCGCAGTCCGACGCCGAGCGCGAATTGGGATACCAGGAGCACGTGCGTCTTGTCCGGGAACACGTTACACAACTTGCTTCCAAGGAGTATTGGAAATCGTTCGACCCGACTCCGCAGTTTGTTGTGATGTTTGTCCCCGGCGAATCCTTTTTCAGCGCCGCGCTCGAGAAGGATCCGTCGCTGCTCGAGGACGCGATGCAGAAAAAAGTCGTGCTCGCCAGTCCTACAAATTTAATCGCTCTGCTTCGGGCCGTGGCCTACGGCTGGCGCCAGGAGCAAATCGCGGAGAATGCCCAGGAGATCAGCGACATCGGAAGAGAGCTCTACGATCGCATGATGAAATTCCTTGAGCATTTCGACGATTTGCGCGGCGGCCTGGAACGTGCCAACAAGTCGTTCAACAACGCGGTCGGTGCCTTCGAGGGCCGCGTCCTGCCATCCGTTCGAAAACTGAAGGAAAAAGGCGGTCACGCCGCTGAAATCCCGGTTATAGAACCGACGGAAACCGGGTTGCGCGCTCTCAATCCTGCCCTGAGCGAGACCGAGGAATAGTTTCCAATATCCCAATAGAAAAGGGCTCCGCTTTCGCAAAGCCCTTTGTCCAATTCGTTTCGACCTGCTGACTCCTCGGTGTGAGCTACATTTCCTACCAGCTCAGTTTTAGCGCGAACTGAAATTGCCGCGGATCCAGCGCCGCGGTGGGCTGGCCGGCGTTGCAACCTGCCGGATCGGTTGGATTGCACAGCGGGCTCACGTCGCCGACGTTGAAGCGGTTAAACAGGTTGAACATGTCGACGATGGCGTCCAGC
>WNFA01003881.1_pt1 | contig 24416 bp, 18 predicted proteins | sample 5400481 | NCBI WGS metagenome assembly WNFA01 (sample SAMN13153340, study PRJNA577476) | soil metagenome | isolation source: 120 cm saprolite under Douglas fir tree site 2 hole 1 replicate 2 | place: USA:California | collected 2015-04-18 | reverse complement strand
CGTGCGTCGGCATCTCTGGGGTGGATTAACTTTTCAGACATTGGCTTCTCACCCCGATCTCTGTTTAGTACCACGCGCTGATTTAGCTAGGCTGCTACAGGCTGCCTGTTACTGACTGAAAATTGGACAAAGTCGAGCTTAGAAACAGGCCAACATGTGCGTTTGAGCGATTACTGGCGGGAGCGCGATGTGCTGGTCGGGTTTGGTGCGCTGACTTGACCGTATTGTGCGTTGGCGTCGCCAGCGCTCGAATCGATGGCGCAGGAGTATGCGTGAAGGGGTTTACTTTTGTCTTCGTATGATGCAACATTGGACGGAACAGGCGAAGATACCGGGGCGGTTGGATGTGTAGCTCTCAGGGGTAATTTTTCAATTCAAGGTGAGAGCGATACCTGGTTCCATAAACAAATATAGCCAGGGAGCCTGACTTGATTCCCGCAAGGGATATCAGGTCAGGCTCCCTGGCCAATCTATAATTATTAATCCATCTCCACCGTAGCCCTGCAATAATTATATATTCCCACGCAGCCCCGCAAGATTCATGAGGCGGCAGCCACAAGGCCTGCCAGGCTAAAAGAACAGACCCTCTCCATATCAAGCGCCAGGTTTAGAGTTCCATTTTGCCGCTGACGACCAGCAGTTTGAGGAACTCCAGGTGCCGCACTATCTCGGCACGATCGCTGCCGCCGCTCTGATACCATTGGCGGAGCCAGAGTAGCGAAGCAATCTCTTCATCGGTGAAACCGCACTGGAGCAGGGTGTCCGTTTCGATCGTGGCAGTCTCATTGTTTGTTACCATTGCTAATGGTTGTGTCTGCGGATTCATTTTTAGTGTCCTTCTTCCTTGCAGTCGGGCATCTCTTAACTGCTTTATTCCGCTCTTCTCAAAAAAACTTTTTGGCCTTGCGGCTATCGAAAATAACTCTCAATAAGTAGACGCTGGACCCCATAGTTTTTTTAATACCGATTTGCTTCTTTGCTTCTAGTATCCAGAACACCTACCCTTATCTACTAATTCCATCTACACTAAGCATAAGCGGAAATTGCCGCTACTACTATCTAGCGGACGACTCTTGAGATGTGAACTACATCACGCTCACATCACGTTGGTGTCTACTCTATATACGTTTTCTTCTTCTAAAAGGTTCAAATATTTTGTGGGAATGACCGAGCAAATCACTCTCAATGGGTATAAACGCCGGGAAGTTACAAAATTGGGGCAAGGTTGCCTGGTACCCGCAAGGGGCACCAGTACACTGAACACTTCGGAACGTCCAAAAAAATGTACTGGTGCCCCTTGCGGGTACCAGGGTGGGGCGAGGGCGAACTTTTACTGAGCGTTATGCGTTGCGTACGACGATATTCACCAGGCGACCCGGCACGTAGATGATATTGCGCACGGTAGCATCGCCGATGAACGAGGCAACCCGAGGATTGTACAGCACCAACTGGCGGACCTCGGCTTCACTGATGCCGGTGGGAACCTCGATACGCTCACGCACCTTGCCGTCGACCTGCACGACCAGCGTGAAGGTTTCATCGTGCGTCAGCGCCTCATCATAGCCCGGCCAATCGGTCAGATGAATACTGCTACTGTGACCCGTCAAGTGCCACAGTTCCTCCGTGATGTGCGGTGCCATAGGCGCCAGCAGTTGCATCATCGTCTCCAGTGTATCGCGGAAGGCGGCACTGTGTGCTACCGGCTCGTTCTGCTGCTTGATCAGGGCGTTGTTGCACTCCATCAACGCGGCCAGAGCCGTGTTAAAGCGGAAGTTGCTCAAGTCCTCGGTGACTCGCTTGATGGTCTTGTGGCGCAAGCGCTCGATAGCATTGCTCTCAGCGGTTTCTTTCTTGCTGACCTTCTCCGACCAGGTATCGTTGACCAGGCTCCAGAAGCGGTTCAGGAAGCGCCACACGCCCTCCAAATTTTCGGCCTTAAAGGAGCCACCCTGGTCGTATGGCCCGATGAACATCATGTAGCAGCGCACGGTATCGGCACCGTACTTCTCGACATACTCATCAGGAGCCTCGACGTTGCCGCGTGACTTGGACATCTTCTGGCCATCGGCGCCCAGGATCATACCCTGGTGATACAGGCGTATGAATGGCTCATCAAATTCCAGGTGCCCCATGTCACGCAGTGCTTTGATGAAGAAGCGAGCGTACAGCAGATGCATGACAGCATGTTCTGCTCCCCCGACATACTGATCAACGGGCAACCAGCGTCTCATCGCCTCGGCACTCCACGCCTGTTCACTGTTGTGCGGGTCAGCGTAGCGCAGGAAGTACCAGGACGAGCAGATGAACGTGTCCATCGTATCGGCCTCGCGTGTAGCGGGACCTCCACATATGGGGCAGGTGGTATTCAGGAATTCTGGCTCGTAACGCAGTGGCGATTCGCCGGTCGGTTTGAACTCGACATTCTCTGGCAGCCAGACGGGCAGCTGATCCTCCGGTACTGGAACTGTCCCATCTATTGGACAGTAGACTATCGGGATAGGCGCACCCCAGTAGCGTTGCCGGCTAATCAGCCAGTCGCGCAGGCGATAGCTGACGGCAGACTTACCAACGCCCTGTTCCTCCATATATCTGGTGACTTTGGCAATGGCTTCATCAGCCGGTGTGCCATCGAATGGACCGGAGTTTACCATCACGCCCAGGTGTGACTTGGCTTCAGGCCACGTAGCAGGGTCGCTCGGTTCCTCACCTTCTGGACGAATGACCTCGCGGATTGGGATGCCGAACTTGCGGGCAAATTCAAAGTCGCGCTCGTCGTGGGCCGGCACACCCATGATAGCGCCAGAACCGTAGCCCATCAGCACGTATTCGGCGATCCAGACGGGCACCTGTTCGCCGCTAACGGGATTGGTGACATAGCCACCGGTGAAGACACCCGTCTTTTCCTTCTCGGTGCTCATGCGCTCGATCTCGGTCATGTGGCGTGCCTGGTCCACGTAGGCATCCACGGCTGCTTTGTGTTCAGGCGTGGTGATCTTCTCGACCCAGGGATGCTCTGGGGCCAGCACGAAGAAGGTGGCCCCGTAGATCGTGTCCGGGCGGGTGGTGAAGACGGGTATCTCTTCGCGCTGCCCATCGATCTCCGTGAAGAAGCGAATCTCTGCTCCCTCGCTGCGTCCAATCCAGTTGCGCTGCATGGTGACTGTTCTCTCGGGCCATTCAATGCCTGAGAAGTCCAGCAGTTCTTCGGCGTAGTTCGTAATCTTCAGCAGCCACTGGTCGATTTCTTTGCGGATCACGATGCTGCCACAGCGTTCACACGTGCCATTTGCCAGCACCTGTTCGTTGGCCAAGGTTGTATTGCAGCTTGGGCACCAGTTCGCGGGCGCTTTCGTGCGGTAGGCCAGCCCATGCTTGTAGAATTGCAAGAACAGCCATTCGGTCCATTTATAGTAGTCGGGCAGGCAAGAAACGATCTCGCGGTCCCAATCCCACTGTGCACCCATCATGCGCAGTTGGCGACGCATCTTGTCAATGTTTGCCAGTGTCCATGTACGTGCCTGCACACCACGCTTGATAGCGGCATTCTCTGCCGGCAAGCCAAAGGCGTCGAAGCCCATCGGCTGCATGACGTTATAGCCTTGCATACGCTTGAAGCGGCCATAGGCGTCGAAGGGCGAATAGTTGTACCAGTGGCCCATGTGCAGGTCACCGGATGGATAGGGCAACATCACCAGGTGGTAGAACTTTGGTTTGGGTGAGTCGTCGGGAGCATGGTACTGTTGTTGTGCCTCCCAATGAGTTTGCCATTTCTTTTCGATTTCTTTAGGATTGTATTTGGTACGCGTAATCATTGCGTCTCTCCCCGTCTTTTCAAGAACGATGAATAGAAAGCCTTTCATCCGCTAGGGACGAAAGGCTTTCTTCTTCCGTGGTACCACCCTGAATTTACATCGATGATCCAGGATGACGTTGGTGGACCTGAGGGGATTCGAACCCCTGACCTCCTCCATGCCATGGAGGCGCGCTTCCAGCTACGCTACAGGCCCATGCATGCTACTGAGTTCCTGGCGAGTGTCGTCGATGCACACTCATTAGTACGCGCTAACGGGCGTTCCGGCAAGCATTAGACAACCGGAAGTACCAGGGATTGCCCCTACCATACTACCGAATTGCTTCACGCTTGCTGCTCACAGGCGAGTTCGGTCCGGTGTTGTAGTCTTGCACCATCCGGCTACTCTCTGAGAAAGGTGGACCTACTACTCCTGCTCACTGCTTGTTGTTTGGGTTACGAACTATACCATACCACAACTGTTTGCGATTCGCAAGGCATAGCATAACATGTTCGTGGTGGAGATGAGGGGGCTCGAACCCCTGACCTCGACAGTGCGATTGTCGCGCTCTCCCAGCTGAGCTACATCCCCTGGTAGGGTAGATGATAACACATCGGCGGGGTATTGTAAATACTTAGTTTTTGGCCGGGTGGGCGTCAATTTTTTGCACCGTCCTTCACGCTCAGAAGAAGAACGTGACTCCGTTGTAGGGCGTAGCTTGCTGTAAAAAGATGATGCGCACCCGCAATCAGCAAGCACCTTGCCCGCAGCTGCGCCGTCGGGTACACTATGCCTATGATGAAGGATAAAATGGACCTGGCACAGCTATGGCAAGCATGGCCGATTGCAGGGCCATGGCGTCTCTCGCCTCTATCCGGCGGTACCAACAACCTGGTACGGCGCGCGGAGACCGCGGATGGAGAGCGCTATGTCCTGCGCCTATTTCCCGATCTCACCCAGCTTCCACGCCTGCGCTATGAAACGGCTCTGCTCGGGGCCTTGTCGAATGTAGACCTACCATTTCGTTTGCCTCTGCCCATCAGGACGCACAGCGGAGATAGCGTAGCCTTGCTTGAGCAAGAGGCAGAGACGCTGGCATTCGCGATCCTGTCGCCCTTTCTGCCGGGAGAGCACCCAGATCGCAATGATCCCTTGTTAGCGCCGTCGGCCGGAGCGGCCATGGCAGCACTCGACAACGCGCTCGCGGCCCTACCGGAGATTGCAGCGCCTGCCGGGTTTGAGCCAACACTCTCGTATGGAGGTCTCGTGCGTGAGTATGTGCCTGTACCAGATCCCCTCGCGGCGGTGGAGCGCCTGCCAATAGAGCGCAACAAAGTCCGGCAGATACAAAGCATACTCGCCTCGGTGCGAGAGGAGGTACCGGACCTGTCTGTACGCCTGCCTCAACAACTGTTGCACCGGGATTATGGCCCGGCAAATATCTTTATGGAAGATCGGCGGGTAACAGCGGTCTTTGACTTCGAGTTCGTCGGCGTCGATCTGCGGGTGATGGAGCTGTGCGTGGCGCTGAGCTGGTGGCTGGTCAATCTGATGGGAACGGGAAAAGAGTGGGAGGTAATGGACGCGTTCGCGACGGCCTATGTGGCTGACTTCCCTTTGAGCGAAGAAGAATTGTGCGCCATCCCCGAGGTGCTGCGGTTGCGGGAGGCCGGTTCACTAGTACATCGCATGTCACGCTACTTTGCCGGGCTGGAGACAGACGCCACGATGCAGGATCGAGTGGAACATTCGCTGTGGAGAGAAGCGTGGCTGGTTGCCCATCGCGAGATGCTGCTGCATCATGCCATGGCCTGGGGCTGATCGGCACCGGGTGGGCGACAGATTTTTGCATTTGCAGACAGGATCGTGAGCCCACCACCCTTCATCACCCCTCGCCCGTTGAGCCAAATGACTCCGGGTTATCAGTGAGCGCTCCTAACCGCAGCATCCACAGCGCTTCTAAATCGTCCTCAGTGAGCCTACGTACCAACATGGCTGCGCTCCTCCTTCTCGAAAAGCATTTGGAACAGCTTCACAATTTCCTCCTCCGATAGGTCGAGCGTTGCATCTCCCACCGACAATTCACACCTCTGATACGCTGGGATCATTGTCGGGGCGAGCCATGGAATGAGCCAGGTGCCGGTTTCTTGCGCAATCTCGAGAGAGGCAGCTTGCAGCTTGTCGAACTCACCACGAAGAAACACGTGCATCATGTTTGTCTGCGGCGGGTTCGGCACGATCTCGATCTGTGGAAATGCTGCCAGCACGCTAGCGATTGCCTTTGCCTTCGCATGGTACGATTCCATGCGTCCAAGGCGTTCGCTCAGTCCTTTTTGAGCTGCGATCACGTAGGGGTAGAGCTGTACAAGATTGCCGCCATGTCGGCGTTGCCAGATGCGCGCTTCGGCGCTCACGTCGGCTGGTCCTGCAAGCATTGCTCCGGCGATGCCGCCTAGGATCTTGTAGAACGAGACATACACAGTATCGAATAATGCGGCAATCTCGGCGTATGATCGTTTATAGAACGGCTGGCTCTCCCACAGCCTGGCACCGTCCAGGTGTGTGGGAATACCCTGCTCACGCGCCCACGCGATGATCTCGGTCAGCGCCTCCCAACTGGGCAACTGCCCGCCAATCTCGCGCTGCGGCAGTTCTATGAGCAAGGCTCCCAAAGGTTGCTTGATGTTTTTCAGGTCATCAAGGGTGAGCAATCGATAAGGAGAACCCACCAGCACACCGTGTAGACCATGCAGGTACTGATAGCCATGCTGTTCATGAATTTCCAGGTGACATGTCGGGTGAAACGCAACCTGGGGAATCTTCCTGCGATCAGTCCAGATACGTAGCACGATTTGCTGGCACATCGTGCCACTCGGCATAAACACAACTGCCTCTTTCCCTAATAGTGTAGCCACCTCGGTCTCAAAACGATTGATGATCTCGCCTTCACCGTACCTATCACCTTGGATATCTGGATCGGTCACTGCGGCAAGCTCGCTCAAAACCTGCTGAGGAGTCTGCCGGTAGTGACCATTCAGGAAACGGGTACATTCCTTGTAGATGCGTCTTACATCATTTTCGTCCATAAGTGATGGTCTCCTTTCAAGCTCATTGTAGGTCAGTTATCCACGGCTGTAATGATGCTTACTCCAACTAGTACTTCTGGGTCATCCTCATATTACAACGTAATAGACCAATTTCGCACCTTCCAAGCCCCTGATACTCCCACTATCCCCATGCTCCAGAACTTCTACCCTATCTTTACCAATCCCATCGTGAAAACCAGCAGGGCATCGGCTCTCTCTCCTAACTTCAAACAACGTTACGGTATTTACGACATTTAGGTTACTGTGTATCAAAGTTCTTCATTATATTTCAACTTGTTATTCACTTTCTTCTTTATCTTGACCATAGCATAGATGCAATTTATACTTCTTATATACTTAGCTTGCCTGCTAGGTTGGTTTATCAATCTTACTCTTTGGGCCCTCAAGAGGTGAGATCAGGTTCGTTTTTAAGCCCTCTGTCTGAATAATGGAGGTTCTCTACATGAATTTGTGGAGAAACCTCTTATTTTTACATGCAAAAAATCAGGTAGGCAGAGCTTATTGACGCGTATACACCCGGGAAGTGAAGAGGGCCGTATTGAAGAATACAGCACGACTGCCTATATTATCGCAGAAATCCAAACATCTCGCTATCGCCAAGAAGCCTGCTGCCGTTCAAGTTGCCTTGCGCGCCACACCGCCTCTCAAGGGCAAAATACAACTTGAGCCACTACCAGCGGCCCACCAGGCCACCGAACAACTCGCTATCGATGAGAAGCCTAGCTCTGTCCAGGTTGCACTGCCTACTACTCCTTTTCCCCTCTCAGTGCCAGTCACCCCTCTACCAGAGATACTTCTTGCCGCACCAGAATCCCAACAGGTTAACAAGCCATACCTCGTAGATGTCATGACCGCGCGGCAAAAGATTTACTATGGATCACTTGTCTTGATTTGGCTCGTTAACCTCACTCTCTTCTGGGTTTGGTGGCTACAAAAAGATCATGTCGTGAGTTTTCTGGGCATCGTTCTCAATAGCCTGATGCTGATTTGGTCAACCTTTCTACCCGCTTATTACTTCTACTTTGTTGGAAGAATGCGCAGGCCCAACCCGCATCTTCCTCTTCCCCCAGGCAAGGTCGCTATCATCGTTACCAAAGCGCCATCTGAACCCTGGTCGGTTGTCAAGAAAACGTTGGTGGCCATGAAAGCACAAAATTTTCCTGCCGCTTTTGATGTCTGGCTTGCTGATGAAGACCCTTCTGAGGAAACGCTTCGATGGTGTGCGATGAACCACGTTCGAGTTTCCTGCAGAAAAGGAGCTCAAGGGTATCATAATAAACGCTGGCCCCGTAGAGAAAAATGTAAAGAGGGGAACCTTTCCTATTATTATGACCACTGGGGATATCGATTGTACGACTTTGTGGCACAATTAGACGCTGACCATGTCCCAGAAAAAGGCTATCTACGAGCCATGATAGGACCATTTATCGATCCTGCTGTCGGCTATGTAGCAGCTCCCAGCATTTGTGATACAAATACAGCGGAATCCTGGACGGTCCGAGCGCGCTTATATTGCGAAGCAAGTATGCACGGATCGTTGCAGGCTGGGTATAACGGGGGCTTTGCACCATTATGCATAGGAAGCCATTACGCGGTACGCACAAAAGCATTAAAAGAGGTGGGCGGGCTTGGTCCTGAGCTTGCCGAAGATCATTCCACAACTTTGATGTTCAATGCATCAGGATGGAAAGGCGTCTTTGCGTTCGATGCTATCGCCCATGGCGAAGGAGCGGGCTGTCTTGCAGACAGTGTAACGCAAGAGTTTCAGTGGAGTAGAAGTCTGGTGAAGATTCTGCTCACCCTGACACCCAGGTATTGGGCCAAATTGCCTGTTGTGCTCAAATTCCAATTTTTGTTTTCGCAGCTCTGGTATCCTCTGTTCGCAGGATATATGTTACTCGCCTATACCCTGCCGCTGATAGCCTTGATAACAAAGACACCCTGGGTTGATGTCAACTACGTGCAATTTTTAGAGCATTCCATCACAGTGACGGTGAGTTGTCTTCTCATCGTCATGTGGATCCAAAGACAGGGCTGGTTTCGTCCAGCAGATGCCAAAGTCGTGAGTTGGGAAACCGTCCTCTTCCAATTTATCCGCTGGCCCTGGGTGCTGTGGGGAGTCGTGAATGCATGCATCAGCGTTCTGCTCAACGTAGTCCCCCGATTTATCGTGGGGAATTCCTTTAAGGTCACGCCGAAAGGAGCAGTGCGGATAAAACCGCTCCCCAACAAAGTAGTCTTGCCTTACACGCTCATCGTCCTGGTCACATCGGCGATAGCGGTAGTCCCCCGATTTATCGTGGGGAATTCCTTAGCAGGTGAGGCGAATGGGTATTATTACTTTGCGTTGGTAAACAGCATCTCCTATGTTCTCGTCCTGGGAGCTATTATCCTCCTTCATTACTGGGAAAATAGGGCATCCTTGCATAGCAACCTGGCCAGCTACCTCGGCGGGCCGTTGATGCAACTCTTTTTCGCTTCAGTTTGTATTGCAATCGAAGTCTTCTTGCGCTGGCAGCAAGCTCTGAGCATCTTCTCCTTGAAGTAATAAAGAAATGTAGTGGTGCCCACGTGCTCGATAAATCGGATTGCTGATGTGCCCCCAGCACACGCGAAGCGTCTGCGCCCGACCGTCCGGGGGACGGTCAGCAGTGTCGCAATCGCTGCGCGTCTACCGGGTACCAGGGAGGAAGTCGAGTAGTATATATGATGACAAAATGTGTATGAGTTACTCACATCGTAACCCAGGGTGTGTACCTCCATCGTAGCCATCGGGAGAAATGGGCGCTCCCTCTGGAAGCGGCATCACAGTTCGCTTGCTGGTCTACGATGGACGTAAACAGGAGGGGTCACGATGTGGGTAACCCATACAGGAGGTGTCATCCTGAGCGCAGCGAAGGATCTGCGCTCTGCCTGACGAGAGATCCTTCGCTGCGCTCAGGATGACAGCCTCGGGCGAGCGGCGTGTTTCAAAAAAACCTACCCGCGTAAGTACCAGGGGGGTGGGCCCTTGCGCTGCGAAGCATCGCCGAAGGCGCTTGCCCTGGGGGAAAATGACTATGAGGTCTTCTACACTGTTCAGATTGCTGATTGTTATTATGCTCGTACTCACCGTACTTGCCGTTCTTCAATACTTCAACGTGGGAAACCTGCTTCCACTCATGGTTCGTAGCACCCCGATTTATCGTGGGTGGCCTTCCCCTACGCCCATCAATAGGACGGCAGCCACGATCACTGTCAACGGGACGCAGTGGGGCTACAGCACGTGCTACATCGGTGCGGTCGAGGGCAGCAGCCGTTTCAACATCGCCGACTTGCAAGACCTGGGCATCAATACCTATCACCTGTATGGTGGCATGTCGCGCTGGGAGGCACAGGACGATGATGGTATCTACGGTTCTCCGACCATCGATCAGATCAAGGCTAACCCAAATGTCATCAACTGGAAGTGGTGGGACACGATCATGACCAACCCACCTGGAGGCAGCGATTACTGGTGGGACCCGAAAGGTCCCAGGTGGCACGGCAACGCTCGCACGCTCTTCAGTACACTCAAGGCTGCTCATATCCGCACGCTCATTAGCCTGCGCAATCGGGACGATCAGGGGAAGCCGCGCTGGGCGCCGAATCCTCCGGTAACCAACGCCGACTGGAACGAATGGTGGGAGCATGTCTTTGCCACCGTCTACTGGCTCAATGTCCGTAATGACTACGATATCAACGACTTCGAGATTTCGAGTGAGCCCAATATCAGCAACCAGGGGTGGAGAGGCACCGAGGCCCAATACTTCACCTTCGCTCGCTACACCTATGATGCCATCAGTTACGTGTATCGAACGTACCTGCTCGGTCGCGTCTACCACGTCTATGCGCCCGCAACATCGCTTGGCAGATCGGGGGGGAAGTGGCCCAAAGACGCGCTTAACAACATCTCTAGCGACTTCGATAGCATGGCTTTCCACCTCTACGACTCCAACATTAGCAATTACGTCGAGCAAGTGCACGGCTGGTCGGACCAGGCCGGTTACCCTAACGACCCGATCTGGCTCACTGAATGGGGAAGCTACACAAATCAATACGATTCAGTGCCATTTGGCATCACACTGATCAACAATCTCATCTACGGGTCGCGTCCCGGCAATGATTATGTGTATGGGAGCCAGATTTTCTCGCTCTATGACTTTGATACCCATCCTGATGGGCTTGTCAGTTACAACGGTGTGCGGCGGGCCGACTACTATGCCATGCGCATGGGTATTCGCGCCCTGCAGGGTTGTCGCCCCACGTATCAAAGCACTACCAGTAGCAGCAGCTTGCTGGCCATCACCACCAGGGACAACCAGAGCAATACCTACCTGCTCGTGACCAACCAGGACAATGTCACCTGGTACGATGTCGACGCCGACCTTTCTTCTCTGATGACCAACGGCTCTGGCGTAGGGGCTGAGCTTGCCTCCGCCCGGCAGTTCGATGCAAGGCATATGGATACGGTGGTCGGCAGCAGTATGTTGAAAAACGGGCACGTCACCTTCACCATTCCCGCCAACGGTGCGATTCTGCTCGAATTCGCAGGAAACGCCTTGCCGTAGCCACCCGATTCATCGCGTCCGAGGGCTTGCCCCCGCCCCTGGTACCCGCAAGGGGCACCACTACACCTTTTGAACGTTCGGGCGTCAAATGTACTGGAACCCTGTCTGGGGGACAGGTAACCCCTTGCGGGTACCAGGTTTTGAACGTTCGGGCGTCAAATGTACTGGAACCCTGTCTGGGGGACAGGTAACCCCTTGCGGGTACCGGGAGGCTACTTTGCCTGCCACACTTGCACGATGCCATCCAGACCTGCTAAAACGATGCGCGTGCTATCGGGCGACCACGCCAGCACATTGATTTGCGCAGAATACCCGTGATAGATGTATGTGTTGTAGCCGGTAGTGGCATCGCGCACCTGCACTGTGTGGTCGAGAAAGACTGCACCCGAGGCGATGCGCTTGTCATCGGGCGACCATCCCACCGGGTCACTGCCTGCGTAGGTAAGAAAGTTGTTTCCTGAAGTCGCTTTCCAGACTTGTGCTATCAGGCGACCAGAAGATGTCGGTCACCTCAACCGAATGACCACTATCGGTATGACCGGTATAGGTGACGATGCGCTTGCCATTGGTATCCCATACCTGGATGTCACCTCCCGTCGAGGGAGTGCCTGGATCACCACTTCCTGAGGCAAGGTATTTGCCATCGGGCGACCACTGAACCTTCCACACATCATAGCCATGACCACGATAGGTAAGAACCGTCTCTCCTGTGCTGGAGTTCCATACCTGTACCGTCTTATCAAACCGGCCCGTAAGACCACTGCCTTTAGGCATGGGGATATAAGGGCTGTTCCTTATTGACATCCTTCCTGCAAGCTACTATACTACCCACAGTACCTTGAGAACTGAATAGCGTTTCGGTGGGTTCTCTGGCGAAGGGCCAGAGGTAAAAACGTTACCGCGCTGAACACCGTACACCTCTCTTTCTTTTGCCACTCAACGAGAACCATGTTGGGTGATGAACAGCAGACTGAGAAACTACCCTGGGGCTCAGGGAAAGTTAGGACTGTGGAGCAGAAAGCTCTGGCTTGTGTGCATGTTGGCACAAGTGAAACTCCTATGCAACGAAGCAGTAAAGCCAACGGGTGACCGTTGGAATCCCCTGGCTTTAGCCATGGGGAGGATGTCAACATACGCCCCGGCGCTGGCGATGTACTTGCCATCGGGCGACCACGCACCCGTCCACACCGCTTTAGAGTGACCGCGATAGGTCACAAGAATGGTTCCCAGCGGCTGAGACGGTTGTGGGTCCGGGTCCGCTTGCGGGTCTGGCCGCGGATCAGGGTCCGGCTGTGGAGTGACAATGGAAGTGCTGGTAGGTGTAGGGATAAGGCCGAGTTTTTGTAATCCGCCGGATGCTGCCCAGGTTATAGCGCTACCACCCGCTCCCAGTGCCACTATCCCTGCCAGGCCAATCACAACTGCCCGCCGCGAGACACACCGTTGGGATGGTTGATCCCTGTCAGGCGAACGATCTATGGGAGGTAACACTGGAGGCTCACTTGCGCTCAGTTCGGTCATATAGGTGGACTGCTGGTTATTAGCATCTTTCGTGACAGACGATTGTGAGGATTGACCCGCTGGGGTCGCATAGGTTGGCTGCGAGGATTGCGTCAATTGCGGGGTATTCAGCATGGGTGGTTGCGAGGATTGTCGCGGTGGTGTGATATAGGTCGGCTGCGACGACTGACTGAGCAAGTCGGGTGAAATGTACTGGAACCCTGTCTGGGGGACAGGTATCCCCTTGCGGGTACCAGGAGAGATGCAAGCCTGCTCCAGGGCTGTAGCAAACGCCTGCACACTTGCAAAACGTTGCTGGGGCTCTTTCGCCAGCGCCGTGAGCACGACTTGCTCGATAGCAGGGGAGATTCCTGGGACCCTGTTGTACAAAGGTGGGGGTGGAGTCAACATCTGCTGGCTGGCTATCTCAACAAAGGCCCCGTTAAAAGGGCGCTCTCCGCTCAACCACTCATACACAACTACCCCCAATGAATACTGGTCACTGGCCGGACGTGGCTTGCCCTGGAGCTGCTCAGGGGCCATGTAGGCCACCGTTCCACCCATCTCTTGTGTGCTACGGGAACCTGTGCTCTGGGCAATCAGGACAAGGCCAAAGTCACTCAAGAGGACTTCGTTATTCCGTCCCAGCAACATGTTCTCTGGTTTGACATCGCGATGAATCAGCTTGCGATCATGAGCGTATTGCAAGGCAGAGGCGACCTGCTTGATGTATGAGACGATGGTGACCAGGTGCAGCTGAACGCCTTTGGGGTAGCGTTGGCGCAATGTGCCGTTGGGAGCGTAATCCATCACCAGAAAAGGGATGCCATCCTCTAAGCCAAAGTCCAGCACTCGTATGATATTGGGATGCAGGAGGCTTGCGATAGTGCGTGCCTCGTTGCGGAATTGTTCAATATTGGTGCCAATCAAGCGCATCTGGAGCACTTTGATGGCGGCCTGGGTATTCAGATGGATGTGCTCGGCCAGGTAGACGTCGGCGAACCCGCCCTGGCCTATCAAACGCACTAGGCGATAGTTACCAAACTGCTGGCCTATAAAGTTCTTCATGCTTAGTTCCTCTTCGGAAGTCACCATTATCTCTGAGTACATCGATAGTGATTGTTATAACCTGTGCTTTTATCATATAGGATTGGGGGTCTCATTGCAATGGACATCAACCTCGACGACCAACATCTGGTATGGTACACTACTTTCAAGGAGATTGCATGGAACAAACGAGACACAAGCCTGCTGATATACCTCAAAGCGAACCAGAGACACTTGAAGAACAAATAACCTCTATCCCTGCTGCTGGACGCGATCTCACCCTCGTCAGTGCAGCCCATGCCGTCATCCATGCTATATCGGTGTTGATGCCGCTGATCTATCCGATCATCCAGGTTGAGTACCATTTGAGTTATACGCAGATCGGTTTGATCGTGGCGATTCCTAATGTGGTGGGCGGCTTTTTACAGATAGCCTGCGGATTACTGGGCCGTTACGTACTACGCAAGGTCATGCTGGGAATCGGGAGCATCTTTGTGGGTGTGAGTACCTTCTTCACGGGCACAATTGTTGGCTTCTGGTCTTTGATGGTCTGGCGAATGGTTTCGCAGATTGCAGGGGCGCCACAACATCCGGTGGGGAGTTCGTATCTGACCGACCGTTATGGCCGCAAACGTCATGGGTATGCCCTGGCATGGCATGTGGCAGGTGGCAATATTGGTACACTTGCTGTTCCATTGATTGCAGGACCTCTGCTTGGCATATGGGGCTGGCGACCGGTACTGTATCTTGCCGCGCTGCCAGGTATCTTGATCGGCATTGCGATCTTGATTCTGGTTGACGAAAGCGCCTGGCTCGACCGGCGCACCGCTCACCAACCTCAGATCGTAGCGACAGACATGCTAAGTAGCAGTAGTGGCATTTCCTCCTGGAAGGGAGGGCTGATTGCGTTGGTGCAGCCATTACGCAGTCGCACTTTGCTGATCATTATGCTGGTATCGATCATTGCTGCCGGTGGACGTGGCCTAGGTAACGTTACGACGTACATACCGCTCTATTTGCAGAATGTGCGGCATTTGCATGGGGGTACAATCAGCGTCTTCTTTACGATTCTTTTGCTCGGCAGTGTGCTCGGCCCACTACTTGGTGGTCGTCTGTCGGATCTGCTAGGACGACGGCGGATGCTATTGATTTTCTATGGAGCGTCCGCACTGACCACGATCCTCTTTATTAATGTTGCCGCTCCTGGGATGGCTGTGTGGTTCATTCCGGTGTCCTTGATATTGATGGGCTTTGCCGTGTATGCCGAAAGTCCGCTTCTGCAGGCCTATTTAGCGGACTCTGCTCGTCCGGAATTGAAGGATACAGCCTTTGGACTCTACTTCGCCCTGGCATTTGGCGTCGGCTCGGCCTGGAGCGGCATCCTGGGCTGGGTGATCGATCACTTTGGCTTTGCTGCGGCGTTCTGGACGATGACGGCGTCTTACATTGTAGCAGGTCTGCTGTTGTTCTTCATTCGCAAAGAGCAAGCCCACAGTACCGGACCATGCATGAAAGACACCCTACCAGAGCAGATAGAGCAACCCGAATCATAGACTACATGGAAGCATTGGGTTATAATTTGCTATACATCAGCGTCTCCTCGCTGACTGAGACTGCATTTCTGAGAGAGAGGGATATACTATGACATTTCAACTTCCAGACCCATCGACGGAATTTGGTGAACGGGTTGCTCGTCGGCTGCGTGACGAGCGCTTAATCTGGCTCACAACCGTTGATGCGAAGGGCATGCCGCAACCGACACCTGTCTGGTTTCTGTGGGACCAAGCCACGTCGACGTTTCTCATCTATAGCCGCTCAGATGCCAAACGCCTGGCGCATATTCAACAGAACCCCAGGGTAGCCCTCAACTTTGATGGCAACGGGTCTGGAGGAGATATCATCGTCATCACTGGCCAGGCGCAGTTGAGTCAGAATGATCCCCCCGCGGATCGGTTGCCTGTCTATATCCAGAAATATCGTGATTTCATCGCCAGGGGTTTTACTACACCAGAGCATTTCGCATCGATCTATTCGGTTGCCCTGCGCATCCTGCCCCTGGCAATTCGCGGGCATTGAAAGACGCCAGATGGGAGATGGCCTTGCGACCAGTGCTCCGCTCGAGAGTCTGTGAGGAACTAGATATCGAGGAAGTGGTGAAATGGAGTATGATCACTCCACGAACTCCTTACCCAACCGATGTGAGCGCCTCCAGCATTGGCCTTAAAACCATCGGAAACTGGAGAAAATACCTCCAATGTATATTGATTGCTATGCTATACTTTGGGAAATGTTGTGGTATAAAGAAGGGAGCGATAATATATAGATGGACGGTAAACGACCGTATAAGCATCTCCTCAAAAATCTCTTTCACGAGCAGGCTACAGAGATCATTCCCCTATTGCTGCCTGAGTACCGGGTTGAACAGGTTTTAGATGTCGAGATGCCAGAACTCAAATCAACCCCCACTGAAGACCCTCCGGGTGAGCTGGAACAGGGGCTTGTGCGACTAGCTCTACCAGAAGCCAGGGTGTTAAAAGTATATAAAACCGAATGGATAGAGCACTCAGGCAACTTTGAACGCGCCTATCGCGTCCAGAACACTGAGACTGATAAGCCAACATACCTGCTTATTGAGGTCCAGACAGAACGCGAAGACGAAGATCTCCCTCGACGCCTCTTGAGCAATTTTGCACGGGTAATCCGGTACGTAGAAGAAGATTTAGAGCAAGAGGACGATGATGTTGAGGGTGAGCACAAGGGCACCATCATGAAATGCTATGTCTATCCAGCAGTCCTCTGCCCCTTCCCGCAGGCCGTACCTGCTCCTATACGAGACACGTTTCAAGGGAAAGTTATGCTCGCGTTCAATTTCAAGATACTCGGCCTCTGGGAAAAAGATGCGCGAGAGTTTCTGAATAGACATGTCAGTGCCATCTACTATTTGCTCCCGGCGATGAAAAATGCTGATGCTCCCCTGTTGGGGCTGGCCATTGAGGAGCTTGCTCAGCGCTTCCAGGGTGATGAGATGGAGTTGGGGCGGCATTTGACAGGACTGTCTCTGCTACTGCAACAGTCTGAGATGATGTCGGAAGAGGAGAAGCTGGGAGCACAGGAGTACTTGAAACGGTTTGCGCATCTGATGAAGAATGATCCTTACGAGGAGTGATCGCATTGCCTCATGCTGTAGTCCCCCGATTTATCGTGGGGAATACCTAACAGTTTGAGTCCCTTAGAAATGTAGTGGTGCCCCTTGCGGGTACCAGGGGGATCCAGAGTGGTAACAACCGACTACAAACAGCTTATCAGAGAAAGCATCCTTCACGATGAGGGCTTTATTAAGGCTACCTTTAGCGGTCAACACCGGGATCGAACCGTAGGGGCGGGAGTGGTGGGGAGTGGGGACGCTGTCTGGGGGACAGTGTGTAGGGAGCTTGCCTCCGCCCGCTGGAAAAAAGTGATTGTCCGCCCAGTGCTCTTGCGGGATAAGAAGCATACTCAGTTTTCGTACTTCGACGCGAAAAAGGACATCACAAAGAACTACCAGGGCGACGAAACCACAGAAATGCTGGAGCAGCTTATAGCGCTTGAGTTCAAACACGTCCACGTGCAAACTACCCATAATAACTTAGCTATTACTATCACTAATAAAGGGAAGGCTATTATCTCCAAAACCAAACCTGTGAATCAGCTGCAAGAACCAAATCTCTCTCATGATCGCCAGAAGAATGTACTGGTGCCCCTTGCGGGTACCAGGCCTGCTCCTTTCCTGAAAGTCGTCGGCATCATGGCTGAAGATGGCAAGATCAAAGCGGATATGCAGAGTAAGTTCCGGCAGATCAATGAGTTCTTAAAGCTTGTACAGCAAACTGGAGAATTGGAAAAATTCAGCAAATCTCCTCTGTATGTTGTAGATTGCGGCTGCGGTAACGCTTACCTTACTTTCGCTTTCTTTTATTACCTGAACCACGTGCTACACATACCAACCCATCTGACCGGAATCGACATCAACGGTGAACTCTTAACGAGACATGCCCAGAAAAGTTTAAGTTTAGGCTGGACCGATCTCACTTTTCAGACGACCAGTATCATAGATTTTAAGCCGGTGATGCAGCCAGATATTGTGTTGGCTCTCCACGCGTGCGATACCGCCACCGATGAGGCACTGGCCCAGGGCATAAAATGGCTGAGCAAATTAATAATTAGCGCGCCGTGTTGTCAGCATCATCTACAAAAGCAACTCGATCATCAACCCGCCCCCAGTCCCTTTGAACCGGTAGAACGGCATGGCATCTTGAAAGAGCGTCTGGGTGATATTTTGACCGATACATTCCGCGCCTTGATTCTGCGTATGATGGGTTATCAGACAGATGTAGTCCAGTTTGTCTCAAGCGAACATACTGCGAAAAGCTTGATGATACGAGCTGTGAAATCCTTGAAAGCTGGAGACCCTGTAAGGGCGGGAGTGGTGCGGAGTGGAGTGGGGGAGCTTGCCTCCGCCCGTGGAGTGCGAGAATACAGAGATCTCAAAGACTTCTGGAAAGTCACGCCTTACCTCGAGCAGCTGTTAGGTGAGGACTTCGCGAAACTTCTGCCAGGGCGGAGGCAAGGGGAGACCGGGGTGGAGGCAGGTGGGGAGACCAGGGCGGAGGCAAGCTCACGCCCCTACTAACCCGCGAGCTTCAGACTTCTATGGACATAGCCACAGCCCCACCGCCGCCCAGGCACAGCGTTGCCAGTCCGCGACCACCACCACGGCGGCGTAGCTCGTAGATCAACGTAATGAGCACACGCGAGCCACTGGAGCCGATGGGATGGCCAAGTGCGATTGCTCCACCATTGACGTTTACCCGCGACCAGTCCCAGTCGAGTTCTTTGCCGTTTGCCAGGGTCTGGGCGGCAAAGGCTTCATTCACCTCGACCAGGTCGAAGTCGCTGATCTTCAGGCCGGTGCGCTGCAAGAGGCGATTGACGGCGCGTGTAGGGGCGGCAAAGATGTAACGCGGTGTGATGGCGGCTGAGGCATAACCGGTGATACGCGCCAGGGTCGTGAGGCCGTGCGCTTTCGCGACGTCTTGATCTACAACGATGGTGGCTGAGGCACCATCACTCAAACCGGGAGCATTGCCTGCGGTCACCGTGCCCCCTTCCTGGAAGGCAGGTTTGAGTTTTGCCAACGCCTCAAAACTGGTGTCACTACGGATAGGCTCATCGGTGTCTACCAGCACTGTCCCCTTCTTCTGCTTCACTTCGATGGGGACAATCTCTTCTTTGAAGCGACCGGCAGCGGTGGCGGCGGCTGCCCGCTGGTGACTTTGCACTGCGAACTGGTCTTGCTCATCGCGTGTAACAGAAAACTTCTCGGCAATGATCTCGGCCTCGTTGCCCATATGTATATCTTCAAATGCGCACCAGAGGCCATCATGCACGACGGCATCTATTATTTCGCCGTTGCCCATACGGTAGCCGGTGCGCGCCCTGGTCAGCAGATAGGGGGCGTTGCTCATGCTCTCCATGCCGCCTGCTACGAATACCTGCTCATCGCCGGCGCGGATGGATTGCGCGGCGAGCATGACGGCTTTCAGGCCAGAGCCACATACTTTGTTGACGGTGAATGCAGGGATATCGTCTGGGAGGCCGGCGCCAATGGCGGCCTGCCGTGCCGGTGCCTGGCCGACGCCTGCGGAGACGACGTTGCCCATGATGACTTCTTCAATGGAATCTGGCGCTACTCCTGAACGACGTACGGCCTCTTGTATGGCGATGGCACCCAGTTGGGGTGCTGTGAAACCGGCAAGGTGACCAAGAAATTTGCCGGTCGGCGTCCGGGCCGCTCCGACGATGATGGGAATGTGTTCTGTCATGTGATGCATTCTCCTTCGGGCCCCTACGGCCTCTCGGGCAGGGTACCCATTTGGAATCCTTGTGGCATGCTCATGACCCACATGGAACTTGATATCTGCGCAGGGCTTAACCACATCAGCGTATCGTACATTGGTCCACCAGTGCTACTGTGCAAGACATTCACCGGCATGTAATGCATATCCAGCAGCAATATAAGGCCATTCCTGGCGCGGATGCGATAGACATCCCGACCATGAAAATGGTCCTTACCCATGTAGACTGCACGGTGGGCTTGCAGGTCACTACGCAGTGCCGCCAGGTCAAACAGCGAATCATCCACACTCCAGCCATCGGCCCCCCACTGCACAACATGATGCATCATATCCATGCCGAGTGTTTTCTGGCTGTCACTCACAATGACCACATCGAGTTGGCCCGCTATGGTCGTTTCCACATGCATGCGATTGGTGTCTAGATCGTGGTAGCACTCGACGTGGTACTGCGTACCATGAGCGCCAACTAGTGTCTCGTTATAATATAACACGTAGCCACTCCATGAGACGTTGCCAGGTATGGCGAATGCTTGTGCCGTATGGAAGTAGACAGCAGTCAGCGCTGCTAGCAGAAACACGGCGGCGACCGCTATCTGACCTATCCTCCAGATAGGATTATTGGGTTTGCGCGTAGTGCGGCGCTGTGCCGTGACAAGCACAGGCCCAGGTTCGCTATTGCGGGCAGCAAGAGCAGCCATGACAGCCTGGTCAACGTGAGCAGAAGGAGCAGTTTCGGTGCGGTCCGCGAAATCAGCGACTAAGTGTGTTACCTGGTTCAACAGGCGAAGTTCCGCTGCGCAAGCCGGGCAGTTATCTATGTGTTGATACAGGACTTGTACCTGCTCAGGAGGCAGATCATCCAGAACGGCCAGGTACGGACATACAATAGCACAGGCCTGGGCATCATCCACTCCTTCGGGTATTGGCGGCCCAGAATCTTTTCCAGAATCTTTCAAGTATGTGTTGTCCATGGCTACTTCTCCTGTTTTCCCGCCTTTTCGCGTTTCCTGCTTTCTTCAAGGTTTAAATGTTGATAGTGTTCTGCAAACATCTTTTTGGCACGTGAAATGCGTGTTGCGGCAGCATTGGGCGAAATGCCGACGATGGTTGCTACTTCCTGGTAGGGTACACCCTGGGCTACATTAAGTATAAGAGCAACGGCATACTCCTCTGGCAACTTTGCCATGGCGAGTTGAATGTGCTCGCGTTCAGCTACCTCTGGAATGCCGCCGTTATCGGGTGGCAGGAAGAAACTCTCATCGATGAGCGCGCCGTTAAAGTGATCATCATCCCGTTTGTAGTGTGTGAGCGACCACCAGGAGATGCGTTTGCGCCGCCGTAGAAGATCAACACATAAATTTGTTGCAATGCGATATAGCCATGAGGAAAGGTTATCACGATCATGGAGGCCATCCCAGGCGATGAAAACGCGCACAAAGACCTCCTGGGCCACATCGTCGGCATCCTCTTGGCTACCGAGCAGGCGGTAGGCGTAGGAGTGGATCGGGCGTCGGAACTGCTCATATAACGCGCTCAAGGCGCGGGCATCATCGGATAATAATACTGAGTCAGCGTCCAGGTGCTCTTTGCGAGCATCCACAGGTTTTTTCGCCGTCATGCTGACATGTGCACTTTCTTTTCGCCGGGCGTACCTGTCTAGAGGACAGGGTATTGCCACATGCCTTTCTGGTAGTATACCAGGAATGGCTACCGAATAGAACATGCCAGCCTCCGTGATAATTCCTTTTTCACTCAATTAATTTTTGTCACGTTGCAGACCTCATGCTTTTACAGGGTGAGTGTCAGTCGTATCGAGTAGGGGCGAGGCTTGCCCTCGCCTTGGGGCGGTGTGTGGCGAAATTGGTGGTTCCATTGCTTGACGCCTATGGGAGATGGAATGGAATTACCCCTATTATTGTGAGACCCAGGAGAGGAGAAACGCAACCACCGGAATGCCAAACGTGGCGAAGCACTCCAGGGCAAACCAGCTGATGTTGTTGGGATAGAGGACTAGTAGCAGGTGACCAATGCTGACGTAGTAGTATGTCAGAAAGGCTGAGGCCGAGAAGGTCAGCGCCAGGACGAAGAGTGACCGTCCGAGACGGTCATGTGCTACGGGCAGACAGACAGCTGCCAGGCCCACCAGCCATGTCACGTACCAGTCGGTGAACCAGGGTGTGACCAGCAGGAATGCTGCCAGAGTAGCGAGTGCGGCCAGCGCCACGGTGCGGGTGGTGGATGCACGCCACAGCCAGATTGCTCCCAGATCCACGCTCAATGCGATGGCGGCAACGGTGATTACATTCCATGTGGGACGGCTATTGAAAAGCCCAAGGAAGGCGGGTAAGCCATGCGCCCTCTGCCAGACGCTGATGGCAGCAAGGAATGAGTTGAAGGCATAGTTCTCGGTGGGCTGTGAAGAAAAACTGAACATAATCTGCTGAATGCTGTGGCCGAGCCAGAACGGGGCATAAGAGGCGAGTGCGACCGCGATGCTGACCATACTTGCGAGCGAACCTGCCAGCAGGGCAATGCCCCAACGATGTATACTGCCTGTACGAGTAGTTGGAGTCGTGGCTTTGTATGTGTTCCAGCATAACTTCAGGACCGGGAAGGCAAGGATAGGGAAGGCGGTCAGTTTGACGAGCCCCGCCAGCGTGAAGGCCACCAACGCCATGATCGAGTAGGGGCGAGGCTTGCCCTCGCCCTGGGGGCGGGGCGGGCCCTTGCGCTCAGCACGCGCACTGAGTAAGAGACCAAGCAGGATGAAGGTGAGCATGAACACGTCATTATGTCCCCCCGCGCTGCTCTCCAGCAGGACGAGCGGATTCCAGGCGTAGAGCAGAGTACCCAGGGCGACGGTGCGGGCGGGACGTCCCATCGTGCGTAGGGTGGCGGTGACCAGCCAGATATTGAGCAAGTGCGCGGCGAAGGCGCAGAGACGAAAGGCGACCAGGTATCCCAAACGGTCAGGACCGGAGATTAGTCCTACCGCGGCGCTAAGCACGATCCACACCGGACCGTAGGGGGCAAAGGCATCTTTCCAGTGAATCAGTGGATAGGTAGGGTCCTGTGGGAAGGCTGATGGGGCGATTACATAGGGGTTGGCGTGATGTACGCTGAGCAGGCGACCATAGCTGGCATAACCGTAGACGTCGTCTGATAGCGAGGCGGGCGTGAAGAGGTAGATGCAACCGCTTACGATGGTGGTGAGCCAGATCAAACGTAACGCGAATGTGTGGTTGCTCCGTGGTCCCGTGCGTTGAAGGAGGTAGGCATACAGGCCATAGGCAGCGAAGGCGAAAAGCACAGGCAGTAAAAGTTCCAGGTAGTACGTGTCCGGTTGTGAGACGTAGTGATCTGTGCTAAAGCCCAGGTCATGCGGGAGATGCAGCCAGTTGTCCAGCCCGACAATGGCGTTGCTGATCCAGAACTGTGTCTGCAGTCCGACGATGCTGTGGAGTGGGGCAGTCGTCACCAGGATGCAGAGGACATAGGCGAGTGCACAGCAGATGAGTGCGACTTGCCAGCGTGGTGATGGTTGCTGCTGCGCAGGTGGAGGTTCGGGTGGTTGGACAGGTGATGGGGATATTTCAACAAGTACGAGTTTTTTCATTGACTACTAGATTCTATGTTCTTCTGCCGATGGTAAGGTCAAAACGTATTACACTATGTGATAGCCGAGCTGTCAACAATCGGGCCAAATATCCTATGACCTGATACGCAAGGGCGCAGGCAAGCTGACGCCCTACGATCGGTACAACTGTCGTGCATCGCGGTTGGTAGGGGCGTCAGCTTGCCTGCGCCCTGGTGGGGGGTGCGAAAACGTTACGCATTGACAATGCGTCACAAGGGGAATAATATTAAACACGTGGTCATGCGCTGCAAGTGGCCGAGTGTCGGCAGGTTCTACCAGCAACTGGAATCGCCGTGACACACAAAATATCGGGAACGCGAAGCCGTAGTATGCTAGGGGCAAGTGTATGGGTTATCCACATCGTGACCCATGGTATGTACCGACATCGTACCCTCTCGATGAGAGCCGCTGCTGCACCTACAAGGGATACGATGTACGTACACAGTAAGGGTCACGAGGTTGGTACTCCATACAGCAAGGGTGGCGGAGTAGAGTGGGGAGGGCCCTTGCGGTTGCCCTGATAGTCTAATTGACATCCTCCCCACGGCTCAAGCCGGGGGATTCCTGACCTCACAGTCAGGGTTTCCTGCTTCGTTGGAGGTTGCCTTCCCTGGTACCATTCAGGTTTGGTCTTACACCGCCTCCACAGGCATTGACTTTCCGCAAGCCCTGCGGTAGTTCTCAGTCTGCTCGTCATCAGGAACTTGGTTTTCGTTCCTGCTAAGAGAAAGAGAGGGTACATTGAACGCTTGGTACGCTAGTGCTTTTACCCGCGAGAACGATGTATCGCGGAACGTCCAAACACTATTGAGTTGTCAAATGTACGATACGTGCATTTTAGCACAGGATAG
>WNFA01003196.1_pt1 | contig 24445 bp, 20 predicted proteins | sample 5400481 | NCBI WGS metagenome assembly WNFA01 (sample SAMN13153340, study PRJNA577476) | soil metagenome | isolation source: 120 cm saprolite under Douglas fir tree site 2 hole 1 replicate 2 | place: USA:California | collected 2015-04-18 | reverse complement strand
ATAAAGAGTATTGGAAGAACCGCCCATGGAGGAGCCTGTGTGGCTACTGCAATTCCTATCAAGCCGAAGGTCATCACCATGAGCATGACCAACGAAGCAATCGCCAGGGCCAGACGCTGACCTGCTGTAGGAGCCCAGCCTGCAGCGTGTCCTGACAGTTTCTCTCCATGGAAACTGGAGAGAGGAATACCTTCATATCCACCAGAGACAAAGCCAGGTCTGTCGTGGCCCATCTCACCATAGTTCATTTCTTGTTGTGACATGATGATTACCTCTTCTACTATTTGCATGTGCTCGACACAGAGCAATACGAACTTTACTCTCATCTATACGGGGACAAAGTGTTTAAGTTGGACAGAGAAACTTGCACAACGGATTGAGACTGCTAGTAGCCAAAGCTGTCATCCTTCTGGAAGTTTTACTACAGCCTCTCAGCCCTTCCCGCTACCAGCAATAAAATCGACAACCACCCGCGCCAATTCTTCCCCCTTGTCCTCCTGCAAGAAGTGGCCAGCGCCAACAATCGTCGTATGCGGCTGCCCCTTTGTTCCCGGTATGATCCTCTGGAAGATCCGTTCACCTCCTCGCATAATTGGATCAGAGTCACTGAAAGCCGTCAGAAAAGGCTTTTCCCAGCGAGCCAGCACCTCCCACGCCTTGCGGTTAGGCACGGCCGAAGGATCATCCGGCGAAGTCGGTACCAGCAGCGGGAACTGGCGAGCTCCCGCCTTATAACGATCGTCTGGGAACGGCGCATTATAAGCCGCGATCACCTCGGAGGAAAGTTCACTGACACACCCACCTTTAACAATACCACCAACGTGGAATCTGGGCGTAGTTTGAGAGTATCGCTGCCAGGCGAGAAATGCCTCACCCATCGGTGTATCGCCCGTCGGCAGACCCGTATTTGCTGCCACAACACGAGCAAAACGCTCCCCGTGCTCAGCGACCAGCCGTAGTCCAATCAGTCCACCCCAGTCCTGGCACACAAGCGTAATATGCCGCAGATCAAGAGCCTCGAGCACACCTCTCATCCAATCGACATGCCGCTGGTACGTATAATCTTCTCGCTGGGATGGCTTGTCCGATCGACCAAAACCAACCAGGTCCGGCGCAACCGCCCGGTGGCCAGCGGCAGTAATAATCGGGATCATCTTGCGGTACAGGTAGCTCCACGATGGCTCCCCGTGGAGCATCAACACCGGCTCAGCCGATGCTGGCCCTTCATCGACATAATGCACACGCAGCCCATCAACCTCAACATAATGAGGCTCAAATGCATAGCCAGGCAGGCCAGTAAACCGCTCATCAGGTGTGCGTAGAATCTCCATAAAATATTCTCCTTTTTGGTTTCATCTCATCAGCTGCCCACAGCATTATACACTTTACACAATAAGTCAGCATACCTGCCCAATAACCAGATCTTCTTGTGCCACCTCGACGACCTCGGCCAGGGCGATCAAGGCACGAGGAATAAGGTGTCCTGGCAAGGGTCTAGCGATCCCCCCGTGACACTAGGAGACGAGAGCCCTAAGGAGAGCATTCGCTCCCGGCCTACTTGATATGAGCGATGAATGGCAGTATACTCAGGACAGTACATTGACAAATAGATCGATCTCGGCACCCCCCATAACATCTTTATGTACGGCATCTTCTTTTTCAGATTCGCCAACAGCATCAAAATCTGAAATGCAGCTGAGGGACAAACCAGTGCAAGACCAGGCATTCCAGCAACTTGTAGAGCGCGTGCAAGCCTGTCGTCTGTGCCCACGCATGGAAGGCCGCACGCGAGTGCTTGGACCGGCCAATGGCAACACACTAGCACAGGTACTCTTCGTAGCCGAAGCCCCTGGCCGCCTCGGAGCCGACCACTGGGGCATACCACTCTTCGCCGATCAGACCGGCCGCAACTTCGAAACCTTACTGCGTGCCGCTCATCTTGAACGTAGCTCCATCTTCATCACCAACGCAGTGCTCTGCAACCCGCGTGACCAACACGGCCGCAATGCCACACCCACTGCGCGTGAGCTACACAACTGCTCCCCACACCTGCGCGCAACAATCGAAATCATCCAGCCGCGCTACGTCGTCGCTCTCGGGCGCATCGCCCTGCAAGCACTCAAAACAATTGCCATCCACGAAGCAGTGCTCATGCGCGACGTAGGACACCCTCTTCGCTGGAATGGACGCTGGCTCATCCCACTCTACCATCCCAGTCCCCGGGCGTGCATCCATCGCCCCTTGCAGCTCCAACTAGAAGATTACCACCTCCTTGGCGAACTTGTCAGGGACAGGGAGCAGAATATAATAGAGGAATGAATACCATCTATACCATTGGCCATTCGGCAAGAACTATCGAGCAATTTTTAGCGTTACTCAAAGCTCATCATATCCAGGAAATCGTTGACGTACGTACCGTCCCGAAATCTCGTCATAATCCCCAGTTTGGCCCTTTTCTCAAAGTGATCAATGGAAAGCTCATTTATCCTGCTTCGGAGGAAGCAGCACCAGGAGCATAATCACTAACCAGCGCCATCCACCATCATCTCAAGCTCAATTTCATCGCGTAGAGGAATACCATCCATACCAACTAGCGGAATTTCCGGCTTCAGTTTCCGCGACACCTCCAGCGCATTCTTATGCACAGCCACAAGCACAAAGCCACGCTTCTGATAAAAGCGCAATGCATTCAGATTATCATTCGTCGTAATCAGCCACAGCCGCCTGCAGCCAAAATAACGCGCCACATACTTCACTACCTCAACCAACGTAGTCCCAATCCCCATCGACCTTTGCACACTGTTTAGCGTCACAATCTCACAGCTATCTTTCTCAATATGGTAGGTAACCAACCCTACACACTCGCCCACTCGCACCGCCACAAACCCCGGCAGGTCCTGAGGATAATAGATCACACCATGTGCAACAACCCTATCGGCTCCCCAGTGTTCACCGGTAAACTGCGAAACCCAGCTCTTATCATCATCACGAAGCGGACGAAGAGAAAAATCTGCCATACATTCACTCCGCATCTCCAGCTAACTTCATCTCCAGAGTCTCCTTCAGATCCTAACTCAAAGTGATATAATCGCTTATACGAGTATCTAGAAATAGCCATGCCATGAAACACACCACCAACGTCCTCATCATCGGAGGAGGCGTCATTGGCTGCGCCATCGCCTACCACCTCCGCAAATTGAACATGGCCGTCACCGTCCTCGACCAGGGCGAAATCGGCATGCAAGCATCGAGTGCCGCTGCAGGCCTGCTTGCCCCCTTAGGCTCCCTCTCAGGCCCTGGCCCACTGGCCGACCTGGTACTCGCCAGCTTCGCACTCTTCCCTTCTCTCGTACCAGAACTCGAAGACGCCAGTAGCATCCGTGTAGAATACGAGCGCACCGGCGCATTACGCACCGTATGCAAGCCCAAACGTATCTCCAGCCTGCGCCAGCGCATGCAAGCATGGCAACCATTAGGACTTCAAATGCACTGGCTGACCGGAGACGAAGCACGCCAGCGCGAACCACTCCTGGCTCCCGAGGTCTGCGCCGCCATTTACGCGCCAGAAGAATCCCAGATCAAAGCGCCCCAACTCGTCAGAGCCTTTGCCCGGGCCGCGACCAACCTCGGCGCGACCCTCCACAGACAGACAGAAATCACCGGTATACAACGCCACAACACCAACGTCACAGGCGTAACCACCAGTGCAGGCGAAACGATCGCATGTGACCACCTCATCGTTGCCTCTGGTGCCTGGACAGCTCGCTGCAGCGACTGGCTCGACTTCCCACTACCCGTCAGTCCCCAACGCGGTCAGATACTCTCCCTAGGCCAACCATCGCCACCTTCACTACCCCTGCGTCACATCATCTTTGGAGAAGCCGCATACATCGCCCCTAAAGCCGATGGCACAATCATCGTTGGTGCCACCAGAGAAGAGGTAGGTTTCGACACCCACATCACCGCAAGTGGCATTGCATGGCTGCTCAACACAGCCATAAAGCTCACACCAGCGCTCGAACACAGCGCCCTGCAGGCAACATGGGCAGGCCTGCGACCCAAAACACCCGACACCCTACCAATTTTAGGAGCCGCACCCAACTGGCAGAACGTCACACTCGCCACCGGCCACAATAGCATCGGCATCCTCCTGAGCGCCATCACCGGCCAAACCATCGCCGAACTAGTCGCTACCGGTCGAACGCCCCACCTTATCTACTCCTTCTCACCGCAGCGGTTTTCAAAAAGCACCTCTACAATGTGATACAACATATTTGAAGAAGGAGAAAGAAAATCATGTCCCTACTCAACCTTTCGCCAGATGAACTACTCACCACCACGCGCTCCGTGCGCAAACGCCTGGACTTCTCGCGACCGGTCGAACCCGAACTAATCCGCGAGTGTCTGGAACTTGCCGTCCAGGCACCCACAGGCGGGAACAGGCAGACCTGGCACTTCGTCGTCGTAACCGACGCCTAGCAGCGCCAGACACTGGGCGACATCTACCGCAGAGGATTCGCCCTGTACCTTCAACAGGCTATGGCTGACTCAATGAGCACAATCAAGACGCTCACCCGAGAGCAGATAGCAACGCTCAAAAAAGTAAGAGTTTCCTTACAGTACCTTGCTGACTACATGCACGAGGTACCCGTGCTCGTCATACCCTGCGTTTACGGCCGTGTCGAAGGCTTACCAAACGTTGCCCAGGCAGGCATCTGGGGTTCCATCCTCCCGGCCGTCTGGAGCTTCATGTTAGCCGCTCGTGCCCGTGGACTTGGAACATGCTGGACGACCGTCCACCTCTCATACGAGCAAGAAGCCGCAGAAGTGCTCGGCATCCCCTACGAGAAAGTCACGCAAGCAGCACTCATCCCGCTAGCCCACACTCTGGGCACAGATTTCAAACCAGCTCCCCGCGTCCCCCTGGACTCGATACTCCACTGGGACAAATGGTAGACTCATGTCCATTAGGAATCCACCTGGTGTGGTTTGGCCCACTTAACTCACTCTAACTCTACAACTGTGTCGCTGCGTGCGCTCCGTTGAGCAGCCTCAATGATACGCAGCGACGCCACTGCATCGGCAGGGTCTACAGGCGGAGGGCCGTCGGCTACCAGCGCATCGCGCAGGAGTTCATAGAAGCGTTCATACGCCCCTGGCAGCGTCTCCACAGCACCATCTACATGCACACCTCCGATATCAGTAGAGAGTTGTCCCCAATGCTCACGCGGCTCCAAACCCCAGCCGGGGTCGCCAGGCCGCCGACCCGATTGCAGATCATCTTCCTGTGGGTCCAGTCCCCACTTTTCATAGGTGCCTCGCAGCCCGTTGATGCGGAAACGCGGTCCCGCTTTGCGAGCAACCAGGCTCATCCACAGATGCGCACGCACACCATTAGCAAACCGAAGAGCAACAAAGGAGTCATCATCCACTTGCGCACCAGGCCGTCGTCTCTCCACCTCTGCATACACACTCACAGCCTGCCCAAAGAGCACCAACGCCTGGTCAATCACGTGACTGCCAAGATCATACAGCAGCCCTCCTGCTTCTTCCGTAGCCGCAAGCTCGCGCCAGGCGTTGGGACGGGGCACCGTACTGTAACGCTCGTAGCGGGACTCAAAGCGTGTAATCGAGCCAAGCAAGTCCGCAGCAATCAACTGGCGAACCGTGAGAAAATCATTATCCCAGCGCCTGTTCTGAAAGACCGTCAGAAGCTTGCCCGTCCTCTTACTCGTAGCAATCAACTTCTCGGCATCCGAAACAGTTGCTGCCATCGGCTTGTCTATCACAACCGGCAGACCTGCATTCAGCGCAGCCAAGCCAAGCGGCACATGCACACGATTTGGCGCTGCCACCACCACCAGGTCGTATCGCGAAGCATCATGCCACACTTGCTCCGCCGTCGAGAGCACCTCTGCATCAGGGAAATCGCCTTGAGCGCGCTTTTGTCGCTCGGCCTGACTGGTCACAATTGCCGCCACCTTCATGCCCGGCGTCGCCGCAACCAGCGGTGCGTGGAAAACTGCACCCGCAAGCCCATACCCAATAATCGCCACGCGCAAAGGCCTGGCGGCAGGCTCAACATTGCTTGATGACATACTTCTCCTCCTAAGAAAATACGGTAGAAACCCAAACTACTGCATTATCTCACCATTTGGCCCCCATTGACGACATCTCTGTTTCCAGGCTACAATAAACTGGAGACGCTACCTCCTTTTAACAAACCGGCGCGGGAAGTCCCATCCCATTGATGGGATGGGGATGAGAGCGCCGTTCCTTTGGCGGGAGAGGGGAAGGCGCTGGGCATGCACGCAAGAACGGCTCTCCCACTTGACTAGAACGAACGTTTGGAGTACATTGCGGGAAACGACGCCAGTCAAGCCAGGAGCGAATATGGAGACGGTGCGCATCTATCGACTCAAGGGACTCGCCCCTCCCACGCGAGAGCGCCTGCGGGCGGCCCAGATGGAAGCCGCCCGCGTGTGGAACGTGTGTCGCGAGCTGCATCAAGAGGCTAGGCTACAGCATCAGCCCTGGCCGGGTCGTGACGGGTTGCAACAGGCCACCAAGGGCGGACAGTTCGCGCTGCACTCCCAGAGTATTCAGATGGTCTGCCACCAGTTCCTCGCCAATGTGGAGACCACCCGACAGCTCAAACCCACGCATCCCCGCATGCGCTACCCTTATAAGCCCAAGCAGTACATGACGGTGCAGTGGCCCGCCCAGGCGGTCGCACGGCAGGGTAAACGCCTTATCCTGCCCATGGGTCGGGGACGCAAGGCGCTGTGCTTCCGCCTGGACCTGCCCGAACGCATCGGGGCGGTCACCCTCGTCTGGCGTGGAGGCTACGAGCTGCACGTGACGGTACCTGCCCCCGCTGCCGCCCAAGTCCCAGGAGCAGCTCAGGCGACCATCGATCTGGGCGAAATTCACCTGGCGGCGGTCACCACGACCACTCGTCAAGGACTGGTCGTCAGCGGGCGAGGCATCCGCAGCCTCAAGCGCCGCCACAATAAGAGCCTGGGACAGATCCAGCGCAAGCAGGCGCGCTGCACGCGGGGCTCACGGCGCTTTCGCCGCCTCCAGCGCGCCAAAGCCCGGCTGCGGGCACGCACCGAACGGCAGGTGCGCGACCGGCGGCACAAGGCGACGCGGAAGGTCGTGCGCTTCCTGAAGCAGGAGGGCGTGCAGACGGTCTTCATTGGGGACCCGCACGGGGTTCGCAACCAGCAGTGTGGGCGGCATCACCACCAGCGCATGAGCCAGTGGGAATACGGCAAGGACAAGGACTATCTCCAGCAGAAGTGTGCTCAAGCTGGCATCCTGAGCTTCACCGGCTCCGAACGGGGTACCTCGAGCCAGTGTCCGAACTGCCAGCGCCGCCAGAAAGTCAGAGGGCGGAACTGGGTGTGCAAGAGCCCCCAGTGTCGATTTGCAGGCCACCGCGACATCGTCGGCAGCCTGAACATGCACCGATTGGCCTTTGGCCGTGCGGTTGCGTACCCGTCGCGCATCACGTATCTACGACCCAGCAGGGACGTAGTAGCTGCCGGGGCACCGGCCTGTGGGAGAGGCAACCCGCACTGACCACAGTTGTCTGGGTGTGCAACCCGCCTCAGCCACCGGCTTCCTCCGGGTCTCTGCGGAGACAGGTCACAGGCGGGCAGCTTCGCCCAGAAGCTCATCCCCTTTCAGGGGATTGAGAGTGTCACGTTCTACCGTAAGCTATAATAGGATAGTACAGTGACTCTTCAGAACTCTTCACCACCGTCTGTGGTTCGCAAAAGGTTTTTACTGCGGGCCTTGCAGCCCCAGGCTGCAAGGCCCGCAGTAAAAGAAAACGCGCGCCGCCGCAGGCAGGGAGGAGTCACGTACATAAATAATTACAAAGGACATTATTATTGAGTAATATGAAACGCTTATCACCAACCAGGCAACTTATAGGACTGCTCATAGTGGCCTTCTTGCTCTCAACACTTGACCTGGAAAGCTTTAGCATCATCAATGCCATGGGCGCAGTTCCCATATCCACCGCAGACATCACTGCGTCAGTGGATAGTAGCGGTGCATACACCATCAGTGCGCATACCCCGGCCTGGACCTTCGCCGGTAACATCGGCCACACCCTCACCGATATCACAGTTCACACAGGCAGCGACACCATTGGTAGCTATCAAGAAGTCACCTTCAACTATCAAGCTACTTCTGCCAGGAGTGGAGCCATTCGTACATATGACAACAGGCCTATCGTCCTCTTCACTGACACCTATCTCTCGGCTTCACCCAACAATGCACCATTTCCACACCTGGTAACCTACCCCAAAAACCTTCATCACCTCAGCTACTCCGGTCAGTTTGCTCACCCCGACTTCAACGCTCTGGCGGACGATAGCCCATGGATGTTTTATGATGACACCCAGAATGCCTTTCTTCTCTCCCCTGCATCCAACTTTATGGTAGCAAGCACCACACAAAATAAAGATGGATCAATCGTTAGTGGCATCAATTCCGCGATTGACACGCTCCCACCAGGTTTCACCCATAAGACTTTCCTCGTAATAACGCAAGGCATCAATAACGCCTTCGAAACGTGGGGCCACGCCATGACCGATCTTCAGAACAAGATTCGCCCCGCCAATGATGCCGATACCACCCTCAATTACCTGGGCTACTGGACAGACACTGGTGGGGCGTACTACTACAACTTTGACCACTCTTTAGGCTACCCTGGCACCTTGCTCGCGGTCCGAGATTCCTTCCATCAACAAGGTATTCCCTTCGGATACATGGAAATTGATAGTTGGTTTTATTCCAAAGGCTCCTCTAAGACCTGGCAGGGAGACCCGATCAACGATAGAGGAGGCATCTATCTCTACCGGGCTACGCCAGATATTTTCCCCCACGGCTTGAAAGCTTTTCAGCAGCGACTTGGCCTACCCCTGGTCACACATGCCCGCTGGATTGACCCCGGCAGCCCCTATCGCAAACGCTATAGCATGTCAAACAACGTATCCACCGATCCACAATACTGGAATCAACTCGCCGACTACCTCAAAGACTCCGGCGTCATCGGTTATAAGCAGGACTGGCTTAACGACCGCGCCCTTCCAGCCATTAACCTCAACGACCCTGCCGCCTTCATGAACAACATGGCCAGTGCTTTAGCGGATAATGGCATCGCGATCCAATACTGCATGCCACTCCCTCGCCATTTCCTCCAGAGCAGCATATACAGTAATCTCTTGACGATGCGCGTCAGCCCTGATCGCTTCCAAAGAAGTAGTTGGGATTGGTTCTTGTATACCTCGCGCCTGGCCTCCGCACTTGGCGTATGGCCGTTCACAGACGTGTTTATGAGCACCGAGACCGACAACCTGCTTCTCTCAACGCTTTCGGCAAGCATAGTCGGCGTCGGCGACCCCATCGGTGCCGAGAGCAAAGCCAACTTGTTGCAGTCTGTTCGTGCCGACGGCGTCATCGTCAAGCCCGATGTGCCCATTGTCCCCATAAATCAGATGTACTTACCAGACGCACTCAGGCAGGATACTCCGATGATCGCCTCCACCTACACCGACCATGGCGGTCTGAAAGCATTGTATGTCTTCGCTTATAAACGTGGCAACAACACAGCGATTAGCTTTAATCCATCATCCCTGGGCTTCAATGGAGCGGTATACGTCTATAATTACTTTACCGGCGCCGGCCAGGTCGTTGAGGCCGGAAAGGCCTACAGCGATACCGTCAACGACGCATCATACTACATCGTTGTGCCGATTGGTCAGTCCGGCATCGCCTTCTTAGGGGATACAGGCAAATTTGTCTCTCTTGGCAAAAAACGCATCTCCCAACTGAGCGACAACGGCAGCGTGCAAGCAACAATTACCTTTGCCCCCGGTGAGGAATCCATCACCCTGTCCGGCTACTCACCATCACTCCCAATAGTCACAGCCTCCAAAGGCACCGTAGGTCCCGTCGCATATAATAACTCCACCCACCTCTTCAAATTTGCCGTCTCGCCCCCCGCCGACAAGTCCGCAGTAGTCACTGTGGGACAAACTCCCGCCTAACGGCTTTATAGCATGCACCTTTTTACCTTCTTCCTAATGGCGTGAGGTTAGTTGCCAATCTCGAAGTATTGCTCAATCAACTCAAAATGTTCCGCGTCGTGTTCACAGATGGTGGCAACCATGCTACACAATGAATCAGTAGTGTCTTCGTCCCAGGGCGGACGCACCTCTTCCTGTAGTTTCTGGTCATCGAGTTCGTCGGCGACGAGGTGCGTCCAGTGCAGGTGCGTCTCTTCCCAGTAATTGCGTACCTCCGGCAGGGATAGCGCTTTATCCATTTTCATGCGTATAGGCGACGATTAACTTGTGTGTCGCCGCCTTCCAATGGCTCATATGTGACAAGAAATCCTTGACCGACCACCCTTCGGGCGTAATCGCTGCCTGCTGCTCCTCCTCATTCAGACGATTGATAAGCTTCTGAAAACATGCGTGATCATCCTGAAGGGAATCCAAAAGACCTTGCTGTGTAAGTCGTTGTGTTGCCAAACTCTCTACTCCTTGTCTTGTTAAAATCCATTCCAAACTACTGCCTGTATTACGATACTATATTCAGGGGAGAGTATACAACACTGGAACAGCGTAGAGAGATCAAAAAAAGCGCGCCCGGCGGGATTCGAACCCACGACCACACGCTTAGAAGGCGCGTGCTCTATCCACTGAGCTACGGGCGCAGTCTCATCTGGGGATGCAATCTCCCAAATGCTGATATCATAATAGCAAGGCATGTTGAGATCGTCAAGTAGAGGCTGGGAAAGTGAATCCGTTGTATGGTAGGGGCAAGGGCGGTGATGTGGGGTGGGGTGGGCCCTTGCGGTTGCCCTAGACATTTGGAGATAATGCCTGTCACCCTGAGCCCTTCCCCTTCGCTTCGCTCAGGGCTTCGGCTCACTCGCTCAGGGTAAACTCCGCGAAGGGTCTGTCATCCTGAGCGCAGCGAAGGATCTCTGCGTCCGTCGAGCCAGATCCTTCGCTGCGCTCAGGATGACAGCCAGGACACCTGTATGAGTTACTCACATCGTAACCCTGGGTGTGTACCTACATCGTAGCCATCGGGAGAAATTGGCGTTCCCTCTGGAAACGGCATCACGGTTCGCTTGCTGGTCTACGATGTACGTAAACAGGAGGGGTCACGATGTGGGTAACCCATACACACCTCTCAAGTCCGCTCATGGGAAGCCTTATCTCCAAACGTCTGCGGTTGCCCTGTCACTCTTGACAAGGTCCATTGGAAAACATATAATACGAATAAATCCGAGTACACAAGTAAGGATTAACACGAACGATACACTTCCTGCATACACATATCAACCAGATGGAGTGATTTTCATGAGTACACAGGCATTCGACACGGAACAGCAGGCATATCCTGGGTTCCATATGGCCGAAAACTACGTGTTTAAGTCCGAAAGAGGACTAAGCTCGAAAATCGTTGAGCAGATTTCCGAAATGAAGGGCGAGCCCGCTTGGATGCGCAAATTCCGCCTCAAGAGCCTGGCACTCTTCGAGAAACGCCCAATGCCAACATCGGGTGCCGACCTGTCGGTGATCGACTTCGACAATATCTACTATTACATCAAGCCCATGCAGCAGCAGGGCAAGACCTGGGACGATGTCCCTGCCGAGATCAAAGAGACATTTGACCGCCTGGGCATCCCACAAGCCGAGCGCAAATACCTGGCCGGCGTCACCGCGCAGTACGAAAGTGAAGCAGTCTATCACAAAGTACGCGAAGACCTGGAGAAGCTCGGCGTCATCTTCACCGATATGGATACAGCTCTGCGCCAGTACCCAGACCTGGTGAAGCAGTACTTCGGCACGATCATCCCGCCATCCGACAACAAGTTTGCTTCACTCAACAGTGCCGTCTGGAGTGGTGGCAGCTTCGTCTACGTACCAGAGGGCATACGGGTCGAGATCCCCTTGCAGGCCTACTTCCGCATCAACGCACAGAACATGGGCCAGTTCGAGCGCACACTGATCATTGCCGCCCCAGGCTCCTATGTCCACTACGTTGAGGGCTGCACCGCGCCAACATACGCCAGCGATAGCCTGCACAGCGCCGTCGTTGAAATCGTCGTACAGAAGGGCGCTCGTGTACGCTACACCACCATCCAGAACTGGTCGAAGAACGTCTACAACCTGGTGACCAAGCGTGCCGCCGCCTACAGCGATGCGACAATGGAATGGGTCGATGGGAACCTGGGTTCCAAAGTGACCATGAAGTACCCGGCAGTCCTCTTAATGGAGCCAGGCGCTCGCGGGGATATTCTCTCGGTAGCCTTCGCCAGCGATGGCATGCACCAGGATGCAGGAGCCAAGGTCACGCACCTCGCTCCATACACGACTTCCCAGATTCTCTCGAAGTCGGTCTCGAAGGGTACTGGCCGTACATCTTATCGCGGCCTGGTCCGCATCAACTCGGGTGCGCACCACACCAAGTCCAACGTCCGCTGTGATGCGCTCTTGCTCGATGAGGAGGCTCGCTCCGACACCTACCCGACCATGCGCGTTGAAGAAAACTGGACCGAGCTTGGCCACGAGGCAACCGTCTCGAAGGTCGGCGAGGACCAACTCTTCTACCTCATGAGCCGTGGCCTCGACGAATCCGAAGCCTACTCCCTGATCGTCAACGGCTTCATCGAACCGATTACGAAGGAACTCCCCATGGAGTACGCCGTCGAGCTGAACCGCCTGATCCAACTGGAGATGTCCGGCAGCGTAGGCTAAACTAATAGAGAATAACAGTTCTTAAGATGAACTGACGGAGGCCGCCGATTTGGTGGCCTCTGTTTGTTGTCTCAAGGGAGAAACCCGAACACACACTCCGCAACCCACAACGCACCCGGGCGTAAATACATAAGGGAGCAAGATTACTCCAGCACCAGGCCTTTTCAGGAAATAACGAGGTGGAATAGTTGGCACGTTGTCTGAATACGCGATCCGGTGGGGGACACGAGAACCCCAATGACGCAATATGTTGCCAGCGCTGCGACTTCCTCATAGCGGGAGCCCATGTCGGCAACTACGAGGTCGTCTCCTTCATCGGCGCGGGAAGCTATGGCCATGTCTACCAGGTGCGCGAACCTGCGCCACTCAGCCGCATATTGGCCCTCAAAGTCTTGCGCATCGACCAGTTCAACGAAAAAGCCCTGGGTAGCTTTTTCGACGAAGCACGACGCATCGCCAACCTGCAACACCCCAACATCCTACCTGTCTATAACTTCGGCCAGTTAGATGACGGACGCCCTTACCTCGTCATGGAATACGCGCCGCGCACCATCAATGACCTCTTTCGCAGGGACAGTGGCGACAGACGACTCGCATTGGCAGAAGAACTTGAGCCATACGTTCACCAGGCAGCAGAAGCTCTCAACTATGTCCACAGAAATGGACTCATTCACCAGGACGTCAAACCCGGCAACCTGCTGATTGGACGCAACGAACAACTCCTGCTCTCCGACTTTGGTACCACCTTCTATCTCGGCATGCAAACACACGCCTCACTCGGTGAGGTCACAGGCACCGCCGCCTATATGCCACCTGAGCAGTGGCAGGGCAACCCACGGCGCGACTCCGATCAGTACGCGCTCGCCGTCTGCTGCTATGAACTGCTCTCAGGTCGCCCACCATTTCTCTACAGACGCATCGAGGAGATGTGGAACGCTCACTTGAAAGAACAAACACCCTCACCACAGAAGTGGAACCCACGTATCCCTGTGGAGGTTGCTGCTGTGCTCCTGCGCGCACTGGCGAAAGACTACCGGCAGCGCTATCGTAGCATCATAGAGTTCGCCGAAAACTACACTGGCGCCGTACGAGTCGCCTTACAACGCTACGTTTGCCAGCAGTGCGGACAACACAATCGCAGTGGTGCCCGCCGCTGTAGCGCCTGTGGTGCTGAGTACGACAATCGCCGTTGCCCCTACTGCGATACACCAGGTCGTTTCGGCCAACGTTGCTGCTCTGTATGTGGCCGACTCATCATCTCGCCAACAACGGTGCTCCATAGCCCGCTCTCAGGAGTCAGCGTGCGCCAGGAATCCCGCGATAAATCGGGGATCTACACGATCAAGCGTGTCCTGAAGAACACAGAAGAGACGCGGGTGATGGTTGCGGTTGCCAGCGACACAAAAGCGCAAGGACAGAGCGTTGTACTAAAACGTTGGGAATGCAGCGATCTCCCGCTTGCTCGTCGCGCAAAAGAGTTGGTCCACTACGAGCAGGCAACCGAACCGCTCACACGCCTGCGCCATCCATTGGTTCCTCACGTCCTGGACCGCTTTGCCGAAGGGAAGCATTACTACATGGTGCTTGCCTATGTCGATGGGGAAAGCCTGGAAGAACGGCTACAAAAGCTTTTGAGGCCACTGCCAGAACGTGAAGTGATTGGCTATATAAATAGCCTGCTGAATGTGTTGATGGCACTAGAACAGCAGCAGCCTCACCTGCGCCACTATGACATCTCACCTGCCAACGTCATCATCGAAAATACACGCGGACGAGCCTGGCTGACGGGCTTTCAGGTCCCTCCGCCACCTGTGTTTGATGCACGCGACAAACTCAACAGGCATCGCACAACGCGGAAACTGGCCCTTTCCCCCTACTTGCCCGTAAAAGACATGCCCTATGACCAACGCACGTGCATCTACATGCTCGCCTCCAGCATGCACTATGCGCTCACCAACTACCCACCCCCGCATTATCCCACGTATCCCCCGGTTCGCATGCTGAACCCAAGCGTTTCCCCCGCCCTCGAGATGATCCTCAGCCGCGCCCTGATGGAAGACAGTAAGGATAGATACCAGAGTTATGCAGAGATGCAAAAGGACATCAAAGGTTTGCTTAAACAGACCGTCTGATGTCCTCCCTGTCGTTGGAATGTCGTATTTTTACTTGCGCTGCTCAATCGGTACATATGTCACATTCTTTGGCCCGATATACTCGGCTCGCGGGCGAATGAGGCGATTGTGGGCATACTGCTCCATCACATGCGCCGTCCAGCCAGATATGCGACTGCAAGCAAAAACAGGCGTATCCAGATCAATCGGGAGGCCCAGCATATAGTAGACGGAGGCAGAATAGTAATCGACGTTCACATTCAGTCCCTTGTGGTCTTTCACGTACCCTTCGATGATGCGCGACATCTCATACCAGCGACTGTCGCCGGTGCGCCTGCCCAGTTCCTTCGACATTGCCCGCAGGTGGGTAGCACGCGGGTCTTCGGTATGATAAACGCGGTGCCCAAAACCCATAATACGCTCTTTGCGCTCCAGAGCGCCCTGAATGTAGGTCTCGGCATTACTGACTTCTCCAATGCGCAAAAGCATACGCATGACCTGCTCATTCGCACCGCCGTGCAGTCGACCAGAGAGGGCTCCGATGGCCGAGGTGATAGCTGCGTACATATCTGACAAGGTGGCAGCCGTGACGCGAGCAGCGAACGTCGATGCGTTGAGTTCGTGGTCGGCATGCAAGACCAACGCGACGTCCAACACATGTGCGTTGTAGGGATCAGGCATTTTGCCCGTCAACATGTACAGAAAATTCGTTGCGTGGTCACCTCCGGACAGAGGAGCGACCGGCTCTTTGCCATTGCGCATACGCTCCCAGGCCGCCACAATGGTTGGCATTGTAGCGGTGAGGAGTATGGCGCGGTGGTAGTTTTTGGCGGGTGCACGATCCTGGACATCTGGATCAAAAGAGGAGAGTGCGGAAACGGTGCTACGTAAGGCATCCATTGGTGGGGTTGTTGTTGATAGCAAGCGCATGATTTCTATTACACGCTCAGGTAGTGTACGGTTAGCAATTAACTGCTCTTTCAGTTCCTCGAGTTGCGCCTTCGTAGGCAAGACGCCATGCCAGAGTAAGTAGGCCGTCTCCTCAAACGAGGAGTGCTGCGCTAAGTCGTGAATATCAACACCATAGTACGTCAGCTTGCCATGTTTGCCGTCAAGGTCGCAGATGCTTGAGTCTGCTACTACAACGTCTTCAAGGCCAGTGGTGGTAGACATATCAGGTCCTCCAGGGGTGTAGCTTCGTGTTGGGTAGTACGCAGGTCGGCATCCGATCAATCTAGCGAGTGTCGGAAAACTGCTGCTTCCACAGCGAAGCAGACAACTTTCGCTATAACAAATCATATGCGATTGTGTAAGGTAATTATAGCTTCGTAAGATGTGCAATGTCAACGGAGAATAGTCCTGGATCAGGGAAATATCGCCTCTGCCAAACGTATTTATGTAGGGAAACATTCGGCAAGTACATCAAGTGACGGTATACCGAAACTATGGTACACTGGCCCAAACATGAGAAGAAATGAGGCAACGTATGGCAGAGCTTGTGCGAGACGATGAGCTACAACTCGTCGCCCGCAGCCAGGGGGGAGATGTGAATGCATTCAATCAGCTGGTGCTACACTATCAACAAACCACCTATGGCGTCGTCTTTCGCATGCTCGGAGATCGTGACGTTGCAGCCGATGTCACGCAGGATGTCTTCATCGCTGCCTTTCGCAATATTCAGTCCTTTCGTAGTGGTTCCTCATTCCGTGCCTGGCTACTGCGCATCGCCTCCAACGCTGCCTGTGACTACTGGCGGCGCACGCAGCGACATCCCACAGAATCATTGGATATTCATGCTAATGATGATGAGTCCCATCCTGCCAGTATGCTCAGCTCACTGGTTGCGGTGGGACAGGAAGCCAACCCTGAAGAGCACTTACTGAACCGAGAATTACAGGAACTTATCCAGCGTGGCTTGCAAGAGCTCCCTCTCGACCAACGTCTCGCCGTCGTCTTATGCGATGTCCAGGGGCTATCCTACGAGGAGATTGCCGCGACGACCCAGGTGACTTTGGGAACGGTGCGCTCACGTATCGCGCGTGGTCGAGCACGCCTGCGGAGCTACTTGCACAAGCACCAGGAACTTTTACCGCGTGGCTATCGTCTATCCACTGATAGAGAATGATACGACAACGGAGTACAAGCGTGGCACAAGAGCATCATCTGACGATCGAACAACTTTCAGCATTCCTTGACAGGCAACTGTCACGACAGGAGCAGGCCGAGTGTGATATTCACTTGCAACGGTGCCAACAATGCCAGAGCTTGTTAGCGGAATTGCGTCAGGCAGTAAGCATACTACACGCTTTGCCGCAGCCTGAGCTGCCGCGCTCCTTCGTGCTGCCTGCTCGTACTCTATCGGTTGCAGAAGACTTGGAACCCCGGATGGCCTCGATCACACCCATCACTCGTGGTCGTCGTCGCCCCTGGCAAACCTACCTCCTGCGTTCGACTCGCGTCATCAGCACGATTGCTGCTGTCCTGGGTATCCTCTTCATCATGTCGAGTTTTCTCACAGCTCTTGTGAACCTGCCTCATGGCGGCGCAACCTCTACAGCTAGTGCGCCTGTGTTTTCATCTACCCAAAGTCAATCCTCTATGCCACCTGCATCAGCTCAGTCCTCTAATGCCGCCGGCCCAGGTCGTAATACTCTCAACCCGATTCGTAATCCACGTGGAACGTCTACCAGCAATCAGGCAGAAACAAATGCGCCGACGCCCGTTCCAACGGCAGTCAACACCATCATACCAACACCCAGGTCGGCCCCTTCAAATTCAAATGGCCAGCAGGGGTATGCTCAAACCCAGTCTGTACCACCGATCCTTGATCTGAGTATGCCGGGAGGGCGTGCAGGGGTGGGTTTTATCCTGCTCATCCTGGGCGTTCTGGGTGCATTCTTGACCAGGCGTAGACCCGCCAGAACCCGTATTCCGTAGGAGCGGGAGTGGTGTGGAGCAGGGCTCACAAGGATAGGTTTTGCGGAAATGGGTCATCGTGTCCACAGGGACGGTGCGAGGGTGGGTGGGGAGGGATACCTGCCCTCCAGACAGGGTGCCCTTGTGGAACGACACTTGTCTCCGATGTCTCCGATGTCTCCGTGCTCAAAAAATCTACCCGTGAAAAGTGGAGCAGGGTGGGGACCCTTTTGGAACCCTGTCTGGGGGACAGGTATGCCCGCGTTGCCCTGGGTGTCTGAAAAAAAGTTGTAGGCAATCAACCGACCCTGTGGCCCTTCCCCGCCCCGCGGACGCGATAAATCGGGTCCCTACGCCCCGTTGCAACAACTTTTCATACGCCGCGTTGCCCTGACCGTTGCTAAAACCTGATACTATCCTGAGCAAGATACAGCTATCCGCACAACCGCAAGAACACAGCCTTGGGCTGAGACGATTGAAGGAAAGCCGAACCAAGCCAACCAGGAGCGTAACAGATCTTTTCCCGAATGTGTCGGGTAGGGTAGGTCCCTATCGGTGGCAACAGCAGCACCGAGCCTGCACCGGTGTACGACACAGGCTTGACCCGAGAGTCAGTGATCGAGCAAGGGCGCGCCTTGCCTAAGGTTTTCATCTGCAAGAGGTACGCAACTCCCAACCTCGCGATATTCAGCGAGGCGCAATAATCCCGATCCCCATTATAGTCGCAGGACTCACACCACATCCATCGTCCCCACTTCACCGCCTCACCGCGATCACTCGGAGAACGATATGTTTTGGCGGGCTTTGCGCAACGGGGACAGGTGTGCGAGGTTCCCCGAGGCGGACACGTCTGAAAGCGCAGGCCCACCAGGTGGCACTTGTAGCGCAACAGCCGCCAGATCTCGCCACGAATAGTGGCATTATTACCATAGTTGCGCCAGCGTCCGCGCACGCCTTTGCCACGCCCTGTGGTTTTGAGGGTTTTGAGTGACTCCATCGAAAGCAATGAGCAGGCATGGACCTGGGCAAGCAGCAGCAAGACGTTACTGGCAAGATGCGCGAGAGCGCGATTGCGCTGTTCATACTTGCGCCAACAGCACTCGATTTCCCGGCGCAACACGCGCATCTGTTCGGTGTACCAGTTCCGCTTCGGATGGGAAGCTTCCAAGGCATCGCGTTCTTGCTCCAAGCTTGCCACTTTCTTCTTGAGCTGGTCGATCTGACGACGAGTGCGAGCTTGTTTGCCATCAAAGCCACCGCTATCCAGATAGAAAGGCCGACCCACCTGGTGGGAATGTTCATCAACGGCGGTGGCCGTGAGTAACGTATGTACGCCCCAATCTGCTCCAAGTACTCCCGCGACGGTTTCCCATACCGGCAGGTCTGTTTTGGGCACCTCGATGCTGAAGTCAAGGACCGCCATGCGCTCCCCATCGGGTTTGCGTTCTTCCCGCAAGGTCGGAGCCATCATCGTACCCGTTTGCAAACGCTCCACCACCACTTGGGGCAAGGAGATCAAGGTGTCGGTCTTGCGCCACTGCCACACCCCCTGCGCGTCTGGATACCGAAAACGGAAGCGAGCCGTCCCCGAGGCCAGCTTCCCCCCCTCTCCTTCCACCAACTCGATGGCCAGACGATACGCCTGACCTTTGGCTCCGCCATCGTCTCCTGCGTAGGTAAGCACCCCGACAGAGAGCAAGGGGACGGGCTGAAGTTCCTCATACGTCAAGGGAAACCGTTCATGTTGCAAAAAGTAGTTGCAGGCTTGCTCAATCACATTCTGTAACTCGACAAAGCTCATATCGTCTTGTTCCAGGCTTGCTTGCAAGGTCGTGATGGCTTCTTTGATGGATTTTCGGTTTTTTCCGGCTGGCCGCTTCTCGGTTTTGGGGCGAAGCAATCCCTCTGAGAGAAGCGGAGCAATAAGGGCAAAGGCCTTTTTTCGCTCGGCTTGAGCACGCAGGATACGCCCGACGGTCTCGCTTTCGCAGCGCCACTGCCGATCCCCATGGTAGTGTGGGGACCCCATATACTGGCCTACCTGTTTCCAGGCGGGACCAACAGTGCGTTCGCCGAAGTCGTCGAGATGGGACCACAGAAAGGTGAGGGTCTGGTTGACAACCGAGCGAGAGGCATCCAGTAATCGAAGCGCGTCTGCCTGCGCTTCATCGGGGAGTCGCACATCGTAGGTTAGGGGCTGGTGAGTACGGCTTGTGCGCATTGCAGCAGCTCCTTCTGTTTATGCGATCGCATTCCATAGAGTCGCCCGGAAAACGAGGCAATCAATGCCAACAAATCACGAGTCGAGTTCCTGCTCCGGGGTTTTCTCGACTCCTGGCTCCAAGACGGTGAGGGTGACACCAAAGCAGGCAAACAGTGTTTCTAAATATTCTTGCCCGAAACGAGTGAGACGATCTTCGTAGGTGATGACGACTTCTGTTACTTTGTCCTCACAGACGAGCTTAAGCAGCCGTTGCAGATGTCGTCGGGAAGCTTTGAGACCACTACCAACATCGGAGAGCACGAGGATCTCGGCTCCTTTGCGTTCCGTCTGAGCAAACACACGCAGCCGCTCGATTTGCGTGTCCAGATCCCCCTTTTGCCCATGCCCGCTCACCCGCGCATACAGCACCACCAAGCGACCATCGAGCGTGCCAACGATCTTTTCGATTTCGGTGCGAGGAATACGCACTTCCCGACCTACCTGAATGGCCTGGATACGCCCGGCTTTGATCCACCGCCGAACCGTAATTGGATGCAATCCCAATTCGTGTGCCGCCTGACTTAATCGAAACAACTTTTGCTCTTGCTTTGCCATGCTGTCTGTCGTCCTCCTCGTACCTTCATCCAAAAGCTACGAAAAGTATACGAGAGATCAGCAAAAATGACAACTGTTAGCAACCCTTTGCAGATAATCCTACAATTGTGTAGAATACGTCTAGCTTTTTGTACGTTTCACCCCAACGCATGGAGCTTTTTGCAGGTTAAAGCAGGCATAGAGACAGGATAACCCTATGAACAATCCTATTTTGCTCCTCTATCCGACTGTCAACGTTGTCGTGACTGCCCTTTTTGCAGGGGTCGTGCTGCACCAGTACATGCAGCATCACCGTATTTACCAGCTCTATTGGGCCATCGCGCTGAGCATGGCCTTTCTTGCGACCCTGGCTTATGTGCTCATGATCGCTGTGCAACCCACCAGTGTTGTTGGCGCGCTGTTCTTCCGCATTTATTACATCTTTGGTGCAGCTCTCATGCCTGCATGGCTTGGTCTGGGCAGCATCGCCCTCGTCACAAGTGCCCGCGTCACACGCGTCTGCCTGGTCATCCTATGCATACTGAGCGTATTGGCAGCGGTACTGATCTCCATCAGCAATGTAGACATACACAAGCTCAGTCAGGTGGTAGGCACCTCTGGTGCAGGCATTTTGCAAAATGGAGCATGGTTACCGACTATTATCACGCTCAATAGCCTTGGAGCATTAGCCGTAGCCGGGGTAGCCATCTATTCTGGGTGGAAACTTCTACGCCGCCAGTCCAATGTAGCTGGTTTCCGCACAAACAACCTGTTGTGGGTCAACGTGTTGATTCTGCTTGGAGTTGCGCTCATCTCTCTTGCTGGCAGTCGCGCACGCTTTTTCGGTGCAGAAGGCGGCTTCTGGCTCGTCATGGCCCTGGGCTGGGTGGTATTCTTTATTGGCGTGCTGCTTTCCAGTCGCCGTTCTGTCACCCAAACATCTGTGGTACAAGACCACACTCAGCGAGAATTTGCCTCTTCATAATCGGGCCTGCACGTGCAATAAATCAGGGAGGAGCATCATTGGGGGCGTAGGATACCTGTCCCCATAGGTGTCAAGATAAAGATGGCCGGAATCGGCCTGCGAAGGCGTAGTATGGTAGGGGCGACCCTTGCGGTCGCCCTGGAAGCTGAGCGAGGTGTGGCTACATCTCCACCAGCCGCTCCAGCGTTGGCAAAAGCAGATCATCGCGTCGAGCCGGTAGCCGGGCGCGTAGCCGTTCATTGGCAACAACGCGTATGCGACGTTGGTGTTGTTCATAGCGTGCGAGGTCATCGGGCTGCAAACCTGTCGCCTGCACCCAAGTCACCAACGGACTCAAGCCAACCGGCGGATGCGCAAACGTCACCCACACATCCATCTCCCATTTTTCCGGTCGGGGGATATCCAACAGTACTTCGTAGTCCGCAATCTCCATTTCTAAGGCGCTTGCCAGTTCAGTAGCCAGCAATTGCTCGATGTGACGACGACGATTGGGATCCCAGAAGAGCGCTTCCAGGCGCTTGAAGAGACGACCTGCGGGATGGCTAATCTCTAGTACGCCCTTGTAGGGACGGCGCAGTTCCAGGTCCTCCGCTAACACACGCGAACTGGCAGGCATCCGCTCATCAGCCAACAGTGTGAGTAGAGAAGCATCATCCAATCCTATCAATTGCTCGGCACGGAGCGCACCGCACAACAACGCCTCTTGCACGGCACGCTTCAACATCATCTGCAGTGCTCGACTTGTATGGTGCCAATAGATGTTATCGAACATTTCCTGGCGCGCGTGCAGCAGTGAGTGCAAGGGGCTGATGCCTTTATGAGTTACGACTATGCGCTGCCGGCCATTGACATTGGGATAGACACGCAGGGCTCCCAGTAGACGCGCAACGTCGACACCACCATAGGGAACATTGCACGCACGCGCATCACGTGGCAGATAGTCGAGCTTGTCCACATCGAGAGCACCGCTCAACAGGCTGCTGAGAAGTTCGTCGTCGGCTGGCAAAGCCTTTGTCTTGGGTGGATCGATGAAATCTGCTACTCGTTCAGGCGAGAGCTGGTAGTCGCGCTCTAAGATGGTTGCTATTTCGCTGTTCTCGATGATCGAACGTCCTACTTTTTCGTGCAATACAATAGGATAACCCAACTCCTCAAGGGTATGCGAAAAAGGGTAATGGCCAATATCGTGCAGCAGAGCCGCCACAACCAGCGTCTGCACACTGCTGATCGCGATGCCATCGAGCCCGCCCGCATCGCCATGTTCCAGCAGCGATCTTAAGGCACGCACGGCAAGATTGTAGCAGCCAAGGCTATGTTCATAGCGCGTGTGGGTTGCCCCCGGCCAGATGCGATAGACAAAGCTTAGTTGTTTTATTTTTTGCAGGCGCAGAAATGGTGCTGTGCCGATCAGCTTTTCTTCGCGTGGACCAAGGGGGATCAGATCATATAAACTGTCACGCACGGTGCTGACCGGCTGTTCATCTGGTAACAACGGCAGGCCAGCAGCATCGGTCCAATGTTGCCTCATGTTCGGCTGCACAACGCCGTCAGCAATTCGGTGGTTGCTTGGAGATTGACGTTTCGTGCGAGCGCTTTTAGGACGTTCCTCTTGTATGCTCATGTGGTGATTCTAGCAGAAGCGTGGAGAGGTTGTCCAGGGGACAGTTAGGGGTCGGCGACAGATACCAGGTCTTGCCCGGTTGGCCCCCATATATCTTTCCTACTTGTGTTGCCAGGTATTAACACGACCGCTGTTATCTGTTACAATAGCTGCGTTAAACACTACATCATCCAACGTAGACATTTGGAGAGAATGCCTGTCACCCTGAGCGCAGCGAAGGGTCTGGCTCGCCGGACGAGGAGATCCTTCGCTGCGCTCAGGATGACAGGCAGGACACCTCTCAAGCCCGCTCACGGGAAGTCTTATCTCCAAATGTCTTCATCCAACGAACTATGCTTAACATTTGCTGAAGCACAACATACGTGATACAGCCCTATCTCGTGCTCGAGATATGTCCACACGTGAAGGGTAACATTAACAGCCATGTGGAGGAGCAGAGGATGCCTGTAGATCCATTGGTCCGCCTGCCAGAGTTCAGTCAACCCGTCTACATTGAAGAAGCTCAGACCATCGATGATTTAGTCAGTCTCTCTGTACGTACACGCGATGGCCAAACCGACCAAACAATTGTTCCTGCCGCTGATCTTGCGAATGCACTCAATCAGGCTACACAACAGGGCACCAGCAGTACACTGACGGACCCACATGACTTCTTTCTCCTGGTGGAAGCTGCGCGTATACGTCTCGCTTACAGTTTTGACCCTTTTTTTGCCGTCTCGATGTCGGGTATCCAGGCCTTTCCACACCAGTTGCAGGCCGTGTATGAGCGTATGCTTCCTCAGGCGCGTCTACGTTTCTTGCTGGCAGATGACCCCGGTGCTGGTAAGACGATTATGGCAGGGCTGCTCCTGAAGGAACTGAAATTACGGGGTGTCATCACCTTTGTACTCATCCTGACACCCGCCCCACTGACCATCCAATGGCAAGACGAGTTGTATAGCAAATTCGATGAGACGTTTGAGGTGGTCAACTCCGACATGGTCGGCAATCAGCTTGCTGGCAATGTCTGGGATCGCTACCGCCAGTGCATTGCCTCGCTCGATTTTGCCAAGCAGGAGCGCATCACCCAAAGTCTGGAGCAAATTCCGTGGGACCTGGTGATCATCGATGAAGCCCATAAGTGTGCCGCTCGCACCCAGGGGGAAAAGGTTGCCAAGACACGGCGCTATCAGTTAGCGGAAAGACTTTCTGTTAGTGCCGAGCGTATTCTGCTGCTTACCG
>WNFA01002606.1_pt1 | contig 24445 bp, 23 predicted proteins | sample 5400481 | NCBI WGS metagenome assembly WNFA01 (sample SAMN13153340, study PRJNA577476) | soil metagenome | isolation source: 120 cm saprolite under Douglas fir tree site 2 hole 1 replicate 2 | place: USA:California | collected 2015-04-18 | reverse complement strand
CGTCGGAGACTAGCAACTAATCCTGGTAGCTCCGACAATTTGCTGACTGAAGTGTGCGCGCTACTTTCGTGGAAGTACAGTCTGTTCTAGTCTATCGGCGTTGGCAATGACTTGAGGTAAGCGATGATCGCTTTCGCATTGGCCTGGCCCAAGTGTTAGAGGACCGCCAAGGAATCACAACCCGAGAGACTGAGATCTAGACTCAAATCTTTTTCTTCCGATGACGCTGCGCTGCAGGTTCGCCTCCCGCGCAACGCAGGTTACGCCGTCATGATGCGCCGAGCAGCGTCCTCGAAACGAAGTGGGACATGTCGTTAGACTCGGCCGGATAGAAGATTTCATGCTTTAACAAGAACGCAAACCTCGCATTTGAGCATCGAAAGGCTGGCCCTATTTGAAAAGTAGAGCCAAATGAACTCCTCGATATGCATTTGCAGAGCGCTTTATTCACGCGCCCAGCCCGGATCTCCGCCAGTGGAGTGACCCCCTATTCTGAGACAGTTTTCGTTGGGACACTTGCGGGCTTTGACCCGACCCCTTTTTTGAGACAGCTCTTCAGTTGAATCCGGGAGGCTGCTGATGCTCCTCGGGCGGTTTTTGTGGTCTTCTGTGGCCTAAAGTAACTCACTTCAATCCCTCAACACAAACTGCATCCTGGGTAGGGTCATTCGGCCTTTCCGCTGCGGAAAGGCCGAATGATAGTTGCATCGCCGCACGGGCAAATTCCTGCGGCGTTCGGTCGGCCAAGGCACTGTGTGGGCGTTGCTGATTGTAGTCACGCCTCCACTTCTCGATCTTCGACTGAGCATCGGCCAGATCAAGGAAGACTTCCACGTTCAAAGCATTCGTCACGCAGTCGACCGTTGAAGCTCTCGATGTAGCTGTTTCTCCACAGGCTTGCCAGGACGAATGAAATCTAATTTCACTCCTACTTGATGAGCCCAGTAGTCCATTGCTTGACCGGCGAATTCCGAGCCATTGTCCGAGGTGATCGATTCTGGTGCTCCGCGCAGCGCAATCACGCGCTGTAGCTGTTCGGAAACCTTCTCTCCGGTCTGCGATCGGCCCGCATGGGCGCACAAGCATTCTCGCGTGTACTGATCGACGACCGTCAGGATTCGGAACCATCGCCCGTCCACTAGGCGATCACTTACAAAGTCCATGCTCCACCGTTGATTCGGATAACCCGCTTCGGCAAGCTTCAGCCGCGTCTGTGCCACTCTTTTGCCCCGCTTCTTGATCCGTAGCTCCAGCCTTTCTTCTCGGTACAGTCGGTAAATCCGTTTGGTATTTACATGCCAACCTTCTCGCCGCAATTATGTAGAATCTGATTCAAGTTCTCTCTCGACGCAACCCTGGGTTCGTGATAATCGCGTGTCCCAAGGCCTTAGGCAGATGGTAACTAGGCTCCACCTCGCCCGGAGATGCTTGATGTAGATGTTGATTTTGTTGGCTAGGCTGCGGGCTCTAACGCTCGTGACATGGCGTTTCTGTCGGTGGGATTGCTGAGCTGCGACCGGCGGTCTCCGTGAGATTCGCGCAGTGTCTAAACGCCATTGCATTTCTACTGCTTGTTCAATAAGAACGCATGCGTCTGGCCTGCCAGCCCGACGACGAGCCATCCTACTAACACAAATGTGCCAATCGCTCAGAATCTGCGCGGATTTGTGAGAATCATGACCAACCTCTATCGGCGACGAGATGACAGTCCAGAATCCGTCTTGTCCTGACGATCGAGGTTCAATCACGAACGGATCCCATTGGCCCGGCCGGTCGCATCCGTTTCAGATAACCATGTTAATGGCAGGGAATTGCCGCAACCGAGTCGCGGGAATTCCTGCTGTCCAGCTGGTGTTCCGTGTTCAGCCGGACCGATTTCAGGGCCTCGGTGTTATTTAACTAGTTTCCGTCTTCCTCCTCCTCTCCGCGTCCGGCTTTGATGAAGCCGAACAGACCATGCGACTCGTCGGCGATGCCGGCGGTAAAGAACAGTTTGTGACGGCTTCCGTTATTCTTGGCGCCACTCCCAAACTGCAGAGACCAAAGACCGTTGATTGCGAGCGGATTCCCTTCAGGATCTATGAGCTGGGAATCAAAAAAGCCGCTGGTATCGAACGCGTTGATGCGCCCGTCGCCGAAGTTTCCCACGAGGATGTGATGACTGAATTTGCCGAAACCTTCTGGCGCAAGCGCGAGCCCCCAGGGCGAGTTCAGCGTGCCGTGGGAAGCAAACCGGCGAATGAAGGTACCATCGGTCTCAAATACGTCCACGAATCCGTTACCCGGGCCGGACTGGTCGTCGTGCTTGTCGGGAAGCTTTTGCAACGCGAATGTCACGTATAGCTTTCCGCCTATGTTCTGAATCCCGAAGGGAGCAAAATTCGCATCCACATTGGTATCCGTGAACGTCTTCACCAGCGTGAAGTTTTTGTCGTACATCTCAACGAGGCCCGCGTGGAAGTTAGTGGCATAGATAAAGTTGCCCTGCGAAGTACTCCCGATTGCCAGGCCCTTGTACACGGCGCCCGCGGCGGAATTATCCACTGCGATAATCGCACTGTTTAGATTGACGGCAGGGTTCCAGCCGAGGATCGTGCCGTCTTCTGTTACGAACAGGAAAAACGAGGATCCGGACTTGGAATTGGCCGACACCGCAAACTGGCCCGTACCGTTAAACACGAGACCGGTAGGTGTGCCGCCGGTGGCACTGGTCGGTGTAGGAATTGTAACCACCAGTGGCGAGCCGACCGGAAAAGCCTGGCCACGACCGTTGTAGAGGGTTGAGACACCACCGTTGTTGTCGGCAACCCAAAAGGGCGACGTGGCACTGAAACCAAGGCCCCAGGGATTGACGAGATGCGGGTCGGTAAAGCGCGCAACGCCCGCAATATCAGAGACCAGGTTTATACGTGTGTATATCGGCTGGTCGTCGGTATCATGTGCCGCCGCCACCATTCCCCACGTCAACGTGACAATCAATAGAATAATAAAGCGTATTTGTTTCATAGTTTTCCTCCCTAGTTAGACTTGAAACTGCCTCGACCCCGAGGGAACTTGATAAAAGACGATGCGGTCCATCGTCTTTTTGGTGTTCCTTGCGACCACATACATCCAAGTCGCTGGCCTAGTCTGCGGCTCGCGGCTTGAAGACGAACTCAACCCCCTGACTTTGATTAGGCGCGAGATTAAGCTTTTGAGTTAATACGCCATACTTTTCGTGCCAAGCTTGGATCGTATATTCACCCGGCGGAACGTTTTTCAGATCGAAGCTACCGTTCTTGTCCGTAACCGCGAAGTACGGGTGTTTGAAAACCGCGATATATCCCCTCATCCAAGGGTGGATATTGCATTTCACAGGGATGATTTCCTCTCGAGCGAAGGTCTGCTCGATCGGAGGTGAGAGTGGGGGCTGGGACATGTTCCACTCCCGATTGTTCTGTGGTACGGGGTGGATATTGTGGGTCGTGGGATCGCTGTTGGTGACCCTGAGGGTTTGTCCGGCTCGCATTCCAAGAATATGCGGATTATAACTGCAACTCTTCTGATCAAATACGGCGGGTTCCTTAGGCGGATCGAAGGCGCGATTCCCGAGACCGTCAGAGACGAAGACGATCACGTTTTTCAGGGCGCCGTTCGCTCCGGTGACGACTTCCTCGCTCATCACCGGCGCAGGATGTGCCTTCAAACATGCGGGATCCGCGGCCATGCTGATGTGCGTGGCGACAGCTTGAGGCCCGGCCAGTTTCACGGTGCCCGATACGGTGCTGTCTCCGTGCAGGTCTGATTGGGCCTCGCTGATGTTCGTCGTTGCGCCGCTCTCTCTGGTGATTGCCATGGTCGTCCTTCCGGCGTCAGATGCCGCCGAAAAAGCCATTGTCGTGGCAGCGACAAGTTGCAGATACTTGGTTCTTATTCCCATAGCTAGTTTCCTTCGAAAGAATTGCGGATCGCCAAAAGGACTCCTTTCATCTTCAGCTTTTGACTCTTCCCGGAAATCATGGGGCAGCTAAAACCCGTTCGAGCTTGCCTCCGTTGCCCCGCCAACTGGTTTGCTTTCGCCCTTGTCCCTTTGTTCGCCTTCAGCCCTTGGCCGCTCATGCTTCGGATTTGCCAGAAGCGTGCGTATGTAATGCACTATGTCCCAAGCTTGGTCCGGTGTCAGGCCGCTTGCGTACGAGGGCATCGGTGTTCCGTCTAGTCCAGTCATGAGAACGCGGTAAAGGTCCTGGTCAGATTCGCCACACTTAAAGCGCGTGCCTGCCGTGAAATCGTAGGGGGGTATCGGGTAGCCCCTATTATCTAGAAGCGTTTGCGCGGAGGGACCGTCACCACGCCCTTCTTTGCCGTGACACGACCAACAGTTCATTTTTTGGAACAGCTTGTTGCCCCGCTGAATGCTCTGCTGATTGGCTTCTGGCTCTGAAGGCACCTGCAGCGGAGAGGGTGGTTTTTCCTCGCGGAAGCGTGAAGAGAAAGTCTTGACGTAAGCAATCAGATCAGCGCGTTGCTGCTCAGTGAGCGGCAGCCATGATGGCATGTTTGAGTTAACGAATCCCCGGGTCACAGATTTATAAAGGTCTTCGTCGCTGGGAAGCGCACCTGTCGGCGTGGAGCGGCACTTGAACGTGCCGGTCACAAAATTACGCGGTTTGGGATCGATCCATGGCGCGTTTTCTCCGCGACCGTCTCCCAGCGGACCGTGACATCCAACGCAGTAACGCTGGTAGAGTTGCTTCCCGCGGCTGGCTTCTCCCGTGCGGCTGCCGATGTGGCTCTCTTGGGCGCAGGTTACCTCGCTGCCTGCCGCAAGCAGGAGAGCAAGAACAACCGACATGTACGCCCGCACCCTGCTGTACTTCATTAGAAGTTCCTTCTCAAAAGGCGAAATCGAGTCCAAAGAACATGCTACTGCTCCACCTATCGGGCCCGAACGGGCTGGCGCTTGTTGGAAGTGGTGACGCAGACTTGTACGAACGCACGATGGAGTATTCGGTGTGCAGAGCCAGTCCCGCGCGGCTGAACATGAACGGGTAATACCTCAGCCCGAATGAGTAAGCGTCTATATCGCCCAGATCGCGGGGATCTGTATTGAACGCCTGCCGCGACATCCGGACGATTTCATTGCGCTGAACGAATACAAGCTGCGGAGAATAGGTGAAGTGGGTTTCAACGAACCCGCCATTCCAGGTAGGCGCCTGCGTCCCTGCGGGTAGCGGCGTGTTCGCTGCAGTTCCCGTTCCCAAGAAGACGTTGTCCCATCCGTGCACGAATACCGTGCTGAAGTCGAGTTTCCTTATGTAGAAGAGACCTGTGAGGCCTGCGCGATAAAAAGACTTGTTGCCGAGTCCTTCGCTCAAAACCGGACTGCCCAGAGACGTGTTGAAGAAGGTTGGCCGTTGCCCGAAAAATGCAAATGCGCCAAGGCGCTGCACCCCAAGCTTGCCTACTTGGAATCCCTGGTTGAAGCTGGCCCAACCATCGTAGGTTCGGTTAGGCAAACCCGGATTACCCTCATTACTGCTCAATAACGCAACCGAATAGCGCGTATAGCTATTTTCGGAGTGGCCCGACAGCTCGACGCCCAATTGGTTGTCGCCGATGCCAAAGGCGTCACCGAACTGCACGATCGGAGGACTTGAAGCACGAAACTGCGCCTCTCGGAACGGCGTGTAGTGATAAACCTGATAGAAGCCGCCATTGCTGGAGAGAAACAGCATGCGCTTCTCGGAGACCAGGTTGTCGAGTTCGAATTTTCCGAACTTGACGTTTACCCAGCGCGTCCGAAATAGATTGTCAAAACGAACGAACGCGTTTTCAAAATGAAAGGATCCAGAAGAATCAGAAGAGGGCAGGAGCGAAAAGGAAATGTCTTTGTAAAGAGTCCCCGCGGTCCAGATGTCCACCCCGCCGAAATCGAATCCGTGAGTCGTGACGTTCTGGAACGCCTGCCCGAGTGCCGGCTTGCCCGGAACTGTGTCCACGACCTGGTCGCTGCTGCTCTCCCTGTGCCATTGCGGTGTGATCCGCATCGTGATGGGCCAGTAGCTTGGGTTCTGCCAGATCGGGGAATCCTTCTCATTCCCTAACTGATAGCCCCTGTCCCGAAACGCGATCCCGAAGTCATTCAGTTTTGGCCAGGCCTCGTGACACGCAGAACAAGGCAAGCTGTACTTTCTAGCAAACGCGGGGATGGCGTGCGCGGGCTGGCATTTCGAGAGAAGTGCCCCCAGGACGAGCACCGTTGATACGACAGAACTTAACCTAAATGCGATCATGCTGCCCTACGATTAATCCTGCACGCACACCACAGTTGTCACATTCAAAGCCTGTATTCGGGGTGCCTTGCATGGCTGGGGGAAGAGAGCTCGGTCTCTCAGCGTCACGCTCTGCTCAGGAAGTCATTTCTCTGTGCGAGAAGGCTTTCTGGTTGGCACGCACGAACGTGTCAGCTGTTGTGGGAGTACCAAAGAGGAACACTGGAGTTGTCACCCGAATGTATATTCCTCGTCTATTCCTCGCCTTTATATCTATATGGAAGACGGGATCTGCGTCGAGGACTCACAAGGAATTCAAAACCATCTAGACAGGGTCGATGCCTCCTCGCGCAGATACCCCCCGAGAAACTGATGACCCACTGCCCCGAATAGGCTCCGGTTAGGCACGGAGTGTTAATCGAGATTTCCGACTGCGTCTCAACGCTTTCGATGAGCGATAAAGAATTGAAGATGTAGAATTCACTTGGCACTGGAGGCGGTGATACGTGCTTTCGGTTTTCGATGTATCGATTCAGCGCCTTGACATGACTCTCGACGTTCAGGCGGACCGTGGCCCCGACCACCTTGGGATCCGAACCGTACCAGCGTTCCCACAGCGCATGGCTCAGGGTGACCGCGCGATCGCCGCCGCTTTGATCTTCACCCACTGCGAAGGTTCGCCCCAGCGCCGGGGAAACACCCAGAATTGAAAAGTAATTAGCGGTCACGCGCGTCACGCTCACGCGTTCCGGTTCTCCTTGGCCCGTCAGACTCACCGCTTCGTAGGGGTCCATCGCGGCCATCTGGGAAAACACGCGATTTCCCTTTTTCCAGGCGAAGAAATTAGGCGCCGACACCGGGTTCTGATTTACTTCCCGCAACTCGTTGGAATTCGTTCCATACACAACCATCAGGCGATCCGGATCGCTCACCGCCGGCTTCTTCAACATCCACGCACTCAAGTCACTGAACATGGTCGCGTTGGCGGCGATGCCCAGCGCCAGTGTGAATACGGCAATCGCGGTAAATCCGGGGTTCTTTCCCAGCATGCGCGCACCGAATCGGACATCCATGAAAAAATCTTCTATGGACGGCCAGCGCCACACTTTGCGGCTGTCTTCTTCGGTCAGCATTACGTTTCCAAACTCGCGGCGCGCAGCATATGCTGCCTCTTTCCGGGACATTCCGCCAGCAACCAGCTCTTCGATCTTCTCTTCGAGATGTTCCTGAATCTCTTCGGAGAGATCGCCGTAGAGGCGGCGACGCGAGAATAGTTGCTTAACCCAATTCATGTTTCACCCAGGACTAAAACATCCGTGGTGTTCTTCTAGCATTCCAAACTTGTCACTCGTATCGCAGGGCCACCATTGGATCCAGGTGCATCGCCCGCCGCGCTGGAACGTAGCAAGCCAGTACCACGACGCCGCCGACCACGGCTGGGACGAGAACAAAAATCCATCCTCGTGCAACGTGGAAATCTGGGAACAGGCTGCCGAAGGCTCTGGCCTATTGGAATGCCAACGTGTCGAGCCCTGGGCCAGGGAGTTTTTGAAGTCCGAACGCAACTTACGCACAATCGGATTGCTCGGGTCCTGTTCTATGTCGACGCAAAAAATCGAATGGTACTGCTCCACAGTTTCATAAAGAAGACACAAAAGACGCCGGATGAAGATCTGGCTCAGGCGAGAAGAAACAAGGAAAAGCACGCGAGAGGAATTCAATGAAGAAAAAAGAAACTCGCAAACGGCGCGACTTCAGTGGCTCGACCTTCGACAGCTTCCTTGAGGAACACGGAATTCGCGATGAGGTTGAAGCAGTCGCCACCAAACGCGTCCTCGCCTGGCAATTGGAACAGGAAATGCATCGCCAACGAAAGACAAAGCAGGCCATGGCACAAGAGCTTCAGACGAGCCGATCTCAACTCGACCGCCTGCTGGATCCCCGGAATACGGCGGTCACGCTCGACACCATAACACGCGCCGCGAAGGTTCTCGGAATGAGAGTGATCGTTCGCGTTTTAACTCAACGAAGGGTTCGTCGCCCGAGTGAGCGCTTGAGTTTGTCCCAGTGACGGCTTGGACGGTCGAGTTTGTTGCTCTGCGGCTGGTGTCTTGCAAGACACCGGGCACCGTGAAGGCCTTATAATCTCCCCATGCCTCTTGATGAAATTGGCCGGCGCCTACGCTGTTCTGATCGCAGTGAAAGCTGGCACGCTAGATTAAGATCACGCCGGCACAAGGGGACAATCGACCGAATCTCGTTCAGTGGGCGGAGCCCTCGTTTGCGCCAAGCTGCGATTGGATGGCCTTTTCGATTTCGTCGTAGCTCACTAGCCCATCGACTCGTTTGACCACCCGTCCATCCTTGGATATCAGCACCGAGGTTGGGAACCCAATCAGCCCTCCAAACTTGTCAGCGGTTGCGTCGTTGCCCAATACGATTGGATAATTCATGGATTGAGGCCTCCCGCCGACTTTGAATCGCTCTTTTCGAACGAAAGGAGCGACGGCACTCTTGCCTTCCTCATCCATGGCCACACCCAACACGGTGAACCCGCGCGAAGCGTACTTGTATTGTAGTTCCACGAGCCAAGGAATCTCGATCTTGCACGGTCCACACCACGTGGCCCAGAAATTCACCAAGACAACCTTGCCTTTGAACTGGCTGAGGGAAACGTCGTGGTCCTCCAGGTCCTTCAACGTGAAGTCCGGGGCCGTTGGATTGTTCTGAGTTGTCTTTGCCGCGCGCGTCGAGGGAAGGCGCGTGGCTCGATTCGCGAATAATGCGAACGCTACAATTCCTACGAGCGTCGCAAGGATCAATCCAAGTTGTTTCATGCAAGACTCCTCAAAAACGCTGAACCTCACAGTCCTAGAGAGAAAATCGATTCAGAAACCACAGCTTTCCCGAAAGCCACGTCAACCTATTCATAAAAATCAACCCACCGACAAACAGAAGGAGCACCCCACTGAAGACCTCGACTGCATGCAGATAACTGCGGAAACGCTTATAAAAACTCAGGAACCGCCCGATGCCGAGAGCCGTCAGAAGGAACGGGATGGCGAGCCCCGCCGAATAGGCCGCGAGCAGCAACACCCCACGGGCGACGGTGCCGCTCGCAGCGGCGAGTGCAAGCACCGTCGCCAAAATAGGACCGATGCATGGCGTCCACCCGAACGCAAACGCGAAGCCAAGCAGGAAACCACTCCACACGCCGGGTTGCGTGGTCTTACTTCGAAGGTGAACGTCACGATTCAGCCAACGCGCCATCGCGGGCCCGAAAAAACCAACAATGGACAGTGAGAAGAAATGTATGGTGCGAAAACCGGCGAAGAGAGGACCGCTCCGTAACGCGGCAAAGAAGCCGAGCACGACGAACAGAATTCCGATCCCCGCACCCACGCGAAAGCTCAGCTTCGGCAGCCAGCCGATGAGATGAAGGCCGAACAAAAGTATCAACGCGCCCGCTACCGGAGCCAGCAGGCCGCGATTCTGTCTAAGGAACTGTCCGGCTGCGCTTGCGGACGCTCCAAACGTGATAAATACGGCCGAAAAACCCAGGACGAACGATAGGGCCGATCCGAATAGACCCGCTCGAGGTTGCTGTCCCTGGCGCAACTGTTCCATTCCGATTCCCGAAAGCATCGAGACATAGCCGGGTACGAGGGGCAAAACACACGGCGACAGAAACGACACCAGCCCAGCTAGAAGCGCTCCTAACATCGAAACGTCAGTCATTCAACCTCCATGAACATGAGCGAACTGAAGGGAACAAGTGCAACATCCATTTGACCGGGTCGCGTCGAAAAAGGATTCTTGGCTGCCTTGTTTACCGCGCGCAACGCTCATCGCAATAAATCGTCGAGCTTCAAGGGCAGGGCAAAGGGACGAGCATTAGCCCATCCCCTGCTCCTATCGCGGTCCGTTATGATCCTTGTCTTAGCTGCCTTCCTTCAACATCTTCACTTCCTGAACCGTGATGGTGGACTTTTCTGGATCGGTCGTGGCTTTCACCTGGATGTAATGTCCTTGATGGTCGGCTACGGTCGAAGGATTTGAGACTGTCCAGATCTTGTTATCTCCGTCTGTCACGATGACCAGTTTCGACCCGTTGGCGACGTGCTGTTTGTTGGAGCACTTCTTGTCACCTTTAGCGGCACACTCCGAATCGCTCACCCAGCCTTTCAGGGTTGTGGTCTTGGCCGTCTGGCCGGCGTACGCAACAAGAACTAGAACGAACAACGATATAAACAAAGTTGCGACTCGTCTTTTCATCATTTCCTCCATCTTCTTTAAAGTGAATCGATTTGACATGTCAGGAGGGCTCAGAGGAGTGGCACCCCGGCCCCAGCGAGAGAGAGCAAACTGGAACCAAGAAATCCAAAGTGCGTATGATTCTGAGCTCTCTGGTTACTAGAACGCTTGGCAAGGCACGTTTTATTCCCTAGCTTGAAGGAATAAATTGGAGATTCAGATGAGTTCAATACTATGAGAGCGGATTCTTGCCCCTGAACTGGACAACGCGTTCCAAGCGCTTCGAGACGGAGGCGCTGCCTCACCTGGGCGCCCTTCATCGAATGGCGCGCCAATTGGTTGGCCCTGAAGGAGCCGACGACATCGTGCAGGAGACGTTCCTGCGCGCCTGGAAATACTTTGAAACGTTTAACTCAGAGACCAATTGCAGGGCGTGGCTCTTCCGCATCTTGAGAAATGCGTGGATTTCCCGCTGGCGAAAGAGACGCTTGGAGCTTCCGCTGACCGAGACGGAGGCAGAAACGATTGAGCCTTACTACGATTGGGAAGAGGAGTTTCTCAAAGACGAATTCTCGATGGACATGAAGAAGGCGCTATCGGACCTGCCGGCCGACTATCGGATGGCCGTCCTTCTCGCCGATGTTGAAGAATTCACCTACGAGGAAATTGCACGGATCATGGAATGTCCGATCGGCACAGTGATGTCGCGCCTGAACCGCGCCCGCCGAATGCTGGTACGGCTGATCCAGGCCCAGCGTGAAGGCCTCGTTCAAAAGACTGCTCCTTTGCCAGAACAGACCGTCCGGAGAAAACTATGATGGACTGCAGAAAGCTGAGAGAAGTCCTGGACGCTTACGTGGACCGCGAACTATCGGCGGACGCTGCCGCGCAAGCCGAAGCGCACATCGCCGAGTGCGGCGCTTGCCGCCGTGCAGTGGAAGGTTTGACCAGGCTCCGCGAAGCGGTCAAGACCGCGGCAGGAAAGCCGGAAGCGCCCGTGGAGCTCATGGAGCGTGTCCGCGGTTCCGTTTCACCCAGATGGCATCGGGCTGCAGCCATTCAGGCCATCGCGGCTACGTTGATTCTGGCGGGTGTGTTAACTTTTTTCGTTCCGAGCGTTCGGGGTGCCGCGGCTACTGCGCTGGACTTCCTGTCCTTGAAGCTCGACGACAACCGTCAACTTGTCCTGGAGGGAAAACTCATCTGCCGGGACTGCCAACTGGAAAAGGAATACGGCTACCATGCCATGTGTCCCTTGACTGGACATCACGGTTGGCTCGCGACCAGCGACGGCAGGCTATGGAGCATCCTCGAAGGGAAGGTTTCCGAGGAACTCATTCACAATTCGTCGCTGTTGGGCCGGAGAGTAAGAATCCGGGGTCGCATTATGCGCAAGGCAGGGTCAATCGAGGCAAGCGACTACCAATTACTTTGAGTCGTTTGCTCCCTACGGGCGAACCGCGGCTTTTCCCAGAGAGAGCACATTGAAAAGAGGCATTAAGTTGCGCAAACAGCACGAGCCATCCAGACTGCTGCGTGTGGGCTTCCTGCTTCTTACCTTCGTGGCCACAGCCAATGCTGCCGAGCAGTCTCCGCCTGCCGCCAGCATCTCCTCCCACTCCAAAAAGAGTCACTCCGCTGGCCCACGCGACGCGACAGAACAATACCGTTACACGAACCGTCTCATTCGCGCCAAGAGTCCCTATCTACTCCTGCACGCCCACAATCCAGTTGATTGGTATCCGTGGGGCAACGATGCCTTCGAAAAAGCTCGCAAGGAAAACAAACCGATCTTTCTCTCTATCGGCTACTTCACCTGTCATTGGTGCCACGTCATGGAGAAAGAGTCGTACTCCGATACCGGCGTTGCGGCCATCCTGAACCAGTATTTCGTTTCCATCAAAGTCGACCGCGAAGAGAGACCCGACATCGACCGCCTGTATATCGCCTATGTCGAAGCCACAACGGGAAGCGCCGGCTGGCCGCTCAACGTAATGCTCACTCCTGACCGCAAACCTTTTTTCGGTGGCACGTACTTTCCTCCGGATCAGCTCAAATCGCTTTTGCAAAAGGCCGCTGACGCGTGGAGCAAGCAGCGCGATTCCGTCACGCAGACTGCCGGGCGCGCCGCTCAGCAACTCATTGAGATTGTCAGCACACAGCCTCCTGCCACGAGTGATTTGCAACCCGCTATCCTTGACCAGGCCTACAAACAAATTACATCTACCTACGACGCAACGAATGGTGGCTTTGGCGGAGCGCCGAAATTTCCGAGACCCGTCACGCTGTGTTTCTTGCTTCGCTATTACGCGCGCACCGGCCAGCGCGAGGCGCTCGATATGACCCTTAACACGCTCCGCGCAATGGAACGCGGTGGCATTCACGACCAGCTCGGCGGAGGTTTTCACCGTTATTCGACAGGAGCGACCTGGCTCGTTCCGCATTTCGAGAAGATGCTCTACGACCAGGCACAACTGGCCATCGTTTACGCCGAGAGCTACCAGATTACCCACGACCGATTCTATGCAGACACCACGCGCGACATTCTCGATTTTGCGCTCCTTGAGATGCAGCAACCTCGGGGCGGCTTTGCCTCCGCCAAGGATGCCGACAGCCGAGTTGATCCCGGGAAGCAGGAGACCAGTGAGGGGGTCTTTTACATCTGGACGACGCAGGAAGTGGAGAACGCCCTAAACAAGCAGGATGCCGCAGTCTTCGAATATGCCTATGGAGTCGAATCCGGCGGCAACGTCCCCGCGCATCAAGACATTCGCGGCGAACTGAAGAGCAAGAACGTATTGTACGAGGCTCACTCGACGGAGGAAACGGCGACGAAATTCGGTCTAACCGCTGAACAAACCGCCGAGAAGCTGACCGCCGGGCGAAAAGCTTTGTTAGCAGCGCGCTCTCGCCGCCCGCAGCCTCCTCTCGACGATAAGATTGTCACAGCCTGGAACGGCATGATGGTCTCCGCTCTGGCGCGGGCCAGCCAGGCTCTCGATGAGCCTCGCTATCTCGAAAGCGCGCAAGCTACGGCTAAGTTTCTCGAAACGCATCTATACGATTCGAAGGCGGGCAAAGTTTGGCGCAGCTATCGGGCGGGCGGTCCTAGCGTAGGCGGTTTTCTTGACGACTACACCGATCTCATCAGTGGCCTTTTGGATCTGTACCAAGCTGGCTTCGACGTTCATTGGCTCAAATGGGCCGTTTCGCTGCAAGAAAAACAGGACCAACTCTTCGGCGACGCGAAAGAGGGCGGTTACTTCGATGCGGGCTCCTCTGATCCTGCACTCCTAAGCCGCACGAGCAATTCTTACGACGGTGCCGAACCTTCCCCCAATTCGACTGCCACCATGAATCTCCTTCGCCTCGCACAATTCACGGACCGCGCCGAGTGGCGCGATAAAGCCCAAAAAACGTTATCCGCTTTCGCGGCTCGCCTGCAGTCAACCCCCGACGCAGTACCGGCCCTTGTTTCCGCCCTCGATTTTCGACTTGCGAAGACGAAACAAGTCCTTATCGCCGGCGATCTCACCTCCCGAGACACTCGTGAATTGTTACGACAGATCAATACTAGGTTCCTCCCGAATAAAATTCTTCTTCTCGCCGATGGCGGAGCCGGACAGCAGCAACTTGCCCGCTGGTTGCCGTTTGTAGCCGGAGCCCATCGTATGCAGGATCGTGCCACCGCGTATGTTTGCGAAAACTATGTTTGCAAGTTGCCCACCGCCGATCCACAAATGATGGCACGTCTCTTGGACACCAAAAACTAATCTGCCTGATCAAAAGTCGCCACTTCGGCAGTCAAGCGAGTTCCAGGACGTACGCGAGCGCTGCTGGGGTCCATTCTCTTCGCACGAGGCGTGCGCCCAAGGCTTGCGTTGCCTGGGAGACGAGCTTCGAGCGGCTCGTGAAGTCCATGGATACGGAGCTCCCGCCGAGTCATCACGCTTCCGCGTCGACGCGAGATAAAAAGGATATTGGTTGTGGAGGCCTGATTTGAACTGACGATTCGGGATTGCCTCAGGAACGACCGACGGTTAACTTAGCACGCTGTCAGTTGAACTGAATCATCCCATTTGCACAATCACAGTGCCATATAACGGAAGCCGATTCATCGGGGTCGTTATGGGCGATGAAGTAGGCCGTGAGCCAGCGCGTGATCCTCAGGATTTGGAGCGGCTGTTGGTTTCCCGAGAGAGGGCGGGAGACGTCGACGGAATGGCGGCCCTCTATGAGCCCCATGCCGTCCTTGACTGCGGTGAGGGCCGGTTGACGCTAGGCAGAGAAGCAATCCGAGCGTTCTACGCCGGACTGGTGGCAATGGGTCGAAAATTTGACTTCGGAGATCAACGCCAGGCCATTATCAGTGAAGACTTGGCACTCACTTCAACTCGCCTTCCCGATGGCAGTGTGACCGTTGAGATTGCCCGCCGACAAGGTGACGGGACATGGTTATGGGTCATCGATCAGTTCTCCATTGCGTAGCGCGTCGACCCTGTGGTCTGTGCCGATAGCGAGAATCCAAACTGAGACGCTACGGGAACATACTGTCGATTGCGGGGCTGGAGAGCGAAAGCTAAGATGAACGGCTCACCTCCTGGAGCCGCGATGTCGGACCTCGCCATCATAGGCACGTATTCGATTTTCATCGCAAGTTACATCGTATTCGCCCTAGGCAAATTTCCGGGAATGAAGATTGATCGTCCGGGCGCAGCCATCATCGGCGCGGTCCTGATGTTCATGACGGGTGCGGTACGCGCAGACAATTCCCTGCACCTCATTCACTTCGGCACGATCGTGTTGCTCTTCTCGATGATGCTTGTGGTGGCGTACCTGCACTTGGCGGGTTTCTTCGATTGGGTAACGGAATTAGTCGTTACGCGTCTGAAGCCGCATCATCTGCTCCCCACAGTGATCTTTCTTAGCGGTTTGCTTTCCGCGTTCTTCGTCAACGACATCATCTGTCTGGTTATGGTTCCGTTCGTATTGAAGGTAGCCGGCCGCATGGGGATCAAGCCAATTCCTTATCTCCTGGCGGTGGCAACAGCGTCAAACATCGGAAGCACAGCCACCATCACCGGCAATCCCCAAAATATTTTGATTGGATCTTTTTCCGGCATTGGCTACCGAGATTTCCTTTTGCACTTGGGCCCGGTTGCCCTCGTGGGTCTGTTCCTCGATTGGTTCGTGTTGTGGTGGCTCTACTTCCGTGGGCGTGTCCACGATGTCCGGACTGAACCTGTCGTGAACGCTGTACAAATTGAGCATGCCGCGCTGCTTAAGGCGGGTATTGTGGCCGCACTGGTTCTGGCCGGATTCCTCGCCGGTTTTTCGCCGCCCCTAGTCGCCTCAGTCGGCGCAGCCCTCCTACTAATCACACGGACCCGTGACCCTCACCTGGTATATGAGGAAGTCGACTGGGGGCTTCTTGTCTTCTTCATCGGCCTTTTTCTGATCGTTGGAGGCGCAGAAAACGCCGGCCTTACGCAGCACCTCCTAGGATTCGGCGAGCGTTTCAACCTGCAACATCTTGGCGTCTTTACGCTGGTGACCGCCATACTCTCGAACTTAGTAAGCAACGTGCCCGCCGTAATGCTTTTGAAATCTCTGGTGAGTCAATTTGCCAATCCTCATTCGGCGTGGCTCACTCTGGCAATGGCGAGCACACTCGCAGGGAACCTGACCATTACGGGTTCCGTCGCCAACATTATCGTTGTCGAACGCGCACAGAAAGCAGCGGCGGTAATCACCTTCCTCGATTACTTTCGGATCGGTTTGCCCGTCACGTTTCTCACGTTATTATTCGGTTGGCTCTGGCTTTCCTGGATTCGGTGAGAAGTTCAGGGTGTTTCAGATGGTTCTCGATTTTTCGAGCGCGACCCAACATTGCGCTCTGGTCTTGAGGAGTTGCATATGAGAGCCACTACCATTCCCCGCCGCCGATTCCTGACCGGCACTGGCGCGCTTGCAGGCGTAGAACTTGCCACTGCGAGCCTTCAACTTCCATTTTCCGCTTTTATCCTAGGGTCGCAGGACCAGGCACGTGCGGACTACACACTGCACATCAAGACCTCCCCGATCGAGATCGCACCCAAGCGAATCATTTCGGCCATTACATACAACGGTCAGTTTCCCGGACCGTTGCTTCGCTTCAAAGAAGGCCGCCAGGCTACCGTCGACATCTACAACGACACGGATACTCCAGAGCAATTGCATTGGCATGGTCAAAAGGTCTCAGCCGATGTCGATGGAGCCGCGGAAGAAGGCACGCCATTTATTCCCGCACTGGGCAAGCGGCGGATCACCTTCACGCCAAACCCGGCTGGGTTTCGGTTCTATCACACGCACAATCGCGCGGGTGCCAACCTGGCTGCCGGACAGTACGGCGGAGAAGTCGGGCCGGTGTACATTGAGCCTGCCGAGGAACCAGGCAGGTATGACCGCGAGGTCTTCCTGGTTCTGAAAGAGTTCGAGCCTAGCTTCAGTCGCGGCGGCGATATGCCTCAAGACTTCTTGTCACCCGCGGCGCCGAACAAGGGACTCAAAGAAATCGGCGAAGCCTCAATGAAGTCATCTCTGGCTAAAGGGATGCCTCACGGCTACGAAGTAGGCTACCGATCCTTCACCATCAACGGACGCATGCTCGGCCATGGCGAGCCGATCCGCGTGAAGCAGGGCGAACGCATCCTGTTTCACATCTTGAATGGAAGCGCTACCGAGATTCGTAGCCTGGCGTTGCCGGGTCACTCGTTCGAGGTTGTCGCGCTCGACGGCAATCCCGTTCCGAATCCAGTGTCGGTTCCAGTGCTATGGATCGGCACAGCAGAGAGGATCTCGGCCATCGTACGCATGACTCATCCAGGCGTGTGGATTCTGGGGGATCTCGCTGACGATGATCGCCGGAACGGAATGGGGATCGTAGTGGAGTACGCCGGGCGTACCGGGAAAGCACAATGGATTGCTCCTCCCGATTTCAAATGGAACTACGCCCGTTTCGCGAAACCCGGCGCGACTGCTCCTTCAGCGGACGAGACCTGCGAGATGACCTTCGCGAAAGACAATGCTGCGGAGGAAGGCTTCAACCGATGGACGATTAATGGTGTCGCTTACCCCATGACCAGCAACGCAGTCCCAGCCGCATTTCACCTGAAGCAGGGCAAGCGGTATCGACTGCGCATGCGCAACGCGAGCGATGACATCCACCCAATCCATTTACACCGACACAGCTTCGAGCTGACCAGCCTGGCAGGAAAGCCGACCGCGGGAATCCTGAAAGACGTGGTTATGCTGGGCGGCTATCAGGAAGCGGAAGTGGATTTCGTTGCCGACAATCCTGGCTTGACGTTATTTCACTGCCACCAGCAGCTTCACATGGACTTTGGCTTCATGACCCTCTTCGACTATGTGTGAAGAAGTCGGATGAGTTCGCAGCCGAGCCCGAGGAGATACCTCCATGACCTCGAACACGGACGTAATCTGGGTAAATCGCGCAGCGAAGGCGATCCTGCTAATTCGCATTCTTGTCGGTTGGGTTTTCCTTTCCGAAGGCATTCAGAAATTTCTGTTCCCGGAGGCGCTGGGAGTCGGACGTTTTGTGAAAATTGGCATTCCCTTGCCGCAACTTATGGCGCCGTTCGTCGGCGTCACCGAGATTATTTGCGGCGCGCTCCTCTTAGTTGGTCTGTTTACCCGTCTTGCCTGCGTGCCCCTGCTTATCGACATTTGCGTGGCTTTGTACTCAACCAAGATCGTCACGTTCGTGAAGAACGGGTTTTGGGGCACGCTGCACGAAGCGCGCACGGATGTCAGCATGCTGCTTGGCCTGATTTTCCTACTGATTGTCGGCGGCGGAACCCTGGCCCTCGATGCGCGCTACCCGGAAGGGTTGGACCCAAAGTCATGAGGCTCCTGGGTGTTTATTTGAGGCGCTATTTGCATCGCCGAGTGGACGGTATGTGGTGATGCGTTTTTGTTGGTGAGAGTTTCTCCGTGAGCGACTGTTCCGCAAGTGTGCGTTTTGCCTCGGTGCTTATGGCAAATCGAGTCGGCTCCAACGAGATGGGCACCCCAGCGGGATGGGGTCGTTCCATGCCAGGTAGGCGCGCGACTCCATTACCAGGGTGCCCGCGGTGAGAATCCTGGTGCTGCTGGACTTCAACCGGAATTGAGTTATGCCGATGGTCTGGCGGCAGCAGCCTGCTCAAAAATCTTCACGGCCTTACCAACTTCCGCAACTCCGAAGATCACGAACGTTGCATTGGTGCCGGGATCGGCTCCGCAGTAGCCGTAGTTGATGTTGATTCCGGCTTCGCCGAGCCGCGATGCGGCGCGCGCTAATTCCCCAGGACGATGGGAAAGGTTGATCTGCGCAACTTCACTCTCAGTGTAATCAGCGCGCTGGCCGTCCAGAGTCGTCTTGGCAGCGGCCGGGTTGTCCAATACGAGACGGACGGCGCCCTTGCCCTTCTCGAGAGGCAGCTGTTGAAATGCGAGAACGTTGATATTTTGATCGGCGAGAGCTTGGCAAACCTTTCCAAGCGTTCCAGGTCGGTCTTCTAGTCGAATTGTGAACTCCTTGTTGACTGGCATGGTATGAACCTCACTTTCGATTTGCTCGGGGAAGAACTGGGGAGTCCTGCGAGGCGGAATAAGCAAAAATCCTACGCCAGTCTGCGGTTGACTACAAGGTTTCGCGTTGGGTCACTTTCAAACGGGCGGGACATCCGTCCGCAACACATACGGAACGTACCATGTCCTGCCCGTGCCCTGGTCGCCTGCAACGGATGGCGGAAGGCAGGCTGCGCCGACTTAGATCGCTCAGCGTCCCGTTTGAAGGACGCCGCTCTTCGTGGTTAATTCAATAGTACTGGTTTGCTAGTCAAATAACTTGTATGTGTGTCAAGCGGTTTCATCTCCCCACTTGCACTAGCCTTCTCATGGGTGGACAATCCGGCCTATGGTCAACAACCGCATCCACGCCGATCGTCGCAACCCAGCGCGCGTTGGATTTGTGACCGAAAAGCTTGGTTTGGGCATCAAGTGCTGCGAACTTGCGTTGTCATCAGGCAGCGCAAGAACATGGGAGCACAAAATCAAGGATGCACAGAAAGCCCACGATACTGCCTTACGTTTCGTGCATCGCTTCGAGCTTTCCGAGCATGAGGCTCGGCGGGTCAACCAACGAATCACCCACCTGAACACCCTTCTAGAAGAGCTTAGGTAATCTTCTTCAGTGCTCTGGTTGTTAGACGGGTTCGTCTTTACAGCGCAAGGCTCTCACGGTTGGAAGGCGCGAATCATGACACTCACATATGAGTGGCAACGGTTCTAAAAAGCCGCAGTCAGCGGCATTGGCGGTGCTTAAAACTGAGATTGTGTGGCAGCGGACATTTGAATCCGACAGGCCAATGCATGGCGGCGGAGCCTTATGAGCTCAACGCTCTTTTCGGCTTGGGTGGGTCGATCCTGTGGCGGCCCTGATCATGGCTCCTATCGCGAAAGAGGGAATGGAAGGGCTACCGGAATCGAGACGCAAACCCTAATGAAGATACGCGTTCTTCTCGCCCTCGCAGTGCTGGCGACCGCGCTTCTGACCTGGGGCTCGGGATCGCCACGGGCTGCCTTTCCGAACAGTCTCCGTCTGTCGGAGCTTTCGGAATCGCAGCAATTGGAAGCGCACCGGCTGCAAGAGGAAGACCAAGTTAAGGAATTTAAAGGCAAGATCTTGAAAAGTGGCGGCAAATTCGTGCTTGAGGAATCATCTAACGGCGGGAACTACGGCACCTATCTGCTGGATGATCAAGCCACCGCAAAGAAGTATGAAGGACAAAGAGTAGTGGTGACCGGAACACTGGATGCGCCGCATAACACGATCCACGTGCGAAAGATTGAGGCAGTTGCGTAGTGGGCAGGAGTTATTTGTGAAGTTCCCGTTTATCGCCTTTCGGAATTCAATACCGCCGGGTCCTCCGACGCCCGACCCAACCATTCCTCCGCCGCCACCACAACCGGAACTGCCGCCGGAAGAACCGCCCTATCCTGACGCACCAACGCCCACTCCTGGCCTGCCACCTTTCCCTCCACAGGATCCTACCGAACCAGAACCGCAGCCCATGTGAGCGGCATGCGCCAGGCCACTCCGTCACCCGCAAGCGGCCATCGTCTTTAGCGCCGCCTTTATCTTTTCTGCTTCAACTCTTCCGGAAATCAAACTGTTTCTCCAAGGCTTGCGCGACGCCGTGCCTGTCGGACCGCGTTGGCGGAAACTCGCTCTGCGTAAAATCACCGAAGTCAAGGAAGCCATGAAACGAACCCGTCGCTTGAAATCGCTCCTTGAGCATCTTCTTCGCTGCCGCTGCCGTTCGCTTTAAGTCTGTGTCGAGCGGCTAAGCCCTTAGCCCTAGCCTGAAGCTCATCCGCAAGCAAACAGGCGACGGTTGACGCTGCATCAAGTGAAATTCGACATCGGCTTACCGCCGTGAGGTGTGGCCCTACAGTGCCGATAACCAGTTGCGAGTCAGGCGCTCCGAACTTTCCAGCCATCAAATGGCTTCACCGTGCCGCAGTTTGGACCACCGTCTTTTCCCTTGCCTGGAACTCTCGCTTTCAGCACTAGCGGCGCGTCATTCGCGGAGCGTTCGAGCAGTCGCGACGTGATCCCGCTCAACGGTATTTTCAGCCGACGACTCCAACAGGAGTCCTTCTGGCCTGCGAAGGTTCCGACGTCAACGTACACGAACTTGTTTCCAGGCGGGCCTTGCACGTACGGTCCCAAGAGCTTCGGTCGGGAACCTTTCTCATCCGCCGTTGCATTCAGAGCGAACTCAAAAAACAAGTCCCTTGATCCAGACCGTTGCACCTGAACAGTCTCGTAGTTGCCTCCGCGCCCTTTCTGTAAACCGAAATCAACGCCGGCGGGAGGCTCTTTCAAAACGATTCTCAGCTTCAATTCTTTTTTCAATACTGCTCCGCTCTCCTGGGCGATTGCGCCCTTTCCACGTCAACTAATTCTCCATGAGGGAGTGAAAGGCTCAACTCCTGCCGGCGTACCGCCCCAAAGGCAATTCGGCCAAGCAGGCCAGCGCCGCGGTTCCCAGAACTACGAGCGCGAAAACATTCGGGCGCAACGGAACCACGTTCACTTCAGCGAGAATCACATAGACCGCAGCGAGAAGGAAAATCGGTCCTGTCACGTAACAGTGCAGCCGGCCGCATCGCCGAGCATTCACCACGCACCCGGCGCCCATAACCAAGAGAGCCGGAATCCACAGCCAGGGGCGCGCGGCGTTCCATGACAATCCAAGGACCAGCGCCAGCGTCGGCACACACCAGAGCCAAATACCCCACTTCCTGCCCACCAGATCATCTGGCTTGGAGCATTTCGCCGGTTCCACAGTCATGACCTTCGAGTTCATCCTCAATTCATCTGCTCCAGTAGTTTTCCTACTTCGCTGTTGAGACGAGTCGGGTTCTCGCACAACAGCAATTTACGGTCGGCACCCTCCAGCTGATGCATCCAGAACGTGGGGCGCGGGGGTTGAATACCCTCCCATTTAATTCCTGGCTTGTAGACGAGATACACGTCCCACGCGATCTGATGCAGGTCAAGAGTCTGCCCAAAGAGCTTGCCGAGATTCTGCCCACCGTCCCAGCCCTGTGCGATGCGAATGTCTTGCACCGTCTCTGCCTGCTGCGTTGCACTCGTAGCGTCATCTCCATCGCGCATTGGCTCCCACACCGAAATGGCTTTCAGTTTGGGTGATGGGAATTTCTCGAGAATCCGACCTACAACGCCATGGCCAGACTGGCAATCTGGACACGTTGGAGAGAGAAGTGCAACGACTCGAACCTTTTGGCTGGAAGCATTGAACTCCTTGCGCACGTCCTCAGCGTTAAGCGAAGACATCGGCCTGGCTGAAGTCGTTGCCAGCGCGGCTGAGCTCCCGGATTTTGCAACCGAAGGATGACAGCAGTCTTGATGGGCAGCCGAGGAAGCTGCCATCCATCCAAAACTGAGAAGCACGGCCGCGATCTGCAAAACGGAATGGATTTTTCGCATGATCTACGTCTCCTTCACATCCTTCGTCAACCATCCATGACGGCTGTCTGTTCAGTACTTTCTACAGCAATTCTAAAAACCTGCCAGCTCCCAAAACACCTGCTCCGGTTATCAGTCCATCCGGAGCGCAATCATTGGGTCGACCCGGGTGGCGCGCCGGGCCGGGAAATAACTTGCCGCCAACGCAACCCCGAAAAGCAATGCTGCGATGCCCGTGAACGTCACAGGATCGGCAGCACTGATTCCATACAACAAGTGAGCCGAAAGGCGAGTCACGGCCAACGCGGTGATCAGGCCCCCGATCATCCCGATTACCGCCAACGTCAGCCCTTGCCCCAAGATAAGTTTCAGGACGTCGCCTTGCTTTGCGCCAACAGAGATACGGATTCCCAGCTCGCGTGTGCGCTGGCTGACCGTATACGCCATAACTCCGTAGAGCCCGACAGCGGCAAGCGAAAGCGCGAGCAGACCGAAGATGCTCAAGAGCGTTGCTGCCATGCGCTGTAAATAGAGCGAGATGCCGACATGATCTTCCAAGGTCTTAAAGTCGAAGATGGGTATTTCGGGATCGAGGGCAGCGACTTCGGCGCGTATCGATTGCGACATCTTTTCCGGTTCGATAGCCGTGCGCGCGACCAAAATCATGTTTGAGCGATAGTCCTGGAGCAAGGGCAGATAGAGAAATGGCTGGGGCGCCTCGCTCAAGCTGCGGTTCTTTACATCCTTGGCGATGCCAACGATTTCCAGCCAATCCTTGGTCAGTTTTAGGCGCCTCCCGAGGGCATCGCCTCCCGGCCAGTAGCGTCGCGCCATCGTCTCGTTGATGATCACCACCCCACGAGCGCCCTCCTGATCTCGCTCATCGAAGTCCCGGCCGTGCACGAACGGGATGCGCATCGTCTGAAAATACTGTGGGCCGACGGTCTCATAGTTGAGCCGCATGTCTTCGTCCTTAGCCGGCGCGTAGCCGTCGATCGCCACGTTTGCAAACGCAATTCCGCCATCGGTGAGGGGCAAGCGTCGCGCGAGGGTCGCCGACTGAATGCCCGGTACCGTCTTGACGCGCTCGACCAGCCGGCGATAGAACTCGCGGCCGCGGCTCTCGTCGTAGCCGCTCAGGAATGGGTCGAACGAAGCGAGCAGAACGCCGCGAGGATCAAATCCCGGATCAGCCGCGTATGCTTCCCGCAGACTGCGGACAAATAGCCCCGCGCTGATCAGTGCCACCATCGAGAGGGCCACTTGAGTGATCACCAGCGCGTGTCGTAGGGAAACCTTGCGCGGTCCGCGTCCAACCGTGGCCGTATTGTCTTTCATGGCGGTGACCAGATCCTGCTTGGAGGCGTGCAGCGTCGGAGCCAAGCCGAAAAGGAGCGTCGTAATCACGGTCAGCCCGAGAGTGAATGCGAAGACAACTGCGTCCGGCCGAGTGTCAAAACTGGCTCTACTGGCATAGGGTGGAAGGAATGCCGCAAGCGATCGGGCCGTCCAGAACGCGATCGCAAGCCCCAGTGCGGCGCCAAGTGAAGCGAGCACGAAACTTTCGGTCAGCATCTGCCACACCAGTCGTCCCCGGCTACCGCCCAAGGCCAGACGCACCGCGATCTCCTTGCGCCGTGAGGCAGCACGGGTCAACAGCAGGTTCGCAACATTGGCGCAAGCGATCAGCAGCACCACGGCAACCGCAGCCATTAGAATCGCCAGCGCTGGTCGCATGTTCTGTTTCAAGCTGAACGGCGACTGCATCACCGAGTAAACCGCAACGCCCAGCTGTTCGTTGGTTTGCGGATATTCCTGTTCCAAGTGACTGGCGATTGCGGCGATATTCGCTTGCGCCTGGGGCACCGTCGCGCCGGGCTTGAGACGGCCCATGACC
>WNFA01001501.1_pt1 | contig 24462 bp, 13 predicted proteins | sample 5400481 | NCBI WGS metagenome assembly WNFA01 (sample SAMN13153340, study PRJNA577476) | soil metagenome | isolation source: 120 cm saprolite under Douglas fir tree site 2 hole 1 replicate 2 | place: USA:California | collected 2015-04-18 | reverse complement strand
CGATACCACTCAAGCCACGCTTAAACCTGAAGCGACGCCGGGGTAGTCTGCCTGTACGAGCATAGTGGTCTTTGTCATCCTCACTCATCAACCAGCCCCGGTTGAGCAGCCCCAAACCCGCCGTGATAAACAACCATAGACCCACAAGGCCAATAAGTAGCAGCACTACCTGTTGCCAACCAACTTGAAACGGTATATTCATGGCAATCTGCCTCGTCTTCTTATCTTCGTTACCCTATTAGTAGCCGTCGTCTTCTCATAAACACGAATTACTCAACCTTTTCGTTTTGCTGCTTGCAAAACGCCATTAAATCAGGGACCTGTTCGTTACTCGTTGCCTGGCAGATCTCGTTTCCACAATAGAGTATATTCAGTTTTTCTCACTTTTCAACCCACATGTTGCGTTTTCAAGCATAAAATGTCCTGAGAGAACGGGATATACCTCACTGGCCCGCGAGCAAAAGAAGGTACCACCTGTATTACTGCTTTAGCTCATAATATTGCTTTCGATGCCGCATGCGATACCCGGAACGTCCCGAGGAATTTCGCGACACAGTTGGTTGTAAAGCAGATTGAGAGGCATAATCTGTCCGCTTTTAGGTATATCTTGGGAGCTTCGTCAGAGAAAATCTATCTATGTCGATCAGTATGTGTTACATCGACCACTTAGCGGCATCTTTCTTGAGAAGTATGGAGCATCATAAATGATTACGTTGTTGTGCCTTCCCTTGACATATCCGTTCTCCGAAGTAGAATGCAATACAAGAGCTTCTTGCACAACGCAAGAATAGACCGGTAGAACTACACTACAGGGAGGGCATACATGAAACACCTGGTCGAGTATCCTCTAGAAGAGGGAGGTAGTATTGTCATTGAGGTGGACGAGCCTGAGAGTGTGGGCACGATTCGCGCAGCCCGTGAGGATACCATTGCAAAAGCGAAACAGACGTTTGAAGAAGCGCTCAACGGAGTCTTGCCAGTCACAAAGAGTCTTGTCGAGAAACTTCGCAGCATCGGAAACAAACCAGATGAGATCGAGGTGACGTTCGGCGTGAGCTTGAACACCGCTGTCGGAGCTGTGATTGCCTCGGCGAGCGCCGAGGCTAACTTCAGCGTGACGATGCACTGGAGCGGTAAAAAGGAAGAAACAACGCCTCAACCCTAATACGATGATTCATACGCCCCGATATCACATGCATTCTCCGATCCATCTGGTCGAGGGTCGCCGCGCTGGTCCGTGGTGATCGTCACATTGTGACCAGAGATATCAGTGATGGTGATACTGCATTCTTGTAAAGGAACAGCATCGATCGCTATACTTCCCTGGAGCAGCGCAAGCGTCTGGGTCGGTCCTCCATTGTTGCCCAGTGTAGGACTTATCCCAAGTTCGGTTAATGTCACTTGCTTATCGGTAGTAGTATTCAGTCCTGTTGCTCCGGCAACGTTCTTTATCAGATTATAGCCCCCTGAGATCAGCGCTCCTGAAATGTCCGGGCCAACATGAGCGCTATTCGCAGCGATGACACTGCCGCTTATCGTGAGATGACTGCTACCTGTCGGATCAACCCAGATAGCACCACCTGCACTTGAGGTATTCCCGTAAAAAGTACAAAAATCAATGATGGCCGAGGCACCTTTGGTACTGGAGGATAAGATGCCGCCGCCCTCGCCGCTTGCCTCATTGTTCACGAAGGTACTGATGGCCACGATAAGCTTGCCGAAATTGTCGATGCTGCCGCCATAGTCGGCTGAGTTGATCGAGAAACTGCTCGTGGTCACGGTGAGCTTGCCTTCATTGTCGATGCCGCCGCCCTCGCCGCTTTGCTCACCACTTGCCGAGTTGTTCGAGAAAGTGCTATCGGTCACTATGAGGGTGCCTGTGCTGGAGTTGTCGATACCGCCCCCGAAACCGTTGCTAGCGCTACTGCTGGCGGAGTTGTCCGAGAAGGTGCTGTCGGTCACGGTGAGCCTGCTCTCATTATCGATGCCGCCTCCTGCAACTTCTTGCTTGCCACTTGCCGAGTTGCCTGAGAAGGTGCTATTACTCATCATGAGGATGCCTGTGCTGAAGTTGTCGATACCGCCCCCGAAACCGTTGCTAGCGTTACTGCTGGCGGAGTTGTCCGAGAAGGTGCTGTCGGTCACGGTGAGCTTGCCATCATTGGCGATGCCGCCCCCTACAGCTTCCTGCTCGCCGCTTGCCAAGTTGCCTGAGAAGGCGCTGCTGATCACGGTAAGCTTGCCGTCATTGTCGATGCCGCCGCCGTAGCTGTTGCTGCTCCCGTTGCTGTTGGCCCAGTTGTTCGAGAATTTGCTGTCGGTCACCGTGAGGGTGCCTATACCGGAGTTGTAGATGCCACCGCCGTAGCTGTTGCTGCTCCCGCTGCTGCTGGCTAAGTTGTTCGAGAAGGTGCTGCTGGTCACGGTGAGCTTGCCGTCATTGGCGATGCCACCACCTAGGCCGCTGCTACCGCTGGTGCTGGCTGAGTTGTCTGAAAAGGTGCTATCGGCCACCATGAGGGTGCCTATTTCGGCGTTGTAGATGCCGCCGCCGACGCTCTTGCTGCCTATGGCCTTGTTGTTCGAGATGGCGCTGGCGGTCACAGTAAGCTTGCCTTCATTGTAGATGCCGCCTCCTTGGCCGTTTTGGACGTCGCTGCTTGATGAATTGTTTGAAATGGTACTGTTGTTCACGGTAAGGGTACCTACATTTCCAATGCCACCGCCGTAGCTGGTGACGTGGGCGTGTGTCTTGTTGCCCGAGATGACGCTTTTGGTCACAGTGAGAGTGCCTTCATTGAAGAGGAAGGGATCAATAGTCGTCTCACTGTTTTTGAAGCTCAGGTCAGAGATTTTGACCGTGGCACCCGGAGGCACATGAATATGAGCAAATGTCTTGTTGCCGCCACTGATGGTAATCTGGTCTGCTCCTGGACCTTGAATAGTGAGCTGTTCGCCGCTCAGAAATTCCAGAGACTCTCTCAGCTTGATGGTTCCACTCATGCCCTGGGCGAACTTGATCGTGCTGCCTGATGGGGCATTGTCAATGCACCAGCGCAGCGATCCCACTCCATTATCCTGTAGCGTTGTCACGAGCGTTTTACTGGGCTGGAAAAACACGAACCACCCTGCTATCCCCAGCGAAGAGACCAGCAAGAGAACGACGACAATGATCCCTGCAAGCCACAGAGTCCGCTGAGCTGCACTGGCCCGCAGAAAGGCCACCTCGTGTTCGCTCGGCCTGTTGCGCCTGGCCCACGCCTGCGCTTCTTTGAGCTGGGCGCCACGATAGAGGCGGACTCTGGGCCGCTTTCGCTGCTCCCATTCCTTGACATCTTCACTCAGGGACCGCTGAAAATGGATGTCGTTACTGGCCTTTCGCAGCCATTCTGACAGAGTTGTCCATTCCCGAATTAGCGCTTCGTGACTTACTTCAACGGTAGTAGTGCTACCAGACTGGTTAGTAGTCAGCAGGCGTGCTTTGTAGAATGCCTCCAGCGTCTCTCGCATCCGCTGTTCCTCAATGGGATCGGCCGACTCGAACTCGGAACGGGTAGCACGATGGCGCGTAGCATCTTGCTCGGTTGTTCCCGGCTCGATTAAACGCAAAAATATATCACGCGCCGCCTTCTGTTGCTCAGGAGTGAGTTTCTGGTAGGTCTCCTCGGCATGCTGAGACAATGCTCCCTTGATGCCGCTCATCTCGCGGTACGCTTGCAGGGTCAACTGGTGCCCGCTGCGTCGCTGAAACAGTTGATCGAGCGTAAACTCTAGCAAGGGCAAGGCCCCGCTTTGCCCTTGCATGTCAAAGAGCAGCTCATCAACCAGCCCGCTCTCGAAGATTACTTGCACATCCGGCAAGTTCGCTGGCTGTTCGATCACCCGGCGCAGCTCATCTCTCTCCAGAGGCAGCACAGAGACGTGGTGGTCATCGATCAAACGGAACAACTCAGGATACTGCATAGGCCGGTCATAAAAGTCTGCTCGCAGCGTGAGGATGACGAACAGAGGACCACTCGGCACCGTCACCGCCGTGACCAGCAGCTCGAAGAAATGCCGCCGTTCCGCTTCATCGGTCGTGAGAGTAAACACTTCCTCGAACTGGTCCACCAGCAAGACCACTTTTCGCTGCGAGGGCGCTGCAAGCTCGCAAGCAAGCAGATGCAGGTTGCGTACAGAGGCTAGTGTAAGATTGTCATGGATAGAGACAGCACCCCTGGCTGGCAATTGCTTTGCGAGTGATACGGCGAGGGCTTCGAGGGGATGTTCTCCCGGAAATACCGGGTCGAGGTACACCCACTCTTTGCTGTTGAGCACCCTACCATCACGCAGGCACGGAAGTAGTCCCGCCTTCACCACACTCGATTTACCCGAGCCACTGGCTCCAAGTACAGCCAACAGGCGTGCATGCTGGCCCTCATTTTGCTCGCGTATCAGCGTGGTCTCCACCGCTGTCGCCAATGCCCCAATCAGTTTATCTCGTCCAAAAAAATCGCGGCTATCGTTTTCGGTGAAGGCATTGAGGCCTTTGAAGGGGTTGCGCGGGACAGGCGGTCGCATGAGAGTCGCAAGCTGCGGCCATGCTGCTACCAGCACATCGGTCGGGATGACAAATGCCATCTTCGCGGTGGCTTGTTGGCTGGCAGCAACGACCATCCCAACAATGCCTTCTAATTGCGTATCCCACACCGGCGCGCCACTGAAACCTGCTATAACGGCAATGCCAGGAATCTTGACATCTTCAATCTGAATCCAGTTGGTCCCTTGCCGCCCTAAAAGACGCCCCGTGGCCCAGACGCCTTCATCATAGCCCTGAGGAAAACCCAGAGCGCGGAAGGGATGATCCCAGACCTGGTCTGCCGGGGCAAATTGAACCGCCTCTGCATGGACTGGCGGCTCATCGAGCAGTTCCAGGCCTGCGATATCGCCCCGGCCGTCACCTTGTACGGAAAGATAGAAGACCACCTTGGCAGTGATCAGCGTATGCGAGGCAAGCTGCGGAAAATCCAGGCTCACCGTTGATGACGGTGGATCAGGAGCATCATCAGCAAGACCAAGTGCTTTCGCAATGACGTGAGCACAGGTGAGAATGTGACGTGTACCAACGAGAAAGCCGGCACCCGCCACACCACCAGCTTTCGTGTGGATTCGCACCAGCGAAGTGTCAATGGACTCCGGCATGGCTAGACCTCCTCGGTGGAGGAACGAATCAAGAGGATTATGCTCACTGGAATATATAACACATCTGAAGGGTATTGTACAAGAATGAGCATTTCTTGTCAAAGCCGGTTTTTGAAAGGATGATAGCCTAAACTGAGAGGAATGAAATACTTGGAGAGAGACGATCAATAGAATCCTTTAAGGGCACTATATGCTTCTTAAGAAAGATATCACTACATGATCAAACTGTCAGGTATGCAACAGGAACTGGCAGACAAGCAAAGAAGACGAGACAGCCAGCCAGTGCAGGGCTTCTGGATATTCCTGGCAGTCGAGGACGAACTCCTGTCCACGCCCAACACTGTTCAACAAAACATACTCCTGCTCCACTTTCCAGCGTCTCAAGCTTCTGTGATAACTGAGTCCAGGTGTATTTTCACCGGGGTAAAACCATCTGGGCAATCGCCAGATACTTCTCGACATATTCGGAGTCGTCAAGCACAAAGCCGGATCGAACCTTGGGAACACCCCTGCTCCAGGCCTATTGATGACCATGTCTGGCAAACTCATGCGATCGGTCGAAATATAGATTGAATCGATGCCGCGATACTGTGCTCTTCTGCAGTGGGGGTGATCTAATGCCCATGCAGGTATTTCTGATAAGCGATGCACAGAGATACGCCGCTCGATTTGCAGCCAACCGAAGATAACATGGAGATCCGGTGCATCCCTCACATAGCGATATTTTCCAGCAACCTGCTCGACGCGCCTGAACCAGCCGTAGAAAACAAACACATCACCTTCCCGTACACCCTGGTTTTGCAGATGTCTCTCTGCCGCTCCCGCCTGGCCGAACACAGGCTTCCAGTTTGCCAGCCGGGGCATACTGGCCCTGTTCAAGTCGGGGTCAAGATGTGCATACGTATCCGGTTTGATGTTGCCTTCGGTCAAATCATTGACAACTGCTCCCGAGGACTGATTGCCTGTCTCTATCTCCTCGTATCGCTTCGAGTAACGAACGGGCACAGATTCTGGGATAGGTAATGAGCAGAGTTCACCCGATGGGAAAATGGGACTCGCCACTTTACCAACGCTCGCGTCAAAACCTTTTCTACTGAGGATGATCTTCATTTTAATCCTACCTCATTAATAATACTTAGGCATTTTGCCTATTTACACGTGTGGGAAAAGGGCACTACCATGTAACAAGGTCATTTTATACCCATTCTTATCGAAGCAGAAACTCAGAACAAAGCACGTACAGGTATTGAGGAAATGTGGAGGAAAACTGCATGCATCAGCACATTCGCGGGCACAAGTTATTCATCATAGAAATACTCTGGATGCTGGGCATCGCATCATTATCTTTCCTGGTAGTATCTCATCTAGGCATCCTTGCAGCTTCCCCCCCATCACACGCAGCACCTTTCGCTTCATCAGGAGACTGGTCACGCTTCATGTATAGTGACGTGCACCAGGGAAACAACCCTAACGAAACCATCCTCAATATAGGCAACGCCTCCTCACTCACGTTGAAGTGGCACTTCAAGACGCCAGGCTCCCTGATAGCCGAGCCAATTATCGTCAACGGCATCATTTACCAGGGTTCCAATGATGGAAACATGTACGCCATTGACGCCACCACACACCAGCAGCTCTGGCAAACATTCCTGGGAAGACACTCTATTTCAACCTGCCCCGTTTCCTATGGTATCACAGGCACAGCCGCGGTAGACAATGGCATGGTCTTTATCGGTGAGGGGTACACCTTTTATGCCTTAAATACCTCAAACGGCCAGATCGCCTGGCAGACTTCTCTGGCAATCAACTCTAACCTGGCCGACAATGTTCTCTGGGGCGCTCCCGCCGTTGCTAACGGCAAAGTCTATATCGGCCTGGCCTCCGACTGTGATAAGCCACTGATCCAGGGCATACTCTACGCCCTGGATGAGAACAGCGGAAGTATCGTTGCTTCGGCAAAAATGGTACCGGATGGCTTTGTGGGCGGAGGCATCTGGTCGGCCCCCACCATCGATGCAGCCACCGGCACGGTGATCGTCTCGACAGGCTCTGTCGAAAAATCTCCTCCCTTTGCCGGCATGTCCGCCTCGGTAGTCACACTCGACTGGAATACGCTCGCTGCCAAACAATTCTGGCAGGTACCAGCCTCACAGCGAATCAAGGACGCCGACTGGGGAGCTACGCCAACACTCTTCCCAGGTCCAGGCGGGAAGACTTACTTCGGCTGCTTCAATAAAAACAGTACCTACTACGTATTTGACGAGGCGAATGTGTCCGCTGGCCCGGTCTGGCAGGTAAACCTGGGCGTAGGCGGCGCCCTTGCCGGCATCAACGCTAGCTTCGCCTCCAGCGCCTATGTCAACGGCACGCTCTTCATCGCGGGCGCACTCACTACCATCAACGGCACAAGCTACGCCTCATCGATTGGCGCGTTCGACGCCCTGACAGGCCAGCTGCTCTGGCGTTTTGGTTTGCCAGGCCGCATTTTTGCCTCGCTTACCACCGCCAACGGCCTGCTCTTCGATGGGCAGGGGAAGACATTTGAAGTCAGAGACCAGAGCAATGGCAACCTTTTATTCTCCTACACATTCCCCAGCAATTCCATTAAAGGAGCCATCACGGTCCTCAACGGCTTGGTGTATGTTCCCTCCGTAGATGATAAACTCTACGTGTTCGGGCTATAGTGCACCTGGATGCTATAATAGCAATAGAGCAGGGATTTGCCGCGCTCCTTCTTCTTACCGGCTCTCAGGCTAGAAGGAACAATGCGCCACCAACCAAGGAGAAGTCACCCATTGTCCCAACCTGGCCCATCCACCTTTTCAGCCGGAACTCGTCAAGAGCAGGCACAGCACCGGCTACCAGGCAGCATCGCTCCGCTCATCTTTGCAGCATGCTTGACCTCGACTGTGACTGCTGTCCACTATACCAACTACGGCCCGCTCATCCCCATCATGCAATCGGACTTACATATCAATAGTGCTCAGGCAGGCCTGATGTCAACCTTACTGTTTCTGGGGCTGGCCGTTGCCTATCTTCCCGCCGGAGCGCTTGCAGACCGCTACGGTCAACGACCCGTACTTATTGGTTCGTCTACCCTGATCGTCTTGGGGAGCGTACTACTCCCGCTCATTCCCAATATCACCTGGATACTGCTGTGCCGTTTTATCACGGGTATCGGTGCGGGAGGAGCCTTTGTTGCAGGAGCCGGTGTCGCCGCCGGTATGGGTAAACATGCACCGCTGGCACAGGGCCTCTACGGTGGCTCCGTACAGATCGGCTCCGGCCTGGGCCTGCTGGTCACTCCTCTCTTGTATGATTGGCTTGGCTGGCGCGGCGCGTTTCTCTTCTGGGGACTGCTTGGCATCTCCGCTATCATCGCCTGGCTGCTCGTCACTGGCGGTCAGGAGGCTCACACACCAACGAAAGTGGACATCAAAGCAGGTCTGCGTTCACCATCGGTCTGGACGCTCGGCCTCTCACACTTAGGAACGTTCGGCCTGGGCAACGCCATTGCAGCATGGTACGCCGTGTATCTCGTGCATCAATACGGCCTGACACTCGGCCTGGCCGCAACACTCGGTTCAATCGCTCTCTTATCGGGCATGTTCTTCCGACCCCTGGGTGGCATTTTGCTGGCCCGCAAAATCATAGGAGCTATTCCGTTGCTACGTGTGGGAACAATTATGGGCTTCGCTGGCGTAGCATTACTTGCTATTCCCCTGCGCTTCCCACCTCTGGCGGCTGCTGGCATGGGTTTGATTGCTATCGGGGCTACTATCCCCTACACATCCGTCTTCAACGAGGCGGCGCACCTGCGTGGTGTCGGCAGGGGTATCGCTCAAGGCCTGGTCAGCATTATCTCGTCTCCAACAGTGCTGTTGGGGCCACCAATCATCGGTTTCCTTTTTGAGCACACCGGCAATTTTATATTTGCCTTTGGCTCAATCCTGATTTTCAGCATCATCGCCATCACCGCCTCATTTCTGGCCGGCCCGGCTGTAAAACGCGAAACCACCCTCGGAACCTAAATCAACTTCAACCCGGAGATGACCAGCACAGTCGCCAGCATGGGCCGCAAGTAGCGATCAGGAATGAACTTGCTCAACTTGCTGCCCAGGTAGACACCTGGAAGCGAGCCAATCAAGAGCAGACCCGCTATAGTCCAGTTAATGGTACCGGCGCTCAAGTATCCTATAGCCCCTGCCGCCAGCAACATGAAAGCCTGGAAAATATCGGTGCCGACCAGTTCTTTCGCAGTGAGCCTGGGGAAGAGGAAAGCCAGGGATACGATGATCAGCGTCCCGCTTCCTACCGAAGTCAGACCGACCAGGAACCCGACGACTGCACCAACCAGGACCGTCACAAGCGGGCGATAGCGTTTCTCCCACAGGTCGGAGCGCGTGCTGGAACTAGTGCCCCCTTGTAATGCCTCTTGTTTGCGCGCCTCCAATTGCCTCTGCTCCAGGCGCCGCATGATGAAAGGCTTCAAGACGAGCAGCACTGCCACAAACACGAGCGTAAAACCAATGGCATGCACAATGACGTTGTTGACCGCATTCCCATAATGTTTGTGGATATACTGTACGAGGACGACGCTCAGTAAAGTAGCCGGAACACTGCCACAGGCAAGCCACAGCGCCACCTTAAAATTCACCTGTTTCTGCCGGATATGCACAACCGAGCCGAGCGCTTTGGTGACGGTCGAGTACGCAATATCCGTCCCAACCGCCCACACCGGGGGAACACGGAAGACCAGAATCAAAATAGGAGCAAGAAGAGAGCCTCCCCCCATACCGGTGAGTCCTACGAGAAAGCCGACCAACAATCCGACGAGCGAAAACCGGTAATCCATGGGGCACCTCCTTGGGTTAACGAAACTATCATCTCAAGGAACTCATCCGCATTTGAAACCACAGTAACATATTTTTCTCATTCCTACAAGTTATTTAAATCATTCCAACTTGTTATGAAAGATTGGCATGGTTCCCGATTCGTATCATTCCTACAGGTTATTTAAAGCATTCCTGCAAGTTATAAATAATCATCATGCGAGGAAAAAGCTTCATTCATATGGGTTATGATTTGTATTCCCACCACACCTTGACTCTGATACCAACACAAGGTATGCTCTCACCGATGAGAGAACCGAACCAAACGCACAACACACAGAAACCCCTGCCCCGGTCCCCAAAACGCGGGCGCATCATCCTGACGATTCTACTCGTCGTCGTTGTACTGCTGGCTGGCCTCCTTTACAGCCAGCGTCACCAGATTCACCAGTTCCTCCAGGCCTTGAGCGTACCACCACCTCAACCTGTGCATATCACGCCGTTAACGCTCCCTCCAAGCACCGTGACACCTGGGCAGCTGACCAGTGCCGATTGGACCATGTACCACGCTGACAACGCTCGTACCGGGTTTGTAGCAGGCGTGCCTGATCCTACCCACCTCACGCGCCTCTGGCAGCAACCACTCGACGGAGCCGTCTATGCTGAGCCACTCGTGGTCGCTGGACAGGTGATTGTGGCGACGGAACATGATACGCTCTACGCGCTTGATGCACGTACCGGCCAGGTACACTGGCATACCACTGTGGGTACCCCTGTCCCACTCTCGGATTTGCCGTGTGGTAATATTGATCCCCTCGGCATCACTGGCACGCCGGTGTACGACCCGCAGACAGGTTTGGTCTTCGCCGTGGCAGAGATCCAGGGGCCGGCCCATCTGCTGGTTGGCCTTGATGTCAAAACGGGACAGATCAAAGTCCGCCGCCTGGTGGATCCTCCCGGCATGGACCCGCAAGTACACCAGCAACGTGCTGCCCTGGCCCTCTCCGGGGGCAGCATCTATATCGCCTTCGGGGGGCTGTACGGCGACTGTGGCGACTACCATGGCCGGGTCGTTGCCTCGCGCACCGATGGGACAGGAGCCTTGCTTACGTACCAGGTTCCGACCACGCGTGAGGGAGGCATATGGGCGGCTCCGGGACCGGCCATAGACGCCCAGGGAAACCTCTACGTCTCAGTCGGTAACGGCGCAGCCACCCAAGGGGACTGGGATCACAGCGATTCCGTCCTACGCCTGTCCCCCACGCTCCAGCTGGAAGATGGCTTTGCGCCGCAGAGCTGGCAGAGCGATAATGCGTCAGATGCCGATCTCGGCTCGATGGGACCAGTCCTCCTGCCTGATGGTTTGATCTATGCTGATGGGAAGTCTGGCCAGGGCTACTTGTTGCGGGCAGATCACCTGGGAGGAGTAGGCGGACAAATCCAGACGATCTCTCTATGCAGCGCTTTCGGTGGAGCTGCCGTGAGTGGTCTGTCACTCTTCATTCCCTGCACCGATGGGCTGCGACAGCTCCAGCTCGCAGCGGGAGCACACCTCGTCGCTGGATGGCATGCTCCCCGGCAAGTGACTGGCTCACCAGTCATAGGAGGACAGACCGTCTATAGCCTCGATCCTGGTCGCGGGGTGCTCTATGCCCTCAACGCCGCAACAGGTGAGGTGCGTGCCACACTCTCCGTCGGCACAACCTCGCACTTCGCGACGCCGGCGCTCTCCCAGCAAAGCATCTTCATCGGAACCCTGACGGGCATCGCCGCTGTAGCAATCACATGAACACCTGCCGGCCGGTCTTCTTTCAAGACGCTATTGACAAGTTGATAGAAGAAACGCTATTATTAGGTCACCAGTAGGGCGCATTCGTCTAGCGGCCTAGGACATCGCCCTCTCAAGGCGAAGATCACGGGTTCGAATCCCGTATGCGCTACCACGAATTTCACTTGAATGTCCCAAGCCAGGATACAAGCGGCTTGGGATATTTCATTTCTGTCTCTTTTTTGAAAAAGGCAAGCTGCAAAAGCATCTCCATCCCATTCTTTGTCAGCGGCTGGCGGGTAAGATTATTTCCCGTGAGGCAATGCGCCCTTCGCGCCTTCGGCAATCGTTGAGGTTTATCTCTATTTGACGAGATAATAGCCTATTCCCGGTTCAGTGAGAATGTGGAGTGGTTGTGATGAATCGATCTCTATTTTACGTCGCAACCTCCCAATATAGACTCGCAAATATTCTGCATCGCGACTGTGTTCTGTGCCCCACACACGCCGGAGCAGTGTCTCGTGTGTAAATATCTTGCCCGGGTGCAATGCCAACTCTTGCAGCAGACTGAACTCTGTCGGGGTGAACCTGACACGCTCACCGTCGCGCCACACCTGCCGCTGCTCAAAATCAATCTCGATATTCCCAAAACGCTGCGTACCAACCGAGCGCGGAGTATCAGCCCAACTGGCACGCCGCAGGACAGCCTGTACCCGTGCCAACAGTTCCCCTACGCCGAAGGGTTTGGTCAAGTAATCATCCGCTCCCTGGTTCAAAGCGGCTATTTTGTCGGCCTCTTCTCCCAGAGCCGTCAGAATGATGATGGGCACAATGCTCGTTTGCCTGATACGATGGCATACCTCTAGTCCATTCATTTGCGGCATCATAATGTCCAGTATCACCAGGTTAAAGGTCGTTTGCTCAAACTCTGCCAGCGCCTCCCATCCATTGGTGGCGAGTTTCACTTTGAATGCGTGCTTTTCCAGGGAGCGCCTCACGAATTCACGGATATTTGGCTCGTCATCGACGACTAAAATATATTTCTCCTGAGGCATCTTTGCCCTCCTCTTATTTCTTCAGCAAGAAGCCTTCTCTCCTCTCAGCGAGCCAGCTTCTGCTCCTTTACAGATACTGCCGTTCCCGCTCCTGGGCGCGTAGCACCATGGGAGGAAACCACAGGTGAAATACCGCACCACTCTTTCCATCGGCCCTATTCTCAGCCCAGATGCGCCCACCATGAGCTTCAACGAACCCCTGGCAGATAGCCAGACCCAGGCCAACTCCGCTGCTGCTTCGTTCGTGACCACTCTCTACTTGATAAAAGCGATCGAAGACACGCTCGACGAGCTGTGAAGGTATGCCTGGCCCATTATCGGTGATATGCACGGTAAGTCCTGTTCGTTTTTTCGTCTGCTCATGCTCATAGGTGGCTGAAATCTCTATGAGTACATCCGGACCGCCGTACCGTTGAGCGTTCTCTAAGATATTACGCAGAACGATCTGAATTCGTCGCCCATCCACATAGAGGAGTGGCACATCTTCAGGTAAACGGATCTGAACGCGGCATCGTTCATTGGACGCGACAGCAAGGGCATCCTCAAACAGCGAACTCAGGTGGTAAGACCCTGGAGAGAGCTTGAGTGTGCCCGCCTCTACCTGCGCCATCTCCAGCAGGTTCGTTACGAGGTCTGCCATACGGTTACTCTCCGCCACGATCTGGCTCAGACTGTACTCCTGCCAGTTCGTATCCACTTCGTCGCCGACTTCCTCTAGAAGACTCGTGGCAAATCCCTTGATGGCTGTCAACGGGGTACGTAGTTCATGAGAGACAATGGCCAACAAGTTTCGCTTGATGCGCTCTACCTCGTTTTGTTTGGTAATATCTTGAAATATCCTTCCACGTCCAATAAGTGCGCCTTTTGCGTCTCGAACATGGAAAAGGCGCATGCGTATATCACGCAGCGCTGGTACAAATTGACTATGCGTCTTATATGAACCACGTATCTGAAATTCTATGATGCGTGGCCCACGCCCTTTCGATATCGGCTCAACTACCTCGTGATAGCTTTCAGAACGGTCTAACATCGTAGACAGCATCTCCTGCAGGTTGCGATCCTGAATGCGACTGTTTATCAACTCGTGTTGGGGAATACCAACCTCTCGGCTGAAGATGCGATTGGCATAGACAATTTGTCCATCTGGACTTTCCAGTAGAACTCCCTCATCCATGCTTCGCATGATAGCATCCAGCGTGTAGAACTGAGTCCGAATCGTTTCATCGCTTTTTTGAAAATGGGAGCGTATCTCTCTCTCCATAGCAGAGAAAGCTGCCACCAGATTTCCTATCTCGTCCTGCCGACCTCGATCCTTGTCAAGCAGGTCGGTATGCATCAGCTGGACAGAATGGTCCGGTTGAATCTGCGCAACGGCTTTCGCCAGCCTGGTCAGAGGGGAGATGACACGGCGATGCATCATAAACCAGAAAAAGGTGGCGCCCACGATGAGCAGCGCCAGCGCAGCTATCAGCCCATGCTGAAAATTCGTGAGGACGGCAAACGTAATATCTGTTGGACGCTGCACTACTATAGCCCAACCTTCCTCCGGTATTGGGACGTAACTGTAGAGCCAATCACGGGCCTGAGCGTGTGTGATGAAATTGCCGGCCCTTCCTTGAAGAGCGTCATGAGAAGCAAGGATGAGGCCATCATAATCTTCAGGGAGATTGAGAAATGCAAAAATCCCTTTGGTCGTTGCTATTGTCAGTCCCATATGATCGATGACCCAGAGACCCACCTCACTACTCGGTGATAATCGCTGATGTACTGTATTCAGACGAGAGGTAAGTTTATCGAGAGACAAGTTAATGACCATCACACCGACTACCCGCCCCTTGTCATTCGTAATACGGGCAGCAACAGAGACGACAAAGCTATCTGTAATAGCGCTGATGCTGCCTGATGAGATAAAAGGCGCATCGCTTTTGAGAGCTTCTTGAAAATAATCGCTAGAACTGAAATTTAGACCGATGGTACTTGGACTGAAGGGATAGTTGATGATCATGTTACCAGATGGATCGCAGACAAAATACAGGTTGATATCAGGGTGAGCGTTGGAAGCATTGGCAAAAACAGATGCGAGTTGCTTCAAGTCCAAATCTTTAGCTGCTTGAGATGTCGATAATTCGCTATCTATTTCGGTCGCAGCCCGCAGGTTGGTTCCAACTTCCAGGGCTACAGCCTGCGCGAGGCCCAGGTCGGATTGAAAAGCGTTTTGTGTCAAAACATTCTGCTGATACACATAGAGTCCCAGACTACCCAGCAGAACGGGAATGACAAAGAGGAGATAGAGGCTAAGTAATTGGAGACCGATCTTCTGCCGTACCAGGTAGCGCATACTACACCTCCTGAGAAGAAAACAAGAGCTTTTCTGTGCTTAGTATGCCTGAAACCATCTTCGTTAGCAATCCCTATTTAAAAGTCGCGCCGGAGGTGCGCTCGATTGGTGTATGGGGTGGGTTGGAGCAGGCACAATCCGCGCAAACCCACCCCATACACTAAAAAGCTGTCTGCTCCGCAAGCGGGCAGCTTGACGAAAAAATTGTTATGCATTTATTTATATTTGGATGGCTGTGTTTACGGGTTTTTTACAGCGTATAACGTATACTTGTGTTGTATCTTTCTCGATATCCCGGCTTATTTCTTTTAACTTGCTTGCCATCAGAGCGTCAGTTTTTGTTACGGCAATGAGCGAAATACTTGGGCCGGGAAGAGCGTGATGACTGTCCTTATTATTTGTGAAGGGAATTGACATGTCCATAACCACAACATTTGCTCATGGAAAGAGAGGCGGGCGGCATAGCTTCCCGCGGATCGTGGCCTGTTCCCTGGCGCTCGTACTCGCGCTGGCTGCATGTGGCACGACTTCTAGTTCTACCCCCAGCGCAGGCCCGGTGACGATGGGTGTCCTGTCCTGCTTCACGGGCACGCTGGCCAGCCTGGGACAGGCCATGTTGCAGGGCGCGCAGGTGGCGCAAAAAGCGATCAATGACGCGGGAGGCATCCTCGGAAGGCAACTGAAGCTGGCCCACGCCGATACGCAGTGTGACGAAGCCGACTCTGTCCCCGCGCTGCGCCAGCTCCTGGCCTCCCAGAACCTGGTTGGGATTATCGGCCCGGAGACCCAGGAGATCAGCGCCGACGCCCCCATCATCACGGCAGCCAAGATCCCGGACGAGTTCCAGGGCGGCAGCACCCTTTTCGACCACAACACCAATCCCTGGTTGTGGCGAGATAGCCCCTCCGACTCCCAGTTGGGAGTCGCCATGGCTCTCTACGCCCACAAGAAGGGGTACCAGAATGCCGCGCTGCTGTTCTACTCGGACATAGCGGCGCAGACCTTCGCCGCCCCGATCACGGCAACATGGCAGAAGATGGGCCACAAGATCGTGTCCAACATTACCGTGGCCCCGGACCAGACCTCGTACCGCACCCAGGTGCAGCAGGTCATCAACGCGCACCCGGACGTGATCTTCACGCAGACGGACGCGGCCACGGCTGCCGTCCTTTTCCAGAACTTCAAAGAACTGAACAACCTTGCCATCCCGTTCGTGGGTACAGACGTCACTGGCGTTGATGAGTACCTGAAGGCCGTCACCTACGCCGCCGCCAACGCCCACCTTACCTCGATCTACGGAACCTCGGTCACCGGACAGGCTGCCGACGAGTTCAACAAGGTCTTCGCGGCCAAGTTCGGGAGCACGACCCAGCAGCTGGCCAACGCCAACTATGCTTACGACGCGGTCATCAGCCTGGCCCTGGCGGTCGATAAGGCTGGCTCCACGTCAGGACCCGCCATCAACGCGGTCATGAGCGCCGTCACCAGCCCTCCGGGGGGGACCCAGTGCTACACGTATAAGGATTGCCAGAGTCTGTTAAAGGCGGGAACGAAGATCAACTACGATGGGGCCAGCGGCGACCTCAACTACAATCAGTACAACAATGTCTTCGGGCCTTATGGCGCTTTCCAGGTCAACCTCAGCGGCCAGGAACAGCAAGTCATGCTGCTCTCGGCGCCCGACCTGGCAGCCGCCACGCCGTAACCGCGGAGTGACACCTGGTTTCGATAGTTACAAGAACAAGAGCGGCCACCGTTTCACAATGCGAAACGGTGGCCGCTCCTGTTCTTTCATGCCCTTACCTGGTCTCAGGAAAGGCGGCCCACGTAGAGGTTTACAACCTCGTCATCCTCCAGTAGATCGTGTCCCGTTCCTTCCAGGCGGTTCTTACCCAGGACCATGACATAGGCCCATTGGGCGTGGCGCAGGGTCTCACGAGTGTTCTGTTCGACGATGACAACGGCAACGTTGGTCGCCCGTATCTGCTCGATGCGCTCCCAGATCAGCCCCTGGAATTTGGGCGACAGACCGGCGCTTGGCTCGTCCAGGATCAGAACCGCAGGGTCGACCATCAGGCCGCGCGCCAGGGCCAGCATGGTGCGCTGGCCGCCGCTCAGGGTACTGGCCCGCCGGTGCGCAGCCACTTTGAGGTCGGGAAAGAGGAGGAACAGTTGCTCGATCCTCTCGCGAACACCGGACTTGCGGACATAGCCGCCCATGTCGAGATTCTCCCGCACGGTGAGGTCGGGAAAGACGTTTTCCACCTGGGGAACGTAGGCAATGCCGCGCCGCACGAGCTTCTCTGCTGGCAGATTGGTAACTTCTTTTCCCTCTACGAACACCCTGCCCTCCATAGGCCGGATCAGCCCGGCCACTGCTTTCAGCAGCGTGGACTTGCCAGCTCCATTTGGTCCCACGATGGCCGTGATCGCGCCCCGGCGCGCCGTCAGGCTGACCTGCTCGATGATGGGCGGACCTCCGTAGCCAGCGGTTAGCCCCTGAACACTGAGCGTCGCCACTTCTTCGTTACTCATACAGGTACCTCACCGAGATAGGCGTCTATCACGCTCTGATTTGAGCGAAGAGACGCGAACGGGCCGATTGCGATCACCGCGCCCTGGGACATCACAATCACGTGTTGCGCAACGCGCTCGATGAAGGGGAGGTTGTGTTCGACGATGATGACGGTGGTGCCAGAGGCGATGAAGCCTTCGATCGCCAGCGCCATACGTTCGCCGAGCACGGGGTTCACGCCGCCCATCGGCTCATCGAGAATCACAAGCTGGGGCTGGGCCATGCGGATGCGGGCGAATTCGAGGAGGCGCTTCTGGCCGCCGCTGAGTTTCCCCGCCTGCTCGTTGACCATCTTGTCGAGGCCAAACTCTGCCAGGATGTCGCGCGCCCTACCCAGTTCCGACCTGGACGTTGAACGATGGGCCAGGCGAGGCCCGATCAGGCCTCGCCAGAGGGCCTCCCGTTCCGGGTCCCAACGAGCCAGCAGAACGTTCTCCAGTACGGTCAGGCCGGGCCACTCTCGCGGCGTCTGGAACGTGCGAATCAAGCCGAGGCGGGCGATGCGATGCGGAGGCAGGCCCTGGATGGCAGCGCCTTCAAAGAGCACGGTCCCCGCGTCGGCGAGCTTGAAACCCGAAATGAGATCTATAGCGGTACTCTTGCCTGCCCCGTTGGGGCCGATCAGCCCGGTCACCTGGCCCTTCGCAGCGCGGAAGGAACAGCTATCCACAGCGACGACACCGCCGAAATGCTTGTAGAGCTTTTCTACCACGAGGGCTGCCTCGACGGCTTCCGGCGCTCCAGTCCGGTCCCGGGCAAGCGGCTGGCTTACCGAGGCTGCGACTACCGCCTCTGGTTCCAGAGGCGCAGAGTCGGAGTCGGCAGCAACCTCTGGATCAGAAAGCGCAGGAGAAGCAGGAGTACCTCTCCGACTATGATCTCGCGCAGGGCGGAAACGCTGGTTGAATGCGCCGAGACCGCGAGCAAGCAGCGTATCACCTCGTGTATCAACACGCCCATGGAGCGGACGGTCGACGTAGCGGCGCTCTGGCAGCAGCCCCTGTGGCCGGAAGCGGATGAACAGGACAAGGACGGCGCCGATCGTGATATCGCGCAGGGCAGGGGTGATGTTGGGGTTTCCAAGAACGTCTGGGAGGTAGCGCGTCGATTCCTGGACCAGGACGATCATGATGACAATACCCAGGACGACGCCCTTGATATTTCCTCTTCCCCCAACCAGGACGGCAGAGTACAGAATGATGGCTTCAATGGGAGACCAGGCCGATGGATTGAAGGCGCTCAGGTAGGCGGCGAAGAGACCACCGGCCAGGCCGCCGAACGCGGCTCCGAGGACATAGGCCTTTAATTTCAGTTGGTAGATGTCACGGCCAAAGGCGGCTGCCGCGCGTTCGTCCTCGCGCAGGGAGCGCAGCGCCAGGCCAAAGCGGCTGCCGGAGACTCGCGCCATGAAGATGAAGACGAGGATGAATATAAACACGCTGAAGCCCAGGAAGAAGAACGGATAGGACTGAAAATCGAGGCCCAGGGCGTCTCCCATGGGGTTGACCAGACCGGACAGCCCGTTGTACCCGTCGAATAGGGGGACATACTGACCTGCCAGTACATACAGTACGTAGACCGCTCCTAACGTAACGATGGAGAAATAGATGCCACGCAGATGGCGGAGCGCGATCAGGCCAACGATGAGTCCCAGGAGGGCCGAGGAGATGACGGCGCAGAGCAGGGCAAGCAGGTATGGCAGCTGCAACCCGAGGATATACTGGGTCGGTGCGGTCGGTTGGCCGATAGTGAGAACGAGCGTCATGTAGGCACCCAACGCGACATAGCCGTAGTAGGCGAGATCGAAGTCGCCGGACCAGCCCCAGATGACGTTTAGTCCGAGAGCCATGATGCCGAAGATCGCTCCCTCGGTGAGAATGGAGATGAGGTATTGTATTTGTAGTGTCATTCGAATACAGTCCTCCTGGCATTGGTGAAAAGGCCGCGCGGGCGCACGAGAATGATGATGGCCAGGATGGCAAAAGCAAAGGCAAGGTTGTAGCTGGCGCCCACCGAAGGTATAGAGGAGGCGAACTCAAGAACGATGCCAACGATGACTGCGCCGGCCATGGTGCTGAACGGCCTGCCCAATCCACCCGCGACCGTGGCCGTCAGGGTGATGAGGAAGAAGCTGAATCCGAAATAGGGATTGAAGGTGCCCACACTCTCGGCGAGGATAAAGCCGGCATAGCCAGCTACCAGGCCAGCCAGAAACCAGGTAGCGGCGCCCACCAGTCGTGCGTTGATGCCGGTGACGCGGGCCAGATCCCGATTCTGAAAAACGGCTCGCAGAGCTTTGCCGAACTTCGTGTAGGTAATAATTCCATAGAGCGCGGCCGTGATGGCGAGGGCGGACAGAATGATCTCTTCCTCGGCGGATGTCCACAGAAAAGGTCCTACCTGGTGCGGAGCGCCCTGGGGGATGGTGTAGGCGACGTTAGCCGCGCCGAAGATGATGACCAGCACGTTCTGGATCACGAAGGATACGCCGAGCGTTGCGATGAAGATTGCCATCGTCCCAACACCGCTACGAATGAAGCGATCGATTATCAGGGTGTGCATCGCTACGGCTACTATTCCGCCGGCGACAGAGGCTCCAAGCGCAGATAGGAGTACATTGCCGGTCGCCTGATGTATGACGTAGGCGGCATAGGCTCCAATGGTCAGTATCTCTCCGTGTGAGAGATTCGCCACATTGGTGACGGCATACTCGAGTGTGAAGGCGACCGCCGATAGTGAAAGAATGGCGGCAGTCACAAGCCCGAAGCCGAGGGTCAGGAGTATCTCATTCAAAGCGCCGTCTCCTCCATTTTCTATCAGGACGCGAGACCATTCTCGCGTCCGGCGCCATGGGTAACAATAGTATACAATCTTGAGATAATTGCTAGAGGGAGCCCGCCTTTCAGCTGATGGAGTAAGCTCTGTCCCTGTCCAGCCGCGGCCACTGAAGCGCGCGCAATCAGATACTGCCTTCGTTGGAACCGTCCATGATGCCTGAACTTGCGGTATCGGCGAGCAAGTAGCTGTTTCACGGGAACTCGCTCAAGTTCAATAATGGCATGAAGCAAGTGATGCTGAAGCGCCTGCATGACCATAGGAGGATCAGTGTGCGCGCCTGCCAACGGTTCTGGTATAATGGCATCTATAACACCCAATTGTCGGCAGTCAAAGGCCGTCAATTTCAATTGCTCTGCTACCCGCCTGGCCTTCTGCGCATCTCGGTACAGGATAGTTGCCGCTCCTTCAGGCGCAATAACCTCATAGATCGCGTTTTGCAGCATCAGGATGTGGTCGGCGACGGCGAATGCTACTGCCCCTCCACTGGCTCCTTCACCGATGATAGCAGTCACAATTGGCACAGGTAAACTGCTCATCGTAGAGAGGCAATGAGCCAGGGACCAGCCTATACCATGTCTCTCACTCTCATCTCCCGGATCGGCACCTGAAGTATCAACGAATGTCACCAGCGGACAGTGTAACTGGGCAGCCAAATCCATCATGCGAATCGCTTTGCGATAGCCCTCTGGTCGGGGTCTCGTCTGTATCTCTCCTACATGACTATCTTGAGCAGCGTGGCGACGCTCTTGCCCGACAAAAATAACGGTACGCCCGTCGATATCCCCCAGACCTGCTACAACTGTCGGGTCATCGCCATAGCAGCGGTCGCCCTGCAACTCCAGGAAATTTGGCGATAGATGACGAATGTAGTCCCGTGCTGTGGGACGATCTGGGTGACGGGCCAGGTTCACACTTTCCCAGGCTGCATTCCAGGGTGCGTGAGCAGATTCGAGCGGAAGCTCATTTGCGTGTCCGCTATGCGAGCGACGCTGCTTCGCGTGAACCGCTGTCGCTTTCAACAGTGAAGCGACGACATGTGGGAGGTCGTGTCGAGCAGTGACAGCATCGAGCTGTCCAGATGTAAGCAACATTTCGGCTCGATGCGAGCCGGCAGGAAGCTTTTGACCTGTGACTTGTTCTGCCACGCGAGGCCCAGCGAAACCAATGAGCGCTTTTGGCTCAGCCAGGATCACATCTCCCAGGCTTGCGAAACTGGCAAACACTCCCCCGGTCGTAGGACTCGCCAGGATAGAAAGATAGAGCAAGCCTGAAGCGTGAAAGCGCTGAACTGCAGCAGCCGTTTTCGGCATTTGCATCAGGCTGATGATCCCTTCCTGTATACGCGCGCCGCCGCTATTGACTACGGTCACTATCGGTAGGCGGTGTCTCGTAGCATACTCAAAGGCAACTGTGATTTGCTCTCCCACAACTGATCCCATACTGCCACCCATGAAGTGAAAATCCAAAACCGCCAGGACGGTTTCTGTTCCACCTATACGACAGCGACCGGTGAGAATTGCATCGCTGAGACCAGTTTGCTTCTGGCCCGCGATGAGTTTCGTGGCATAGGGATGCTCATCAACAAAGCCTAAAAAATCCAACGGCTGGATACGTCGGCCTATAGGCTTGAAGCTGCCAGGATCAGCCAGGTGCTCGACACGGTTGAATGCAGACCAGGTAAAGTGATAGCCACAATGATCGCAAACAGCAATGCGACTGTACAGCTCGTTCGCGGCTCCTAATTCGGCCATACACCCAGGGCATTGTTGAGGTTGTGGAAGAGATCTGGAGGCCATCGTGATTTTTGTCTCGCGTGCCATCGAGAAAAGGCCCTTGTACAACCGCTGTAGACCAGCCATAGAAACTGAGTTGAGCAGAGCCGGCAGTCTCAATTTTCCTAGAGCAACTGTTGTCGTTATGGACATATCTATGGCCTCCACGAATGAAAAGGACAGTCTTCGCTCTCTTCTCGGCTCAGTCTTTTCGCTCATCGCCGTAATGGAAACTGGCGCTCTGACAGCAAGCGAGTTGAAGGAAGCATGCCGAGAAAACAGTGAAAGATATGTCACAAGTATACGTGATATGCCGTAAAAACCTCGTAAACACAGCCATCGAAATATAACTAAATGCATAACAATTTTTGCGTGAAGCCGTTTCAGCGAGAAAGGGATGCTACTGTCGATTTTAAGGTTGAGCGTGTCACCGCCTATTCTTCTTCTTGCCCCATATCCACAGCAAGGCGCTCAGGCATGCGAGGCCGATGCCGCCCACAAGAGCCATGCCGGTTTTTGATGGTACTGGTGAGACGCGCCCGGTGCGTTGGAGGTCCGCGCTTGCCGGAGAATCCTGCGTGTCCTGGTGCAGAGCGAGCTGGATGACCTCGGCCAGGTGCAGGGCGCGGCGGTCGGTGGTCTGGGCGATCTGCTCGCGACAACTGAAGCCGTCTGCGATAATCAACGCGCCCTGGTCTGCCTCGCGCACGGCGGGCAGCAGGACGCGCTCTCCGCTCGCGATGGAGACCTCGTAGTGGTCCTTCTCGAAGCCGAATGAACCGGCCATGCCACAGCACCCGGAGTCGAGTACCTTGTAGTCGAGGCCGAGCTTCTTGAGTACCGCCTCCTCTGGCCCCGTGCGCAGAATGGCCTTGTGATGGCAGTGCATGTGGACAACGGCCCTGCGCTGCAATTGTGGGGGCTGGAAGTGCTTCGCCTTCCTTTCCAGGAACTCGCTGAGCACAAATGTCTGCTTCTTGAGCCTCCTGGCGCGTTCATCATGCGGGAAGAGGTTCGTCAGTTCGTCGCGGAAGACAGCCACGCAGCTCGGCTCTAGCCCGACAATGGGTGTGCCCGCGTTGATTTCCTGCTCCAACGAGTTCAATATCTGGCGCAGAAGCCGTTTAGCGGTGTCGAGCATGCCGAAATCATAGAGCGGACGCCCGCAGCACAGCGCTTGCTCGGGGACGACGACCTGGTAGCCAGCCGCTTCGAGCACCTCGACTGCCGCTTGTAGTGGAGCCGGGTGCAAGTAGTTGTTGAAGGTATCGGGCCAGAGGATCACCCTGGGCGAGCCCTCGTTGCGCGGGCCGCGTCTGCGCAGCCAATCCTTGAAGGTGAGTGAGGCGAAGACGGGAAGGCGGCGCTGCGGTGCGACGCCGATCACGGCCTTCGCGAGGGTGCTGAGGAGCGGAGCCTGGGTCAGGACATTCGCGAGAGCCGGCGCGCGCGAGGCGAGGCGCGCCCACCAGTAGATGAGGCCCATCGTGTAGGCGCTCATGGGACGAAGCTTGCCTTTGTAATAGTGAGAGAGAAACTCGGCCTTGTAGGTCGCCATATCCACATTCACGGGGCAGTCACCCTTGCAGCCCTTACAGGCCAGGCATAGGTCGAGCGCCTCCTTCACGTGCTCATTCCGCCAGCCGTCGGTGATGACCTGTCCTTGCAGCATCTCGAAGAGCAGGTGAGCGCGCCCGCGGGTGCTGTGCTCTTCTTCGTGCGTGACCATGTAGCTAGGACACATCGTGCCCCCATCCACGCGGCGGCACTTGCCCACACCGACACAGCGCAGCGCGGCGGCGGCGAAGCTGCCCTCATCGTCGGGAAAGGTGAAATGCGTCGCGGGCTGGGCAGGATTGTACGCAGCACCGAGGCGCAGATGCTCGTCAAGGCGGTAGGCATCGATCAGCTTGCCCGGATTCATCTTACCCTCCGGATCCCAGGTGGCCTTGAATTCGCGGAAGGCCTGCATGAGTTCCGGGCCGAACATCCTCGGCAACAGTTCCCCGCGAGCCTGCCCGTCTCCATGCTCTCCCGAGATGGAGCCGCCATAGCCGACCACTATATCTGTCGCTGCCTCCACGAACGCCCGGAACTTGCTGA
>WNFA01000865.1_pt1 | contig 24470 bp, 22 predicted proteins | sample 5400481 | NCBI WGS metagenome assembly WNFA01 (sample SAMN13153340, study PRJNA577476) | soil metagenome | isolation source: 120 cm saprolite under Douglas fir tree site 2 hole 1 replicate 2 | place: USA:California | collected 2015-04-18 | reverse complement strand
TTGTCGGTGCCGTTTTCTGTGTTTTGCTTCTTGCTCGGGCCATGAATAACGAAAACGAAAAAGGCAGGGAACACGATCTCCGGCAACGCATCGTGAGCCTGATTCGGGCGAACGAGCAAGCTTTGAAGAAGCCGATCACGGATGAAGAAGTGCAGAAGCTGAAGGCTGCGGCGGCCCGACTCGATCAGATGTTGAAAGCCGCAGTGGACGCGGACGGGCAAGTGCTAAGGAGCGCGGCGGCTCGACTCGATCAGTTGTTGGAAGACATCGCTACTGGGAAAGATGTCACCTATGACCTCAAGCGGCGACGAAACTGGCAAAAAAGAGAGGATGGCTAGAAATTTCCAAGGTCAATGAGTGTAATCGGGATTTATCGCCAACTACGCTGATGACTGCGTAGTGGCGATTCGTTCCAGAATTTCTGACAGCTTTGCCGACTCAATGTCCGACACATCCACGCCGTAGACTTCTTTGATCCGCGCTATCAACGATTCATTGGTCTCGGCGTGATGAAAGTCCCACAGGCTCGATGCGTCGGAGATAAAGGCCCAATCGAGGTTCAGCACACGACGAACGAAGTCTTCCGCTAATTCTGCATGAGCATTGACCCGTTCCCTTGATGCAAACTCGATTTCTACGTGTGTGCCCGGTCGAGGAAGCTTTTTCCCATCTTTTGCTTTTTCAACCTTCACTGTTGCGAAATTCTTCTGTAATTCCTGAAGGGCTTCGGTCTTTGTGTCACCTCCGCCACTAATCACCCACCAATTCACAATCTGGGCGGTATACCTGTGCTGTTTCAAACGGGTGCCGACATAGCTCGGATCAATCTCGTGCTCACGCACGGAGATCGGGTACCCGCCGCATCTTCAATTGATCTTCGACTTCAATCGCGTGGATACGGATCAGATTCGGTTTGACTTTTATTTGATGGAGGCGATGCTATATGAAGACATGGCTCTTTCCTATAATGCCGCCGCTGGGTCTGCGGCAGCCCTAAATCAAGGGGGCAAAACCCCGAATGTCGGGGTCAAGAAACACTTTTTGCATTTAAGAACAGCCGTGCTATCGGCCTACTATTTCGTGGAGGCCTACCTGAACGGGATCGCATACGACTATTACTATCGAAATGAGTCGAAGTTGACCGACAAACAAAAAAAGGACTTAATGGAGTGGGACTTTCAAACAGGTCACCGAGCATTCGTAAAGTTTGAGAGAAAGGTGCTGGACTACCAGAAAATCATTATGGGTCTCCAACACCCACTAATCACGATCACAAGCTCCCAGAGACTGAGGCTCATTTTAGGAGAGGCCAAAGAATTGCGTGATTCAATTGTTCATCAATCGCCAAAGACCGACGATCCTCTCCGGGTTTCCAAGAAGGTACTATGGATGCTGGCACTGCGACTTGAGCATGTCGCCGAAATAGTCGATGCGGCGATTGGATTTGTCCGGGAGCTCAATGACGCTTTTGCCCAGAATGGAATGCCCCTGAACTGGTTGTATTCGCGACTACCAGAGACCGGATTATTTCCGCCTGAGAGTTTTACATAAAGGAACAAGATGGATGTATTCGCGCTGCGTGAGAAAGTTGTCTCCGACTATCGCCACTACATCGAGAGCTTCGTCCGCATCAACGACGACCGCATTGACGCCTTCGTCAAAGAACAGTTTGAGACTGGTGTCCTTTGGCCGGATGCTATCCTACAACTGAATCCCGCCTACGAGCCCGGCCCTACGCTCGACGAACTAGCCACGCAGTCCGGCATCCTCAAGTCTACTGCCGAGTTCTTCAGAGGAGCGGGGGGTAAGCCCCTCCGACTGTACCGCCATCAGCAGCAGGCTATTGAGATCGCTCGTCGCTGGGAGTCCTACGTCGTCACAACGGGTACTGGTTCCGGGAAGAGCCTTACGTACCTGATCCCCATCGTGGATCACGTCCTCCGCACGCAGCCGGAGAAGCACAAAGTCCGCGCCATCATTGTCTACCCGATGAACGCGCTAATTAACAGCCAGCACAAGGCGCTGAAGACCTACGCCGAGAACAATCCCGGTATTCCAATCCGTTTTGACTGTTACACGGGACAGGAAAAGGAGGAAGCGAAGAAGCGGATTCAGGACGATCCACCGCACATCCTGCTCACCAACTACGTAATGCTGGAATACATGATGCTCCGTCCAACGGAGCGGGTGTTCACCGACGCCAACCTTGCCCACCTTGAGTTTCTTGTGTTGGACGAACTCCATACCTACCGAGGGCGTCAGGGTGCCGACGTTGCCATGCTGATGCGGCGTCTTCGCGAACGAAGTGGCAACACGAAACTGCTGAACATCGGGACAAGCGCCACGCTTGCCAGCGGGGGCAAACGCGACGACCGTCGCAGGGCTGTTGCTGAGGTCGCTACAAAACTGTTCGGCACCACGATCCCTCCTGAGAACGTCGTCGATGAAACCCTGCGCCGAGCAATTCAGGTTCCGGTACCAGATACGACAGCACAACTGCGAACCATGGTTGAAGGGCCTTTGCCCTCGCAAGACCTGAACACCTCCATCCGGTCTCCGCTCGCCGCATGGACTGAGAACGCCTTCGGACTGGATGAGGAAGACGGACGCCTCATCCGCCGCAAGCCGATCAGCTTTAGAGAAGGGGCTCGACAGCTTGCGGAACAATGCTCCGTGAATGAGACCACATGCACCGACAAACTCCGCGAGCTTCTTGCGGCGGGCAATGCCCTTCGTAACGACATGGCGGAGCCCGTCTTTGCGTTCCGCCTCCATCAGTTCCTCGCTGCTGGCGGGACAATGTATGCCACGCTGGAGAGTGCCGACAAGCGATTCCTAACTCTCGAAGGTCAGCATTACGCTCCGGGAGAAGGCGGCGAGCGGCTACTGTTCCCGCTGGTCTTCTGTCGCGAATGCGGGCAGGAATACTACATGGTCTCTTGGACGGGCGGCGAAGCTGGCAGTGTTACTCCTCGGCTACCATTTCTTACGTCCGACGAGGACGATGCAGCCGACTCGCGGCGGGGATATGTGGCGCTGAATGTGTCTGAGGACGGGCCGCTATGGACTGAAGATCAAGTTCAAGACCTGCCTGACTTTTGGTACGAGTCGCGGAGCGAACGGCTCAAGCGTGACTACCGCCCACATGTCCCCCAGTTGCTCACGGTGGCGACGAATGGCGAGGCAGGCGGCGAGGATGCGACCGAAGTCTGGTTCGAGCAGTGGCCGTTTCTTCTTTGCCTTCGGTGCGGTGCCGCTTTCGACCGGACAGAGCGCAACGAATTCAAGAAGCTTTCGAGACTAAGCAACGCAGGGCGCAGTACAGCAACCACCGTCGTCAGTGGCTCTGCCATCGTCCAGTTGCGCGAAGATCAGCAAGTCCAGACGGAAGCTCAGAAGCTGATGAGCTTCACTGACAATCGGCAGGACGCCTCACTCCAAGCGGGACACTTTAACGACTTCATTCAGGTTGGATTGCTGCGGGCAGCTTTGTTCAAGGCGCTCCAAGAACGGCAGGCTCTTGAGCACTTCAACGTTACCCAATGCGTGTTCAAAGCGATGGGTCTTGATCAAAAGCTCTACGCGAAAGAGCCAGCCCAGTACGGGCCGGGGAAGGCGCGGAACGAAGAATCCTTTCAACGTCTACTTGAGTATCGCCTCTACGAAGACTTGCGCCGTGGTTGGCGTGTCGCGCAGCCCAACCTTGAGCAGTGTGGACTGTTGATCATCGACTATCCGGGCTTGCACGAGATGTGCGAGGCACCGGAGCCGTGGCCGCAGCATCCTCTGCTCCAGCAAGCTACATCTGCGATTAGGGAGCGGGTTGTCCGGGCATTTCTGGACTTCTTACGCAAGGAAATGGCTATCGACGCCAAAGTGCTTGACGGGGAGGAACAGAAAGAACTGCGGCGGCGGGTTGAGCAAAATCTGCGCGATCCGTGGGCTCTCGACGACTACGACCGTTTGCTAGAAAGCGCGATCTTCTTGCTTCCCGGTGCGAGGCCCGACTCGGTTCGGGAGCGGAGTCTCGATCCGGCTCGCTCCAAGCTCGGGAAGTATTTGCGTCAGCGGACGCTTTGGGGATTACCCAACGACCTCACAACGCATGACGGCGAAACTCTGATCCGCGCACTCGTTGGTGTCTTGCGAGGGAACTACCTCACTGTTGTGCCGACCGAGCAAGGACAAGATGGGATTCAACTTCAAGCGGGAGCATTGCAGTGGAAACTCGCGGACGGAACACCGCCACTGTCTGACCCCGTGCGTACGAAGAGAATGGTGTCAGATCGACTCCGCAAATCTGAGACCAAGGCGAACCAGTTCTTCGCCCAGCTTTACAAGGAAACGGCTCGACGACTGGTTGGCGTCGAAGGGGGAGCGCATACCGGGCAAATTCCGATGCAGTTGCGCCAAGATCGCGAAGCACGTTTCGGCCGAGGCGACCTCGCCGTACTATTCTGTTCCCCAACGATGGAATTGGGCGTAGATATCCGCGACCTGAATGTAGTTCATCTCCGAAACGTGCCGCCGACGCCCGCGAATTATGCACAACGCAGTGGACGCGCAGGTCGAGGCGGGCAGCCTGCCTTGGTCATGGCGTTCTGTAGCGAGGGCAGCCAACACGATCAATACTTTTTCCGTCAGCCGGGTCTAATGGTAGCCGGGGCAGTGGCACCCGCACGGTTAGAGTTGGGCAACAAGGAACTCGTAGAAGCCCACCTGCATTCTGTTTGGCTGGGGACGGCAGGATGCTCGTTGGGCCGCGACATGACAAACGTGCTGGACTTGGAGCAGGCTGGGTTCCCGCTGCAAGCTGACATCCAGCACCGCGTTGATCTTTCGGAGTCGATGCTGGGGGAGGCTTTGTCCGAATGCAAGCGCATTGTGGATGCGTGCGGGGAAGACCTATCCGTTTCCTGCCAGCAGCGGACATCTTACGCCGTGGTTTGACTTGTGCCTTGCCCTTCGCTGGTTTCGTCCCTGTGCCTGCGAGCAGGTGAAGCACCTGAGTCAGTTTGGAAATCTCTTCCTTGACCTGTTGTGTAATTGATTCGATGCTCAACGTGTTCTCCTATCTGCCAGTATTAAAAACCTTCATTGACGCTGAGTCCGCACGCACTGCTGACCGTACACAGTTCCAAGAAATGCTGAAGTTTTGCCGTACGCATCGCAGCAAAGTAACCCATGTTGTTTTTGCTGACCTGAGCAGGTTGGCCCGCAATATTCAAGACCAAGCAAGCACACTGGCAACCTTCAAACAGCTCGGCATCACCCCAGTGAGCTGTGATGAACGCATTGAAGACTCGGCTGCTGGGAAACTGTCGGTCAACTTGCTCGGCGTGGTTAATCAGTTTTTCAGCGACAGCTTGAGTGAGAAAACCCGCTACCGCATGTCTGTTGGAGTGCAGGAAGGCCGTTGGCTGCATCTCGCTCCCATCGGATACCTGAATGGAACGAACGGCACATCAGGTTTGCAGATGGATTCACAGAGAGCACCACTGGTGCGCCAAGCCTTTGAGTGGGTTGCTACGCGCAGCTATTCCTTGGAAGAAGTTTGGCGAAGGCTCAGACTACTGAAATTGACTACTCGCCGTGCAGGAAGACCGATCACCCGTCAGACGCTTTCACGAATGTTAAGAAATGAAATCTACCCCGGCTGGGTAGTCTCGAAGCAGCACAGGGTCAAGGGTCTGCATGAGCCGATAATCTCTCAGGAGCTGTTCGACGCTGTACAAGATGCGCTAGACGGCAAAGCCCCTACGCCCGTCGTACGCAAGAAACTGAACGATGATTTTCCTCTGAGGGGCTTCGTGCGTTGCGCAAGCTGTGACAAAAAGCTCACTGCGGGATGGGTGAAAGGCCGTCCTAAGGAAAGGTACGCTCGGTACTGGTGCGCTAACAAGCAGTGTGCGGTTAAAGTGGGAGCTAGTCGAGATCAAATCGAGAATGCATTTCTGGGGATACTAGGCATGATGGTACCCACCCAAGAATTATTGAACCGTCTGCCTGAGATCGCTAAAAACTACTGGGCCCGTAGGCTAGAGCGCATCACGAATGAGCGTAGACGGCTCTCTACCGTGCTTACAGATGTGAAGACTTTGAACCAAAGAATTCTGCTGCAAAAGGTCAATGGGGAACTGTCTGCTGAAGACTTCGCCATGCTCAAAGACACCGTGACCCAGCAGAGAACCGATGCAGAAACCCAATTAACAGCGCTAGATGCAGAAACTTCGACAATGGAGACTCTCATACAAGAGACACAGAACAACATCGTTGATCTCGTTGGCGCGTGGAAAAGGGGAGGAGTTCAGCAGCGCCAAGAGTTGGCTTGGAGCCTCTATCCAGAGGGTTTGCGGTTCAGCAGAGAAACACTTTTTTTTGAACCGGGGAACGTCTTGCTGATGAACACTATGCGAGAGATGATCGCCTATTTGCGCGATGAAAAGAACATTGGGGTGGGAGACGGGAATTGAACCCGCAACCGTCGGAGCCACAGTCCGATGCTCTACCGATTGAGCTACTCCCACCGCAGATACCGCAGGGAACGATTATAGCAATTGCCGCAGCAGTCCCGCTCTTCCCCCGCTCCCAATCCTGATATCATCGCCACTCTCGACGGAGCAACCATGCGCAAGCTGATTCTCTCTCTATTTCTTCTGGCATTCTCCACCGCCAGCGTGCCCGCGCAACAGTCCGCCGCGCAGCAATACGATCTTGTCCTCGAAGGCGGACGCGTCATGGATCCCGAAACCGCCTTGGATGCCGTGCGCAGCGTCGGCATCCGCGACGGAAAGATTGTCCGCGTCTCGTCCGAGGCGCTCAGCGGGCGGCGCGTCGTTCATGCCATCGGGCTCGTCGTCGCACCGGGTTTCATCGATCTGCACCAGCACGGCCAGGACCTGGAAAGCCAGCGCGTCAAGGCGCTGGACGGCGTAACCACGGCACTGGAAATGGAAATCGGCGTCCCCGATGTCGCCCGGTTCCTGAAAGACAAGGAAGGCCACTCGCTCATCCATTACGGCACCTCCGCCAGTCATGTGGCGGCGCGTGCCCTGGTGTTCGGCACGCCGCTGTCAGTCGGACCCGCCAAAACCCACGCCGGCATTCCTGAGATCCTGCCGAAGAGCGGACCCGCGACCGATCAGGCCGCCACAACCGAACAAATCGAGGTCATGCGGGAGCAACTGCGCGCCGAGCTGGACGCTGGCGGTTTAGCCATCGGGATGGGTATCCAGTACACCCCCGGAGCTACTCGGCTGGAGGTGATTGACATATTCCGCGTGGCCGCCGAGCGCAGGTTGCCCGTTTACACCCACGTGCGTAGCGCGGGCCGCGTCGAGCCCGGCTCCGCTATCGAATCGATTAGCGAAGTAATCGGAGCGGCCGCCATCACAGGCGCTTCCCTTCACATCGTGCACATCAACAGCTCTTGCCTGCACGACTCGCTGGAGTGTCTCTCCATGATCGAAGGCGCGCGCGCCCGCGGCCTCGATGTAACCACCGAGGCGTATCCCTACATCGCAGGCATGACCGCCATAAACTCAGCGCTATTCAACCCCGGCTGGCGGGAAAAACTGGGCATCAGCTATGGCGACCTCGTGCTGCCCGATACCGGTGAGCACCTCACCAAGGAGCGTTTCGACGAGCTGCACAATTCCAGCACCACGCGCTCAGTGCTGATTTTCGCCAACACCCAGGAAGTGGTGGACAAAGTGATCCCCCACCCTCTGGTGATGATCGCCAGCGATGGCGCCGAAGGCCATCCTCGCAACGCCGGAACCTATTCCCGCGTGTTGGCGCAATACGTGCGCGGGAAAGGAACCATCACGCTCATGGACGCGATCCGCAAGATGAGCCTGATGCCAGCGCAGATGCTAGAGCGTTCAACTTCCGCGGCGCGGCAAAAAGGCAGATTGCAGGAAGGCGCCGACGCCGACATCGTTGTGTTCGATGCAGGTACCGTCAGCGACCGGTCCACCTTCGAAAAGCCGATGGAGCCCAGTGTAGGGGTTCGCTATTTAGTAGTAGGGGGAACGGTGGTAGTAGATCAAGGCAAGATCGTGCCGGATGTGTTCCCTGGCCGCGCGCTGCTCGGGCCTAGCGTAGCGTCAACGACTAGTGGAGAGACGGGCGCCTCGCCCGTCCGCGGCGACAGTCGCGGCGTTCCCTACCCTCTGCCCACGCCCATGTACTGGAATCCCATGGCGCGCAAGCGCGACGAGTCGAGCAGATTCTTGGTGTCGATGATGATTGGCTGTTTCACCAGATGGCGGATCCTCGCGAAATCCAGCGTCCGGAACTCAGGCCAGCCCGTGGCCACGACCAGTGCATCCACGCCTTCGGCGACCCCGTAGGCGGATTCGCAGTACTTCACCATGCCGTTCAGTTGCAGCCGCGCATCGGGAATCGCCGCCGGATCGTATGCCCGAACGCGCGCTCCACCGGCCAGCAAATTCTGCGTCAGTTGGAGGGCAGCCGATCCCGCGACGGAGTTGGTGTTCGGCTTGAAAGCCAGCCCCAGAATGCCGACGTCCTTGTTCTGCACGGTACTGAGCGCAGCGGCCACTTTCTGCAAAAGCCGGTCGGCCAGGTTCAGATTCACTTCGCGGGCGGCATTCAGCACTTTCAGATCGACGCGGTTCTCTCGCGCCAGCCCGGTCAGCGAGTCCATATCAGTCTCGGCGAAGATTCCACCCATGCCGGCGCCCGGTTGCAGGCAGCGCGGCGCGATTTTCTTGTCCAACCCCATGGCGAGTGCCAGGCTGACGGCATCGGCATTCACGTGTTCGCACAGGCTCGCAATTTCGTTGATGAACGAAATCTTGGTCGCCAGAAATGCCGTCGTCGCTTCGCGCGTCAACTCCGCTGTTTCGTAATTCGTGACCAGCACCGGAACCCCGCGCATCACCAGCGGATGAAAAATCTGTTTCAGTGAAGAAACCGCTTCGCTCGAAGGCGTCCCGAGAATAATCCGGTCGGGCCAGTTGAAGTCTTCAACCGCGCATCCGTTGGTGAAGAACATGGGCTGGCACACCAGCAGGCTCTTCAGCCCTTTTTCCTTCAGCATTTTTTCAATCTTTGTAGTCGATCCCACTCGCACCGGCGTGACAATCGACAGCACCTGGAAGCGGCCCGCCGCCCCTGCCAGGCGGACGACAAGTTCTTCCAGTCCCTGGGCGGAATCTTCGGCGAGAAAAATCACCTGTGCCCTGCGCGCCAATTCTTCCGGGTCCACCGAATATATCAACCGTCCCGAACGCACATTGCGCCGAATCACTTCCTGAAGATTCTTTTCGAAGAAAGGTATGTTGCCCTTCGCCACTTCCATGATGCGCGAGCCGTCGGCGTGGCAGCAGCAAACCGGAGTGCCGAAATCGGCGAGACAAGCGGAGATGACAGTGGCGAGGTAGCCGGATCCATAAACCCCAATTTGCATATTCTCTCTTCCGATCAAACCCGCAGCCTGGGATCCGGCGCTTGGTGTGCAGCCCGTAAATCTATGGTAATCCGGCTAATGGACTTGGCAACGGGTAGAAAGTACATGTCCCGCCGATCAGTGAAACAGGCCGCTAGTTGCGGGTTTTCATGGGTTATTGCAGAGTGGATTGTATTGGCGTTTCGTATCAGGACATCGCTTCAGCGATACCGCAGGCTCTACCAAACCGCCCCTTTAGGGGCTGGGGACAGATGCAGATAATGCCGAGCCTATGCCTTCGACGACAGTTGGCCGCGTCCCAGCGGCACCAGCGCCACATCCTGCCAGCGCCCGTCTTCCTCGCGGACGAACATCAACTCCTCCACATACACCTGACGCTTGCCCGGAAACCGCGCCCAGCGCTCCCGCGCCATCACGTATGCCGCGCGCGCCTGCTCATCCCGTTCCGTTTTCAAAATCGTGAGATGCGGAATATAGGGCCAACTCTCCTGGCAGCGTAGCCCCCTCCCACAGAGTTGATCGTGCAGTTCACGCATGCGATAAGCCGCCTGCTTCACCTCGATGTACACCGTCGGAGTCACAGGCAGAAATGTTTCCACGTCTCCCAGTTCGACAGTGAACGGAACCACGTGGCTGCAAGCATCTTCCAGAAATTCCACCGCGGCCGCTTCGGTTCCCGTCAACTCCCGCGGAGGAAGGATCGAGAGATGGGCCGCCATGTGCGCCGTAGTGGGGTGGAGTTCCCGGCGCAGTTGTTCCACGAACTCGCCAACCGGATTGCGGATGTACGTCACCAACGCGTAGCGTGAACTGGGCATGTCTTCCGAAACCGAAATTATATCCCGAGCGCGGCATACCAGGACACTCCACCTTTAGGGAGTGTCGTAAATGTCACCGCAGCGCATCATTTATCATCGAATCTCATAGAATCGAACGACGAATCGAAGAACAGTCGGGGCGTAGCGCAGCCTGGTACGTGATTTTCCACTGTGTAACGCTGAATTCAGGAATTCTATTGAAGCAGCTTGAACGACCCCAGGAAGGCAGTTTTGTCCTGCTCGTTCTCGGTCCTCGCCGTGACCGAGATCAGCTTGGTGCCATCGATGACGTAGATTGTAGAGATGATTCCGCCGCTTGGCGCCAGGGAAGTTGTAGCGACGGCGACGGCTTCTCGACCCGTCGCTGCGGACCGCAGCTTGAAGCGCCGGCCCACTAGAAGTTGAATTCCGACGAGATCCCCGACCGCTCTGCCCGGAAGCCAGCCCTCAGTTGGCAGCGCTTCTTTGTAGCTCGTCGCCTGTGCGCTGTAAAAGTCCTTGCGATCGCTCCTATAGACTGTCCATAAGTGTTTCGGCAAGCCTTCGCGATTCTTGTCGGATACCTTGCTCGGCTTCTCGGGGAACGTCACAGAAAATCCGTAGTCCGGCGACACCAAAGTGTAATGGCCAAATCGGTTGCAGGCGGCGCATACCATGATCAGGGCTAGGACGCCGAACAGTCGGGCCGTCGTCATTGCCGTGGCCCTGCTCCGCGCTCTACTCTCCCGCATGCTGCGCAGTTTTCTCCCGCGTGAATTCGTAGCTAATCCGTCGCGTGCCTTTGCCGGCATCGAAGTTCTTGGGATACTGCAGTCCGGTCATGTCGTAACAAACCCGCAGCTTATCGCCGGAAAGCTTGTAAATCCCGGTAAATGATCCACCGGCGAATCCCTGGCTTGCCAGGGGGTTGTTGAACAATTTGAGCAGGATAGTATTCGGACTGTCTCCCGTACCAAGCTGAAACTCCGACCGCATGCCACTCGGGTTTCCTCCCAGCACGACCATCACGTGGTCACCGTCGAAGACCCAGCGGACTTCGCTTATCATCACCTGGCCATTGAAGATTGCGCGATCCATTTTCCAGGTACCCTGCAGCCTCTCATGATCGTCCGCGATGTTCGAGGTGGATTGCTCGGGCGAGCTTGGCGCTGCCGCCGCTGAAGCTGGCGCGCTCCGTGAACAGCCGGCCGAGAACATGGAACCGGCGAGTAATAGAAGTGTCAAGGTACGCATCGTCGTGATTCTCCTCATCGTACGTTTGCTGAATTATTGCGGGTCATAAACCGAGGCAGGCATGCCCGCCTTACGCGCCTCGTCCTGCGCCTCTTCCAGTTTCTTTTGCTGCTCCGGAATCTCCGAAGCCAATTGCTGCGCAATTGATCGTTCTTCCCACAACTTCCTCTCCTCACGGTCGGTGGCGAGCTTATTGATGTCGACTTGCCGAAGCGTCTTCAGTTTCTCGGCCTCCGAATGCAGATGAGCAATCCAATCCTTTTGGGCCTTGATCGTCCGCGTCCACATTTCTTCGCCAAAGGAGCATAGCCTTTGGCTACGGAACCTACTGGATACTCTTTTTCGCAAAACGGTACGAAATTCAAATTCGCTGCACGAACGACGGGTTCGACATCTGGAAGGCCAATAAACACGACTTCATTTCCGCGCGATTGCAGCTTGCGTGCTAACGCAGTCATGGGATTCAGGTGCCCCGTCACCGGCATACTCACAAAACCGAGTTTCATTCTTGTTCTCCCTACCGTCGCCTCGATCCGATTTCCGGGTTGACGTCTCTGCTCAATGAACCATCGCGCCAGCGATGTTGTCGCCTGGTCCAATTGTTTATAAGAGAGGCTTTCATTCGAAGATTACAGCCGTCTTGTGTGGATTCCGAGCAATTGAAATGCCTACCAGATCTCCTAAATTCATCGTCGACTTTCCTCGGTGATCGGTGATATGACACGCGTCACCACGAAATATTCCCGCGGAGGGAACCTGGTCTGCAAGTGACACTTACTATCGACGACTTCAAACCAGCCATCTTACAAAGAGGACGAAAGCGACCGTTATCGCCGCAGCACGGGCCACCTTCAAGAATGTGTTGCGTGGTCCTTGTAGCTGGGGTGTCTGTTCAGGCTGACGCTCTCGACTTGAATACATGTTTTCGCGAAGCGCCGAAGTGGGGTCTTGGGGGGTGTGTCTGGCTTTTCAGTCACATTTCAGAATACTAGTTTGTGGCTCGGTCGCCGCTTATGCCTGATCTTACTCGCGAACACGGAGGCCTGCATTCTGCTCAGACCACTCGGGCCAAAGCTCCTTGGTCCTTGGGAAAAGTGTGGTACTGCTGAATTCCGCTCCCGCCTGATCTCCTCCAAGCCCGTTTCTGGCTAATCACCAAACGTGATGGCTCGTAAACACAAGCGCGTTCTCGTTATTGATCTGCAACGAACGGAATTGGACACGTCGCACGGAGAGAAATCTGAATCTTATTCTGGATAATATATTCCAATAAGACAGGTTGGGCTCACCCCGGAGGATGGACATGACGGAAAAGTACGGTCGATCATTTGCAGGCAAGGTTGCTCTCGTGACAGGTGGCTCACGAGGGATTGGCGAAGGCCCAGCGAATCCTGGCGGCCTGAGTGGAAGTTATACCGTGCACGGGCACGATGTGGATATGAAGCTGCCCAATGGCAGTCCCTATTACACGTATCGCTTCACCATTGAGCAGGATGGGAAAGCACTAACCTTGACCACCAAAGAGGCTACTATCAGTGCAAGTCGTGAACAATAGGCTCGTGGGTAGGTAACCTCCGAAATCAGGCGTTTACACTCAGAACCGGGTCAATGAGTGAAATCAGGCCAGGCGATTACACTCAGAACAGGGCCAGACGGGGCATGCCGGTCCATCGTAGTCGAGGAGGCTGTGGTGATGGCTGAGTGCAGAGTGCTGAATGCTGAATGCTGCGTCATCCCATCACGACATTGACTTCGCTGCCTTTGCCTGCGCCCAGCAATTGGAAGGCTGAACCCCGGTTGGCGGCTACTTCCAGAAAACCCATGCTGCCCAGGATTCCAAAAACTTCGCCGGGAGCGCCGTCTGCGTAGTTCGAGCACATGCGCGTTGCCTGCGCCTTGTTTCCAATCGCGATCTTGAAGGCGGGCGGCGTGGCCTCGAAAAGTTGGGGCGCATCCTGCGGCGTGATGTTGGTGATGAGATTGCCAAAACGATCGACTTTCAACACCACTCCTCGCAACGTGCGCTCATCAACCGGCTTGGGACGAGGTGCGCCAAAGCGGACATAATCGGTGATCTCTTCGCCGAAGCGATCGGCCGCGACGCCCTTGGCAAGATTTGCCGCGACCGGCGAGAAGACATCGCGCGCGTGAAAGGTGTTGCTGCGGGGCTGCAGAAAATAATGCTCGGCGGTAACGTGGCGGACGGAGAGCCGTTCTTCGCGGTCGTAGATCAGAGAAAGCACTCCGTTGTCGGGAGCCACAAACAGGTGGCGCTCGCCAGTCAGAACCACGGGCCGCCGCGCCGTCCCAACTCCTGGATCGACGATCACCATGTGCACGGTGCCGGAAGGGAAGTACGAGTAAGCCTGCGAAATGGTCAGCGCGCCGTCCAGAATGTCGAACGGCTGCACCGCATGGCTGATGTCGATGATCTGTGCCTCGGGAGCAATTTCCAGGATGACGCCCTTCATGGCGCCGATGAAATGATCGTTGAGTCCGAAATCAGTGGTGAGAGTGATGATTGCGGTGCGTGCCAATCTGTTACCTCATGGAACCTGTAAGTAATCAGGAACTCACGAAGTATCGAACGCCGCACGATGGCACGTCAAGGAAGCAGTCAGCCGTCGGCACTCAGCATTCAGCCAATTCAGGCTTTCGGCAGGGCACGGCTTACGGACTATGGTCTCTAGGTTTTGCTGACGGCTGAGTGCTTACGGCTGTCTAGTCTACCTGCACGTCACCCGACCCGGTGTGAACGGAAACCGTGGGGCCGCCGCCGCGCACTTTGCCAACCACACTCTTCCTTGACTCCTGAATGCGGCCCTGGACAGTCGTTGTCACCGGATGCCCCAGCGTGACGTTCCCGGAACTCGAGGAGATGTCGACGTCAAAAGCGGCGTCGGACGGTACACGCAGGGTCACGTTTCCCGAGCCGGTGCGGACATTCCACAGATTCTTCGGCATGCCGTTTCCGTGAATGTCACCGCTGCCCGCCTCGGCATGAAATCCGCCATTGATGCCGTTTGCGGTGATGTTGCCGGATCCGGTACGGATTTCAACGTCGCCCGCGCCCATTTCCTCGATATCAATGTCACCGCTGCCCGCTTTAATCTTCGCGGGACCAGAAAGCTCGCGCCCGCGGACGTTTCCCGAGCCCGTCTGGAAGCGCAGTTCGCCGGTAAGACGCGCCAGTCGCAGGTCGCCCGATCCGCTCTGTAGATCAATGTTGCCCTTCAGGCCTTCGACATTCTGATCGCCGCTGCCGGTATGGGCTCGGATCGCGGTATTCTCCGGAACAGTGATTTCGTAGTCGACGGAAATATTATTCAGGTTGACGTAGTCGATGCGGATGCTGTTGCCGTTCTGGCGAATCGGAGGATTGTTCTGTAACTCCTGCACCTCTTGCTTGTGGTCGCCGCCAAACCAGGAATTGCCCGAGTGAATCTTGGCGTGAATCGAGACCGTGCCCGCACCCCCGTTCCGGACAGTGATGTCGCCAGAGCGAGTAAGCACCTCAAGGTCGACAGGGCCACTAACCTGGAATGAACGGTCAAACGTTCCGATCACCGAGGCGAAGCCGGCCAGCGAACTGGCTAAGACAAAAACCAGCGTGCGGATGACTCGACTGTGAATTAGAAAAGAGTTAGTCATAGCAGTTCGACTCCAAATAAGGTCTCAGGTCTAAGGTTTTCGCTCTTCCTGAGACCTGAGACCTGACACCTGACACCTTGTCCTACTGCAATACCACCTGGTCGCCTTCCTTCAGCCCTTGCAGCAACTCGGTCTTGGCGCCATTCGATATGCCGATGTTGACGGCGAGTTTCTTCTTTCCTTCTTTAGCTTTTGGATCCGGTACTTCGACCGATGCCTTCTTATCCTTGTCGTAAATAATCGAGCCTTCCGGAATCTGAAGCACGCCCTTGTGCTCTTCAAGAATGATCTCGGCGTTAGCCGTCATCATGGCCTTGAGCACGCCCTCGGGATTGTTGATCGAGACGCGCACCTCGAAGGTAGTCACATTGTCTTTTTCGACGCCCATGGGAGATATCTTGGTTACCTTGCCGGTGAAAGTCTTGTCCTTGAACGATTCGACTTTGATCCGGGCGGGTTGTCCCAAATAAACTTTGCCAATATCGCTCTCGTCCACTTTGCCTTTGACGTAAACCTCGCTGGTATCGCCAAGCGTCATCACCAGCGTCGCCGTAGACCCCAGCACCAGAATCGAACTCACCGCATCGCCAATCTCCACATCGCGCGATAACACAATTCCATCCAGCGGAGATTCAATCGTGGTGTATCCCAGTTGCTCTTCCAACTGCTTCAGATTAGCGCGGTCCTGCGCCATCTGCCCCTGCTCCTGGCCAATCTTTGCCTGCAAGACCTGCAACTGCGCCTTGGATACATTCTGCTTGTTCAGCGACATCTCGTAATTTTTCTGCGCGTCGTCGAGCGCGGATGCGGAAACCACGCCCTCCTTCGCCATGCCCTGGGCGCGGACATAGGCGCGCTTCAGCAGCGGTACGTCCGGACCCTCGGCGTCGACCTTCGCCCGCTCGAGATCGGCGCGTGTGCCATTCAAGCTGGCCGTCGAAGCCTCCAACTGCGCCCGCGCCTGATCGACCCGTGCTTGAATCTCTTCCCGATCAAGTTCAGCAAGCACCTGGCCCTTCTTGACTTTGTCGCCATAATCGACGTAGAGCTTCTTCACAATGCCGCTGGCCTTCGACTTGACCTCGACCTTGGTGATGGGCTCGATCTTGCCGGTGGCCACTACGCTCTTCGCCAGGTCTCCCTTCTCGACCTTGGCGAGTTTGGAGGGATCGATCTTGGTGCCGCTACTGGATGCGATCAACACGCCGGTAACGACTAGAGCCAGAACTCCTGCCGCTATCGAACTCCAGATAATGATTCGCTTGCGCCGCTTTTTCTTGCCATTACCGTTACCTTCCACGACCGCCTCCTGCTTGATTCCAAATCTTAGAACCGTCATTCATCTGTTGTTACGCTAGAAACGTCGGAATAGTTCCTCAAAAATTCTCCGGCTTTGTATCAGGGCATCGCGAAAGCGATACCGGGTTCGTGTCGCCGGCTTCGTATCAGGGTATCGCTTTAGCGATACCGCAAGTTCGTCGAAATCCAATCCCCTTTTGGGGGATGGCCGTCGACAGTCCCTTTTCCGCAGCCTGGTCGTTCGTCCTAATACGTGCTTAGACCGTCGGCCAAGGAAAAAGAAAGCGATCAGTTTCGGATATCAATTAAAGGGTTCGCCTTTGATTGTACCGCCTGCAAGCTCCAAAAGCCGGCGATTGTGCGCCCGAACCTCTCGCCCCTCGAACTATTATCCCTTTAAAATGTTAGAATTAGAGTTCCATGATTGCATCCGTGCTGCTGCGGGTGTTCGTTGTACTGCTCTTGGTGGCGGTCAATGCTTTCTTTGCCGCAGCCGAGTTCGCGCTAGTCAGCGTCCGCGAAACGCGCATCCGGCAGCTGATCGAAGCCCATCGCGTGGGCGCCCGCACGGTCCTCAAACTCCACCAGCAACTCAGCCGCGTAGTGAACGGCGTGCAACTCGGAATCACCGTCACCAGCTTGACCCTGGGCTGGCTGGGCGAGCCGGTTCTGGCGCGACTGTTCGAGGGCTGGATCGGAAGCGTCCCGCACGCCGCGATCTATGCCCACACCGTAGCTGTAGCCTTGGCCTTTGTGCTGATCACCAGCCTGCACGTGATCCTCGGCGAACTGGTTCCGAAGTCGCTTGCATTGCAACGGGCCGAGAGGGTCGCACTAGCGGTCGCCGCGCCCATGGATGTTTTCCTCACCCTCACCGGCCCAATGACGATTGGCATGAGCCGCGTGGCTGGCTTCGTCCTGCGCGCCTTCGGCACCCACGACATCCGGCACGGTTCGGTTCATTCCCCCGACGAACTGAAGCTGATCGTAGCCGCGGCGCGCACCTCCGGACAGCTGTCCTCCGCCCAGGAAGAGATGCTGCTGAATGCGCTCGAACTGGACAGCATCACCGCGCGACAAGTGATGGTGCCGCGAACCAAAATTTTCTCCTTGCCCTCCGACCTGAGCCTGGATGAAGCGCTCTCGCGGGTGGTAGACGAACAACACTCGCGTGTCCCGGTATATGATCCGCAGCGCGGTCCCGAACACATTGTTGGCGTCCTTTACGCCAAGGACTTGATGCGCTGGACGCGTCTGCGCCTCGGCCTCAACGCCGCTCCCTTCGCCGTGCAGCGCATTTCCCAGATGAAGATCGGCCAGGTCATGCACGATGTGCTGGTTGTACCCGAAACCAAGACGTTGCTCGACCTGCTAGGTGAATTCCAGCACCGCAAGCGACACTTAGCTGTGGTGGTCGACGAATTCGGATCCACTGCGGGAGTGATCAGCGTCGAAGACGTGCTGGAGCAACTGGTCGGCGAACTGGAAGACGAATTCGACGTAGCTTCAGTGCAGCCCGCAGTCACCGACGCGAATGCGCCGTTCGTGCTGGACGGAGCGGTCAACATTCGCGACCTCGACACTCAGTACAATGTAAAACTTCCGCAGGACGAAGGTTTTGAGACTCTAGCCGGCTTTATACTTTCGCGGTTGCAGAAGATGCCCGAAGGCGGCGAGGCATTCGATTATCAGGAGCGCCGTTTCGTCGTCGAAAAAATGGACGGCCATCGCATAGCAACCGTGAGGATCGAGCCCGTGCCCGCACCCCCAGAGTCGGCGGAGCCAGCGCCTCCCGAGTCGTCGGCGCCCGTGCAGCGAGCCGGAGACTAGTTCCCGGTGCGCGTAGGGACAGCCGCCCTCGGCTGTCCAGGCGGGCGAAGCCCGCCGCAGGCCTATCCCAAACGACCATTTATGAGGTAGCTTGATAGTCTCCTATTCCCATGCCGCGCTACATACTCTCCCGCGTCCTCTACACCCTGCCAGTCATCTGGCTAGTCGTCTCCACCGTCTTCCTGCTAATCCACTTCGTCCCCGGAGACCCCATCCAACAAATGCTGGGAGAAGGCGCCGCCGCCGGAGACATCCAAGCCGCGCGTCACGCCTACGGACTCGATGTCCCGCTAGGCGAGCAATACCTGAATTACTGGAAGGGTGTGCTGCACGGAGATCTAGGCAAATCACTGCGCTTCAACCAGGGAGTTACGAAACTGATAGTGCAGCGCTATCCCTTCACCTTGCAGCTAACTCTGGCATCATTATTCGTAGCGATAGTCCTGGCCATCCCCGCAGGAGTGCGCTCAGCCCAGCGCCGCAATCAATGGGACGACCGCGCCCTAAGCGTAGTCAGCCTCTTCGGCCTGTCCTTCCCAAACTTCGCGCTAGGCCCAGTGCTGATCCTATTCTTCGCCGTCAAACTGGGGTGGCTCCCCGTCTCCGGTTCCGGCACCTTCGCCCATCTAGTCCTTCCCGCAATCACCATGGGCGGAGCGCTAGCCGCAATCCTGACCCGCATGGTGCGCACCTCCATGCTGGAAGAGTTAGGACAAGACTACATTCGCACCGCCCGCGCAAAAGGCCTGCCGGAGCGCACCGTCGTTTATCGTCACGCCCTGCGCAATGCCATGATCCCGATCCTGACCGTCCTGGGATTACAGTTCGGGGCCCTGCTAGCCGGCACAATCGTAACCGAAACCATCTTCTCCTGGCCCGGCATAGGACGCCTAACCATCCAAGCCATCGCCAACCGCGACTACTACCTGGTGCAGGGATGCATTCTGGCGATTGGGTTGACGTACGTAGCCGTAAACTTTCTAACCGACCTACTCTACTCAGCAGTGAACCCAAGAATCAGACAGTAAGCTCCGGCCAATTCACGGACGACGGGTTAGACGATGGGTGCCCCATTCTTGCGCGTTTTTTGCGCAAGAGTGGGATTCCACGGAAGTGTCCCGCATGGGGTTTGTTTGTCGCACGTGATTTTGGGTGGCGCAGCGCTTTTAGCGCTGCGGAAACCTGGCGATTGGGCTGACGTATGTCGCGGTGAACTTTCTGACCGATTTGCTGTACTCGGCGGTGAACCCGAGGATCAGACAGTGAAATCTCCGAAGTCTGTCCCCCCGAGCGGAGCGTCTCGGTTTGATTGATCCCGGCAATCGAAGGCAAGAGGGATCCGACCCAGCCTTATCGCCGGAAAACGCGCGGATCAACGGTCTTGTTTCTCTTGACGGTAACGTAGTAAAGCTTTTCGGTCTGGTAATGCAATTCCATCATGTCCACCATGCAAAGGAATACCGACCAGCAGCTCTGCACCGCGTCTATCATGTATATCCTTTTCGCCGCGCCCTTACCGGTAACCCCTGACGGGTAAGAGGCGTGGGCAATTGCATTCCGTAGTTTGTTGTCCAAACGCGGGGATACCAATCGGTCAAAAGCTTCGGATCCGTCCACAAACTGAAGTCTGTCTCCCTTGGACTTTGCAATGAAATCGTCAAGAGTCGTGACGTCTCGGCGTCGTGCCTCATGGCTTGGTAGTCGCCGCGATAGCGAAGGTTGTTGTAGGCAACAAGAAGCGGAAGCATTTCAGCCAGAACCTCGAAGGTGTCAGAGTAGAACCCCTTTAGGTCTTCGAATGACGCGGTCGTAATGCCCTTGTCTTTCTTCAAACCCTTCGGCTTCTTTTGGTAGAAACGTAGAGCGAAAGCGGGCATCATGTACTTAAATTTGTCGACGAAATCAGCCAACCGACCCAGCAACTGCTCTGCATACTTTTGGAGCAACCCCTGCTCAGCGAAGTGCTTCAGCAGATCGACATACCGCCCCGCATGTTTATCGGCTAGCACCGGAAGCGTCCGAAAAATAGAGTTCGTTTGTTTCCCAAACCGTGCGTGGTCGAGTATGGGCCATAGGAAAAGCAGGTTGAGTTGGTGGACACCGCGTAGGTATTCGGCCTCGTTGTTCATCGGAAACTTGCTCGTGGGCAGGTATTGGGCGACCTCGCCGGGAAGATAAGCATACTGTTTGTTTAACCACAGCTCATTAATTCTCCGCACCTTGGGCCACTCGAACCTTGTAGACGCCAAGAAATGGAGAGCCTTTCCCTTGAATTCGCCGTAGTTTTCGTTGCCCATAGCCCAGAGGGCTTGGAAGAACGGAGGCGGCGACCAGACGAAAGATCCGCCTGAGTGTCGCTTTAGCTTTTCTGCCAGTAATTCTCCCGAGGCCTCCAAGTAGAATTCCGGTACTGTTTCGCCGATTTCCGAGGCGTTGTGAATTTCGTACCGGAGGCCGCCTTTGACCTGGTCAAAATAAACGGTTCCCGAGATCAGAATTCCGCATTTCCCGCACGGCACGCGGAGAGGATGCTCATCCAGCCACCCGGCTTGCAGACGCATGAGAGTCACCGCTCCACAGACGTCGCACTTCAGGAAAGATCGGTTAGTCATGGTCTCCAGTCCAGCACAGCCTTCCCCGTCTACCACGCGTACAGAATTTGTCCCTGACATTGCCGCACAGCGACTCGACGCCCTCGCGCTTCTGGCTTAAACCAACTCAATCACGACCCGCTGCCCCACCAAAGCCGCTGCCCGCTGCAAACTCGACAGCGTAATGTCGCGCTTCGGATCGAGAATGCGATCGACCTGGGAGCGGCTCGTCTTCAGCAAGACCGCCATGCGCGCCTTGGAAATCTTTTTCTTCTTCATCGCTTTGGCAAGTTGCCAGGCTACGACCTCCTTGATAGCTTGCGCCTGCGCTTCCTCAAAAATGTTTTCTTTCTTCAGGAAGTCGTCAATGCTCGATCCCATATTTTTCTTACTCATTGCTCCAGCTCCTTCTGTCGCTTGCGCGCCAGCGCTAAATCATCCTCTGGGGTCGCTCGTGTTTTCTTGATGAATCCGTGCAACGCAACCAGGCAGCCCCGATAAAAGCAAATCAACACCCGTGACGGGCGGTTGCCGGGAAGATCGGTGCGCACCTCCCACAGACCTTTCCCCATCGGACGGCACAGCGGCATGCCCACCGGCCAACGCCATTGTGCACGCAGCAGGTCACTTCCAATGGCATGCCGATCCACTTCGCCCATTTCCCTCAGCCAATCGCGGACCGGCTCGCCGCCAGCGTCATTGCGAAAGAAGACGAGTTCGACTTTTCGCGGCGCTCTGTCGCTAGCCATTTCTAGCCGTTCCTAGTGTACCACATATGGTACATGGTCGGCGCTCAAGCCTGTTTCTTCTGCATTCTGACGCATGATCTTTTTCATCACAAACATGTGTGACGAGCACCACAGACACCCCACCCGCAATGCGCGACAATCAAAAAAGCCGCTGAACCGTGCAGTCTGGGAGAATCAGCCGAATAGTTGAGCTAAGTCCTTATTCTGGAAGAGTTTGAAAGTAAGTCGTTTGTTATCTATGGTTTGGCACAATTCGGGGGGGGGTAGTTAAAACGGTTTAATATCCCTCACATGAAATGATCGATAACAAGCGGACCACGCGCGGTCCGCAGTCGCCAACTCAACATTGTTCCTCACCTTCGTTTTCTATATAAGTGAACCACGAGTCGTCGCCGACGATGTCCACCGTAGCCATCTCACTCCCGCGCATCGCCCGCCACAACCCGCTAGCGGCCGTCGGAGTCGTGCTGGTTTCCATCTTCGTGTTCTCCGCAATCTTCGCACCCTGGATCGCTCCGCAAGATCCCGCGCACATCGATCTGCCGAACCGCTTGCAAACGCCTTCGCCACAGCATTGGTGCGGCACCGATGAACTCGGACGCGACATCCTCTCCCGCTTAATCTGGGGAGCGCGAATTTCTTTGTTCGTCGGCAGCAGCGTGGTGGCGTGTTCGCTTCTGCTCGGCCTCCTCATCGGCAGCCTTGCCGGATACTACGGCGGAGGCATCGACCGCTTTGTCAACGTCGTGCTGATGAATGCGTTTCTTTCGTTCCCCGGAATTCTAATCGCGATTGCGTTCGTGGCCTTCCGCGGTCCCGGCATTTTCAACCTCATTCTTGCCCTGTCGATTGGAGGATGGGTCGGCTACGCCCGCCTGGTGCGCGCGCAGGTGCTAGCCGTGCGCGAACGAGAATTTGTCGAAGCGGCGCGCGCGCTCGGCGCTGGCGATCTCCACATTATTACGAAGCACATTCTGCCCAACATTATTCAGCCGGTGATTGTGCAGGCTGCCATCGGCATGGCCGGCGCGGTTCTCGCCGAAGCAACGATGAGTTTCCTGGGCTTAGGCGTCCCTCCGCCAACCGCAAGTTGGGGATCGATGCTGAACGACGCCCGCTCGCATCTTTTCGATGCTCCTCATCTCGTGCTCTTCCCGGCAGTGACGGTGATGCTCGCAGTCCTGGCCTTCAACTTTATCGGCGACGCGTTGCGCGATCTTCTCGACCCGAGATCCCGGATTGAAGCGGGCTTGTAAGTGCTTCATATCAAGACATCGCTTTGTCGCAAGTGCTTCGTATCAGGGCATCGCTTTAGCGATGCCGAAAGTGCAATAAACGAAGCCCCTTAAGGGGCTGGGCATCGGCCGACGAATGAATTTACCTGTCTGTAACATTCGGAGATTTAATGTCCGCTAATTGCTTTTCCGGTGATGACTTTTCCCCTTTCTCCACGTCCAATTCAGTGACAACAGATTACGGAACTTTTTCCCAAGCTGGTTCGTATGAATAGATATCAAGGCTGGCTCATATGAATAGACATATGGAACTCAAATTTCAAATCGAATGCTTGCAGGATGTGGCGGTCGTGAACTGCTCCGGACGCATGGTGCGCGGAGTAGCGCTCGACGAGTTCCGGCGCCGGATCGAGCAACTCGAGCGTGTCCGCGTGCTGGTGCTTGATGTTTCGGAAGTCGACCATCTGGATGCCGGTGGTTTGGGAACCCTGCTGCTGGTGCGCCGTTGGGCGATGCGGAACTCGGTGAGGATGAAGCTGGTGAACCCGCCGGTCTTCTTCCGTGATCTGCTGGAGGCGACGCATCTTACATCGCTGTTTGAGATTTCTTCGCTAAAAGAAGCAATCTGCATTTTGCGGTCAAAAGAAAGCTCGCCGCGTTTCGCGGTCGCCTGAGCAAATAAGTCTCATTGGGCGCGATGCTTTATAATTCGCGCCCATGAGTCTGCCGAGGACGAAACCAAAGAGGCTCTCAGGCCCGCGACCTGAGCCGGTCGATGCGCTGGTCTATCCGCGATTCTCTGGTTTAACAACCTTCATGCGCCTGCCGCACGTTCTTCGCGCGCAGGAACTCGATATTGCGCTCATTGGGATCCCATTCGATGGTGGCACCACCTACCGTTCGGGGCCGCGCTTCGGTCCGCGCCATGTGCGCGAGCAGAGCGCCATCATTCGTCCGTGGAACCCGGTGCTGAATGTCAACCCGTTCGCGCATTGGCGCATCGCCGATTACGGCGACCTCTCGATTAATCCGCTCTCCCTGGACGATACCTACAGCCGCATCACGAACCAGTTGAGCGAAGTGGCCGACGCGAGCGCGCGTGCCATCTGCGTCGGCGGAGATCACTCGATTCTGCTGCCCATCCTGCGCGCGGTACACCGGAAATTCGGCCCGGTCGCGCTGGTGCAGTTCGACGCCCACAACGACACTTGGGGAGGTTACTTCGGAAGCCCGCATTCGCACGGTACTCCAGTCCGCCGTGCGGTGGAGGAAGGGTTGTTGCTCGGAGGCAGCGTTCTACAAGTGGGGCTCCGCGGGCAGGTCTATTCGAAGGACGACTTCGCTTTCGGCCGCCAGCACAAGTTCAGCGTCATCACCGCAGAGGAGTTCCATCGCCAGGGCCTGGCTCCGGTCGAGAAAGTGCTGAAGCGTTTTCGCGGCAAGCCGCTCTACCTTACTCTCGACATTGATGTGGTGGATCCGGCGTTCGCGCCAGGAACGGGCACCCCGCAGGTGGGTGGGCTCTCAAGTTTCCAGATCCTCGAAATGATGCGCTGTCTCAAAGGACAAAGTTTTGTTGGAGCCGATCTTGTCGAGGTGTCGCCGCCTTACGATAACGGAGAAATCAC